>ENA-OQCZ01000463-OQCZ01000463.1-human-gut-metagenome-genome-assembly--contig:-NODE-463-length-10675-cov-2.566458_pt1 | contig 10675 bp, 9 predicted proteins | sample MGYA00242505_ERZ504594 | MGnify/ENA primary metagenome ERZ504594 (study PRJEB26092, sample SAMD00036329) | human gut metagenome | host: Homo sapiens | study: EMG produced TPA metagenomics assembly of... | reverse complement strand
GTTCCCGTGAGTTCCCAAGCACCTGATTCGCGTCCCGCCGCACATCGATCAGCGACCCGGGGTTCCGCTTCTGCGGCATGGCGGTTGAGGCATACGTGCTGGACACGAGGATCCAGGGGCGCGGCTGCGCATACTGCGTCATGATGTCCTCGATAAACTGCGTGATATGCAGCATCGGTTCGACGAGTTTGAGACTTGCCTCCACCGCGGTGTCAGTGGATGAAATCTGCGCCGCGTCATACGCGTTTCAACAAGTCCTTCAAAACCGAGGAGTGAGGCCATCGACTCGCGGTCAAGCGGCCATGGGGTCCCATTCAGCACGGTGGTCCCCATAGGACTGAGATTCAGCCGGGCCCAGAATTCCTTCAGCGACTCAAAGTCACGCCGGAAGCCTTCAAGGTGTCCGAGCCAGGTGTGCCCGAGCGAATTCGGCTGAGCCGCCACCCCATTCGTATAGCAGGGAGCGATCGTGTCCCGGTTTTCCTTCGCGAGGCGAAAGAGTGTCTCACGCACCGAGTTCAGCGCGGTCATCACTTCAAGCGTCTGATCCCGGAGCATCGCTCGCTGATACACCGCGTGCATATCCTGGGAGGACCGCCCCGCGTGGATCAGCGTGACATCGATTCCGGCCTCGGCAATTAGAAGCGGCTCGTAACGCACATACATCTTGGGACGGGGATTTCCGGGTGTATTGCCTTTCTCGATCACGCGTCTCTGAGCTCTTGCCCAACCCGGTGCCCGCCTGGGGTCGAGAAGCCCGCTTCGGGTATTGACAACAAACGTCGCTTTGTTGATCTGGGAAAGCCAGAAAAACTCATCCCGCGGCGGTCTCTCGCCCGTCCACGGAGATGCGTCCGCGAGGCGGCCTGCCTCGCCGGTTGAAGGAACACCGAGCGTCATTTCCTATCTCCTTTGTCCTTGCGGCCGGGCAGGAAGCGCCTGAAGCACCCTGATTCCGGCACCTTTCCGGCCGTCATGCCCCCAATGTTAAAGCGAAATGCCTGTATTCAGGGGCTTGATGAAAACCGGCCGTTCCCTTTCCCCTTCAGAATTTCTTTTGATGTAATAAAAGTATTGACATCTAAAATTTTCTTCGCTATATTTCTTCTTAACAGATGAAACAACACTTATTACATCAATAAGGCAGAATGCAAAATGGCAAAAATCGCAGTCGTTGCCGCTAACGGCAAAGCTTCCCGCAAAAATCATCTCTGAAGCCCTTTCCCGCGGTTTTGACGTGACCGCTTTCGGGCGTCACGAAGAGAACAATACGGAAGCAAAGACTTACGTCCGTAAGGACATCCTTGATCTCACACGCGAAGACCTCGCCGGGTTTGACGCGGTGGTGAGCGGGTTCGGGGCTTTCACGCCTGAAACTTTCCCGCTCTACCAGACCACGACTGAGCACCTCGCGGATATCCTCGCCGGTTCTGACACCCGTCTGCTCTTTGTCGGCGGTGCCGGTTCTCTCTACACGAACCCGGAGCGCACGGAAACCCTTGCTGACGGAAAAGACTTCCCGGAGGCGATCCGCCCGCTCGCCCAGGCTATGAAGAAGTCGCTTGGCTACCTCCGTACGAGAAACGATGTCCGCTGGACCTATATCAGCCCGGCCGCAGTCTTCCTCGCGGACGGCCCCCGCACGGGATTCTATGAACTGACCGGCGAGGATTTCACGGTGAATAAGGACGGGAAGTCTGAAATCTCCTACGCCGACTACGCGATCGCGATGGTGGATGAGATTGAGCACGGGAATCACATCCGCGAGCGGATTTTCGGTCCGCTGGGCTTAAAATCCCCACCTTCCCCAAGAACGGTTACCGCGTCAGGCGTCCTGTGAGATGCCTGACGCTTTGATGCATCTACACTTCCGGAGAATCAGAACTCTATGCAGATTTCCACCAAATTCACGACTGCTGTGCACGTGCTGATCGCGATTGAATACTTCAGGGATGATGAGAAGATCACGAGCGATATGCTCGCGGGAAACCGTTGGCAGCAACCCCGTGATCATCCGGAACATCATGTCGCAGCTGAAGGAAGCCGGTCTGATTGAGGTCCGCCGGGGCCCCGGAGGCATCACGCTTCTGAAGCCGCTTGAAGCCATCACGTTTCTCGACCTCTACCGGGCCGTGGAAACCGGGAGCAGCGCGCCGCTTTTTCACTTTCATGAGCACCCGAACCCCGCGTGTCCGGTCGGACGCGCTATTCACGGGAGTCTGGACGCGACGCTGGATGCCATTCAGGCGTCCTTTGAAGCTGAGCTGAAGCGTCACACCGTAGCGGATATTTATGAAAAGGCGGTGGCGACGATTGCGAAAGAGGACGGCGCTTCCGGAACCTCTCCCGTCTGACCGCCCCTGTAAGACATCCAAATCCACGGGAAGCCTCTCCTCAGTATTAATATTGAGAGGCTTTTTTGTTATCCATTTCAACTGATTATCGTCATTCAGCACACAGCCTGAACTGCCGGTGTTAAAGTGAATTCCGAAGCACTCTGTTCTACAAAAAATCAAGGGAGAGCAGCGCAATGGCACCATCAGTTCACCAATACATCCGACATTTCGGGACAGGCCATGAGCGGGCGTCGCTTATGGATCCTTCGCGAAGGAACGGATCCTGAAGGTTATTGACGAATACAAAGTTCTCTTCGATAAAGAAGCGCATCTGCCATGGAAAGATGCGGTCCGGATGGCAAAACGCTACGAACCGGCAATCCGGGCTTACCGGCCGGACCTGATCGATGAAATGAAAGGCATCGCCGAAGGGGCAGGTGTGCCGTTTGATGTGATTCTGACGCTGAACTGCCGCTCGGAAGTGATGTTTGCGAAGAGTGAAGCGCCGGCGGACGAATGCAGCGTGATCGGTGTGCCGCAGGAAGCCTCCGGCAATGGGAAAACCTATCTCGCGCAGAACTGGGACTGGTGGTCGATCGGAGCCGGCACCACCGTGATTCTTGAGGTGGACGAGCGGCCGTACCCGAAAGCCCTCATCGTGACAGAAGCGGGTCTGGTCGGAGGTAAGGGGCTTAATGCGGCCGGGGTCGGCGTATCGCTGAACGCCATGTCCGTGAAGAAAGGTCAGATTGGCGTACCGCTTCATGTGATTCTTAGGAACGCTGTGCAGCAGCCGACAGTCCCGAAGGCGATTGATACGATCGCGAAGGCGAAGCGCGCGGGTTCAGCCTGCGTGGGTCTCGCGAGCGCGGACGGTCTCGTGGTCGCGGTTGAATACGCACCTTCCGATCTCGATATCCTTCTCTCAGACGGCCATCCGCTCTGCCACACCAATCACTGGCTCTCCCCCTATATGCTCTCGCAGGGAGAGGCGACCCGCTATTCATTCACATCGACTTTTACGCGTCTCGACCGCGTCCGGCGCCTTACCCGCGCGGAAGAAGGCCATCTGAAGAGAAAGACACTGTTCCGGATCCTCTCGGATCACGCCGGGAATCCGGACGGTGTCTGCCGCCATGACGACATGTCGCTGCCCGAATACCACCGCCATACGTCACTCTGGTCCATGGTGCTCGATCTTGACGAACGGACACTCTGGCTGACTGAAGGTTCGCCCTGCTCCACAAAGGCGAGATCCTACACACTGAAGTAATCCTCGTGATACGAAGAGCGCCCCTGCCTGAAGCTTTCAGACAGGGGCGCGCTGTTTCCTGGCGGATAACAGTCTTCTCTTCCCGGCTACTTCACGAAGAACGGGAAGATATAGAGAACAACCGCGATCACGCAGGACGCTGAAACAATCACTTTCCAGATCAGGTACTCACGATCCATCGCCCGTTTTTCCTCAGGCGGCGGTACGTCATCCGCACCGGACGCCGCGAGATCCAGCGTGAATTCCCCGGCTTTGCCGTACTTCCACCGGCAGACAAGATAAATCGCGATACCGAGCACGCACCAGAGCACGCCAGTGATGAAGGCGTTCGCGTCCAGCTGCGTCATCATCAGCACGTAGATCACCGCGCTCACCGGAGCCCCGACCTTGATCCACGGAGCCTTGTAGCTCCGCTTCAGTTCCGGATGCTTCTTACGAAGAGCAAGCGCGGCAATGATGCCAAGCACGTAGTAGAAGAGGTCGGCGAAAAGGGAGAGCGACGCGATGTATTCAAGCGAATTCGTCGCAATCAGCGCTACGGACAGCACACCGAGCACAATCACCGCGACATACGGCGTCTGATATTTCTTACTCGTGATCGCGAAGACCTTCGGCATGGAGCCGTCACGCGCCATCGTGAAGAGATAGCGGGGAGGCGTCGAGATCGAGGCGTTCAGCGTGGAGAAGTCGCCGCCAAAGGCGATACCGGCAGCAAGGAGCGCGAGAGGGAACCCGAGGATCCCGGCCGCCTTCATCGCCTGGGCAAACGGCGCTTCCGCATCCGCGAGCGATGCGATCTGATCCGGAGGCGTGATGCCGACGAGGTACCACTGGAAAAGCGCGTTCACCGCAAAGACGACAAACGGGGCGAGGAACATCGCGCGCGGCACATTGATATGCGGGTATTTGATTTCTTCCCCCATCGCCACGCAGGCCTCAAACCCAGCAAAGCACCACCAGATCATGCAGGTCGCGGAGAAGAATCCGAGAGGTGTTGTCGCGTGAAGGAATTCCGGAGCCCGCACAAAGGACGGCAGGTGGACATTCGGAATCATCGTAAGGAACCAGATGAAGGCGACGCCCCAGAAGAAGAACATGAAGCCGTTCTGCAGTTTTCCGGTGAGCTTCACGCCGAAAACATTGGCCACAATGAAGCCCGCGGTCACAATGGAGGCGAGCACCACGTCGGATATCGGCAGGTCGTAGCCAAACGCGAGGAAAAGCGTTCGGAAGTAGTAACTGAAAGCGAGCGCTTCGCCCCCCGTCACTGCGACAAGCGAAATGATGAAGTTCCAGCCCGCGAGCATTCCGGCCGCACGTCCAAGACCAAGAGATGCGAACTGGTAGGTGCCGCCCGCGTAAGGAAGCGCGGCTCCCATTTCCGCGTATAGGAGCGCCGGATAAATACTCACCGCGAGCGCGAGGAGCGTTGCAAGAATGACCGCTGGCCCGAGCGTGCCGACAACATTGGAACCCGTTGTAAAGAGACCGACACCGATCACAGAGCCCGCCGTGATCGTCACCGCCTCCCGCATGCCGAATGTGCGTTTCAGACCCCCGGCCTGGGGGCTTGACGCCTCAATTCTGGTTTCTGTCATAGGATTTATTTTTTATATTGAGTGAAATTGGATGGACTGCCGAATCCGCGGAAGGCAGGAAGCCCCGAGGCTCCGGCATCTTCCATGTTAGTGCGGCACTGTGACTCGAAGGAGCGCTCCAAAGCCGTTCTCTGACCACGGTCGACTGAGATAAGGAAAACGTCTGAGACTTTCCCCCGCTTTCTCTCTTTTCGGGTTTTCATCAGACATTTTCCGGATATCACCATCAAGTAACGTTTTTAAATTTCAACGACGCTATTTTTCGTTCACGTTTTTTTCTGAATAAAACCGTGAACCGTTCCTCCTGACCGCCATACGAAACGCTCTGTGCCGCCTGCCGCAATATTGATACCTATAAATAAATAGAGCTTTTACAGAAACCCGTAAATCCAAGACAGAAGCCTCCATCATGATGAATAAATTACGGCATTTCTTCCTGGAATCCCTATTTGGTGATACATAAATATTTTTAAAAAGGCGTAATGTATGAATTGCAGAGAAAAGAAAAAGAAGAAACCCCGAGAGCATTTCTTACCTTCTTCTCTTCTCCGCGAAGCGGGTTTAGGAGCAGCCGGAAGCCGGTTCGGCTATTTTCCCGAAGTCCTTGCAGCGGAAGCATCACGGCGAATCCGGAGACACTGCTCCGGCATCTGTAGAAGCATGAGTGCGTACAGCCTCATCCCGTGACTCTCTCCTCGGAGATGAGGTCTTTTTCCCTCCTTCCCTGCAAGTTCTCCTCATGGAAGGAGGGATATTTCTTTTTCCCTCATTTGTCTCCCCGTTCACATTTCCCCCTCAGAAGCTTGGTCTTCAAAAAGACCCTCGGCCGGTTTTGAATCTGGCTCTCTCCTCTCTTATTCTTCACACTGTTTTGACGCGCTTTGAACGGGGGTTTCACACGGCAGGGAACACACTTTAACTGTCTCCCTTTATCTGCTGCCGGACTTCCGTCCGTCGGCACTCTGAATCCCGTGAAAAGACGTTTTCTTTCCGCTGCAGCCGAAGCGATTATTCCGGCTCTGCTGCTCGCGGCGCTCATCATCCTTCACCCGGTCTCCATTGACCTCGCGGTGGAGCGTTTCTTTGCGCCGGATGGAACGTTTCCGCTTCAGAACAGCGCAGCGCTGCTTTTCTTCCATAAATGGGCAAAACTGCTCACGGTGTTCGTAGCTTTGGGAGTTATCGCGATCGCGGTAAAAGACCGTGCCAAGATCTCCCCCCGGATTTCTGTCACTGAAGCGGGCTATCTTATTACCGCAATACTCGTCTGCGTCGGGACAGTCTCAGTGCTGAAAGATATGACCGGGGCCCATTTCCTTGGCTGCCAGCAAAAGGCGACGGGACTGCTCGATGGAGAAAACGCCCTGCTCACAGAAGACATCGCAGAACTCTGCCAAATTATTATGAACCACTACGGGCATCACTTCGCGGATAATGTAGTCCACGTACTCGTCCGTCTGTCCGTTGTATTCTGCAGGCACAGCATGTGCACCGAGAAAAGTGGAGACAACGTCTACACGCTTGTGCTCGTCATTATTAAGGCTACGCATCACCCGAAGCTGCAGGAGCTCGGTTTCCTTGTCCAGACCGTAGCCGCTCTTTCCCTCTACGGTAGTCACTCCCATAGCACTCATCTGCTTCAGAAAGCCCTCCGCCTTGCTGCGCAGCTGGATGAAATTACATGCACGGGTAACTTTCACCGTACTCACGATGCCTCCTCCACGTTCCATGATGGACATGTAACTCTCTCCCTTCAAACGCCAGGAGAACTCCTCGGCACGCTCGCCACCAAACACAAAATGTGTGTGTGAGTCCACAAAGCCGGGTAGCAGACACTTGCCGCGGGCATTGTAATGCCAGTAGTGCTGATAATAGCCGTCACGCTCCTCTCCACGGTTGGGACCGACGTAGGTGATGACACCGTCGGTCACTTCCACCGTAGCATTGTCGATGATGCTCAGTTGCTCCATCTCCTTGCCGCAACGGGCAGAAAAGCCGAGGGGGGTCACTACACGGGTATTGAATATAATAAGGTTTTCTGTCATAAAGCCTCTCTCCTAACCCCTCCCCCGTAGGGAGGGGAATTAAGTTAGTACTATTTAATTCGGTTACATTCGTGCTTCTAAGACTTGCTCCATGGAGAAGTTCTCCAATCCCAGATAGTAGGACGCTGTATCTATCAAGGCCTCCATCGGCACCAGACCGATAATTTCACTGCCCACAATGCTGACGCCGTAGCGGCGGGCTTCCACACGCACCAGCTCGAAGGCACGGTAGAGGGCGGTGCGGGTATAGTCCGTCATGTTGATGGATACCTGCGTGATGCCGCGGTCCTTCAACTCCACTCCCATTGCCTTGCAATAACGCAGTCCTCCGCCGATGAAACGGATTTTCTTAGCGATGTCATGGGCTATCTCCAGACTGGGGGTATTGAGGTTGATGTTATAAGCCACCAAAGGCATGCGGGCACCGATAGCCACTGTGCCTGCGGTGGGATGACGTTCGGCCAGTCCGAAGTCGGGATGCCATTCCGGTTGCTTTATCTTCTCGGCCATACCTTCGAACTCCCCTTTACGGACAGCAGCCAAATTCTCCCGATGAGGGGCAGAAGCAGACTTTTCATATAAGAAGACGGGAAGATTGTAACGTTTTGCAACCTCCTTGCCCACTTCTTTCGAGAGGGCAACGGCTTCTTCCATCGTCACATTCCGGATGGGGATAAAAGGTACTACATCTACAGCACCCATACGAGGATGCTGTCCCTGATGGTGATTGAGGTCTATCAGCTCTACCGCCACGCCGATAGCTTCGAGCACAGCATCACGAAGCGGTTCCGGCTCGCCCACTACGGTCACCACAAGGCGGTTGTGGTCTTCATCGTTACTGTAATCCAACAGTTTCACACCTTGTTTGCCCCGAAAAGGAGCTACTATCTTATCTATCTTCTGCAAATCGCGCCCTTCGCTGAAATTGGGGACGCATTCCATAATCTTATTCATAATGCTCTTTAAAAAAAATTATATATACTCTGATTTTTCAGACGCAGAATGACGCGAATTCTTTTTATCGGAATACAGAGACGTCGGATTCTTTTGAAAGAAAAATCCGCGTTATCGCGTCTAAAAAATGAAATACATCACTTTACTTACTCCTTACACCACTTTCTGCACCTAACTTCTCATCAGCCTACATACGGCATCGTGATATGATAGCCGTCTGCATGCGTACGGTTAAACTCCTCGCTCGTCTCCATGGCATGCGGATTGCGTGCCCACGAACGGCGGGCCACACCACCCATCACATCCCACAACATAGCGGAACGCAGGATTTCGTCTACCCGGTCACTGCCGTCGCACACCATGCCGAAACCGCCGTTGATGGCTTTTCCGATACCTACGCCACCTCCATTGTGCAAGGCCACCAAGCTCATGCCACGCGCACAGTTTCCAGCAAAACACTGCACCGCCATATCTGCCATGACATTACTGCCGTCCTTGATATTGGATGTTTCACGGAATGGAGAGTCTGTACCGCTGACATCGTGATGGTCGCGTCCCAACATAATGGGGCCGACCTCTCCCTTACGCACCATTTCATTGAAGCGCAAAGCTATATTCATACGTCCCACGGCATCCTGATAAAGAATACGAGCCTGCGTGCCTACCACCAAGTTGTTTTTCTCCGCATCACGAATCCAATTATAGTTATCCAAATCTTGCCCGCGACGTGTAGGGTCGATACATTCCATCGCCGCACGGTCGGTCTTCACCAAGTCTTCATGTTTTCCACTGAGGCACACCCAGCGGAACGGACCATAACCATAATCAAACAGTTCCGGTCCCATTATGTCTTCCACATAGCTGGGAAAGATGAAGCCGTTCTTATCATCTCCGTCCCGAGCAATTTCGCTCACGCCGGCATCGTAGACGGCTTTCATGAAGGAGTTCCCATAATCGAAGAAGTACGTGCCGTGTTCCACCAGCCTTTTTATAGCCTTGAAATGACGCTCCAAGGAAGCATCCACCAGACACCGGAACTTCGACGGATTCTCGTGCAGCATATGGGTACGCTGCTCAAACGTCAGTCCGGCAGGACAGTAACCGCCCTCATAGGTGGCATGGCAGGAAGTCTGGTCGGAAAGTAAATCTATGTGCAACTGCTTCTGCACCGCATATTCCAGCAAATCGACGACATTGCCGTGATAGGCCACAGAAACCGGGCGACACTCGTCCATAGCTTGTCGAGCCAGCGAAAAGGCTTCTTCCAGAGAATCTGTAACGTGTCCCACCCAGCCCTGGGTATGGCGGGTTTCGATGCGGGAAGCATCCACCTCGGCAATGATTGCCGCCGCCCCTGCCATCTCGGCAGCTTTGGGCTGCGCACCGCTCATGCCTCCCAGACCGGAAGAAACAAACAAGCGTCCGCGCAAATCGCCGTCCTGCGGAATGCCCAGTTTCAGACGGCCTGCATTCAGCAATGTGTTGAACGTGCCGTGCACGATGCCCTGCGGACCGATGTACATCCAGCCGCCGGCAGTCATCTGCCCGTAGTTGGCAACGCCCATCTGCATAGCGGTGTGCCAGTCCTTCTGATTATCATAGAGCCCCACCATCAGCGCATTGGTAATGATGACACGGGGCGCCTCGGGCTTGGACTTGAAAAGCCCCAACGGATGTCCGCTTTCGATGACCAGTGTCTGTTCGCGCGTCAACACTTCGAGGTACTGCTTGATGAGCCGGTATTGCATCCAGTTCTGGCAGACCTGTCCCGTCTCACCATAGGTAACTAATTCATACGGATAAAGGGCGATGTCGAAACAAAGATTATTGTCAATCATCACCTGGAATGCCTTGCCTTCAATGCAGTTCCCCTTGTATTCGTCGATGGGTTTCGCTTTGAGGTCGCCCTGCGGGCGGTAGCGGTAGCCATAGATACGTCCACGTGTACGCAGTTCTTCCATGAACTCCGGAGCGAGGGTTTCGTGCAGCTCTTTGGGGATGTAGCGCAAAGCGTTCTTCAATGCCGTAGCCGTCTGCGCAGGGGTAAGGGTGTAGCCACGGTCGGGTGCCCGCCGGATACCCTCGACAAAGGAAGGATAGGAAGGCAATGTTTTACTTAAGGTTATCTCCATGTCCTATAAAGATTAAGGATTTACAAAGTGTCAGCCCACAAGGGTTATATTTGCCGCAATATAGAAATAAATCCCGACATTCGCAATGGAATGTCGGGATTATTTATCTTTTAGTCAGAAACCAACAAAGAGGAATTCTATTTTAAAGCCATTTTATTGATTTTCATTACCTGATAGACACCTTCATAATCGGCGGCAAATCCGTCATCGGCTTTGCCCATATCGATTACTTCCAACTCTACGTATACCGGTTTTCCGTTTTTAACTCCTTTCGTCATATCATCATATTTTTTGCATGAGTTCTCCGGTCTCATCCACAATCCAATAATCGGCAGAA
>ENA-OQCZ01000462-OQCZ01000462.1-human-gut-metagenome-genome-assembly--contig:-NODE-462-length-10698-cov-3.419260_pt1 | contig 10698 bp, 10 predicted proteins | sample MGYA00242505_ERZ504594 | MGnify/ENA primary metagenome ERZ504594 (study PRJEB26092, sample SAMD00036329) | human gut metagenome | host: Homo sapiens | study: EMG produced TPA metagenomics assembly of... | reverse complement strand
TTATTCCTTTTCTCTCCTTCATAAAAGACAAGAAAAAGGATGCTTGTCAAGTGCATCCTTTCACAGTATTACTAAACTATTTTATTATATGCTTTTTCCGTCACACTGTCAATAAAATTGTCTTGAAAGTTACAGAAAAGCTTGTAAGATGCAAGGTAAAGGGATTAGCGACAAAGCCTTGCATAAACTATTTGCTAATAAAGTAGTATCTTGCTAAACGTAGACATAAAAAAAGCCTGAGAGCTGAACTCTCAGGCTACGCTTGCTATGGCAGGGGCACTAGGACTCGAACCCAGATCGACGGTTTTGGAGACCGTTGCTCTACCATTGAACTATGCCCCTATGGAGCGGAAAACGAGATTCGAACTCGCGACCCCCTCCTTGGCAAGGAGGTGCTCTACCACTGAGCTATTTCCGCATTGGCGACCCGGATGGGACTCGAACCCACGACCTCCGCCGTGACAGGGCGGCATTCTAACCAACTGAACCACCGGGCCAATGTCAGTGTGTCTGACAGTTATATATATTACCATACGTTTTGCGTTTTGGCAAGAGGTTTTTTTGTAAAAATTTAAGATGAAAGATTTTTTCAGCGCCAAATTTATCCACCTTACCGCTTTCATTATGCGGCAGCTGCTCCATAAAAACAAACTGCTTGGGCAGCTCGTAATCCTCTAAGGTTTGCCGCAGCAGCTTAACCAGCTCCTGCTTGCCGTACTCGCGTGCCGCCCCCACAAAAGCAATAAGCACATCGGCATCGTCCACATGACGGCAGATGACTGCAGCCTCCTCAATGCTCTCCAGCTCAGTAAGTGCAGCGCACACCTTGACGGCAGAAACCTTGCAGCCGTTAACGCTCACAATATCATCCGTGCGCCCCAAAAAGTGCAAGCGTCCTTCCGCATCCAGATGCCCCATGTCCTTCAGGGAAAACGGCAACGAAATTTCCTCTACATGATATGGCGTATCAATGAAAATTTCTTCATTACAAATGCTCACCTGCACACCCTTGAACGGACGGCCGATAAGCGTGCGGTCATCCGTCATTTCCGCAGCCTTGACGTAGGTAATGTAATTCAGCTCGCTGGCGCCGTAGTACAGCGTGATATCAGCATTGGGGAATACCTGCAGCAGTTTGTCCGCCTCCTGCCTGCTCATGCTCTGCGAGCCGCTGATGATACTGCGCACACGCACATCAGGCTCACGCAAAAATTTTGGCAACAGCAAAAGCTTGGACGGAATCAGGTAGATTGCGTTCACCGCATAGCGCTGCATCAGCTGCAGCCAATGGCGCGGACGGAAGCGCTGCGTCACTGCCAGCGTACCGCCTGCCGCCAGCACTCCCATATAAATATTAAGATTACCGGTAAAAGCCAGGCTTCCCTGACAAAAAATTACTGTCTGCTCATCAACGCCGAAGACACGGTTCTGCTCCGGGAAAAAGTCCGCCCAGCTATGATAGCTGCGCCACAACAGCTTGCTTTTGCCAGTGCTGCCGCTGGTCATAACGCCCATGCAGGCTGCCTGCGGAATATCGTCGCAGCAAAACTGCTGATTTTTGCTCACCTCGGTAGCGATAACCGGCACAGTTTTTGTACCGCTATATGCCAGAAAGCTGATTAACTGACGGGCGATGCTGCTTTCATAGATAAAAACCGCCGGAGCGCTAAAATCCGCCTGACTGCGCAGCTCACGCGCTGCTTGCGCCAGTCTTGCGTAGGTATATTCTTCTTCGTCCTCTATAAGAGCGAGCTTATCCTGTTTTTGTTGTGTGATTAAGGTCAAGTAATCCATTTGCTTCACTCCACTCTTTCCAACAGCAGCGCCGTACCTACGCCGCCTGCTGCTGCTACGCTTGCGGCGCCGTAGTGACCGCCCTTCTGCTTCAGTGCCTCCAACAGATGCAGCGTAATTATGCCGCCGCTGGCACCGTATGGATGACCGTAGGCCAGCGCCCCGCCGAACACATTATATTTATCAACGCTGTGCGGAAAGCTGCGGGCAAACAGCACATCAATTACAGCGAAGGCTTCGTTCAGCTCAAAGTCTGCGATATCCTGCTCCTGCAGTCCATGCTTGGCCAACAGCTTTTGCAGTGCGGTAACTGCAGTACGCGGACTTACCAAGGGATCACCGCCGCAGGCTGCGCTGCCCAGCACTCTGGCCTGCGCCTTTAAGCCGTGCTCCTGCAGATATTTTTGCGAGCACAGCACCACAAAGGCCGCGCCATCGTTAATCAGGCAGGAATTTGCCGCCGTAATAAATTCGCCGCCCTCCAGCACCTTGGGCATTCTGTCGAGCAGGCGCTGGCTCATGCGCGGCCGGATGCCTTCATCCTTCACAGCACCGCAGACCGGAGCGATAATATTCTGCAGCAGTCCCTGCTCGCGTGCCTGAGTTGCGAGCGCATGGCTGCGCAATACCCAACTGTCCATTTCTTCTTTAGTAATTCCTTCGCGCTTGGCTGCAAGCTCCGCGCCCTCCAGCATTACCGTTTCGCGGTGAATCCCGGGCATAAACTTGGCTACGCTGTACCATTCGTCTCCCGTATAATCTGGATGATTGGGATTATAGCCACGTCTTGGCTGCGTAGAGCTGCTTTCAAAGCCGCCGGCAATAATTACGTCAGCCTCGCCGCTGTTTATCTTGGCTGCAGCAATAGCAATGCTTTCCAAGCCGCTGCCGCATTGCACATCTACCGTAAAGGCCGGCACCGAAATATCTACGCCCGCCGTCAAAGCCATCAAGCGCGCAATGTTGCCGCCGGCGCCCACACCGTTGCCGGCAATGATATAATCAGGCTCGCGCAGCTGATATTTTTCCATCACCTGCTTAAGCACCTCCGCACCCAGCACCTCCGCCGGGATATGACGATACATACCGTTGACTACGCCCACATAGCTGCGCAGGCCTCCTAAAATATATGCATTTTCCATCTTAACACCTCTATATCCGAAAAGAGCTGCCTGCCACCTGCCTTGCGGCAAATAGCTGACAGCTCTAAAATTATACCTTATTTATCTGTTGTTGGCAAAAATACGGTTAATCGGTCCTGCAATTACGGCAGCAGCTAGACATTTAACAATATCCAGCGGGATGAAGGGCAATGCTCCGGTCATAATTGCCTTATCCCAGCCCATACCGGTAATCAGCTTCAGCTGGACAACGCCGAACACATAAATCAGCGGAATGCCGATAACACAGCCAAGCAGAGCGTAACGCTTGAAGTTGTATTTTTCCCCTTTGAAATATGCCAGGAAAACAGCGGTAACCAAGAAGCCGATAATATAACCGCCGGTAGGTCCGAACAGCTTGCCCGGTCCCGCACTGCCGCCGGTAAATACCGGCACACCTGCCAAGCCTACCAAAAGATAAACCAGCATGGTCATAAAGGCCTGCTTAGCGTTCAGCACATAGCCTGTAAGATTTACAATCAAAGTTTTGCAATGCAAGCGGAGAAAGTGAAAAACGGCAGCGGAATAATAATATACGCAGATACGCAGTTCAATTGCTACCATCAGCGCCATCTTAGTCATTTCCGCAGTCTTGCTGACGTTTGCTCCTCTATGATTCTTATTAATTTCTGTACCAGAAGTTGTCATTTCCATACACCAGCCTTACTATAATTCTTTAATCACAAAAACATTTATTGCTCCCACATAAGCAGCAAGCTGACCCTCCGACCTGTAGATACACAGCTCGTCGCCTGCGTAAACAGGAGCAAGGAAGCTGATGCGCCAGTCCAACTCCGTCAGCGCCAGCTCACGCTGCAGCCAGGCAGCCATGCACAGCCCCGGCACGATGGGTTGTTCACCCTTATGGATGACGTTTTCGTCACCGGTATAGGCAACATAGTCCGCTATTTCCTGTGTTGTAAAGGTGTGCTTTGTCAGCAAATCGCCTTTAATTGCCTCCGGCTCCAGCGGCTTCGTGCCTAATTTATGCTTAGGCAGCACCAAAAATACCCGCAGCTCCTTAGCCAGACTGCCGTCTGCCGCAGTTCCCGCTACGCGGATGATTGATTTGCGTTCCTTCGCCAGCAGCACCTGATTCGCCATAGCCTCTACCGGCTGATGAATATGTGCTTCTGCTCCTGCCAGCACCCAGCCGCCGAAGAATTTGGCATCGCTGTCCGCCAGCTTATGTGCAAGCTCTAACATTTTTGCATTTTCCTTTCATCTGAGCAGCTTATCGTTATCTGCTTCACGTGCTTTATTATAATGCAAGTGATGTAAATAGTCAACTTATTACATACTATTGGTTTACCATTACGCTAAAAGAAATGCCGCAAAGCATTTCCCCGCTCACAGAAGGAAGTAAACCGCTCCTCCTATCAGCAGCAGGCCCAGAAAATTGTAGTACAAAAAAGTTCTTACATATTTTCCTGCCTGCGAGGGATGCTCTGCAGCATAAAGTTTATAGGAAATAACGCTCGCCATCGAAGCAATCATCGTACCCAGACCGCCGATATTAACACCTAAAAGCAACGCATCTGCTTCCTTAGTCAAGCCTGCCAGCAGCATAGCCGCCGGTACATTGCTGAGAAACTGGCTGGCCAGCAGTCCGGTTAAATAGGTGCCTGCCGCACTGCCCATCAGCGATTGCTGCAAATAGCTTACCGCAGGACTGTGGCTGATGTTGCCGATGAATACAAAGAAACCGGCGAAGGTCACGAGCAGGCTGTAATCAACCTCCCGCAGGCGACGCCAGTCGCACAGGGCAACTACGCCTGCCGTCAGCAGCAAGGCCCACAGCTTGTCGAACCAATGCAGCACTGCACCGATGTTTAACAAAAGCAGTCCCAAAAAGAGCAGCAATATTCCCTTGGGAGGCTGCTGCAGCTTAGGCAGCTCCAGCTTCAGCACGCTGTCCTTGCCATGGAATAATAACAATAGCAGATATGCCAACGAAATCACTCCCGGCACAGCCATTACGGCGAAAAAGCTGCCGGCGCTATAAGCATAATGCGCGTATAAAAACAAATTCTGCGGATTACCGGGCGGCGTCAGCATACTGCCAAGGTTAGCAGCCAGCGTCTGCAGGATAATAATCCGCTCCATATCCATTTTTAAGGTTTTGCCGATAACCAGCGCCAACGGCACAAAGGTCAGCAAAGCCACGTCATTCGTCACGAACATCGAGCTGATATAGGTAACTGCCAACAGCACCAGCTCCAGCTGACGCTTGCTGCGGCATTTGTTCAGCAGCTCCACCGCCAGCCAGTCCAGAAAGCGTATCTCCTTCAGCTCCGCTACCACCAGCATCAGTGAAAGCAGTATCGCCAACACGTCAAAATCTATATAGGCAAGCTGCGGCCTGCTGTAAAGGCTGCTTACCGCAGCCAAAATAACTGCTATGCACAAAACAGGCTCACGCCGCCAATAATTCTTCAATTTCTGCATCAACAAAAAGTCACTCCCAATTAGCCTGCGCCGCGCACAGCGCCAACGCCGATACACGCGCCGCACCTGCGTCCAGCAGCACCTGTGCCGCTTCCGCAAAGGTGCTGCCCGTAGTATAGATATCGTCGCAAAGCAGTACATGCTTGCCGCTCACCCTGGCATGCGGCAGCATGGCAAAACAGCCTGCCAGCTCCTGCTTTCTCTCCTCCGGCTTCAGCTCGTACAAAGGCTCCGTGTGGCGCACCCGCTCCAGCAAAACCTCCATGCCCACGCTGCGTCCTTCCAAAAGGCCCGCAAACAGCTCCTGCGGCACATCAAAGCCACGCTGCTTGCGTCGCTCGGGCGCCGTCGGTACGCAGGTAATAAGGTCAAACTGCTGCAGCCAGCGCATTTTGGCCGCAGGCAACGCAAGCTCCGCTTCCTCACGCAGCAACGGCAGCCAGCCTGCCTCACCGTCAAATTTTATTTTATGCAGCGCATCCTTAAACACGCCATCATATTTATAGAGCAGCAACGCACTGTACAGAACATCAGTCGGCAGCGGTGCTGCCTGTCCCGCCAGATATTCCTCACGCGGACAGCAGGGCAGCTGACGCTGCAGCAGATATTCTTTGCGGCACTGCTCACAGACATAGCCGTTGTCAATATTAGTCGCACACACAGCGCAGCGACGGGGAAAAATAAGCTCCTTCGCTACACGCCCGTAATAAGCAAAATCTCTTAACAAACGATGCATCAGAACACCTCGCTGCTTTCCTGCAGACGCTCAGCCAGCAAGCTGTAACGCCTTTTTGTCTTGTCGTTTTCCACAGCGGTACGCACCGCGTTTTTGCTGCCGACAATCAGCACTTTTTCCTTAGCTCTGGTCACAGCCGTATACAGCAGATTGCGCTGCAGCATGATATAATGGCTCTGCACCATGAGCAAAATAACGTAGGGATATTCGCTGCCCTGCGACTTGTGCACACTCATAGCGTAGGCCAGCTGCAGCTCCTCCACCTCACCCTGAGCGTAGGTAACATAATCGCCCTCAGGACGCTCCGGGAAGGCTACCGTAACATTTTTTCCATCTATTTTAATTACACGGCCGATATCGCCGTTGAAAACATCCTTTTCATAGTTATTGCGAATCTGCATAACCTTGTCACCCACACGCAGTACATTACCCGGTATGTTTACCTCGGGCTTGGCAGCAGACGGCGGATTAAGATATTTTTGCAGCAGCTTATTCAGATTCTGCACGCCGCAGGGATTCTTATGCATCGGCGTCAACACCTGCACCCTGCGCCAGTCACCGCCGGACGTAAGCTGGGCATAGGTACGCGCTACGAATTCCGCAGCATCCTGCTCATTGGCAAACTCCTCCAGCGCAAACTCGCTGTCGGCACCGGCAAGAAACTCCGGCATCTGGCCACGGTTAATCTTATGCGCATTACGGACAATCGGGCTGACCTCTGCCTGACGGAAAACATTTTCCAGACGTACAACAGGCATTCTGCCCGAACGGATCATATCCTTAAGCACCGAGCCTGCACCCACGGACGGCAGCTGGTCCACGTCACCGACGAAAATCAGACGGCAGCCGCCGGGAATTGCCTTAAGCAGATGATAGGTCAGGCTGATATCGAGCATCGAAGCCTCATCGATAATAATTGCTTCCGCATCCAAAGGATCGCTGTCATCCTTGCCGAAGCACAGGCCGTCACCCGTAGGCTGGTATTCCAGCAGACGATGCACCGTTGCCGCCGGATGACCGGCAGAATCAGCCAGCCTGCGTGCAGCGCGACCGGTAGGCGCAGCCAGCAGAATGCGGCAGCCAGCCTGCTCCAGAACGTTCAAAATACCCTTAACGACGGTTGTTTTACCTGTACCGGGACCGCCGGTGAGAACGAAAACGCCATGCTCCAGCGAAGCATAAATCGCCTGACGCTGTGCCTCTGCCAGCGTAATACCGGCATCACGCTCCCACTTGGCAATAACCTCATCCGCATTCACGCGCGTCACCGGCTTTGCCTGATCGCGCAGCTTCAGCAGACGGCGCGCAGTCTGCACCTCAGCCGTATACAGATATTCCGGATATATCAGGCGAATACCGCCCATTTCTTCAGTGCGCAGCAAATCCTGCTCCAGCAGGCTGCTGAAAACATCCTGCACCATGGAAGTATCTACCGCCAACGCTCTTGCCGTTTCGCGCACCAGCAGCTCCTCCGGCACGCAGGTGTGTCCCACGCCTGCGGCCTGCGTCAACGCATAAGCAATGCCTGCGCGCAAGCGTTCCTCGCAGTCATGCTCCATGCCCATAGCCATAGCAATTCTGTCCGCAGTTTTAAAACCTATGCCGGTAATATCCTCCGCCAGGCTATAGGGATTCTCCTTAATGCGGGTAATCGCCGTAGCGCCGTAGGTTGCCTGCAGGCGAGCTGCGTAACCGCTGCTCACGCCGTGCGCTTCTAAAAACACCATCAGCTCGCGCAGACCGGAAAGCTGTCTGTACGATTCACCGATAGCGGCAGCCTTTTTGGCGCTGATGCCGCGTACCTGTGCCAAGCGCTCGGGATAGCTTCCCAAAATCTCCAGCGTATCCGTTCCAAAGGCCTCCACAATTCTTGCCGCCGTCACCGGCCCTACACCCTTCACAGCGCCGGAAGCCAGAAAGCGTTCAATGCCTGCTACCGAAGTTGGCTGCAAAACCTGCAGTGCCTGTATATCAAATTGTCTGCCGAATCTGGCATGCTCAATCCAGTTGCCTTCCATAGCCACATTTCGCCCATGTACGGCGCATTGCCATGATAAACGGCAGTAAATCGTCCCTGCGCCTTGCTTTCCATACGCAGCACGCTGAACATGCCGTCATCGCTTTGAAACACTATATCATCAACTATCGCTTCCAGCTTTTCCATTTTCTCACCGCCACACAAAACAAATGTTTTAACTATGGCTATTATTATAACATAGTTTTCTCAATTAGGATAGTAATTTGACTTTACAAGTATTATAATTTTCGCTATAATTGAATGAGATATGCACTATATATTGTTTCCGGCAAATCAGTGCCCTGCGCCTGAACCGGCTTTGTATTATTGTAACTATAAACATGAGGAGTTTTACACATGCAACCCAAAAAATTTACAGGAAAATTAATAGCCATAGATATGTATAACTGCGGCGTAAACGAAGTCAACGACACCGAAAAGGCAAAGACTCTGTTGCAGGAAGGCTGTGACAAATACCAGATGAACAGCCGCGAGCTGCTTGTTTGTCAGGAAGAAGGCCAGAGCGAATATTCCATCTCCGCACTCTGCAAACAAGGTCATGTAACTCTGCATGTATATCCTAAGCTCGGTTTTATTGCTGCGGATATTTTCAGCTGCTACGACGATGCCGACCCTGCGGGCATGGCACGCTATCTGCGCAGCGCTTTTGACTGCGACAAAGCCAAGATTACCCTGCTGGACCGTGGCGATTTCGGCAGCAAATACGATATGAAGCCTAACCACCGCTCCAACATCAAATTCATCCGCCGTACCCAGAACGTTACCAAAAACGTCGGCGCTCAACTGAAAAAAATGATGCTCAAGCCCCGTGGCATCTAAGCGGGACTATAAGATAAACTTTTCCAGGGGTTGTATGAACAGCCCCTGTTTTTTCTTAAACCAAAGGAGATTTTTCACATGAAATATTTAATGTGGGATGTAGACGGCACCCTCATTCTGTCCGGCGGTGCCGGCAAGGATGCCATGATTAAGGTTATCAAGGATTATTATTTTCTGGATGCCTTCGATTTCAACAAATCGCTGGCAGGACGCACTGACTCGGATATCATCAAAAGCGTTGTTACCCGTCTGCGCGGACGCTGCAACAGTGCGGAAGCAGCAGGTCTGCTTATACGTTACCATATGGAGCTTCCCAAACAGCTGCCGCTGCATAAGGGCCGTGTTTTGAAAAACGTGGAGAAAACGCTGCAATACTTCTGCCGGCCTGATAGCCGTTACTGCAACTGCCTGCTCACCGGCAACACCAGCACCGGTGCCCATCTCAAGCTGCAGCATTTCGGTCTGGACCAATATTTTAACCACGAACACAGCGTCTTCGGCGAAATCAGCGAAAACCGCGAAATGCTTGCTAAGGTTGCCTTCCACCGTCTGTATATGCAAAATGAAGAAGCTAAGCCGAACGAGCTGATTTTCATCGGCGATACGCCTAATGACGTGCGCTGTGCCAATGCCATCGGCGCACCCTGCCTGATTATTTTGGAAGGCTCCGGCTATAAGCCTGAGGATTTTTCCGAGGTTAAGCCTTGGAAGATTATCGACCGTCTGCCGGATGATCCCAAACAGCTGGAGCTTTTGCTGGATGAAACAGAAAGCTATGCAGGAGGCCAAAATGCGTAAGAATTTTTTCAAGACTGTGCTTACTCTCCTGGCTCTCGGCTTAAGCAGCACAGCCCTTGCTTACAGTAACAGTGATTTAAATGCGGTACTGAACGGAGCAAGCTGCCCCGGCGGTGACCTTTCCGGTGCCGATTTATCGGGAATGGATTTATCCAGACGTGATTTTACCAATACCGATTTTACGGAAGCACGTCTGGACTCTACCAAGCTGGACAAAGCCAAGCTGCAGGATGCCTGCTTCCAGAGCGCCCTGTTGCCCAACGCCAGCCTGCGCGGTGCCAATTTGGCATATGCCAACTTCCGCTATGCCAATGCCTCCGGCAGCGATTTTACCAACGCCAGCCTGCAGGGAGCATATCTTAACCGCTGCCAGCTGCGTGGCGCACATCTGCTGAACGCAAATCTGCAGCAGGTCAAAGCACAGGAGGCCTCTATGGACGGCGTACAGGCTGATTACGCCGACTTCAGCTTTGCCAACCTGCCCTATAGCTGGCTGCGTCGTACCAGCCTGAAAAACGCAGTTTTTCATGGCGCTAACCTATACAGTGCCCATCTGGAGCGCAGCGACCTGACGGAAGCAGACCTGCGCAGCAGCAAGCTGGGCCACAGCAATTTGAACAACAGTAAGCTGGATAAGGCGCTGCTGGATAAAGCCGTTTTGGAATACGCTGACCTGCGCGGTGCGGAAATGAACTACACGCAATTCGGCACAGCATTTTTGGATAATGCAAAATTGGATAAATAAATATAAATCACTCAGCAAAAAAATGCTCCGGCAACCGCCGGAGCTTTTTTTGCGCAATCTATTCAGGAATAATCCTGTTTATTAATCGTCAGTCCTGAGGATAAACCCAGAAGGAGCATAACTGAGATTAATCATAATATTTTTCACTTGTGTATAGTCG
>ENA-OQCZ01000461-OQCZ01000461.1-human-gut-metagenome-genome-assembly--contig:-NODE-461-length-10700-cov-2.518207_pt1 | contig 10700 bp, 9 predicted proteins | sample MGYA00242505_ERZ504594 | MGnify/ENA primary metagenome ERZ504594 (study PRJEB26092, sample SAMD00036329) | human gut metagenome | host: Homo sapiens | study: EMG produced TPA metagenomics assembly of... | reverse complement strand
GGGCGAAGTCGTCACGAAGGTTGAGAAGCAGGAGGACGGTTCCTTCCATGTGGAAACCGATCTGGGCACCCGCTTCCACTGCAAGGCCGTGATCATCGCCTCCGGTATGGGCTCTTTTGATGCCCGTCCGATGCGTGTTCCGGGCATTGAGAAGTTCGAGAACAAGCAGCTCTTCTATCGGGTGCGTGATCCGGAATTCTTCGCTGGCAAGAACATCGTGATCTGCGGCGGCGGTGACTCCGCTCTCGACTGGACGCTGAATCTCGTCGGCAAGGCGGAGAGCGTCATTCTGATCCATCGCCGCGATGGCTTCCGGGCTGCTCCCGCCCGTGTGGCCGAGATGAAGCAGCTCTGCGAAGACTGGCAGATGCAGTTTGTCGTGGGCTCGGTGACGGGTTTCGAAGAGAAAGACGGTGTGATGACGGAAGTCCGTGTGACCGGTAACGACGGCATTGTGCGCCGTATTCCGCTCGACTGCCTCCTCGTCTTCTTCGGCCTGCAGCCGAAGGTGGGCCCGATCGCTGAATGGGGTCTTGAGCTTGATCGCAAGCAGATCGTGGTCGATACCGCCCGTTTTGAAACCAACATTCCCGGTATCTTTGCGGTCGGCGACTGCAACACTTACCCTGGCAAGAAGAAGCTGATTCTGTCCGGTTTCCACGAGTGCGCTCTGGCGGCCTTCGCGGCTTCCCAGTATGTGTTCCCGGATAAGAAGGTGTTCCTGCAGTACACGACGACGTCTCCGAAGCTGCATAAGGCTCTCGGCGTGCCGGATCCCGCCCATCACAAGGGTGAAGAGGGCTCTGAAGAGTAATTCTCTTCCGGCCTCAGCCTGAGACAGGCATAGAAAAAGGCTTCCCTCACGGGAAGCCTTTTTTCATTCAGAGCGTCATCAGGCCTTGGGGGCCGCGTTCTGAACCGTGACCTTCGGAATGCCGGAGGAGAAATCCTTCGGCGTTTCTGAGAGCGCTACCGCGGTCTTTCTCGCGATGGCACGGAAGATCTCTGCCGTTTCGCTGTCGGGCTCAGCGAGCACCGTCGGATGCCCGGAGTCCGCGTCCTCGCGGATGCCGCGCTCAAGGGGGAGGCTGCCGAGAACCGGAACACCGTACTCCTTGGACATCCGTTCCGCTCCGCCTTCACCGAAGATCCGCTCAAGGTGACCGCAGTGGGGGCACTTGAAGAGCGCCATGTTTTCCACAATGCCGAGCACAGGGATATTCACCTTGCGGAACATCATGAGTCCCTTCACGGCGTCAAGCGTCGCGATGTCCTGCGGCGTGGTGACAACAATGGCGCCGGTGACCGGTACCTGCTGGGAAAGCGTGAGCTGAATGTCACCGGTTCCAGGCGGCATATCGATCACCAGATAGTCGAGATCGTGCCAGTTCGTCTGCTGCAGGAGATCGCGCAGGGCGGAGGAGACCATCGGACCGCGCCAGATAACGGGATCGGCCGGATTCACCATGAAGCCGATGGAGTTGATCTGCAGGCCGTTCGCTTCGATCGGTTCCATCGTCTTGCCGTCTTTCGACTGAGGAGTGCCGGAGGCACCCAGCATTGTGGGCTGGCTGGGACCGTAAATATCAGCATCCAGCACACCAACCTTGGCGCCTTCAGAGGCGAGGGCAAGCGCGAGATTTGCCGTGACGGTGGATTTGCCGACACCGCCCTTGCCGGAAGAAACCGCGATGATGTTCTTCACGTTCGGCAGCACGCGGAGCGTGGAGCGGACTTTGTGAGCGCGGATGTTCTGCCGCACCTCCACTTCAGAATCGATGCCGGCAGCGCGCAGCGCGTCTTCAGCCGCTTTTTTAATCAGTCAATCTGGCTTTTTGCCGGGTAACCGAGCTCAATGATGACCGCTCCGGGGAGAACGGAAGCGATTTCACCGCTGTCCTGGAGTCCCTTGCCGGTATTGGGATCAATCACGCCGTTCAGCACCTGGGCGATAGCTTCTTTTGTTGCCGTCATGGCTCTTCCTTCTGTTGAAGAACGGGATGCCCAATTATGTCATTTCACTAAAAAATGCATGAGTCTCAAAAGAAGTAAGCACTTGGGGATATAAAATAGAAGATCTATTTAATTTTTCTGTGACAGCTGCGATAAGACAGAGACTTATGACGAAGCGCAATATTTTTGTAACGACGGCACTGCCGTATGCCAACGGCCCCTTCCATATCGGCCATATCACTGAGTACATTCTGGCTGATATCTGGGTGCGTCATGAGCGGATGGCCGGCAACCAGGTTTATTTTGTGGGTGCTGACGATACGCACGGCGCTCCGATGATGATCGCGGCTCAGAAGAAGGGTGTCACGCCTCAGGAGTTTGTGGCGGAAATCCGTGCCGGCCGCAAGCAGTACCTGGACGGCTTCCATGTGAAGTTCGACTGGTGGCACACGACTGACTCCCCTGAGAATGTCGAGCTTTCCCAGGACATTTATCGCCGTCTGAAGGCCGCGGGACTGATCTACAGCAAGGAGATCACCCAGTACTACGACACTCAGAAGGGGATGTTCCTCGCGGACCGCTTTATCAAGGGCAAGTGCCCGCACTGCGGCGCTGAGGATCAGTATGGCGACAGCTGTGAAGTCTGCGGCTCGGTCTATCGCCCGACTGAGCTCATCAATCCGTATTCGGTTCTCTCCGGCACGAAGCCTGAGCTTCGCAGTTCCACGCACTATTTCTTTAAGCTCTCCGATCCGAAGGCTGTGCAGTTCCTGCGCGAGTGGACGAGCGGCAATGGCGCTGACGGCAAGCCCCGCGTGCAGCCTGAGGTGCTCGCGAAGGATCAGGAGTGGCTCGGTGAGGGTGCTGAGCTTGAGGACTGGGATATTTCCCGCGACGCGCCGTACTTCGGCATTCCGATTCCGGACGCGCCGGGCAAGTACTTCTACGTCTGGCTGGACGCTCCGGTTGGCTATCTCGCCTCTCTGAAGTCCTACTTCAACAGCATCGGCAAGAATTTTGATGAATTCCTGATGGATCCGAAGACCGAACAGATTCACTTTATCGGCAAGGACATCATTTACTTCCACACGCTTTTCTGGCCGGCGATGCTGCACTTCGCCGGGAAGCCCTACCGCGTGCCGGATCACATCTACGCACACGGTTTCGTTACCGTGGGCGGTCTGAAGATGAGCAAGTCCCGCGGCACTGGCATTGATCCGCTGAAGTATCTCAATCTCGGCATGGATCCGGAGTGGCTGCGCTACTATCTCGCCGCCAAGCTGTCCGGCCGTGTCGAGGATATCGACTTCACGAAGCCTGACTTCTTCTCCCGTGTGAATTCCGATCTGATCGGCAAGTACGTGAATATTGCCTCGCGCTCGGCCGGCTTCATCGTGAAGCGCTTTGAGGGCCGCGTGCTGGATTCCGCCATGTCGGATCCGCTCCTGAAGGCGCTGCGTGAAGATGCACCGAAGGTAGTCGAGCTCTACGAAGACCGTGAGTATGCGAAGGCCATGCGCCTTGTGATGGAACTCGCCGATAAGACGAACGAGTACGTCGATCACATGAAGCCCTGGGAACTCGCCAAGGATCCGGCGCAGTCTGAGAAGCTGCACGAAGTGTGCTCGGTCTGCCTGGAGGCTTTCCGCATTCTCACGAACTACCTGAAGCCGGTGCTTCCGGGAGTGGCTGAGAAGGTTGAGGCGTTCCTCGGCTGCGGTGAACTCACCTGGAGCACGGTGGATACGCCGCTCTCCTCCGCTAACCCGATTCAGCCCTTCAAGCATCTGATGCAGCGCGTCGATATGGAGAAGCAGCTGGATCAGCTGATCTCAGAGGTGAAGGAAGAACCGAAGGTGGAAGCGCTGCCTGGCGGGGAAGCCATTGCCCCGACCTGCACGATTGATGATTTCGCGAAGCTTGACCTCCGTATCGCGAAGGTAGTGGCGTGCGAAGCCGTGGAAGGCTCCACGAAGCTCCTGAAGTTCACGCTCGATGTCGGTGAGGGAAAGACCCGTACGGTCTTCTCCGGCATCAAGGCGAGCTACAGTGAGCCCGCGCAGCTGGTCGGCAAGCTGATCGTCATGATCGCGAATCTCGCACCTCGCAAGATGCGTTTTGGTCTTTCCGAAGGCATGGTGCTCTCGGCGGCTGACGCGGATCAGAAAGCTACCCCGGGATTCTTCCTGCTGGAACCCTTCCCCGGCGCAAAGCCTGGTATGAGAATTCACTGATGAGAAGTGCGCCCCGCCGGGGCGCATGGATCGCAGTGCAAAGCCCTGCTCATTCACTTCAGATGAGCGGGGCTTTTTGCTTTCTAGAGAAGTGTTTCTTCGCGGTGAGACAGCGTGAGCCAGATGGGGGCAAAAGGCGCCGCCTGCGTGATGCGGATCATTGCTTCTTTCGCGAGTTCAAGGATCGCGAGATAGCTGACAAGAGCGTGGGCAAAGGTCGGTGTGTTTTCGAAGACATCCGTGAATTCCACGTAGGACCTCGTCTGAAGCTGTTTCAGAATGGAGGACATATGTTCGCGGACAGAAAGTTCCTCGCGGGTCACAGTATGCCGCTCCTGCAGCTTGATCCGGGCCATGACGGAGCGCCAGGCGCACCGCAGTTCATCAAGTGACACATCCGGGAGATCCGGGGCGGATTCGGGTTTGCTGACATCCACCGGGCTGAAATCCCGGCCGCTGATCGGCAGGCGGTCCAGCTCCTGGGCCGCGAGTTTCATCTTCTGGTACTCGATCAGACGCCGCATCAGTTCGGCCTTGGGATCTTCCACTTCCTCCCCGGTATCGGCTTTCCGGAGCGGGAGCAGTAGCTGGCTTTTGATCGCCATCAGATGAGCGGCCATGACGAGGTAGTCACCCGCCAGATCGAGATTGTTTTTCCGGATCAGTTCAACGTACTGCATGTACTGCTCGGTCAGCGTCGCCATGGGAATGTCCATGACGTCGAACTTCTGCTTCTGGATCAGCCAGAGCAGCAGATCGAGCGGTCCCTCGAAGGATTCCAGAAACACCTTCAGAGCGTCGGGCGGGATATAGAGTCCGGCCGGCACTTTATCCAGCGGCTTGCCGTAAAGGAGGGCAATCGAGTCGCTTTGGGAGAGGGGCAGTGTGTTGTCCAATGTCTGTTCCATAAGGAAAAAACACGGCCGGATGCCGCGAAGGCATCTGGCCGTGCTTGGTCAGTCAAAACTGATCGCAGATGCCTTATTCGTAATCAGGCGTGTACATGTTGTCGGTGACAAACTTCTCGATGTCAGCCGGAGCCTCAATCTGAGCCTGCCCGGTCGCCAGCGCGAGCTTGATGATGTTCACGGCAACGAGGTGAGAAATCTCACGGACGCGCGTGAGGGACGGGTAGAGCGAGCCATGAGCCAGGTCGTCTTCCGTCACCATATCGGCGCAGGTGTGAGCCGCAGAGAGGAACACTTCCTGCGTGATTTCCTTGCACTGGGCGAGAATGGCGCCGAGACCGATGCCCGGGAACACGTACGAATTGTTGCCCTGACGCGGCACGTAGGTCTTGCCCTTGTAGGTCACCGGATCAAACGGGGAACCGCAGCTGAAGAGCACCTTGCCGTCAGACCAGGTGTAGGCCTGTTCTGCCGTGCACTCGGCCTTGGAGGTCGGGTTGGAAAGAGCGAAGACGATCGGGCGCTCGTTGATTTCAGTCATGGCCTTCACGATCGATTCCGTAAAGGCACCGGACTGAGCGGAGAGACCAACGATAGCGGTCGGACGCAGCGTGCGGATGGCTTCCTCGAAATCCTTCACCGAGGGGATATCCTTCGCGAACGGCAGCTTGTGGGCCGCGAGCGTATCACCGCGGGTCGTGGTGACGAGTCCCTTCGAGTCAAAGAGATACAGACGGGCGAGGGCGTCTTCACGGGAGAGACCATCCTCAACCATGGCGTCAGCGATCAGGCCGGCAACGCCGGTAGCCGCTTCACCGGCACCGAGGAAGAGAATCTTTTTCATTCGACAGCTTGGACTTCTTGGCGCGCATGGCGGAGAAGAAGCCGGAAACGACGATGGAGGCCGTACCCTGGATGTCGTCGTTGTAGCAGCAGTAGCGGGAACGGTAGCGGGCGAGCAGATCGAAAGCGTGGTTGTTGCCAAAGTCTTCGAACTGGACAACGCACTTCGGCCACTTCTTGTAAACCGACTGGAAAAATTCCTCGATGAAGTCGTCGTACTCCTGACCGCTGACACGGGGGTGCTTGTGTCCGAGGTACAGCGGATCGTTGAGATAACGTTCGGTGTTCGTGCCGACGTCGAGGATAACCGGCAGCGTGCGGCGGGGATCAACACCGGCGCAGGCGGTGTAAAGGGCGAGCTTGCCGACCGGAATGCCCATGCCGTTGATGCCGAGGTCGCCGAGGCCGAGAATACGCTGGCCGTCAGTCACGACGATCATGTCGACCGCTTCCTGCGGAAGATTCTCGAGGATCTCGCTCACGTGGCCCTTGTCTTCGATAGACAGGTAGAGGCCCTTCGCGAAGCGGAAGAGGTGGCTGAACTTCTGGCAGACTTCGCCGACCGTCGGCGTATAGACGAGCGGCAGCACTTCTTCGATGTGCTCGAGGAGCAGTCGGAAGTACAGCGTTTCATTGCTGGACCGAAGCCCATCGAGGAAGAGCGCCTTCTGGAACGGCGTATCAAACGCGCGGAGCTGTTCCATCATGGCTTCGACCTGCATAGAGATCGTGGCCGGAACCGGCGGAAGGAGTCCCTTCAAATGGAGGGCAGCGCGCTCTTCTTCAGAGTAGGCGGTTCCCTTGCTATAAACTCCGTTCTGCAACAGCGTAGTACCGGTTAAATTATGAGCACCCATAACCTTTATCCTTAATTTAACTTGCTTGATAACTATGGCTTAAGCCTGAGCAGAGAACACTGCACAAGCATAAAGATAACCACCGCAATGAGCTGCAGAAGGGGTGCAGTCGCTATTGCGGTGTAATACCTCTCTTTTTTTTATGGGGCGAAGAGTCGCCCCCTCTGAGAGTGGATGTAGTTTAGCGCGCCTTCTTTTTCCCTGCTTTGCTTGTCTTAGGCGCGGCTTCGGGTTCGGGCGGCAGCGCGGCCTTCAGTTCCTTCTGTCTCTGAGCGGCGAGTTTTGCCTGTTCAGTTTTCGGGAACCGCTTCTGCAGTGAAGTGAGGGTCGAATTTGCGGCGCGGATGTTGCCAAGCGCGGTCTGCGCTGAGGCCAGAGAAAGGAGCGCGTCCGGAGTCCGGGTGGAATTCGGGTACTGGCGGGTCAGGCGATCCTCAACAGCGGCTGCTTCCTTGTACTTCTGGAGCGCGAAGTAGGCGTTGCCCTGCCAGTACATGGCTTCAGGCAGATAGGTGGACTGCGGGTAGCCCGAGATCAGGCTCGAAAAGGCTTTGACACTGTCCGCGTACTGACCGCTCTGGAAGGAGGAGAGGCCTCTGTCATAAAACCCCTTCTCATTCGAGGCTGCCGCGGCCTGCCCCTGGGCAGCGGGATCGGATCCTGGTTCACCAGCCGGAGCGTTCTGCGCGGCGGTTTCAGCTTTCGCCACGCGGCCGTCAAGCTTTCTCAGACGGCTGTCGAGATCGGTGTAGAGATCCCGGGAATTTTTTTCCTGCTGGGCGATCCGGTTTTCGAGTGTTTCAAGACGTCCGGAGAGAACGGATTGCCGTTCCTGGAGACTTGCGATCTGATCCGACAGAGCGAGGCTCGCTTTCTGGCCATTCTCCAGCCGGCTGATCTGAGCCTGCATGGTAACCATGTCTTTCCGCATGGCGTTGATGGCGATGCGGGCGTCATTGTCTTCAAAAAGCGCCTGAGCGCTGGAGACATAGCCAAGGCCGGCAATCATGGCGGCGGCTAGCGGTAAAAGGCGGCGATTGGACATTCTTTCGAACCTCATCCTGTTCTGTAAAAAAGCAGCCCGGAACCAAAGGATCCGGGCTTTGGATCAGCGAACTATCAACGGTAGCGGATATCGGCGCGGCGGTTCTTCGCCCAGGCTTCTTCATTGGAACCCTTGGCGAGCGGCTTTTCCTTGCCGAAGCTCACCGCTTCCATGCGGGTGGCGGGGAACGCCAAGCAGCTTCAGCTTGGAGATGACGGCCTCGGAACGCTTCTGACCGAGTGCGAGGTTGTATTCGCTGCTGCCGCGTTCGTCGGTGTTGCCTTCAACAACGATGTTGCGGTTCTGATGGCTCATCAGATAGTTTGCGTGAGCGGACAGCATCTGGTCGTACTGCGGAGCAACCGAGTAGGAATCCAGGGCGAAGTAAACGGAGCGCTGAGCAAGCGGGCTCTTCGGGTCATTCAGCGGATCCACTTCAACGAGTCTTCACGGCGCTGTTATCGACAGTAACGCCCTGACCATTCTGGCTGCCTGAGGTGGAAGCAGCGGTCGTGGTCGTGCCGGCGGTCTTGGCTCCGTCAACAGGAACAGAAGAGCAGCCTGCGAGGATGCCGGCAGTGGCGAGCACGGCAACCAGGGTGCGAACTGAAAATTGCATTTTATGTTTCTCCAAAGGAAAGAAGGACTTCCTGAACTATCGGATCAAAGGTCCCCAGGCGGGTTCGCGGATGCTTCCACCGCGGCTGCGAAGCCGGGACGACATGCTTCCGTCTGCGCTGGCCATAGCGAGAACACCCTGCCTGCCGGAGACTGTTGCGTAAACAATCAATTCGCCGTTGGGCGAAAAAACTTTGGGGGATTCATCCCCCGCTGGTCTTGGTAACGGCCATGTTGCTGCCGCTTGCAAGATCCAGCACGTTCACCTGGAATCCACCTCTGGAGCGAGCAATATACGCCAGCTTTTTGCCGTCGGGCGAAGCGCCGGACTGACGGCGTAGCCGACAGAGAATGTGACGCGGCTGGCCTTGCCGCCTGAGACCGGTTTGCGGTAAATCTGAGGATTTCCGCCACGGTCAGAAGTGAAGTAGATCCAGGCACCATCAGGGCTGAAGACAGGCTCGGTATTGATGCCGGCCCCTGTCGTGAAGCGGGTTGCCGAACCGCCGCGGGTGCTCATCAGATAGATCTGAGTGCCGCCGTCGCGGGAAAGCGCAACAGCAAGCCTGGATCCATCCGGGCTGAATGCCGGAGCTGAATTGTTGCCGGGGAAATTCGCCACCACGCGGCGGTGCCCTGACATCAGTTCGTGGATATAAACCACCGGTTTCCGGGATTCAAATGAGACATAGGCAAGGCTCGTGCCATTCGGGGCCCAGGTGGGCGAAATGATCGGCTCACGGCTGCGGAGAGCGACGCGGGGATTCTCGCCGTCGCTGTCAGCAATCACGAGCTCATAGACACCTCCCCGGTTCTGCACATAAGCGATCCGGGAAGCAAAGCAGCCGGGCGTGCCTGTCAGCCTGAAATAGATTCTGTCTGCGATCTGGTGCGCCGCCATGCGGAGGTTGCCGGTCGTGCTCGTATTGACGAAATTGTCGAGGAGCTTCCCGCTCACCACGTCGAGCAGCTTGCAGCTGATTTCCCAGCGGCCGGCGCCTTTTGGCGCGATGGAGCCGATAACTGCGGCATTGCTGTTTTCCGCTCGGAACGCCTGAGGATCGGGATTCAGCACCTGCGCATAGGACACCTCCGCCGTGGATCCGACCTGACGGAATTTGCCTGATCTCACCAGATCAGCCGCAATAACGGAGCTCAGGCTGCCAGGAGCTGAACCCGTACCGGAAAAAGCCGGAACCGAAATGGGGAAAAGCTGGGAGCCAACGCCCGTGATTTCAATATCGAGCTGCGCCCAGGCGGGCAGGCTTAGCAGACCGAGTCCGGCAGCCGAAGCGGCAAGAAAAGCGCGGCGGCTGACACCTGCTTGTTTATTGGCGACCATAGAGATGCTTCCAAATACAAAAAGGAGACAGATAACTGTCTCCTCATGCTACTACATTGAAAAAAGCCTAAAGCGCGGTGCCGCTTCAAGTCGTGACTTTTTGTTACCGCGCTTCGGCTCCTTTCTGATTAGTGGCGGAAATGACGTTCGCCCGTGAACACCATGACGATGCCGCGTTCATCAGCGGCAGCGATCACTTCAGGGTCACGGATCGAGCCGCCCGGCTGGATCACGCAGGTCGCGCCGGCGTCACAGATCACGTCCAGGCCGTCGCGGAACGGGAAGAAGGCGTCAGACGCGGCGGCAGAGCCGACGAGCGACAGACCGGCTTCCTCAGCCTTTTCCTCAGCAATGCGGGCAGAGTCAACGCGGCTCATCTGGCCGGCGCCGACACCGAGCGTCATGCCGGCGTGGACATAAACGATGGCGTTCGACTTGACCCAGCGGCAGACGCGCCAGGCAAACATCATGTCGGCAATCTGCTCAGAGGTCGGCTGCTTCTTCGTCACAACCTTCAGAGCGCTTTCCGGGCAGATCTGGATATCCGGGGTCTGAACGAGGAGACCGCCGCCGACACGCTTGAAGTCGAAGTCGTTATGGGCACCGCCGTTCGCGACAACGAGGAGTCGGACGGTTCTTCTTCTCGCTGAGGAGCGCGCGGGCTTCAGCGGAGAAGGACGGGGCGATGATCACTTCAGCGAACTGCTTGCTCACGAGCTGGGCCGTTTCGAGGTCCACTTCGCGGTTGAAGGCGATGATGCCGCCGAAGGCAGACTTGGAGTCCGTCTTGAAGGCCTTGGCATAGGCTTCAGCCGGATTGAGACCTACAGCGGCGCCGCACGGATTGGCGTGCTTGATGATCACGCAGGCCGGCATGTCGAAGGAGCGGGCAGCGTCCCA
>ENA-OQCZ01000460-OQCZ01000460.1-human-gut-metagenome-genome-assembly--contig:-NODE-460-length-10704-cov-2.557058_pt1 | contig 10704 bp, 14 predicted proteins | sample MGYA00242505_ERZ504594 | MGnify/ENA primary metagenome ERZ504594 (study PRJEB26092, sample SAMD00036329) | human gut metagenome | host: Homo sapiens | study: EMG produced TPA metagenomics assembly of... | reverse complement strand
GCATATGGTCATGTTAGAGATGGAACAAATACGGGGAGTTATAATTTAGGAGGAAATATGGAGGCAGCAATCGGTCTGAAACCATTAAAAATAGGGAACCTCGTGGCGAAGCACCCAGTGATCCAGGGAGGAATGGGGGTCGGCGTGAGCCTTTCGTCCCTTAGCCGGAGCAGTCGCGAAGGCGGGCGGAATCGGAATCATTTCCACAGCCCAGATCGGATTTAAGGATCAGGATTTCGGAAAAAATCCGATGGCGGCGAATCTGAGAGCGATCCATTCCGAGCTTAAGAAAGCCAGGGAGAAAGCGCCCCAGGGAATTCTGGGCTTTAATATCATGGTTGCGACGAAGGAGTATGCGTCCTATGTGAAAGAGGCGGTGAAAGCCGGAGCGGACGTGATCATCTCCGGTGCCGGTCTCCCGATCGACATGCCGAAATTTGTCGCGGAGGCGGAGAATGAGAACGGAGGTTCTGAAAAGAAAGAGCGGCGTACCATGATCGCGCCCATCGTTTCCTCTGTGAAATCTGCTCTTGTGATCTGCAGGATGTGGGACAGAAAGTACCACACAGCACCGGATTTCGTCGTAGTGGAAGGACCATGCGCGGGCGGTCATCTCGGATTTTCCAGGGAACAGCTCACTGAGCTTGGAGCTGACACGGATCATGTGGCGGAGACCTTCGATGAACCGGCATATGATAAAGAGGTCCGTGGGATCATCGAGACGGTGAAGAGCTTTGCGGAGAAGTACAAAAAACATATCCCGGTCATCACGGCGGGGGGGATTTTTGATCATAAGGACGTTCTGCACCAGTTTGAGCTTGGCGCGGAGGGCGTTCAGGCGGCGACGAGATTTGTGACGACTGAAGAATGTGACGCGGATATTGCATACAAAGAGGCATATATCAACGCGAAAGAGGAAGACATTGTGATCGTTAAGAGTCCGGTTGGAATGCCGGGCAGAGCGATCAAAAATAAGTTTTTAGAGCGTGTTGCTCAGGGACCGGTGAAGGTGGAGCGATGCTTCCGGTGTCTGGAACACTGTAATCCGGCGGAAACACCGTATTGCATCACGAAAGCGCTGATCAACGCCGCAGAAGGAAAGATTGATGAGGCGCTGCTGTTCTGCGGAAGCAATGCATACCGTTGTGAGAAGATCGAGACGGTGCCGGAGGTTATGGCGGCGCTGTGCGGAGAGTAAAAAACTCAGAGAGGCTGTTGTGCAGATCATGTGAAGCAGCCAGAATATAAATTTTCAGGAAAGCAGTTTTATAAAGTTCATAGATCCCGTATTTCTGTCATAAGATAAAGAAATTCAGGTGGTGGTTTGGTGTATCTGCGCTTCGAGTGCAGGCGGCCGAAACGTCACCGACTTTGACAGAAATGTGGGATCTTTTTATGTTAAATATGCTCTGGGCAGGAATGATGTCGGCCGGGATCTTCTGGGCGGCGTTTCATGGAAATATGGGAGAAGTGACGAACGGGCTGCTGGACTCGGCGAAGGAGGCGGTGACACTGGGAGTCACAATGCTGGGGATCATGTCATTCTGGTGCGGGATCTTAAAGATTGGGGAGAGAGCGGGACTCATCGAGGCGCTGACAGAGAAGATGCGGCCGGTGATAAGGTTTCTCTTTCCGAACCTGCCGGACGGACATCCGGCGGGGAGATATATTGCGACAAATATGATCGCGAACATGCTGGGGCTCGGCTGGGCGGCGACACCGGCTGGGTTAAAGGCGATGGAAGAGCTGGGAAAGCTGGAGGAAGAGCGGCGGGCGGAAAAAAGCGCCGGATAAGAGGAAAAACACGGCAGGGCAGAGCAGTCTGGCGAGACAGTCGGGCACTGCCAGCAATGAGATGTGCACGTTCCTGATCGTCAAATATTTCCTCACTCCAGCTCATCCCCATCAACATGATCGCCTACCGCAGCCAGTACGGCAGTGTCAACCCGGCGGCTATCGCAGGACCGGCGCTCCTCGCGACCATCGCCAGCACGGCGGCGGGAATCGCGTTCTGCAAGGTCATGGACCGGGAAAAACGTTGATTTTTGAAAAAAAGTCTACTATAATATTACTATTATGTGGCTGAAGCCCATACTCATAAAAGAGTTCCCCGCCCAAGGCGGTTTAAACCGAGAAATATTTACTGCCGCATGGCATCGGAGCCAGATGCACAGTCTATAGAGACAAATAATACAATACCAGGAAGGTTGATGCATACAGAAAGTATGCCTCTTTCTGGTATTTTTAGTTGTGTGAGGCTTTGGATATTTTTAGGTACTAAAAAAACATAGAAACGGGGATAAATTCATGAAAAAACAAACAATAAAGACAATTGTGACGGCTTTGACCGCCGTTGCTATGGTATGTTCCCTGACGGGCTGTGCCGGAAATAGTTCGGGAGCAACAGAAACCTTAAACGCGGAAAAGTCGTCTGCGGCGGAGAATACAGAAGCAGCTGCCGGGGTGGAGCAGGATAATGAAAAAGATTCTGTTATCGTTGTAATGGGACCGTCATCTGAGCCTGAGGCTGGATTTGACCCGGCATACGGATGGGGCGCGGGGGAACATGTCCATGAGCCGCTGATCCAGAGTACGCTGACGGTAACAAAGGCAGATATGACGATCGGTTATGATCTGGCGACAGATATGAACGTCAGTGATGATGGCATGACATGGACCGTGACGATCAGGGACGATGTAAAATTTACGGACGGGGAACCGCTGACAGCGGAGGATGTGGCATTTACCTACAATACACTGCGGGATACCAGCTCGGTCAATGATTTTACGATGTTGAAAGAGGCGAAAGCTCTGGATGATACCACCGTGGAGTTCGACTTGAGCCGGCCGTATTCGATCTGGCCTTATACGATGGCGATCACAGGGATCGTCCCGGAGCATGCTTATGGACCGGACTACGGTTCAAATCCGATCGGCTCCGGCCGCTACATCATGAAACAGTGGGATAAGGGGCAGCAGGTGATCCTCACGGCAAACCCGGACTACTACGGGGATGAGCCGGAGATGAAGACGGTGACAGTTTTATTTATGGATGAGGACGCTGCCTATGCGGCAGCGCTCTCCGGGCAGGTGGATCTCGCCTACACTTCCGCGGCGTACTCGGATCAGACCGTAGACGGATTTTCCCTGTTGGCCTGCAAGACCGTGGACAACCGCGGCTTCAACCTGCCGGCGATCCCGGCGGGGGAGACGGATGAGAACGGAGTGCCGCTGGGAAATGATTTCACCAGCGATATCAATGTGCGCCGGGCCATCAACCTGGCGATCGACCGGGATGAGATGATCGAGCATGTGTTGAACGGATACGGAACAGCGGCCTACAGTGTCTGTGACCAGATGCCGTGGTACAATGAGGCAGCGGAGGTGGATTATGATCCGGATATGGCGGCAGCAATCTTAAAGGAAGCCGGATGGCTTGCCGGAAGTGATGGAATATTGGAGAAAAACGGTGTCCGCGCCGAGTTCAACATGCTCTATCCGACAGGGGATTCCGTCCGCCAGGCACTTGCGGAGGACACCGCAAACCAGTTGAAAGAGATCGGAATCAAGGTGACGACAGAGGGCGTCGGCTGGGATACGGCCTATGACCGGGCACAGTCCACACCGCTTATGTGGGGATGGGGCGCTCACACACCGATGGAGCTCTACAATATTTACCACACGGCTCCCGGAAAGCAATATGCGGAGTATTCCCCTTATGGAAACGAAAAGGTGAACGGATATATGGACGCGGCTCTGGCGGAGAGCGACCTTGAAAAGTCCTATGAACTCTGGAAAAACGCCCAGTGGGACGGAACGACGGGAATCACCCAGGACGGGGATCTTCCGTGGATCTGGCTTGTAAATATTGATCATTTATACTGGGTGAAAGATGGTCTGCAGGTGGCAGAACAGAAACTTCACCCACATGGACATGGCTGGTCGATCGTAAACAATGTCGACCAGTGGACATGGAAATAAAGAAAACGGGTCTGTGGTTTGGCAGACAGGCAGTACGGATGTGTCTGATGGTGCTTCTGGTAAGCATTCTGGCGTTTGGGCTCCTGACGGTCTCACCCATAGATCCGCTTCAGACAAATGTCGGACAGACAGCTCTGGGCTCTATGAGCCCGGAGCAGATCGCAAAGCTGAAAAGCTACTGGGGAACAGATCTGCCTCCGGTGGAGCGGTATCTGAACTGGCTGAAAGACTTTCTCCACGGAAATATGGGGACATCCCTTTTATATCGCCGTCCGGTGGCAGAGATCATCGGGGAGAAGGTCATGAATTCCATCTGGCTTTTATTCACGGCATGGTTGTTTTCTGGTATTCTTGGCTTTTTCCTCGGCGTTCTCGCAGGAAAAAAGCGCGGTGGGATCATGGACCGGATCGTGACGGGATATTCCCTGTTTGTGGCCAGCACCCCGGCATTCTGGGTGGCAATGGTGCTGCTTATGGTATTTGCGGTGAAGCTTCACTGGTTTCCCATCGGATTCAGTGTGCCCATCGGCATGGATGCCGGGCAGATCTCCATTGCGGACAGGATTCGCCATGCGATTCTCCCGGCGGCGGCCCTCAGCATCACGGGAATTTCCTCCATCGCCCTGCACACGAGGGAAAAGCTCATCGAGGTCATGGAGAGCGACTATGTGCTGTTCGCGAGAGCCAGAGGCGAGTCGGACTGGTCGATCTTACGTCGTCATGGACTTCGGAACATTCTTCTGCCGGCCATGACGCTGCAGTTCGCGTCGGTGAGTGAGATCATCGGCGGCTCCGTCCTTGTAGAACAGGTATTTTCCTATCCGGGATTGGGCCAGGCGGCTGTGACGGCAGGACTTGGAAGCGATGTGCCGCTTCTTCTGGGAATCACGGTGGTTACAGCGGTGATCGTCGCGGCGGGAAACCTTGCGGCGAATGTTCTCTACGGCGTGATCGACCCGCGGATCAGAGAGGGGGCGAAGCGCTGATGAAGAAAAACCGCAGAATACAGAGCTTCGCGCTTCTGATCCTGGCGGCTGTGCTGTTAGCGGTCATTGCGGTGCTCGGAAGTTTCTGGCAGGAAGCTGCCATCAGGACGGATTTTACGAGAAAAAATCTGGCACCGTGTATACAATATCCTTTTGGAACGGACTGGATGGGACGTGACATGTTCGTGCGGACAGTTGCGGGACTTTCTTTGAGTATCCGGATCGGACTTCTGACGGCGGCAGTCAGCGCGGTGATGGCCTTTATATTGGGACTCAGCGCGGCGGTCTTCGGAAAGTTCGTGGACAGTGCGGTGCGGCTGCTTATCGATATCGTCATGGGAATTCCCCATATGCTGCTTCTGATCCTGATCTCCTTTGCCTGCGGGCGTGGATTCTGGGGTGTTGTCTGCGGAATCGCGTTTACCCACTGGGCATCCCTGGCGCGGCTGATCCGCGGGGAGGTCTTGCAGCTGAAGCAGAGTCAGTATGTGAAGATCGCGGAAAAGCTTGGAAAAGGGAAATTTTACATCGCGTTTTCCCATATGGCACCGAATCTTGTTCCGCAGTTTATCACGGGCCTGGTGCTCATGTTTCCCCATGCGATCCTGCATGAAGCCAGCATCACGTTCCTGGGCTTCGGTCTGTCTTCCGAGAGTCCGGCCGTCGGAGTGATCCTTTCGGAAAGCATGAAATATCTGGCTATGGGAAAATGGTGGCTGGCGCTGTTCCCGGGACTTTTCCTCGTTGGGACCGTGCTTCTGTTTCATTATATCGGACAGGAACTCTGCAGACTTTTGGATCCGGGCAGTGTTCATGAGTAAGGAGGCGGGGAAGATGAATGATACGATTTTGGAAGTTAAGGACCTCTCCGTCACCTTCACCCAGTATGAACGGGGATTTTCCAGGCGGACGATCCACGCGGTGGAGAAGATGGACCTGGAAATAAAAAGTGGTGAGATCGTCGCGGTGGTGGGAATCCAGCGGTTCGGGAAAAAGTCTGCTGGCCCAATGCGATCATGGGAATTCTTCCATACAACAGTGAAATGGACGGAGAGATACGGTTTCTTGGGGAGCCGCTTACGGAAAAAAAGGTCAAAAGCCTCCGGGGACATGAGATCGTTCTGGTGCCCCAGAGCGTTTCTTACCTAGATCCGCTTATGAAGATCGGGGATCAGATCCAGAACGGGAAAAAGGATGTTTCTGTGAAGGAAAAATGCCTGGCGGTGCTGAAGCGCTATGGCTTAGCCCCGGATATCCGGGGAAAATACCCATTTCAGCTCTCCGGCGGCATGACGCGGCGTGTCCTGATCTCCACGGCGGTGATGGAGAAGCCAAAGCTCGTCATCGCGGATGAGCCGACACCGGGACTTCACCTGGAGGCGGCAACCCGCGTCATGGGACATTTCCGGGAGATGGCGGACGATGGGGCAGGCGTGCTGCTGATCACCCACGACCTGGAGCTGGCGCTCCTGACAGCTGACCGGGTCATCGTGCTCTACGGCGGCAGAGTCGTCGAGGAGACAGATGCGGCGGCATTTCAGGATGAGAGGAATCTCAAACATCCGTACACGAAGGCGCTGTTTCGGTCCATGCCGAAGAACTGGAAGAAGGATGGGGAACAGCTCTGCGATATGGGGGAGATCTTAGAGGACATGCGAAAGGAATACGGCAGATGAGGCTGGAAGCGAGAGATATTTCTTTTAAATATGGAAAAGGGACGAGACAGATCCTGGATCATGTGAACCTTACGGTGGAACCCGGAGAGAGTGTGGGGATCATGGCGCCCAGCGGATACGGGAAGACGACGCTCTGCAAGATTCTGGCGGGGTACGAGAGGCCGGATTCGGGGGAGGTTCTTGTGGACGGGATGCCGGTTCTTGAGCTTCGTGGCTACTGCCCGGTGCAGATGGTATGGCAGCATCCGGAACTCTCGGTGAATCCGAAGAGACGGTTGAGTACGGTTCTGGAGGAAGGCGACTGGACCTTTGAGAATCCCAGCGAGCGGGCACGGATCGAGGCGGGACTTGGGATCCGGGACGATTGGAAAGACCGGTTCCCAGTGGAGGTCTCCGGCGGCGAGCTTCAGAGATTCTGTATTGCGAGAGCGTTGGGGCGACGGACGGAGCTTCTGATCGCGGACGAGATGACGACGATGCTGGACCTTATTACACAGGGACAGATCTGGGATTTTGTCTTGAAGGAACTGAAGCGCCGGGAGATGGGGATGATTGCGGTGAGCCATTCGCCGGAGCTTCTGGAGAAGGTGTGTGACCGGGTGGTGCGGCTATGAGTCGTACAATACAGTGGTGGTAGTGGATTTGCCGATTTGGAATGCGAAGCAACGGCGAAGATATTGAAAGTAGACCGTCTGCGGACAATACATTGACAAGTTTTGTAAGATTCCGTAAAATAACATTATAAAAATATTGAATAACATCATAAAAATATTGATTTTACACGGTGCAGTGGATAACTGCACCGTTTTGTTTTACCGCAGGCGACTACGCCCAGCACGGAAATAGGGGGGAAAGCTTTGTATGAAAAAGCGTAAAAAGCTTGGAGCAGAAAGGCTGTCGGAGTTTTTCAGGCAGTTTTCTGTCCTGGTGGAGTCGGGATTATCAATTCCGGAAACATTGGAGATCATGCAGCAGGATGATACCGACCGGGAGTTCTGCCTGGCGTGTCGAAAACTGGGAGCGTTCATGACCGAGGGGAAGACCGTCGGGGATGCCATGGAAGAAACCGGGCGGTTTCCGGAACCGGCGATCCAGATGATCCGGGCAGCGGAGATGAGCGGCCAGCTTGTCAGGACGACGGCACGGCTGGCGGTCCATTATGAGAAAGAACACAGGACAGAGGGAAAAATCCGCAGCGCGGTTTTGTATCCGAAGATCCTGGTTCTGATGATGATCTTTCTAATGCTGTTCGTATTTCTGGAGATCCTGCCGACGTTAGAGCCGATCCTGGTGGATGTGACGCTGCCGCTTCTTACAAGAATCCTCATGGGGATCAGCCATTTTCTGTATGTGTACCGCTATTTCCTGCCAGTGGCGGCTGTTATGATCCTGGCAGGATGGAAGATCCTGACGGAAAGAGTATGGTTTCGTTACAGCTATGACCGGGTAATCTGCAAATTTCCGGTGATCGGACGGCAGATAAGGATCATCTGTACGGCAAGATTCTGTGAGAACATGTCCAGCCTTTATTCCAGTGGACTTCCGATCACATCCTGCCTGAAATATACGGAAGGAACGACCGGAAACATGTATCTGGACCGGGAGATCAGGACGATCATGGAGCGTGTGAGCAGCGGAATACTTTTGAGCGAGGCAATCCGGGAGAGTGGTGGATTTGAAAAGAAACTGGCGGCGGTGATCGTTACAGGAGAAGAGGCGGGTCACCTGGATAAAATGCTGGAGCGGATCGCGGGAAGCTATGAACATGAGTCGGATCTGGCGCTGAATAAGCTGGTGAACCTGCTGGAACCGGTAATGATCCTGCTGATCGGGATCTTTACCGGAATCCTGATCCTTGGAATCATGGAGCCGATGTGGAACATGTATGGAAGTATTCGATAAGGAGGGAGTGGCGGTGAGAAAGAACCGGAGCGAAGGATTTGTGATGGCGGAGGTTCTGGTGACCGTGCTGTTTGTCACGGTATTTACCTCACTTCTCTTTTCGTCTGGGGCAAGGCGCTATCGTTCAGCATTGAACTTTGCCGCAGGAACGGAAGCGAGGCTGGCAGCCGAGGCGGTGGTGCAGATCCTTGTGGAGAATATGTGTCAGGAGGAGCCGACAGGAATCCTTGAAAAATTACAGGGACCGGAGGGACTTCCGGAGACGGAGGCGGCAGTGTGGGCAGAGACTGGAAATGGGGAGAAAAAGAGGATCGAGACAGTCATCTCCTCCTATTGGAAAGAAGACGGTTCAGGACTTGTGCTGCAGGCGGTCTGTACTGTAAATGACCGGAAGGAAGGCGCGTCGAGACTGATCCCCATGGCACCTGTTTTCGTGAGTACGCCGTCTTCGGCGGAACGGAGCGGGGAGGAAAAGACATGAAAAAGAGATGGAAACGGAATGAGAATGGCTCAACACTGGTGGAGCTGATGACGGCGTTTCTGATCCTTCTTCTGGTAGCTGAGGCGATGCTTCTCAGTGTCTCCGGCTATTCAAAGACCGTGAAACGGTATCGGGAGATTTATGAGGCAGGAAACAGACTGGAACGCCATATGGGAGATGCGGAATACGGGGAACCGGCAGAGATCCATCTGGCGGTTGATGGAGAAGAATTTCTGGAATCTGGATATTTTGCGGAAGAAACGTCGGATACCGGAACCGTCCAGGTCTCGGGATTCTGGGTGTCCATGACTTCGGAAGAAGAGACAGGTGAAAGGAAAGATTAAAGATGGAGAAGGGTCATAGACAGGGGTTTACACTGGTTGAGGTTATGATCGTCATGCTGCTTTTCAGTATGCTGCTCCTTATGATCTTTCCGATGCGGCGGATGGCGGTGTGGGTACTGGATCACGCAAGGACACAGGAGCAGGCAGAAATGCTTGGGGACGCGGCATGGAGATATGTGGCGGACCGGCTGGAGACAGGTGCTGTGGAAGTGGAAGAACTGGACGGACTGTCCATGGACGCGTTTCATATCGATACGCTGAAACCGGAAATTGAGGTGGAAGAGAGCCGGTCTGGCCGCGTCCTTGTCACGGTACGGGTGATGGATGGAAAAAAGGACCTGTATGAGAGGAATGGCAGTGTGCAGACCGGAGATGGTGCTGGATACAATCCCCGGCAGCCGCGGATCCGAAGTACAGACAGCAACTCACGAACCGTCTGCGTCAGCGAGAGGGGAATGAGTTATGATAGAAAGAGGAAAATGGGATGTTGGGCATATTAGGCGGAGAAGGAAAACAGGAAAATAAGAATGAGGTCCAGGAGATGGAGAACTATGGGGCAGAGGCCGGATCTGCGGTGAAGCTCCTTGAGGAACTTTTAAATCTGGGATACCGGAAAAATGCCAGTGACATTCATCTGGAACCGCAGGAAGACCGGATGGTCGTCCGGATGAGGCTGGACGGCATGCTGCTCCATGTGCGGGAATATGACAAGAAAATGCATCAGCCGTTGGTGACGAGGGCGAAGGTCCTCAGCGGAATGGACATTGCGAAAAAGAGAGTGCCGCAGGACGGGCATTTTAAGGAGATGATCGACGGGATCTGCCTGGATGTGAGGACCAGCGTGGTCCCGACGATCTTTGGCGAGAAGATGGTGCTGAGACTCCTGAATATGAAAACGGAGATCGATCATGGCAAAACCTTTGGAATGCGTGAGAAAAACTTATGAGAAGATGAAAACTACGAAAGAGAACGACTGCAGAAAAAGTGAGCAGAAGTGAGAGAAAAGACCACCTGATGGTAAATCAGGGCACCACGAAAAATACGGAAAAAGATGGAACAGGGAAAAACGACGGACAGCAGTAAAACAGCAAAGACGGGCACGAATGCTGAAACGATCGTAGTCGAAAAGATCGTCGAGAAACCGGTGGAAAAAATTTGTTGAGAAGATCGTCGAGAAGCCGGTCGAGAAAATTGTCGAGAAAATCGTAGAAAAACCGGTCGAAAAAGATCGTGGAAAAAGCCGATAGAGCAGACGTTGAAGCTCAACCTGATTGAACCGAACAGCGAGCAGCCGAGAAAAAATTTTGATGAGGAAAGCCTTCAGGAGCTGGCGG
>ENA-OQCZ01000458-OQCZ01000458.1-human-gut-metagenome-genome-assembly--contig:-NODE-458-length-10730-cov-2.506366_pt1 | contig 10730 bp, 9 predicted proteins | sample MGYA00242505_ERZ504594 | MGnify/ENA primary metagenome ERZ504594 (study PRJEB26092, sample SAMD00036329) | human gut metagenome | host: Homo sapiens | study: EMG produced TPA metagenomics assembly of... | reverse complement strand
AGGCAATCGCGCACGCGGCAAGCCCCGTGACGAAACCGGTTTTCCTCGGAATCTTCACCTGGCCGAAGAAATGGATAGCGGCAAGTCCGGCAAAAATAAAACCGATCGCCTCGGCAAAAAGCTGCCAGGGCGTATTCATCAGAAATTCCTGGGTTTCCGCCGGCGTCGTCTGCATGAGGGCGATAGCGACGAGAATGCTGGGCTTCCCGTAAAGAATGCCGGCCGGGAGGTAGCAGCCAAAGATGAGAACCAGAGGGATCGCGATAAACCAGCGGGAGATCTTCCACTGACTCAGTGTGAAGAGCGTGAGAATCACGAAGAGGATGTTTTTCCAGTCCCAGAACTCGCGAAGCGTGTGGTCTCCATAGGTGAGGCCCATCGCTGCGGGCAGCATCAGAGCAAAAATAAGCGCTCCCGCAATAGCAATCGGCCAAGCAAGGGGCGACCGGTCGAGAGACCGGAGGAAATTTCTGATAGTGAAAGCATAGTTAAATTAAGATGCTTTGCCCGGGGACTGCTGGGAATTGAGGCGAGGAAAGACGGAGCATTTCCTTCGCGTGATCGAGCGTGGCCTGAGTCATATGAATGCCGCCGAGCATGCGGGCAATCTCTTCGATGCGGCCTTTGCTGTCGAGCTGCGTGAGAGAGCTGACAGTCTTACCGTCGACCGTCTTTTTCTCGACATGCAGGTGATGGATGGCGCAGCTGGCAACCTGCGGCTGATGAGTCACACAGAGCACCTGGCGGTCATGCCCGAGCTGCTGCAGAAGACGTCCCACCACTTCTGCGACAGCGCCGCCGATGCCGGCGTCGATTTCGTCGAAAATCATCGTCTCGACCGGCGTCGCCCGGGCGGTGATGACAGAAATGGCAAGACTGATACGGGAAAGTTCACCGCCGGAGGCTACTTTTGTTAGTGCCCGGGGCGATACGCCTTCGTGTCCGGCAACCAGGAAATCACAGTGCTCAAGACCGTGCGGACCTGGTTCCGACGGAGAGAGACTGACCTCAAGGCGTCCTCCCTCCATGGAGAGCTTCTGCATGGCCTCCGTGACAAGCTTAGAAAGACTCTGGGCCGCGGTTCTGCGGCTTGCGCTGAGAGCTTCAGCCTCGCGCATAAAGGCGGCTTTGGCTTGCGCTGCCGCGCGCCGAAGGCTTTCTGTGTCAAATCCGGACTGAATCTCCGAGATCTGGGTGTTCACCTTGTCGTGAAGATTTTTCAGTTCTTCCGGACGGACGTGGAACTTCCGCGCGGTGTCATAGTAGGCGGAAAGACGGCTGTCGAGAGCGGCAAGCCGTTCTTCATCGAGGTCGTTTCCGTCGAGATACTGTCGGAGCGTGCTCGCCGTGTCATTCACGATGCTGGAGGCGTCACTCAGCTGCTGCGCGGCATCCTCAAGCTTTGAGTCGAAGCGGCTGAGGGAGATGATTTTCTGATAGGCGTTCCCGAGGAGCGTCTGAGCCGATACATCGTCATCCACAAGCTCCGCGGTGGCGGAGCTGATGCCGCTGATGATTTCCGAAGCGTTGGAGAGCTTTGTGTGCTCTTCAGACACCCGCTCCCACTCCCCCTTTTCAGGGGCAAGCGCGTCGAGATCCTCTTTCATCCAGGCGAGTTTCTCAAGTTCATCCTGGAGGCTGGCGGCGCGGGCATTCGCTTTCTGCAGTGCGTCCGTGGCGATCTGATAGTCCTGATAGAGCCGGCGGACTTTCTTCCGCGACTCAAAGAGCCCTCCATGGGCGTCCAGAAGCCGCAGCTGTTCAGCAGGCTTCAGAAGGGACTGGTTGGCATGCTGGCCGTGGATGTCGACGAGTTTCTCCCCGAGCGTCCTCATCTGGCTTACCGTGGCCGGAGAGCCATTGATCCAGGCTCTGGAGCGGCCGCTCGCATCAAGCACGCGGCGCATCAGAATTTCATCGTCATCCGGCTCAAAGCCGTTATCCGTGAGCCAGCGCCGTGTTGATCGGTTCTGGGAAAAGATGCCGCTCACCTCAGTTTTCTTGGCGCCTTCACGGATCACGACCGTATCCGCCCGGGCGCCGAGCAGCAGCTGCAGGGCGTCAATCAGGATGGATTTTCCTGCGCCGGTCTCACCTGTAAGGGCTGTAAACCCGCCCTCAAGATTGATCGTAAGCTCAGGAACGATAACGAAATCAGTGAGTGAAAGGCTGAGTAGCACAGCAGGCTCCGGTGTAGGAGGACGGTGGAGTACTAAAGGTTACCACTAGGGTAGCGGATGATGCGCGAGCTGGTCGGCATCAGATTCCACTTCAGTTTCCGGCGAAGAAGATCAAAGTGGTTATACCCGGCCGGATGCAGCAGCGTGAAATGGTTGCGGCCGACGTGAATGTGCAGCACATCCCCGGCCTCCATCGGCATGAATTCCTGCATGTCGAAATAGGCCTGGCCGTCTTTGACCTCAGTGAGCTTGATATCAATCTGAGCGTCAGACGGAAGCACGATCGGACGGTTGGAAAGCGTGTGCGGCGCGACAGGAACGAGCACCACTCCCTTCAGAGACGGGTAGAGGATCGGACCGCCCGCGGCAAGCGCGTAGGCGGTTGATCCGGTGGTGGTCGCGTAGATGATGCCATCCGCTCTCTGGGAAGACATCTGGAGACCGTTCACGTAGATCGTGTACTCCACCATGCCGCCGATTTTGCCGTGTGTGATGCCGATATCGTTTACCGCGTTCGACTGGTAGACGACCCGCCCTTCGTGGAGCACGGATCCCTCAATGATCGGCCGGGGATCCCGGACGTAATGCCCCTCAAGCATGAGAGGAATCACGCGGCTCATTTCCTCAAGCACAACGTCTGTGATGAAGCCAAGGCGTCCGGCATTGATGCCGATTATCGGGCAGTCGTACTGAGCCAGGCGCCGGCCGATCCCGAGCGTCGTCCCGTCTCCGCCGAGCACGATGGCGACATCGGCTTTTTCACCGATAGTCTGAACGCTGTTCGGAGGGAAACGGACGGGGTCAGCAAGGATCTGAGACGCGGTCTCGTCCACAAGCAGTGACACGCCGCTCTGCGTCACCAGGGCTGCCAACGCCTCCAGAGGCCCCTTGAGGTCAGGAGAGCTTTTCGCAAAGATGGCTGCTGTTTTGAAAACGGACATGTCAGCTCGAGATAGAAAAATCTGGCATTACTGCAAGCGCATCATGCCAGATAAGAATGGTTAAAAGAGCAGATCCCGGGGCTATCAGGCCGCGTTGGGGTTGCCCATGATGTTGTGAATGCCGCAGTCAACGTACATCACGTTGCCGGAAACACCGCTCGCGAGATCAGAGAGGAGGAACGCGGCAGCGTTGCCCACTTCTTCCGTCGTGTTCGTACGGCCAAGCGGGGACATCTCTTCGGCTTCATGAAGCCTTTTGCCGAAATCCTTGATGCCGGACGCAGCCAGGGTCTTCACCGGGCCGGAGGAAATCGCGTTCGCACGGATGCCGCGGCGGCCGAGGCTGGCGGACAGGTAGCGGGTAGACGCTTCGAGAGCGGCCTTCGCGAGACCCATCGTGTTGTAGTTCCGGGATCACGCGCTCGCTGCCGAGATAGGTCAGCGCGAGGATGGAAGCCTGGCGGCCTTCCATCAGCGGAAGGAAGGCCTTGGCGAGGAGCGGGTAGGAACCTGCGGAGATATCCATGGCGGTGAGGAACGCTTCACGGGAGAAGCCTTCCAGGAAGTCACCGGTGATCGCTTCGCGGGGAGCGTAGCCGATCGAATGAACGAAGCCGTCAAGACCACCCCACTTTTCCTGGATAGTCTTCACAGCACCTTCGATATGTTCATTCTTCGTGACATCGAGCGGCAGAATGAAGTCGCTGCCGAATTCCTCAGCAAACTTGCCGATGCGGTCCCGAGCGTGATCGCCAGCATACGAGAAGGCGAGTTCAGCACCTTCGCGGTGGCAGACCTGCGCAATGCCGTACGCGATGGAACGGTTGGACAGAACTCCGGTGATGAGAATTTTTTTGCCGTTGAGAAATCCCATGGTGTTTTTCTTCGTTTCTAATGAAATAGGAAATCCGCCCCAGGCCGCACCGCGGCGCGGCCGGGCAGGAGCAGAAACACGATTGCTTATAGTTGCTTATTCTAGCAATCTAAATCAGTTAGATAAACTTCTAGCGTTTTTTTCTTTGACCGTTTTCCGGGCGGAAGACTTCGCGCGGGATGATTTCGCGGAAGATGCTTTGCGGGAACGGGCCGTGCGGCTCGAGGCCTGCTTGGCGCCCCTGCGAGGCATGGCGTTCAGGCGGTAGCGGCGGGCCGTCCGGTAAATAATGCGTTCCGAATTCACCCGCTCCATATCCGGAGCGCGCTGAATCACAGGCGCTGTGACGATAAGCGTCATGCCGCGGCGAAGCTTGGAGTTTCTCAGGCGGTTTGTGACAATGATCGAGCGCGGGGTGACGTTCAGACGGTCCGCGATCTCCTCAAGCGTATCGCCCTTTCTCACGCGGTAGCGGATCTGGCGGTAACGGATCTTCGGAACGGAAGGCACGGGTTCCAGGCGGAAGAAGTCGTTTCCGCCCTGGATTTCTTCCCGCGGGGACTCCGCGTCAGCCCGGACGAGGAGAAGAGAATTGTCAGCCACCTGACGGTTGCCCGGAATTCGGTTGACTTCGCGAAGTTCCTCTTCAGACATACCGGTTCCGAGCGCGATATCCGCGAGGGTTTCACCCTTCTGGAAGCGGTGCGTTTTCCAGGCCGAAACCCGTTTGCCGTTCGAACGCCACAGAGCGAGATTCTCCATGAATTCGTCGAGGTTATCCGCGGGGATCAGCATGGCGGTGTTGTGGGCGCCGACAATGACGGGCTTATTGAAGCTCGGATTGAGAAGCTTGAAGTCATCCAGCTTCATATTGGCCAGACGGGCGGCTGTCTTCACGTCGATATCCTTGTCGCGGAAGACCTGCATGAAATAGGGTTCGCTGCCGATATCGGGAAGCGTCACGCCGTAGGCCGAAGGGTTCTGGATGATCCGTTTGACCGCCTCGAGCCTGGGCACATAGTTCGCGGTTTCGAGCGGCATGCGGAGATGCGAGTAGTCAGTCGGCAGCCCTGCCTGAGCATTGCGGTCGATCGCCCTCTGCACATTGCCTTCGCCCCAGTTATAGGCAGCCAGAGCGAGCTGCCAGTCACCGAACTGCGCGTACAGCTTCTGGAAGTAGTCCAGAGCCGCACGGGTGCTTTCCACGACATCACGCCGCTCATCTTTCCAGAGGTTCTGGTTCAGGGAGTAGGTCGTGCCGGTGCTGGGAATAAACTGCCAGAGACCGGATGCCTTGGCCGATGACAGGGCATTCGGGCGGAAGGAACTTTCCACGAATGGCAGAAGCGCGAGCTCCATTGGCATGCCGCGGGCCTCAACCTGACCCACAATATGGTAGAGATACATGCCGGCGCGGGTCGCGGTCTTCGCGAAGCTTTCCGGATGCCGCGAGATCGCTGCAACCTGGGTTTCAACCCGGGCGCTTTCCAGCGTCGGAATCTTGAAGCCGTTCCGGATACGGGTCCAGACGTCAATGTTCGGTGCCGGCAGCTCCGCGGTGATAACTTCGGTGATCCTGTCAGCGGCAGGCGCGGGCGCGGCAGCTGCGGCAGGCGTGCCGGGAACCGATGCCAAAACGGGCAGGGCCTTATCGCTTGCTGCAGGAACGCCTGCTGCGGGAGCGGCCATGGAGCCGGTCGCGTAAATGCCGATGAGAAAAAGTGGGATCAGTCGCAGTTTCATTTGTTGCGTGAAAAGAGTGTTGGATGCCTCTGCGGGCAGCTATGCGATGGTACTCTATGTTATTAGGTTAAGCCGCTACGGCCGAAAGGCTTTTTGTAAAAATGTCAATCGTTGAGGGACAGAACCAGAATGAGCAAAGAGCTGAGCATTCCTGATTTTATGGGAACGCCGGCCGGAAGGTTCCTGCGGGAATGGGAGTCTTCTCAGGTAGCCGGTGTCGTGGGAGACGTGTTTGGCTACAGCGCGGTTCAGATTGGTCTTCCTGAGCTGGATCTGCTCCGGGGCAACCGGATTGCGACGCACATTCAGATTCTTCCCCCCGAATCGCGGAACCTGAAAAACTTTTCCAGTCAGGATCCTCTGAACAGAATACTGGCTGATTTTACGGAAATTCCGCTGGCCTCTGAGAGTCAGGATCTTGTGGTCCTCGCGCACGCGCTCGATTTCTGGGAAACTGATGCTCCGGCTCAGAAGGTGCTGCGTGAAGCAGCCCGTATTCTTGTCCCTGAAGGGCGTATTGTGCTGACAGCCTTTAACCGCGCGGGGCTTTGGAGTCTGCGCCAGAGACTGTCGCGGATTGGACTCGGAGGGGCTTTTCTGCCTGACGTAGCCCGACCGATCGCTTTGAAGCGGCTGCAGGACTGGCTTTCACTGCTGGGGTTTGAAGTGGACCGGGGGCATTTCGGCGCCTATCAGATGCCGAGCCGCACCGCGGCCGGGCTGCATCGGTTTGAGTGGATGAATCTGGCGGGCGACCGCTGGTGGCCCGCTCTTGGCAGCCTTGTGATGCTTTCCGCCACCAAACATATCGCTGGCCCCCGCCTGATCGGGAGCACGGCGTTCGCCGCGGCCCGTGCGCTCCGGAAGCCGGGGACACAGCTTGCGGCGGAGTCCGCATCGAGAGACGAATCCCGTAAGCTCTGATGACTGAATTAATGGATAACGTACGACTATGCAATCCCCTGTAAGCAAAACCCTGGAAATCTGGACGGACGGAGCCTGCAAGCAGAACCCCGGTCCCGGAGGCTGGGGGGCGCATCTCGTGTATGGACGCCATGTGATGGATCTCTATGGCGGAGAGGCCATGACCACGAATAACCGCATGGAGCTTACGGCGGTCATTGTGGCGCTCTCCTGCCTGAAGAAGCCGTGCCCGATTGTGATTCATACGGACAGCCAGTACGTGAAGAATGGTGTCGAGCAGTGGATGGCGAACTGGAAGCGTCACGGGTGGAAAACCGCGGCAAGGAAGCCCGTTAAGAACAGCGGGCTTTGGAAGAAGCTCGGCGATCTGGTCGATCAGTTTGAAATCGAATGGCGCTGGGTGAAGGGCCATGCGGGAGATCCCGGCAATGAGCGGGCGGACGAACTCGCGAACTGGGGAGTCGAAGTGGTGCGGGGCACGAGAGGTGCCTGTGAGATGATTCCTCCGGGTGTGCTCGAGAGTCTGGCGGCTGACATCGAATAAGAGAAGAGGCGGAACAGAAAGTGCGACAGATTTGTCTGGATACGGAAACGACAGGACGTGATCCGGAGAACGGTGACCGTCTGGTTGAAATTGGCTGTGTGGAGCTGGATGGACGGCGTCTTACGCTGGATGACCGGTTTCTGTACCACACGCTCATCAATCCGGAGCGTGAGGTTCCTGAGGAGGTTGTGGCAATCCATAACCTGACGACTGAGCGTCTGGCCGGAGAGCCGAAGTTCGCTGAAATCGTGGACAAGTTCCTCGACTTTGTCCGGGGGGCAGAGCTCATCATCCATAACGCTGAGTTCGACGTGGGCTTCCTCAATATGGAACTCGCCAGGATTGGCCGTCCTCCGATTGAGAGCATCTGCAGAATCACGGATACTCTGGCGATTGCGAGAAAGAAGCATCCGGGGCAGAGAAACAGCCTCGACGCGCTCTGCGCCCGCTACGGGATTGATAATTCGTCCCGTACGCTGCACGGCGCGCTGCTTGACTCCTGGCTGCTGGCGGAAGTCTACTTTGCGCTCACCCGCGGGCAGGGCAACCTCCTCATGGAAGCTTCCGGCCGCGGATCGGCCGAAAAACTGATGCCGCTTCCCCCTCCGGAAAGCCTTCGCGTGATTCGGGCTGACAGCCGTGAACTCGCGGCGCATGAGGAGCAGCTGGATAAGATCGACAAGGCCTGCAAGGGAACCTGCCTCTGGCGGTTTGATCCGAACGCGCCAGCTCCGGAAGAGACACCGGCAAAGCCCGCGTAAATGCCTGACAGCGACAGGATTTGACAAACCGAAATAAAAAAGTAAAATTATCAATCTCTGTATTGCGCAGTTAGCTCAGCGGTAGAGCATCGCCTTCACACGGCGGGGGTCACAGGTTCAATCCCTGTACTGCGCACCAAGATTCCAAAAAAAGCGATCCTGTCGGGTCGCTTTTTTTATTGCCTCAAAAAAAATGCCGGCAGGATCTGCCGGCGTGATTCTCTCAGTTCTTTTTTCCGGGGACCGCTCAGGCGGATTTCCACCAGCCGGGCGTACTTCATGAAGGTGTAGATACATCCGCACGCGGTGTGGATGAAACCCGGAAGCCCATCGAGGAAGCCGAGCTTCAGGAAGTAAAACTTCAAAAAGCGGCAGAGCGGGCTGGAGAATATCTTGAACCCATGGTGATCGTCTCCGATCTTATGGAGATAGCCAGCCCGGAGATACGCGAAGCGGATCTTCTTCTGAAGAAACTCACTCAGGTTATTGGACGGATAGTGAAGGAGGTCGCCTTTCAGGCGGACCGCTTTTTTATCCGTCTCTACTTTTTCCTCAACCGGTTCGTTGTTCCAGACCGCATGGCGCCGGTCAAAGAGCCGGATCTGCCAGTCCGGGTAGCCGTCCCCGTGCTTCAGAAAACGGCCGAGGAACCAGGTCTTCCGGGCAAATTCATACACGTGCGGTGCGGCGTCAGAGCTGCGGCCGGAAAGCGCCGCCTGAATAGAGGCGGAGAGTTCAGGAGAAAGCCGTTCGTCCGCGTCAATGCAGAGCACCCAGTCGTGAGCAGCCTGGGAGACGGCGAAACGCCTCTGCGGACCGAATCCCATCCATCCCTGGTGGATCACATAAGCCCCGAAGGATCTCGCAATCTCGACCGTCCGATCACGGCTTCCGGAGTCCACGACAAGAATGTCTTCTGCCCACTGGCAGCTTTCCAGACAGTCCTGGAGATGATCCTCTTCGTTTTTCGTCAGGATGACGATGCTGAGGGGGAAAAGCTCCCGGCTGGTCGATTCTTCAGGCATGAGAACTCTCTTCGCAAAGGTGTGACAGGTAGGCTTAAGAATAAACGAAATGCGCGTCCCGGACGCCTGACACGTGGAGGAGCTGATCAATCACTTCCTGCTGCGGGTCGACGAAAGCAGGGCGGCGGGCGACGACCTGCCCGTGCATTCCGTGGGTGTCAATGCAGAACACAAGCTGGCAGCCGTATTTGCTGTTCTCAAAAGGCGCCACAGTCTTCGCGATCTCCTTGAGATCCGGCTCTTCGCTCACCTCGATATGCAGTGCGGCGTGTCTCCTTGTGCGGAATCCCGGAAGGCTTTCCGCAGAGTCGATGGAGAAGGAGGTGGTTTCCTTCTTTTCGTCCCAGCGGCTGCGGCCTGTCACGATGACAATCTCGTCCTTCACGAAGATGTCCCGGTACTGATCCCAGGCGTCTGAGTAGCAGACCGCCTCGATCGAACCGGTTCCGTCATCCAGTGTCACGATCCCCATGCGGCCGCGTTTTCCGATCACCTGCCGGAGATCCACAACAACGCCGGAGAACCGGATAGTGTCCTTCGAGCGGTAGCTCTCTTTGGCTCCTGGCGCCGGACGGCGGCCGGAAGCGAGGATCTGATGAATGGTTTCCGGAATGAATTTCCGGATCTCGTCCCGACATTCGCCGAAGAGGTGCCCCGTCAGGCAGAAACCGATCACTTCCTTTTCGAGCAGCAGCTTTTCGTGCTCGCTCCAGGGGGTAACGGGGATCCAGTTCACGATGCGCTCGGGTTCGCTCGCGTCGCCGAAGAGGCTCCCCTGGTCCGCGAAGAGCGCGGCGTCTGCGGCGGCCTTCATAGCCTGATCCAGGTTTCCGAACCTGTTTTGCGCGGTCCGGATCGATGGTGTCTAAGGTCCCCGCCTTGATAAGTCCTTCAAGCACCCGGCGGGAAAGTCCCGCACTGTCCCGCTTCTTCATCCGGGCGCAGAGGTCAAAGAGATCCTTAAAGGGACCGTTTTCCTTTCGCTCCGCCATCAGGGAGAGAATCACGCCTTCGCCGACACCTTTGATGCCGCCGAGACCGTATCGGATCGTCTTGCTGTCAGGAGCAGTGAAGAACCAGTCGCTCTGGTTGATATCCGGCGGCAGGATGCTGATACCGCGAAGCTTGCAGTCATCGATAAACGTGCGGATCTTATCTGAATCCGTCAGGATCAGACACATATTGGCCGCCATGAATTCGGCCGGATAGTGAGCCTTCAGGTAAGCGGTCTGATATGCGACGTAGCTGTACTGCCACAGCGTGGGATTTATTGAAGCCGTAGCCCGCGAACTTCGCCATCAAGTCGAAGATCTCGTTAGCCAACTTTTTCCGTAAACGCCGTTTTTTCCGCGGCGCCCGGGCGACGAAGATGGCACGGTTGACGCACCATTTCCTGCTTCAGCTTTTTACCCATGGCGCGGCGGAGAATGGTCAGCGCCGCCGAGCGTGTAGCCTGCCGATCACCTGAGCGACCTGCATCACCTGTTCCTGATACACCATGATGCCGTACGTTTCCGCGAGCACTGAGCCCATGCGGTCGTCGAGGTAGGTGACGGGTTCCTTGCCGGACTTTCGGGCGAGGTAGGTCGGAATCATTTCCATCGGGCCCGGACGGTAAAGAGCGTTCAAAGCCACGAGATCTTCGATCCGGTCCGGGTGCGCCTGACGCAGCAGCTGCCGCATGCCGGGCGATTCAAACTGGAAGACTGCCGTCGTATCGCCGTCCTGGAACAGTTTC
>ENA-OQCZ01000457-OQCZ01000457.1-human-gut-metagenome-genome-assembly--contig:-NODE-457-length-10753-cov-2.376341_pt1 | contig 10753 bp, 11 predicted proteins | sample MGYA00242505_ERZ504594 | MGnify/ENA primary metagenome ERZ504594 (study PRJEB26092, sample SAMD00036329) | human gut metagenome | host: Homo sapiens | study: EMG produced TPA metagenomics assembly of... | reverse complement strand
GTAGGGAACCCCCGGCGCAAAGGAACCGTACCGGAAACCAAATCCGAATAACGTTTTGCCTCTTGCGCCGGACTACGGCAATCACCATGAATGGGGTATACATATTCATCGGGCATGCCTACCTCTTGCAACAGCAAACGCAGCATAGTACCGTAATTACTGTCCGAGTCGCTGACGGATACACAACGTTCGTCCACCCAGAAAATCCGCATCCGCATCCAAGGAGTCTCTTCTCTGAACTCATGCGCCCAAATGTCGAACATAAGGGAAGGAGTCGTTCCTCCGCTGAAAGCAAAGTAAAAAATCCGCTCCGGCTCCCGGTTCATCATATCGATTATATACCGGATAAGAGCACGTGCAGTCGAGGTTGCAGCAGGATATACATAACTTTTCATAATTCACAATATTCATCAGTATTCGTCAAATTCTTACACGGGTTAGTCCATTCGGCCCCATGTTCGCGCATCATAGCTTCACTTTCCAAAGGTCCCCACGTTCCCACGGGATAACCGTAAAGCGGTGCATCCGGATGTCCCTGCCAATACTTCAGCACAGGATTGAAAAAACGCCATGACGCATCCACGGCATCGCTACGGGTAAAGAGTGTCTGGTCTCCCTGTATACAGTCTTCAATCAGGCGGGCATACGCGTCTCCGGCGGGCAGACCGCCCAAATCGGAATAACTGAAGTCCATCATCACCTGTTTCACATCAAACCCCGGTCCCGGAACTTTCATTCCGAACTTCAGCACAATACCCTCATTGGGCTGCAAACGCAGAATCAGTTTGTTGGCACGCGGGCAGTGGCCGCCTTCACAACGGAACATCTGATGAGGTGTCTCGCGGAAGTGTACCACGATTTCGGTCACCTTGGTCGGCATCTGTTTTCCGGTACGGATATAGAAAGGAACGCCGCTCCACCGCCAGTTGTCAATGCCTATTTTCATGGCAATATAAGTTTCGGTACGGGAATCGGAAGCTACGTTCTTCTCTTCACGATAACCGGGCTTGGTCGCAGACGCGGTATATTGCCCACGAACAATGTGCTCGTTCAGGTCTTCTTCTGTCAAGGGAGAGAGAGATTCATATACTTTTACCACCTCGTTGCGGAAATTATCGGCATTGAAAACTGCCGGCGGTTCCATCGCGGTAAGTGCTACCAACTGAATAAGGTGATTCTGTACCATATCACGCAATGCTCCGGTTCCTTCATAAAACCCTCCACGCTGTTCGATACCCAAATTCTCTACTGCGGTAATCTCTACATAGTCAATGTAATTACGGTTCCAAAGCGGCTCGAAGATGCCATTGGCAAACGAAAAGCCAGAATGTTCTGCGCAGTCTCTTTACCCAGGAAAATGGTCTATACGGTAAATCTGATGCTCCTCGAATACGGAAGCATAGATACGGTTCAGTTCACGGGCAGATTCCAAATCATAACCGAAAGGCTTCTCGACGATGATACGCGTATGAGGACGGTTCAGGCAGGCAGTCTTAAGATGAAGAGGAATCACACCATACAGCGACGGCGGCGTTGCCAGATAGTATAACATGCCATCCGGCTCCTGCTCACCCGTCAGTTCCCGGAGACGGACATCCAGATTTCCATAATCGGCAGCCTCGGCCGGATTAAGCGAAAGATAGTACAGATGATTGCAAAAATCAGTCATACGTCCGCCGGCATGTTCTTCCGAAGCCACAAAAACGTTCCATTTCCGTCCGTATATAAGCACGGTAGGTATCATCCCGGTATCCGGTACGTCCGATGCCTAAAACAGCAAAACCTTCCGGCAGGCGGTTATCCTTGTACAAATTATATAATGCCGGTATTAACTTGCGCTTCGTCAGGTCACCGGAAGCGCCGAAAATTATCATCACAAATTTACTCATAGCTTTATGTTTGTAGGGGAATTTCAGTAATCTTCACACTAAAGAAAGACTACACGTTATAGGTTCCCGACTTCGTTTCTCCGCCGTGTCCTGTCCAGTTTTCATGAAAGAACTGCCCACGCAGTCCGTCCACACGCTCAAAGGTGTGCGCTCCGAAATAATCGCGCTGTGCCTGAATCATATTCGCCGGTAAGTTGGCGGAGACGAGTGAATAAAAATAATTCAATGCCGATGAAAATGCAGGAACCGGAAGTTCCTCTTTCATAGCCTGTGCCACCAGATGTTTCCAGCCAGAGAGCAGTTGTTTCATCTCATTACTGAAATAAGGAGTAAGAAGAAGATGCTGCGGTTTCTCATTCCCCTCGAAAGATGCTGCAATATCATTGAGGAAGATACTGCGGATTATGCAACCGCCACGCCACATACGGGCAATGGAAGCCAAATCGAGATTCCATCCGAAAGAGTCCGAAGCACGTTGCAATACAGCAAAGCCTTGAGCATAAGACACCAGTTTGGATGCATAAAGCGCCGAATAAATATCTCCTACCATTTCGGATTTGTTGTATACCACCTCCGTGCGCCGGCAGGTAAAATGCCCGGCAGCCGACTTCCGCAGTTCTTTCTGAGCCGACAAGCTGCGTTCAAAAACAGCCGTGGCAATCAGCCCCAACGGCATACCAAGCTCCATAGCATTGATTACCGACCATTTGCCTGTACCTTTTTGTCCGGCTGTATCCAGTATTTTATCTATCAGATAACCGCCCGACTTATCTTTATGCTGCAAGATATTAGCAGTAATTTCAATAAGATAGCTACGCAATTTGCCCTCATTCCATTGCGAAAAGACCGAGGACATTTCTCCGTTATCCAGCTTCAGCAGGTTCTTCATCACCCAATAGGCTTCGGAAATAAGCTGCATATCGCCATATTCGATGCCATTATGAATCATCTTGACAAAATGTCCCGAACCGGCCGGTCCCACCCACTGACAGCAAGGCGTGCCGTCGGATGCTTTGGCAGCAATGCTCTGCAAAACAGGCTTCACTTCTTCCCAGGCGCTTACCGAACCGCCCGGCATGATAGAAGCTCCATTCAATGCACCCTCTTCACCGCCGGAAACACCTGCTCCCACAAAACGGAAGCCTCTCGCTTCGGCCAATGCCACACGGCGATTGGTATCTTCATAGTTGGAATTGCCGCCGTCTATCAATATATCTCCCGGAGAGAGCAACGGGAAAAGCTGCTCCATCAGTTCGTCTACCGCACTACCGGCACGAACCATCATCATTATCTTGCGCGGAACGGCTACAGACTCCACAAAATGAGCTATATCCGTATATCCTTCAATACTTTTACCCTGTGCGCGTCCGTTTATAAAACGTTCTACCACACCTTCTTCAATCCCCGGAACCGTACGGTTATAAACCGAAACCCGCCAGCCCTTGTCCGCCATATTCAATGCAAGATTCTCGCCCATCACGGCCAGCCCTATCAGTCCAATGTCTGTTTTATTTAAATTCTCCATATACTTGTATAATTTATCTTTGTTATTAAAACAAAAAATAACGTCTGTTTGTTCGTATCAAATTTGAAATTAATTCATTTTTTTCATAAAGGATTGACACAGAAAAACGATGTCATATCTGCTTCCCGGCAATCATCCGGACGCTACTCTCGGTATAAAGCAAAAATAATCTCAAAATCATTTACCGCATTGGCTTTGTTGTCTCACAATAAATTACGATTTTTGCAGGACGAAATATGCAACAATCGAAAAAAAAGTATAATACCAGAAACAATGCAAAAAAGCTCTAATCTCCGGAATAACCGGACAGGACGGTTCGTTCCTCGCAGAATTCCTGTTGCAAAAAGGATATGAAGTACACGGCATATTGCGCCGCTCATCTTCGTTCAATACCGGACGCATCGAGCACTTGTATTTCGATGAGTGGGTGCGCGACATGAAGCAGAAGCGAACTATCAACCTGCATTATGGAGATATGACGGACAGCAGTTCGCTGATACGCATTATCCAGCAAGTGCAGCCGGACGAGATATACAACCTTGCTGCACAGAGCCACGTAAAGGTCTCGTTCGATGTACCCGAATATACCGCCGAAACAGATGCTATAGGTACGCTGCGCATGCTCGAAGCTGTACGCATTCTCGGTCTGGAAAAGAAAACCAGGATATATCAGGCATCTACCTCGGAACTGTTTCGGCAAGGTGCAGGAAGTGCGCAGAAGGAGACTACCCCTTTCTACCCGCGCAGTCCCTACGGCGTAGCCAAGCAATACGGTTTCTGGATTACAAAGAACTACCGCGAAAGTTACGGAATGTTCGCCGTAAACGGCATTCTCTTCAACCACGAAAGCGAGCGCCGCGGCGAAACCTTCGTTACCCGCAAGATTACGCTGGCTGCCGCCCGCATTGCACAAGGATTCCAGGACAAACTGTATTTGGGCAATCTGGATGCACGCCGCGACTGGGGATATGCCAAAGACTATGTGGAATGTATGTGGCTTATCCTGCAACACGATACGCCGGAAGACTTCGTGATTGCTACCGGAGAGATGCACACCGTACGCGAATTTGCCACACTTGCCTTTAAGGAAACCGGCATAGAACTGCGTTGGGAAGGCGAAGGCGTGAACGAGAAGGGTATTGACAGCCAAACCGGTAAGGTACTGGTAGAGGTGGATCCCAAATATTTCCGTCCTTCCGAAGTGGAACAGTTGCTGGGAGACCCTACCAAAGCCAAAACGTTACTGGGCTGGAATCCGCAGCAGACAAGCTTTGAGGAGTTGGTACACATCATGGCGGAACATGACATGAAGTTTGTACGGAAACTGCATTTGAGAAGCAAAGAAGACTGAAACAGATAATTTAATTTTTCAGACAGAAGAACAAAAGAACATATATATGAGAAAATAAAAGAGTATAAACCGAATATGTCCTTTTGTTCTTCTGTCTGAAACCAATTCATTTTATAACAATGTTACACAAGAACGCAAAAAATATACATCGCAGGGCATCGCGGACTGGTAGGCTCTGCTATCTGGAAAAACCTGCAAGAGAAAGGCTATACCAATCTCGTGGGCAGAACCCACAAAGAACTCGACCTGCTGGACGGTGTTGCCGTCCGCCGTTTCTTCGATGAGGAACAGCCGGAATACGTATTCCTTGCCGCTGCTTTCGTGGGCGGTATCATGGCAAACAGCATCTACCGTGCCGATTTCATTTACAAGAATCTCCAGATACAGCAGAATGTCATAGGCGAAAGTTTCCGCCACAATGTCAAGAAACTGCTCTTTCTGGGTAGCACCTGTATCTATCCGCGTGATGCCGAACAGCCGATGAAAGAAGACGTACTCCTCACCTCGCCCCTGGAGTACACCAACGAACCGTACGCCATTGCCAAAATTGCCGGATTGAAAATGTGCGAGAGTTTCAACCTGCAATACGGCACGAACTACATTGCCGTCATGCCCACCAACCTCTACGGTCCCAACGACAACTTCGACCTGGAACGCAGCCACGTACTTCCTGCCATGATTCGCAAGATACACCTGGCCCACTGCCTGCAACAAGGCGACTGGGATGCCGTACGCCGTGACATGAACCTGCGTCCGGTAGAAGGAATCAATGGCAGCAACAGCAACGGAGAGATACTGAACATACTTTCCAAATACGGCATCAGCGAAGAAGAAGTCCGGCTTTGGGGTACGGGAACTCCGTTGCGCGAATTCCTCTGGAGCGAGGAAATGGCGGATGCCAGCGTATTCGTCATGGAGCACGTAGACTTCAAAGACACCTGCCAACCCGGAGACAAGGACATCCGCAACTGCCACATCAACATCGGCACAGGTAAGGAAATTACTATCCGCCGGCTTGCCGAACTGATTGTCAACGTTGTGGGTTATCGCGGAAAGCTGACCTTCGACACTTCCAAACCCGATGGGACCATGCGCAAACTTACCGACCCGAGTAAGCTGCACGCATTGGGCTGGCATCATAAAATAGACATCAAAGAAGGTGTAGAGCGGATGTACCGCTGGTACCTGGATAACAATAAATAGGCTCAAAGGGGGAATTTGCATAAAATGCTTTTTCCCCCTAAAAGTTTGCATTCTCTACATAAACCCTTATATTTGCACAATTTTCAACTAAATGTGCAATATATAATGGAACAAAGTTTTATCGCCTATATAGAGAATAGTATAAAGGAAAACTGGGACCTGGATGCCCTGACCGATTATAAGGGAGCCACCTGCAATACAAGGATGTAGCCCGCAAAATAGAAAAACTGCATATCATCTTTGAAGCGAGCGGCATCAGAAAAGGCGATAAAATCGCCGTCTGCGGACGTAACAGTTCGCATTGGGGAGTCACTTTCCATCGCTACCCTGACGTATGGTGCGGTCATCGTGCCCATTCTTCACGAATTCAAGGCGGACAATGTGCATAACATCGTCAACCACTCCGAGGCCAAGCTTCTTTTTGTCGGCGACCAGGTGTGGGAAAATCTCAACGAAAGCGCCATGCCGTTGCTCGAAGGTATCTTCATGATGACGGACTTCACCTTGCTGGTATCGCGCAACGAACGGGTTACCTACGCCCGCGATCACCTCAACGAGATATTCGGCAAGAAATTTCCCAGAACTTCCGTAAGGAACACATCGACTATCACAAAGACCAACCCGAAGAGCTGGCGGTCATTAACTATACTTCCGGTACTACCAGTTACTCGAAAGGCCGTAATGCTCCCCTATCGGCAGCCCTGTCGGTCCAATCACCCGATTTCAGCTTTCGAAGTACATGCCGCTGAAAGCCGGCGACAAACTGGTATGCATGCTGCCGATGGCTCATATGTACGGATTGGCATTCGAATTCCTGTACGAGTTCTCCGTAGGTTGCCACATCTACTACCTCACCCGTATGCCAAGTCCGAAGATTATCTTCCAGGCATTCGCCGACATAAAGCCGAACCTCATCGTAGCCGTACCGCTCATTATCGAAAAAGATTATCAAGAAGAGTGTATTGCCCAAGCTGGAAACGCCTACCATGAAACTGTTGCTGAAAGTACCTATCATTAACGACAAGATAAAAGCCACCGTACGCGAGCAAATGGTACAGGCATTCGGCGGCAATTTTGCCACAGTCATTGTCGGCGGTGCGGCATTCAACCAGGAGGTGGAACAGTTCCTGTGCATGATAGACTTCCCCTATACCGTGGGTTACGGTATGACAGAATGCGGTCCTATCATCTGTTACGAAGACTGGACGCGCTTCAAACCCGGTTCCTGCGGAAAAGCCGCTCCGCGCATGGAAGTGAAGATTCTTTCTCCCGATCCGGAGAATATCCCCGGCGAGATTGTCTGCCGCGGTCCCAACGTCATGCTGGGCTACTACAAGAATGAAGAGGCTACCGCCGAAGTTGTGGACAAAGACGGTTGGCTGCACACCGGCGACCTTGCCCTGATGGATGCCGAAGGCAATGTCACCATCAAAGGACGCAGCAAGAATATGCTCCTCGGTCCAAACGGGCAGAACATCTACCCCGAAGAAATAGAAGACAAGCTGAACAACCTGCCGTACGTAGCTGAAAGCATCATCGTACAGCAGAACGAAAAGCTCGTGGGACTGGTATATCCCGACTTTGACGATGCCTTTGCCCACGGCCTCAACAACGACGATATAGAACGTGTCATGGAAGAGAATCGTGTGGCTCATGAATGCAGAACTGCCTGCTTACAGCCAGATTTCCAAAATGAAGATATATCCCGAAGAATTTGAAAAGACACCCAAAAAATCTATCAAACGCTTCCTGTATCAGGAAGCAAAAGGATGATGAAATAGTAATTAGCGGTTAGTGATTAGCGATTAGTAGGCTGTGCAGTATATTGCGCTAATTATTTACCGCTATTTTTAATGTTAATCACTAACCACTAACCACTAATCACTAACCACTAACCCTAACCTCTCTTTTCCCGATGAAAAACGAATTGTTATTATCTGCTGCGCTGCTTCCGTTATGTGGAATGGCAGGAGAAGTACACACAAAGCCGTCAAATGAAACGGCTCCTGTTACGGACAAGCGTCCGAACATTATTTTATTTTTGGTGGATGATATGGGTTGGCAGGACACATCCCTGCCTTTCTGGACACAACGCACCCGCTACAACGACACGTACCATACACCCAATATGGAACGTCTGGCAAAGCAGGGCAAGATGTTCACGCAAGCCTATGCCTGTAGCATCAGTTCGCCTACGCGTGTCAGTCTTTTTACGGGTATGAACGCTGCGCGTCACCGAGTGACAAGCTGGACATTACGCAAGAATACCACCCACGAACAGCCGGACTCCGTTATGATATACCCCGAATGGAATGTCAACGGTATCTGTCAGGAACCGGGTGTGGAACGCACCACGCAAGTCACCTCGCTGGCACAAGTGCTCAAGGACAACGGTTACCACACCATCCATTGCGGAAAAGCCCACTTCGGAGCTAATGATACGCCCGGAGCCGATCCGCTGAAAATGGGTTTTGACGTGAACATAGCCGGTCATGCGGCAGGCTCTCCCGCCAGCTACTACGGCATGCAGAACTTCGGAAACAAACCCGGCGGAAAAAGCCCGCTGGCTGCCGTACCCGGACTGGAAAAATATCACGGCAAAGACATATTCCTCTCCGAAGCCCTTACCATAGAAGCCGAGAAAGCTTTGGACAACGCCCGGACAACGGACAAGCCTTTCTTCCTCTACATGGCCCATTATGCCATCCATACGCCTATCCAGCCCGACATGCGTTTCTACCAAAAATATCTGGACAAAGGACTTCCCCCGGTAGAAGCAGCGTATGCCACCCTGATTGAAGGCATGGACAAAAGCCTCGGCGACCTGATGGACTATCTGGACAAAAACAACCTCACCGACAACACTGTACTGCTCTTCATGTCCGATAATGGCGGACTGGCTGCACACACCCGTGCAGGAGAGCTGCACAGGCAGAACTATCCGCTCAACAGCGGAAAAGGTTCCGCTTACGAAGGCGGAGTGCGCGAACCGATGATTGTACGCTGGCCCGGCGTGGTAGCGGCAGAAACCAAATGCGACCATTATCTGATGATAGAAGATTTCTTCCCCACCATTCTCGAAATAGCCGGTGTGGAGCACTACAATACGGTACAGAAACGCGACGGCATCAGCTTCCTGCCCCTGCTTACGGGCAAAGGTAGGATGCCCGCCCGTGACATCTACTGGCATTACCCGCACAGTTGGGGCCCTTCCGGTCCGGGTATAGGCGCCACCTGCTCCATCCGTTCGGAGAATGGAAACTGGTGTACTACTTCGACAGCGGCAAGCACGAATTGTTCAATATCCCTGCCGACATCAGCGAAAAGCATGACGTAGCCGCCGAGAACCCCCAAATCTTGTAAAGAAACTATCAAAGAAACTGAGCAACTATCTGCGGTCGGTGGATGCGCAGCGTCCTGTATTACGTGCCACCAACCGACTGGCGCCCTGGCCCGATGAAACATTATAAAGAATTATGAAACGTATATTTCCACTGATCTGTCTGTCCCTGCTATTGGCAGGGACAGGCTATGCCCGGACAGGCAGGCAACAGTCTGCCCATAAAGAAAAAACCGGTATCAACCTTTCCCTTTGGAAGAATCTTTCCACACAGCGTACAGATACGGTCGGAAGCACATTCTTCAATCTCGGTATCTTCTCGGCGATGAACCGTTTGAACGGCTTGGGAGTAAATGTTTTGGGAAGCTGTTACGGGTCAGAGACATGAACGGAGTTCAAATCTCCGGTATATCCAATATGGTGGGTGGAAGTATGCGGGGCGTACAGGTAGCGGGCATCACCAATATCAACGGCAATAACCTCAGCGGTCTGTCCGTTTCCGGCCTTGTGGGCATCACAGGTAATCACGCACGGGGAATGGTCTTCTCCGGCCTTGCCAATATCACGGGCGATAACAGCAACGGAATAATTGTAGGCGGCTTACTGAATATTACAGGCGAAAAGACTGCCGGCGTACAGCTTTCAGGACTCGCCAATATATCGGGCGGCAATTTTTCCGGTATCACCATATCCGGCCTGCTGAATGTGGTGGGCGATGATATGAAAGGGCTCCAGATTTCCGGTTTGGGCAATATCACAGGCGGTACGTCTGCCGGCGTGCAGCTCTCTCCCCTGAATGTAGCCGTCCGTGCCAAAGGCCTTCAGATAGGTTTGGTAAACTACTACAAGGAGAAGCTGGACGGTTTCCAACTGGGACTGGTCAATGCCAACCCGGACACCAAAGTACAGATGATGTTTTTCGGCGGCAACACCACGAAACTGAACCTTGCAGCCCGCTTCAAGAACAAACTGTTCTATACCATCCTCGGCGGCGGTACGCATTTCCTCGACTTCAGCGATAAGTTCTCCGGTGCGCTTTTCTACCGCGCCGGACTGGAATTGCCCGTCTGCAAGCAACTGTTCATCAGCGGCGATTTGGGATACCAGCACGTAGAAACCTTCAAGAATAAAGACTATGGCTTCCCTGCCCGCCTCTATTCTCTCCAAACCCGTATCAACCTCGAATACCGTCTGACGGCAAAATTAGGAGTATTCGTTACGGGCGGTTACGGTTGGGACAGATACTACAACAGAAATGCCAACTTCGACAAGGGAGCCATTGTAGAAGGCGGTGTGGTATTATTCAAATACTAATCCGTGCCTGAAAATCCAGGCAATGCAAGCACCGGAACATACAGCCATATCAGAAAATCTCCTTTTCTTGATAAATCCAGTTCTATATGCCACCAGCAACTTCTTCAAATACCTGAATCTGCGTCACGAGC
>ENA-OQCZ01000456-OQCZ01000456.1-human-gut-metagenome-genome-assembly--contig:-NODE-456-length-10790-cov-3.401669_pt1 | contig 10790 bp, 14 predicted proteins | sample MGYA00242505_ERZ504594 | MGnify/ENA primary metagenome ERZ504594 (study PRJEB26092, sample SAMD00036329) | human gut metagenome | host: Homo sapiens | study: EMG produced TPA metagenomics assembly of... | reverse complement strand
AAAATTTCCGGAATCTCTCATACCGGCGCTCTGCTAACGTCTTCCCGTCAAGCTGTGTCCACGCTTCAAAGAACTCCTCCATGGCATTCTCCATAGTCTTCGCGATCTCCGGAAGCGTCTCAGGGTCTGCCGGTTCCGGCTCCGGGATCACACGCTCGATAATTCCGAGTTCCTTTAATTCCGCCGCGGTCATCTTCATGACCCGTGCCGCCTCATCGGCGCGTTTACTGTCTTTCCAAAGGATCGATGCAAAACCTTCCGGGGAGAGAACAGAGTACACCGCATTCTCCATCATCCAGACCTCGTTCGCCACAGCCATGGCAAGCGCTCCGCCGCTTCCGCCCTCTCCGATCACGATGGAGAGCACCGGAACGGTGAGATCTGACATCTCAAAGAGATTTCTCGCGATGGCCTCTCCCTGTCCGCGCTCCTCGGCTTCCAGTCCGCAGAAGGCTCCTGGGGTATCTACAAAGCACACTACCGGGCGTCCAAATGTCTCCGCCTGCTTCATGAGACGCAGCGCCTTCCGGTATCCGTCCGGGGACGGCATTCCGAAGTTGCGCTTGATGTTGTCCTTTGTATTCTTACCCTTTTCCTGCCCGATCACTGTCACAGGCATTCCGTGGAAGGAAGCGATTCCGCCGACGATGGCACCATCATCTTTGCAGTAACGGTCTCCGTGAAATTCCATGAAATCATCAAAGATCGCACGGATATAATCCGTAGCCACCGGGCGGTCCGCCTTTCTGGAAAGCAGGACGGAATCCCATGCGCTGCGGATTGCTCCTGCTGCCTTTCCGGAACCATGATGCGCTCTCTTCGCAGAAGAATTCTGCTCTTTTTCCTCAAAAGCCGCCCTGTCAACTGTGTTTTCCGTTTTCCAGTCCGCAAGACATCCGCTCTCCGGCTTCTTATGAAGCTTTAAGATCATCGCCAGCGTCTCTTTTAATTCCTCACGTTTCACGATCTTATCGACAAAGCCGTGCTCCACAAGGAACTCCGCTCTCTGGAAACCTTCCGGCAGCTTCTGCCCGATGGTCTGCTCGATGACACGGGGTCCCGCAAAACCGATGAGTGCCCCCGGCTCCGCGAGGATGATATCTCCTAACATCGCGAAGCTTGCCGTAACGCCGCCCGTTGTCGGGTCCGTCAGGACGCTCACATAAAGCTGTCCCGCCTCATGATGTCTCTTTAAAGCCGCAGAAGTCTTTGCCATCTGCATCAAGGAGACCATGCCCTCCTGCATTCTCGCGCCGCCGGAGCAGGCGAAAAGGATCACCGGAAGCTTTTCCTCCGTGGCGCGCTCCACGGCTCTCGTGATCTTTTCACCCACGTTGTGGCCCATGCTGCTCATCAAAAATCTCGCGTCGCAGACACCGACAACGGTCTTCTGTCCGTGGATCGTGCATGATCCGGTGACGATGGCCTCATTGAGCTGTGATTTTTCACGGGCTGCCGCAAGCTTCTTCTCGTATCCTGGGAAGCTTAACGGATTGGAGACCTGCATGAACTTGTCCCACTCCTCAAAGCTTCCCTCATCCGCGATCATCTCAATCCGGCGGTACGCGTGGACACGGAAGTATCCGCCGCACTTCGGGCAGATATAAAAGTTCGCCCTTACATCGTCCGTGTAGATCGGCTTTCCGCATTTATTGCACTTTTTCCACAGCCCGGCAGGAATCACCGGCGCGTCCTCCTCTGCCGTTCTGGCAGATTCCTTTTCTCCCGCACGGTATTTCATATCGATCTTCGTATATGTTTTTTTAAACCATATCCCTTAGCATATATAAAAGCTCCTTTCAAGACTGTGAAAATTGCACGTTCAGCCATGCAGTCTTCTTGTTTTCATGTTCCATGAAAACAAGAAGCTCGTGGCGTTCCGCATATACATAGTTAGTCATAAACGTGCTTATGCAAGCAAGCTTGCAACACACGTCTATGCCTAACTATGTGCATGGCTGAACTGGTATAATCCTATTCTTTGGTATACTCCGGAAAATGCGACGGAATGAAGTTTGTATCCACATTTCCCGACTGAAAATCCGGATCGCTTAAAATATCATACTGGAAATCCAGATTCGTATTGATTCCCTCGATGACAAGCTCCCCGAGGGCGCTGCGCATCTTCGCGATGGCAGACTCCCGGTCCTTGTCCCGCACGATCAGCTTTAAGATCATGGAATCATAATTCGGCGGAATCCTGTAGTTGTTGTAGACCGCCGTGTCCACGCGGACTCCCCGGCCACCCGGGAGATGGATATCTGTGATCATGCCCGGGCATGGCATAAAGTTCTTCTCCGGATTCTCCGCGTTGATCCTGCATTCGATAGCATGGCCGGAGATCCTGATGTCCTCCTGGCTCACGGAGAGCGGTTCCCCCGCCGCAATCCTGATCTGTTCTTTGATGAGATCCATGTCCGTGACAGCCTCCGTCACCGGATGCTCCACCTGGATCCTCGTATTCATTTCCATAAAATAGAAATTTTTATCTTTATCTAAAAGGAACTCGATGGTTCCCGCATTCTCATATCCGACCGCCTTTGCCGCGCGGACTGCCGTCTCACCCATCTTTTTCCGAAGCTCCCCGGAGATCGCCGCTGACGGGGATTCCTCAAGAACCTTCTGGTGTCTCCTCTGGATCGAGCAGTCGCGCTCACCGAGATGGACCACATTTCCATAACGGTCGCCTAAGATCTGGAACTCGATGTGGCGCGGATTCTCCACAAACCGCTCGATATACATGGTATTATCGGAAAATCCCTTAACGGATTCCATCTGGGCATTTAAGAAGTTCGCCTCAAAATCTTCCTCCGACCTCGAAACGCGCATTCCCTTTCCGCCGCCGCCGCTGGACGCCTTGATCATCACCGGAAAGCCGACCTCTTTCGCGGTCTTAAGGCCTTCCTCCACAGTGTAGACCGGCTCTTTGCTTCCCGGAACCACAGGAACGCCCGCCGCCATCATAGTTTTCTCGCCTCGGACTTATTTCCCATCTTGTTAATGATCTCAGCTGACGGTCCGATAAAGCGGATATTGCACTTTTCACAGAGCTCCGCGAAGCGGGCATTCTCGGACAAAAATCCGAAGCCCGGATGGATAGCATCTGCCTTCATGACAACGCATGCGGTTAAGATCCGCTCCATATCGAGATAGCTCTCCGTGGACGGCGCCGGTCCGATACAGATCGCCTCGTCCGCAAGAAGTGTGTGCAGTGCGTCCCGGTCTGCCTCGGAGTAGACGGCAACCGTCTTGATCCCCATCTCCCGGCATGCCCGGATGATCCGAACGGCGATCTCGCCGCGGTTTGCGATTAAAATCTTCTGAAACATCTCTTCACCAGTCCTAACCGATCATAAATGTGAGTTCCGCAGATACCGCGACTTTGCCGTCCACGGTAGCGACCGCCTTTCCAACACCGACCGGTCCTTTCTGCTTGATGATCTCGCACTCCAGGCAGAGCTTGTCGCCCGGAACTACCTTCTTCTTAAACTTTACATTGTTCATTGCGCCGAAATACGCAGTCTTTCCCTTATTTCCCTCAACGCTTAAGATCGCGACAGCGCCTGTCTGTGCCAGCGCCTCAACGATCAGGACGCCCGGCATGACCGGCTCCTGCGGAAAATGGCCCGCGAAATACGGCTCATTGTATGTCACAGATTTATATCCGACGGCTCTCACGCCCGGCTCCAGCTCCTCCACACAATCCACGAGAAGAAACGGATGTCTGTGGGGAATGATTTCCTGAATTTCTTTGATTCCTAACATAATTTTTATCCTCTATCCAATCTTTCACAGCCCGCGCGGCAATGCGCGGGCCGCCAAACGGTTATCTTTATTAATTAACGAATCCGGAATAACGGCTGACCATACTCAACCGTCTCCTCGTTCTTCACAAGGATCTCCTCCACGATTCCGTCATACTCGCTCTCGATCTCATTCATCAGCTTCATGGCTTCCACAATTCCGATGACCTGACCTTTTTTCACGGTATCTCCGACTTTTACATAGTCCTCTGCGTCCGGTGCCGGGGAGGAATAGAATGTCCCCACAAGCGGACAGGTGATCACTTTCTCGGAAATTCCGGAAACTTTCTTTTCCGCATTTTCACCGGAGACCTGCTCCATAACGGTCACATCCGCGGCCTGGATCATGGAACCCTGTCCCGGGACCTGCATAACGACCGGCGTCTGCGCCGCCGCAACGATTTTCTTTTCCCGCTTCATGCTCAGTTTCCAGTCGCCTTCCTCAAGCTCGAAGCCGGTCATGCCGTTCTCTGACATTGCCTTCATTATTCCATGATCTCTTTACTTCCATCGCCGTTCTCCTTACTCCTCAAACTTTCTGACAAGCAGGCACGCATTGTGTCCGCCGAATCCCAGAGAGTTCGTCAAAACTGTCTTACTTCCATGGAAACGCCGTCGCCCTTTGTATAATCAAGATCACATTCCGGATCGTCCACTTTTAATCCTGCTGTAGCATGAACGAAGCCGTCCTGGATGGATTTTACACAGTCGATGAACTCAACGCCGCCGGCAGCGCCTAAGAGGTGGCCGATCATGGAATTTTGTGGAGTTGATCTTTACTTTATATGCATGGTCGCCAAGCGCAAGCTTGATGGCCTTTGTCTCGAATAAATCGTTGTGGTGGGTCGCTGTTCCGTGGGCATTGATATAATCGATGTCCTCCGGCTTCATTCCCGCGTCAGCAATTGCGTATTCCATTGCCTTTGCGGCACCGCTTCCGTCCTCCGCCGGAGAAGTAATGTGATAAGCATCGCCTGTCGCTCCGTATCCGGCTAACTCCGCGTAGATCTTCGCTCCGCGGGGCCTTTTGCATGCTCTAATTCCTCTAAGACAACGACACCTGCGCCCTCGCCCATGACGAAACCGTTTCTCTCAAGATCGAACGGAATGGAGGCGCGCTCCGGATCCTCAGAGGTGGAAAGAGCGGTAAGTCCGGAGAATCCCGCAACGCCTAACGGTGTGATGCAGCTCTCAGTTCCGCCTGCGACCATGACCTCCGCCTCGCCGTGCTGGATCGCACGCATCGCCTCACCGATGGAGTTCGTACCGGACGCGCACGCTGTCACGACGTTGATGTTCTTTCCCTTTAAGCCAAACTGGATGGACACGTTTCCTGCTGCCATATTGCTGATCATGAGCGGCACCAGAAGCGGGTTTACGCGGTTCGGTCCTTTTTCCAGAAGCTTCTTATATTCTTTCTCGATGATCTGTAAGCTTCCGATACCGGAGCTTACGCAGACACCGACACGGAACGGATCTTCCTTTGTCATGTCGAGGGAAGAATCCTCCAGCGCCTGACGGGCTGCCGCTACCGCAAACTGTGCGAAGCGCTCCATTCTCCTTGCCGCCTTCGGATCCATATAGTCCTTCGGCTCGAAGTCCTTGACCTCTGCCGCGAGCTTTGCTTTATAATCGTTCGTGTCAAAATAGGTGATCGGTCCAAATCCGAGTTTCTTCTCTTTTAATCCGTTCCAAAATGTCTCAACATCGTTTCCGATCGGGGTGATCGCGCCCATTCCTGTTACTACAACTCTTCTCATGCTTTTCGTTCTCCTGTTCTAATTATGCTATCATCCACGCCCCGCGCAGATGATAACCGAAACATCCGCTGTCCGGCTGTATGGCCGCAACAGGCGCTTTTTCCAACTGTCTTTTACATCGCCATGCCGCCGTCCACATGAAGAACCTGGCCGGTAATATAAGCTGCCTCATCGGAAGCGAGAAATGCGACTGCCTCCGCAATGTCTTTTGTCTCGCCGAAATGCTTTAACGGAATCTGCTCGCCCATGGCTTTCTTTACGTCCTCCGGCAGCACATCCGTCATCTCTGTACGGATAAATCCCGGTGCGACTGCGTTCGATGTGATTCCGCGGCTTCCAAGCTCTCTCGCAACGGATTTCGTGAGTCCGATGATGCCGGCCTTAGATGCGCAGTAGTTTGCCTGGCCTGCATTTCCCATCACTCCGGAAACGGAGGAGATGTTGATGATCCGTCCGCCTCTCTGCTTTAACATCTGGCGGGAGACATGCTTGATGCAGTTGAATGCGCCCTTTAAGTTTGTGGCAATAACTGCGTCAAAATCGTCCTCGGACATCTTCATGATCAGGTTGTCTTTTGTGATTCCGGCGTTGTTCACAAGAATATCGAGACGGCCGTATTTCTTTACGATCCCATCGATCATTTCTTTGGATTTTTCGAAATCACTGACGCTGCACTGCATGCTCTCCGCCATTCCGCCGTTTGCTGTGATCTCGTTTACGACTTCCTCTGCCTTTGCTGCGGAACCATTATAGTTGACGATGACGGTCGCGCCGTATCCAGCCAGTGTCAGAGCAATCTGACGGCCGATTCCGCGGCTTGCGCCTGTCACAAGAGTAACCTTCCCTGTTAAATTCATGTTTCCCTCCGTGTTTCTATCAGTCAGCCGCCAGATTTTTGTCTCTGACGACATTATTTACTAATTTCTCTTTCGATCACTTAGTTCAGCTTCTCCAGATCCTCAAATTTCTCAATATTGATGACTGTCGCTTCCCTGTTGATCTTTCTGATAAATCCAGCTAACGTCTTTCCCGGTCCGATCTCAATAAAACGGTCAACACCGTCCGCCAGCATAGTCTCCACGCTCTGCTGCCATCTGACAGAAGAAGATACCTGGCGTGTTAAGAGCGGCTTTACATCCTCCGCCTTTGTCACATAAGCGGCTGTCACATTCGCCACATACGGGATCTTTGGCTCAGATACCGGAATATTCTCTAAGAATTTTCCAAGCTTCTCCCCGGCTTCCTCTAAAAGGTAGGAATGGAACGGACCGCTTACCTTGAGCGGGATCACACGTCTTGCACCTGCCTCTTTTAATTTCACCGCCGCAATCTCCACTGCCTCCTTGAGACCGGAGATCACAATCTGGCCCGGGCAGTTGTAGTTTGCGACCTGCACGTTCGGGATCTCGTCCACAACTGCATTGATCTCATCTGCCGTCATGCCGAGGACAGCGCTCATTCCGCCGACTCCCGCCGGAACTGCCTCCTGCATGAGGATTCCTCTCTCCCGGACCGTGCGGATCGCGTCGTCCGCCGTCATAACGCCTGCTGCCACCAGTGCGCAGTACTCGCCAAGGCTTAAGCCAGCCGCCACATCCGCATGGATGCCCCGCTCCTCCATCACCTTCATCATGGCAACGCTCGTGGTCACCATTGCCGCCTGCGTATACTCCGTGATGTCCAGACGGTCATTTTTCTCAAAACATAACTCCGGAACGGAAAAGCCTAAAAGCTCCGTCGCACGGTCAAATACTGCCTTTGCAGTCTCCGAATTTTCATAAAAATCCTGGCCCATGCCGCATACCTGCGCGCCCTGTCCCGGAAAAATAAATGCTGTCTTTCCCATGATTCTCCTTACTTCTGACATCCGCCAAGCAGCTTATCTGCCTGCTCCATCATCTCATCGATCATTTCCTTGCATGTCTGCTCTTTCGTTACAAGACCTGCGATCTGACCTGCCATGACGGTTCCATTTGTGGTATCGCCTTCCTGAACGGCTTTTCTGAGGGTTCCAAGTGTCAGATACTCAAGCTCCTCAAAGGATTTTCCTTCTGCCTCAAGTCGGTTATACTCTCTTGTCATCTGGTTTCTCAGGCAGCGGACCGGATGTCCGTGGGTTCTTCCTGTTACCGCAGAATCGATGTCCTTTGCTTTAATGATTCTCTGCTTATAATTTTCATGAACGATGGATTCCTTTGCGACAACAAATCTTGTTCCCATCTGGACTGCCTCAGCGCCCAGCATGAAGGCCGCCGCGATTCCTCTTCCATCGCCGATGCCGCCTGCCGCGATGACTGGGATAGATACCGCGTCAACGACCTGCGGAACGAGAGTCATGGTGGTCGCCTCACCGATATGTCCGCCGGATTCGGTTCCCTCAGCAACGACAGCATCAGCGCCGCCGCGCTCCATAAGCTTCGCAAGAGCCACAGAAGCAACGACCGGGATTACGATGATTCCTGCTTCCTTCCACATCTTCATGTACTTTGCAGGATTTCCGGCTCCTGTCGTAACGACCTTCACGCCCTCTTCAACAACCACCTTCGCCACATCATCCGCATACGGACTCATTAGCATCACATTGACACCGAACGGCTTCTTTGTCAGTGCTTTCGCCTTGCGGATCTCTTCACGGACAACCTCTCCCGGTGCATTTGCGCCGCCGATGAGGCCAAGACCGCCTGCCTCGGAAACAGCGGCAGCAAGATGATGCTCAGCGACCCAGGCCATACCGCCCTGAATGATCGGATATTCGATTCCCAGCATTTCTGTAATTCTTGTCTTCATTTTTATTGCTCTCACTTCCTGAAATCTATCTGTCGGGTATTGCCCGGAATTATCTTTATATCAGTAAAACGCGTCATAGACGCGTTTTTACTCTGGTTTATTCGGTTTGATTATTCCTCAACACCTTTATCTTTTAAGTACTTCATAACATCGCCGACCGTTGCGAGATTCTGAAGGTCCTCAGCCGGGATCTCTACGGAATACTCATCCTCAAGAGCCATAACAAGCTCAAATAAGTCAAGGGAATCTGCACCAAGGTCATCCTTGAAGGAGGTTGCCTCTGTGATGCTGTCTGCGTCTGTGCTTAACTGCTCTGCGATGATTTCTTTCATTTTTTCTAACATGATTTGATCTCCTTTAAATGTTCTTATTATTTGTATTTTATGAGTTTTTACAATTTTTTGTTTTTTTACAGCCTGCTGCCTGTATTGCATTGTACGCACTGCTTGTATGCACGGACTTCCGCACTACGGAACAAGAGCCTGCGCATCGGCGTCTATTCCATTGCCGCCGCCTTCATCCAGCTCATCGGATACGGAACCGGCTTCTGGCGTGCCTGGTGGAACCGCTGCATATGCGGCAAGGATGAGTTCGAGGCATTCAAGAAGAATTTCTATAAATAACAGGCTATAAGTGCCGGCAGCCGGTAACGAAAAAAGATGAAAAAACTGACAATCAACCGGTGGGCGGCAGAAGACCGGCCACGGGAAAAAATGATGCTGAAAGGAGCGGAAGCCCTCAGCGACGCCGAACTGCTGGCAATCCTTATCGGCTCGGGAAACACTGAAGAAAGTGCCGTGGCACTGATGCAACGGACACTTGCCTGCTGCAACAACGACCTGAACCAGCTGGGCAAATGGGAAGTCCACGATTTCTCCCGCTTCAAAGGCATCGGGCCAGCCAAGAGCGTCACCATCATGGCAGCCCTCGAACTGGGCAAACGCAGAAACCGGCAAGAGCGTTCGGAACGGGTCGCGATACACTCGTCCGATGACATCTACGGAATCTTTCATCCGCTCCTGTGCGACCTCACCGTAGAGGAGTTCTGGGTACTTCTGCTCAACCAGGCATCCCGCGTCATAGACAAGGTACGCATCAGCCGGGGCGGCATCGACCAGACCAGCGCCGACGTGAGGAGCATCCTGCGCGAAGCCCTGCTGCAACGCGCCACACAGATTGCCCTGATACACAACCACCCCTCCGGAAATCCGCAGCCCAGCACGAACGACCGCCAACTGACACAGCTCATACTGAAAGGAGCACAGACCATGAACATCCGCCTCATCGACCACGTTATAGTCACAGACGGCAGATATTACAGTTTTACCGACGAAGGAGTGCTGTAATGTAGCCTGCACATTCTTTGTAGTTTCAATTAAAATCTTTAGATTTGCTTCGCTAAACCAACAAACCGTACGAATATGACCAAATTTGAAATAGAAGAGAAAATCGTAGCCATGCTGAAAACCGTATTCGACCCGGAGATTCCGGTAAACGTGTACGACCTGGGACTCATCTACAAGATAGATGTTGCCGACAGCGGCGAGGCGACTATCGACATGACCCTGACAGCTCCCAACTGCCCCGCCGCCGACTTCATCATGGAAGATGTCCGCCAGAAGATAGAATCGATAGACGGTGTGACCTCTGCCACCATCAACCTGGTGTTTGAGCCCGAATGGGACAAGGACATGATGAGCGAAAGGCCAAGCTGGAACTGGGCTTTCTCTAACTGACAACGTAACAAAGCATATATGAAGAACGTATATTTCCTTTCAGACGCACACTTGGGTTCGCGGGCCATCGAGCACGGACGTACACAGGAACGACGGTTGGTGAACTTTCTCGACAGTATCAAACACAAAGCAGCCGCCGTATATCTGCTGGGCGACATGTTCGACTTCTGGTACGAGTTCCGCACGGTTGTGCCCAAAGGCTACACCCGCTTTCTCGGCAAGCTGTCCGAACTGACGGATATGGGCGTGGAAGTACACTTCTTCACCGGCAACCATGATATCTGGTGCGGAGATTACCTTACCCGGGAGTGCGGGGTAGTCATTCACCGCGAACCCCTCACCACGGAAATCTACGGAAAAGAGTTTTACCTTGCCCACGGCGACGGATTGGGCGACCCGGACAAAAAATTCAAACTGCTGCGTACCATGTTTCACAGCCGTACCCTCCAAACGTTGTTCTCCACCCTCCACCCCCGCTGGAGCGTAGAGTTCGGACTGAGGTGGGCAAAGCACAGCCGCCTGAAAAGAATAGACGGGAAAGAGCCCGACTACATGGGCGAAAACAACGAGCATCTTGTACTGTATACCAAAGAGTATCTGAAGAACCATCCGAATATAAACTTCTTCATCTACGGTCATCGGCACATCGAACTGGATTTGATGCTGAGTTCCACCGCCCGCGTCCTTATCCTCGGCGACTGGAT
>ENA-OQCZ01000453-OQCZ01000453.1-human-gut-metagenome-genome-assembly--contig:-NODE-453-length-10818-cov-2.449256_pt1 | contig 10818 bp, 9 predicted proteins | sample MGYA00242505_ERZ504594 | MGnify/ENA primary metagenome ERZ504594 (study PRJEB26092, sample SAMD00036329) | human gut metagenome | host: Homo sapiens | study: EMG produced TPA metagenomics assembly of... | reverse complement strand
AGTTTTTCCATTTAATTAAAGTCAATGCAAGCCGTAGCAGCTTGTTTCCGACACATTGTATCAACCATCTCAACAATATAAAGAGAAATGAAAGTAATGAAATTCGGCGGAACGTCCGTAGGTTCCGTGAACAGTATTTTGAGCGTCAAGAGAATTGTAGAAGCAGTCGATGAACCGGTTATCGTGGTGGTGTCCGCATTGGGCGGCATCACGGACAAGTTGATAAACACCTCTAGAATGGCGGCAGCCGGTGATGCTTCTTACGAGAATGAGTTCCGGGAGATTGTCTATCGTCATGTGGAAATGATTAAGGAAGTGATTCCGGCAGGCGAGGCGCAGGTTGCCTTGCAACGCCAGATTGGTGAGCTGCTCAACGAGCTGAAGGACATCTTTCAGGGCATTTATCTGATAAAGGACCTTTCGCAGAAGACGTCCGATACGATTGTGAGCTATGGCGAACGTCTTTCATCTATCATCGTTGCCCAGTTGACGGGAGCGGAGTGGTTTGACTCACGCAAGTTTATCAAGACGGAAAAGAAGCATTCCAAGCATGTGCTGGATACGGAGCTGACAAATTCGTTGGTGCGCGAGACATTCAGTAGCCTGCCCAAACGCGTATTGGTTCCGGGTTTTATCTCCACAGACAAATGACGGGAGAGGTAACGAACCTGGGTAGAGGTGGCTCTGACTATACGGCGGCAATCATTGCTGCTGCACTGGATGCCGACAGTCTGGAAATCTGGACGGATGTAGACGGATTCATGACAGCTGACCCGCGTGTGATTTCCAGGGCATACACTATCAATGAATTGAGCTATGTGGAAGCTACGGAGCTTTGTAACTTCGGTGCGAAAGTGGTCTATCCGCCTACAATCTATCCGGTTTGCCACAAGAATATCCCCATTCTGGTGAAGAATACCTTCAATCCGGAGGGTGTGGGAACTGTCATCAAGCGAGAGGTTTCCGACCCGCAAAGCAAGGCCATCAAGGGTATTTCATCCATCAATGATACGAGCCTAATTACAGTGCAAGGCCTTGGTATGGTAGGTGTCATCGGTGTGAACTACCGTATCTTCAAGGCGCTGGCAAAGAATGGCATCAGTGTGTTCCTTGTGTCCCAGGCTTCTTCGGAGAATTCAACGTCTATCGGTGTGCGCAATGCGGATGCTGATCTGGCTTGCGAGGTGCTGAACGAGGAGTTTGCCAAAGAAATAGAGATGGGAGAAATTTCTCCTATTCAGGCAGAAAAGAACCTGGCTACCGTGGCCATCGTAGGCGAGAACATGAAGCATACGCCGGGTATTGCCGGAAAGCTGTTCGGTACGTTGGGGCGTAACGGTATCAATGTGATTGCTTGTGCGCAGGGTGCTTCGGAAACCAACATCTCGTTTGTAGTGGACAGCAAATCATTGCGCAAATCGCTGAATGTCATCCATGATTCTTTCTTCTTGTCGGAATATCAGGTACTGAATCTTTTTATCTGCGGCATAGGAACCGTAGGCGGCAGCTTGATAGAGCAAATTCACAGCCAGCGCCAGAAGCTGATGCAGGAGAACGGCCTGCAGCTGAATGTAGTGGGCATTGCCGATGCAAACAAAGCCATGTTCAGCCGCGAAGGTTTCGATTTGGGACGTTTTCGTGAAGAACTGCAGGAGAAGGGAAAGGACAGCTCTCTGGAAACGCTGCGTAATGAGATTATCGGTATGAACATCTTTAACTCTGTCTTTGTGGACTGTACGGCAAGTGCAGGCGTGGCTTCCCTTTACAAGGACTTGCTGCTGCACAATGTTTCGGTAGTGGCTGCTAACAAGATTGCTGCTTCTTCCGAATACGAGAACTACCGTGAACTGAAACAGATTGCCCGCCAACGCGGTGTGAAGTACTTGTTTGAAACCAATGTAGGCGCCGGACTCCCCATCATCAATACCATTAACGACCTTATCCATAGCGGTGATAAGATATTGAAGATTGAAGCCGTGCTGAGCGGTACGTTGAACTATATCTTCAATAAAATCAGTGCCGACATTCCTTTCAGCAAGACCATTAAGATGGCGCAGGAGGAACGTTACTCCGAGCCCGATCCGCGTATCGACCTCAGCGGAAAGGATGTTATCCGCAAACTGGTGATTCTGGCACGCGAGGCCGGTTACTGTTTGGAACAGAGCGATGTTGAGAAGAACCTCTTTGTGCCCGATGACTTCTTTGAAGGCTCCCTGGATGACTTCTGGAAGAAAGTGCCGAGCCTCGATGCCGATTTCGAAGCCCGCCGCAAGGTGTTGGAAGCCGAGAACAAGCATTGGCGTTTCGTAGCCAAACTGGAAAATGGCAAAGCATCTGTCGGTTTGCAGGAAGTCGGCGCCAACCATCCGTTCTACGGGCTGGAAGGCAGCAATAACATCATCCTGCTGACCACGGCACGCTATAAGGAATATCCGATGATGATACAAGGCTACGGTGCCGGTGCCGGTGTAACGGCTGCGGGAGTATTTGCGGATATTATGAGCATTGCAAACGTTTAATCCAAATCGTAATATAGAAAGATGAAACACATCATTATATTGGGTGATGGTATGGCCGACTGGCCCGTGAAGGCTCTGGGAGGCAAAAACCTTGCTGCAGGCGGCTGCAACTCCCTATATGGACAAGCTGGCACGCATGGGACGTGTGGGAAGGCTGGTGACGGTGGCCGAGGGATTTCATCCCGGCAGTGAGGTGGCGAATATGTCCGTTCTGGGCTATAACCTGCCGAAGGTGTACGAAGGCCGCGGTCCGTTGGAGGCGGCGAGCATCGGTGTGGACTTGCAGCCAGGTGAGATGGCGATGCGCTGCAATATTATCTGCATCGAGGGAGACAATATCAAGAATCATTCTGCCGGGCACATCACTACAGAGGAAGCGGATGTGTTGGTGAAATACCTTCAAGAGCATCTGGGCGACGACCGCGTGCGTTTCCATACGGGCGTGCAATACCGCCATCTGCTGGTAATAAAAGGAGGGGACAAGCGCATTGACTGTACGCCGCCCCACGATGTCCCTTTGAGGCCTTTCCGTCCGTTGATGGTGAAGCCGATGGAGGGGACGGAGAATATTTCGGTCCCCGAAGGCGGTGCAGAGCTTACTCCGAAGCAGACTGCCGATTTGATTAACGATTTGATTCTCCGTTCGCAAGTGTTGCTGGAAAACCATCCGGTCAACATGAAGCGGAAGGCCGAGGGTAAGGACCCTGCCAATAGCATCTGGCCGTGGAGTCCCGGTTATCGTCCGCAGATGGAGCGCCTTTCAGACAAGTTCCCGCAGGTGAAGCGTGGTGCTGTGATTTCTGCCGTGGATTTGATTAACGGCATCGGCTACTATGCCGGATTGCGGCGCATCACCGTAGAAGGTGCGACGGGGCTTTATGATACCAACTATGAGAATAAGGTGGCTGCCGCCCTTGATGCATTGCGGACGGATGATTTTGTCTACCTGCACATCGAGGCCAGTGATGAGGCCGGTCACGAAGGAAATGTCCCCTTGAAGATTATGACGATTGAGAATCTGGACAGCCGTGCCGTAGGTCCTATCTACGAGGCTGTGAAGGATTGGGAGGAACCCGTTGCTATCTCCGTATTGCCCGACCATCCCACTCCCTGCGAACTCCGTACGCATACGGCCCGAACCTATCCCGTTCCTCATTTGGCATCCGGGTATCGAGGCTGACGAAGTACGGACATTTGATGAAGTGGCAGCCTGCGAAGGCAGTTACGGACTGATGAAAGAAGACGAGTTTATTAATGAATTTATGAGTTCCACCACAGAGTAACACAGAGTTTTACGGGGTTTTATTTATAGAGAATTCTGTGAGACTCTGTGGTGAATAAAAAATACCGCAATGAAATATTATAGCACCAACAAACAAGCCCCGAAGCCACTCTTGAAGAGGCCGTGGTAAAGGGGCTTGCCGCAGACAAGGGGCTTTTCATGCCCTTTACAATCAAAACTCTGCCACAAGAGTTTTACGATAGCATCGATACACTCAGCTTTCAGGAGATAGCCTATCGCGTGGCAGATGCTTTCTTTGGCGAGGATGTTCCTGCCGATACGCTGAAACAGATTGTTTATGACACACTCAGTTTCGATGTCCCTCTGGTCCGGGTGACGGAGAATATTTATTCGCTTGAGCTGTTCCATGGTCCGACGCTTGCCTTTAAGGATGTAGGCGGTCGCTTCATGGCGCGTTTGCTGGGATACTTTATCAAGAAAGAGGGCAAGAAGCAAGTCAATGTGCTTGTTGCTACCTCCGGTGATACGGGCAGTGCCGTTGCCAATGGTTTCCTCGGTGTGGAAGGCATACACGTCTATGTGCTCTACCCGAAGGGAAAAGTCAGTGAAATCCAGGAGAAACAGTTCACTACCTTAGGGCAGAATATCACGGCTATTGAGGTCGATGGTACGTTCGACGATTGCCAGGCTTTGGTTAAATCCGCTTTTATGGACCGCGAGCTCAACGAACATCTGCAACTGACCAGTGCCAATTCCATCAACGTGGCGCGTTTCTTGCCGCAGGCATTCTATTACTTTTATGCCTATGCTCAACTGAAACGTGCCGGCAAGGGAGGCAATGCCGTCGTGTGTGTACCCAGCGGTAACTTCGGTAACATCACTGCCGGCCTCTTCGGCAAGCGTATGGGACTGCCCGTGGAACGCTTTATCGCTTCCAACAACCGCAATGATATCTTCTTCCAATATTTGCAGACAGGTGTTTATACGCCGCGTCCCAGCATCGCTACCATTGCCAACGCGATGGATGTGGGCGACCCGAGTAACTTTGCCCGTGTACTCGACCTTTACGGAGGCAGCCATGCCGCCATCTCTGCCGAAATCAGCGGTGCCACTTATACCGACGAGCAGATTGCCGAAACCATGCGGGAAGTGTGGAAGAAGGACCATTACCTGCTCGACCCGCACGGAGCCTGCGGCTTCCGGGCCCTGGCCGAAGGACTGAAACCCGGCGAAACGGGCGTATTCTTGGAAACGGCCCATCCGGCGAAGTTCAAGGATACAGTGGAGAAGATTATCGGTGAAGCGGTAGAGATACCTGCCAAGCTTCAGGCTTTTATGCGCGGTGAGAAGAAGAGCCTGCTAATGTCAAAGGATTTTGCGGATTTCAAGCAATATCTGATGCATGTATAAAGAATGGGACGTCCGTAAAGAAAAACACCGGATTGCTTGACATCGCCTTTCGGATGTTGTATCTTTGTAACTGCAATCTTAGTTCAGATTCAATTTTAAATTAGCATAAAAGGAGAGGCGTCGCTTCTCCTTTTTGTTGTGTTCTTCCGTCACTTCATTTGCTAAACCTTAGGGTTTACTCTCCTGAACCAGTGCTTTACAGATTTAATCCTCCACTTCAGCAAGCGGAATGGCGGGCATTTGCTTGGAAAATCCCAGTGGTTTTGACGAAAAGCTCGGATGTTTCGGATGATATGTTCAGCGCTGACAGATGGTGTGTCGAGGATAAACGGATGATATGTTCGGGACGGATACATGGTTTGTTCCGGCTATATGAACGGACGATCATGCGTCTGTTCCGTTAATCTTCCATAAATCTGCTCTTGACAAGATTGGCTGCTTTATTCTGTATCGGGTTCTTCCCGGATGATGTTTATCATGCTGCCCAACTTATGATGGTTGTTCCATAGCACAAGCACTTCAATCTTCCGGAGACTGTGCCGGTAAAGAAGCGTATAGTCGGGATGCGGAATGATGTACCGTATGTTCTCTGCTTCGGTGGGCTGTCCGATAAACGGATTCAGCGTGACACGGTACAATGCATTTTGGAACAAGGTGTACAGAGCCCCGCCACACCGTTTGTTGCCATCTCTTTCTTGCGAGGAAATCAGCAGGTCCTTCAGAGCTTCTTTGGCAAGTGGCGACCAGATTATTTGTTTAGCCATGCTTCCACCTCCTTACTGATTGTGACATCCTCTTGTCCTTCTCCCTCATCCAGTTGCCGGCAGGCTTTCTTAAGGTCATGGCGTAGCCGGGTGGAGAATGCGAGGACTTGCTTTGTTTGCTGGGACGATTGCTCTTCTTTAACTTTTGCCTAACGTTTCTCCTTTTTCCTTAAAACATTTTCAAAGTATGAATTTGTTTGAGGGGTAAAAATACGAATGCTGATGAAAGATAAGAAACTGGAAGCCAATCTCAGTATGGTTGCATCGCGCGTCATGGCGGGGTTGAATATGAATGGATTGAAATTTCTGCTCCCTTTGTGGCTGGGTGCATTGACAGGTGTCACGGTGCGTTGTGTCTTTGCTGCCGTGGCATTTTGGATAACAAGCTGGTTTGTAAAGGAGGCACCGGTCACAAGGCGGCAGCGGATAGGGCTGTTCTGTCTGGGAGCTTTCGGACTCTACGGGTTCATGTTCTGCTATCTGCTGGGCATCAGTAAGACGACTCCGGTTTCCAGTGCCATCTTCAACTCCATGCAGCCCATTTGGGTCTTTCTGATATCTGTCTTTTTCCTGCACGAAAAGGCTACGCTGATGAAGATAATCGGCATAGCGCTGGGTTTTGGCGGTGCGTTGTTGTGCATCCTTACGCAAGGCAGTGATGACCTGGCGCACGATGCGTTTACGGGCAACATGCTCTGCATGGTGAGCTCGCTGGTCTTTGCCGTTTACCTGATTGTGAGCAAGAAACTGCTGGAAGAGGTCGGGGTAGTGACGATGATGAAGTACATCTTTGGCGGTGCGGCAGTAACGGGATTGATTGTGTCGTCCATTATAGGCTGGGATGCACCCTTGCTTACGGATGCCTTGCATGGGAAGTGGCACTGGGTGCCGTGGGCGGTGTTGGCGTTTGTGCTGGTTTTCCCTACTTACCTCAGTTACTTTCTGGTTCCGGTGGGCTTGAAGTATCTCAAGACGACGGTTGTAGCCATGTACAGCTATCTGATACTGGTGGTGACTACCGTTGTTTCCCTCACCTTGGGGCAAGACCGTTTCAGTTGGACGCAAGCCGCTGCCATTGCCATGATTTGTATCAGCGTGTACTTTGTTGAAGTGGCGGAAGCGAAGAAGTAGTGACGAATACCAGGTATTCCCCTTCCGCCTCGATGGTGAATTCTGTACTGGTGCATTCGTTCGAGTGTGCCTTGCCACCAGTTGGTGAAAATCGCTGAGGGGATAGACCAGTCCTTTGCCATGCAGACCGTGTGCAGTGAAGTTGATGATGGATACTTGCTGTCCGGGATGGCTTGGGAAGGTGCGGGTACCCCGGCAGGGGATGAAGATGCCGTAATCGGTATAGGTACGTACATCGGCTCCGGCACGGAGATAGTCGATGAGCAGGCTGATATTTCCCAGTGTATGGTCTTCACGTTTGCCCGTGGCACCGATGATGGCGATACGGCGTTTGCCTTTCGCCAGCAGGAAGTTGACGGCTTTAGTCTGGTCGTTGGTCTCCTGGTCGCTGATACGGTGTAGGATATGTCCGAACTTCCGGCGGTTTTCATCACTGAGGGAGTCACCGTCGCCGATGATTACGTCGGGAGTATGGCCCCGGCGGATGTATTCGTCCGCTCCGCCGTCGCAACAAACCACGTAAGGCGCTTCCGCCAATATCTTTAAAGGTAGGGGACTTGCAGGATATTCCCCATTCGCCAAAACTACGGCATCAATAGTTAATAATTGCTCGTTGCTCGTTGATAGTTCGTCTTTCATGTCTTTCTTAATCCCTAATCTCTAATCCTTCATCCTTGTTCATCATTTTCCTCCATTTGAAGTAGCCAAAGATAGCTATAATTGTGTAAAGGGCATATAGTCCGGCTGTAAAATCAAGTCCTTTGTAGATGTACAGTCCGGCGCTAACGGCATCTACCGCAATCCATGCCCACCATTGCTCTACATATTTCCGTGCCAGCATCCACATGCCGGCTATGCTCAGTGCGGTGGTGAAGGAGTCCAGCCAGGGCACATTGCTGTCCGTGAAGTTTATCAATATCCAGGCAATGCCAAGCAGAGCGGCGATGAATACGGCGGTAAGCGGCAGCAAGTAGCGCGCCGGCATATGGGTGATAGGAAGTTCCAGTTTTTGTTCTTCTGTTCTTGTGTCCTCTCCTTTCTGTCCTGCACCTTTCCGCCGCAAGATAGTCCGGCGCAGAAATGCTCCGTACTTCCACATCATCCAGCCGTAGATGGCAGCACCCAGATAATAGATGTTGATGCCGAAATCTGCATACAACCCCGCATCATAGTAGACAAAAATATAGACGGCAGGCATAATGATGCCCGCTATCCAAAGATAAATGCTTGCCCGGTACTCCAACCAGAGATAGAGAATCCGACCACAGTGCCTATAATCTCAAGAATATGTTCCATCAGCAAATTGATTGCTATATGTCCCAATACATTCGTTCCCGCCTGGGCAGCGTAGCCGGCATAGTTGTAACGGACTTTTCCTCCGTTATCGTCGAGATAGTATCCGCTGCCTGCGTATCCGTTATTCTCGTATTCTTCATTGAACAGATTATAGATAGTGCACCCTATGGTTATCGACTTTACTTTAGGCAACTTGAAGGTATAGGACAGATTCAGGTTGCTTACGAAATAAGCATCCAGCGTGCACTCCTCTTGCTTGGCGTTACTCATGTATTGCTTGCTGATATATTGTGACTGTAACGAGGCTTCGAATCCCTTGAACGTATAGCCGAAGCGGTTGTTCAGTATGAAGTCGGGAGAGAATGCGATGGGGGTATCTCCGTGTTCGATGACCCATGCTTCCGACCCTGCCTCCTCGTTTTCAAAAAGTGTCTCGGTAAAGTTCTGCACACGGTTCTTGCTGAGTGTGGCATTGATATCCCATTGGAAGCCGCAGTCCAGTTTGATGCCAGCCATCAGTTCAATACCCGTACGGTAGCTGTCGGGCACGTTGCTGGCCATGGCTTCGCCTATCTCGTTCAGCTCTCCCGTCAGTACCAGCTGGTCTTTATAGTCCATATAGTAGAAGTTGGCACCCGCATGGAGCCATGAGTTGGCGAAGGTATATCCCAGTTCGTAGTCGAACAAACGCTCAGCCTTGGGATGTTCGGTGAAGTAGCCGTCGGTGTAGTTGTTGCGCGTAGGTTCTTTATGGGCTACGCTGAACGAACCGTATAGGCGGTGGTTGCGGTCGATTTTGCCAGGACAGTCCGGCTTTCGGGTTGAAGAAGTCGAAATCTTCGTCAATGTCCAATTTTTGCATTCCCGGAGTGGCGGCAGTCCAGTTGTACTTGTCGTTCAGTCCGTTTATCTTGTAGTTGATGTGGCGGTATTGCAGGTCGAGGTAAGCGCTGAGGCCGCTTACCAGTTCATAATTGACTTTCAGATAAATATTTCCGTCGTTCTTTGTGGCGTTGTTGCGGTAGTAGTCGTGGTCGGGGTTCAGTTCGCCGATATAGTTCTTTACCCAAAGCACTTTTCCGAAGTGGTCGCCGTCATAGCGATTCAGTGCACCGCCTAGCGAGGCATGCAGACGGTCGGCTTTGTAGCTTACGGAGAAGATTCCACCGCCAAACCAGTTGTCCATTGCCTTCTTGCGGATAAGGTCGCTTACTTCTACCTTGCCGCCATTGTATTCGAAAGGCGACATACCGTACTCTGCTAACGAGCGTTCACCTTTATATTCTTGATAGTATCCGTCGCCTTTGGTGTAGTGCAGGCCGATATTCAGGTTCCATTGTGAGGTGAAATTGTGGTTGAATAGCAGCTGGTAATTCTTTTGCGTATAGTTGTCGGTCTGGTCGTCATAGAAATGCAGTGCACCTCCTTCGTCCGTGAGGTAATGCTTCTCGCCGTTGTCGTCTTTATAATATTCTTTGTTGTATACATGGCCGTCCCGGTCGGTGGCGTACATGAATCCGCAGGAATTATAACGCCGTCCGTAACGTTCCATCTCTTCCTTGCTGGCATAGTTCCATGCGTGGTAAGTGCGCTCTTTGCCGGCAAAGGTTATCAGCTTGATAGAGGTGTTGTCATTGTAGTACCCTCCTTGCAGGTAATAGGAGTTCAGTCCCACAGACGCCCGGTCTATATATCCGTCTGTACTGATGTTGGAGAGCCGCGCGTCGAACGACCAATGATTGTTGATGAGTCCCGTTCCCACTTTCACCGTCTCCTTGTGCGTATGGAAGGAGCCGTAGGAACCGTTGAATTCTGCATAGGGTTTCATGGAGAAATCACCCGTCTGCATGTTGATGCTGGCACCGAAAGCTCCTGCACCGTTCGTTGAGGTACCAGCTCCGCGTTGCACCTGCATATCCTTGACGGAGGAGGCGAAATCCGGCAGGTTGACCCAGAATACCGTGTGGCTTTCCGCATCGTTGATGGGAATACCGTTAGCGGTGACGTTGATGCGTGTGCCATCTGTTCCGCGGACTCTCAGTGTGGTGTAACCCACCCCGGCACCGGCGTCGCTGGTAGTAATGGCGGAGGGTGTCATACTCAACAGATACGGCAGGTCTTGTCCGAAATTCTGTTTTTTCAGTTGTTCTTTGCCTATATTGGTGAATGCCACCGGTGTGCTGTTTGTGGCACGTGTGGAGATGACTTCCACTTCCTGCAGGTTTATCACCCGCAGACTGTCTTGCTCTTGTGTCTGCGCACAGACACCCAGTGCTGCCATAAGGAGGCAGGTCGCCATTGCATGTCTCTTCATTTGCAATTGTTTCGACTGTTATTGGCGTATGGAGCCCCGACTGCGTCGGGCATTTCCACAAGCTTCCCGCATAGTTGTTTGAAATGGCTCCCTTCCGGCTTTCTGGGTCGGAAGGGGGAGGAGGACGTATGAACCAAAAGC
>ENA-OQCZ01000452-OQCZ01000452.1-human-gut-metagenome-genome-assembly--contig:-NODE-452-length-10818-cov-2.746329_pt1 | contig 10818 bp, 9 predicted proteins | sample MGYA00242505_ERZ504594 | MGnify/ENA primary metagenome ERZ504594 (study PRJEB26092, sample SAMD00036329) | human gut metagenome | host: Homo sapiens | study: EMG produced TPA metagenomics assembly of... | reverse complement strand
AGGCGGTGGTGTCGGTGAGCCCTGTGGAGTTCGCCCAGTACGAGAGGAATAGGAACACACCCAGGACGGAGCCTTTTTTCAGGTGGTCGAGGTCCAGCGCTTTTCTGAACCGCGGCAACATGACGATGCCCAAAATGATGCCCGCCACGGTGAAGCGCACGCCCACGAGCCATGCGGGCGGGAACTCGTCGACGGTCGACTTGATGATCACGGTGCCCAATCCCCAGATGGCAGCCGCCACCAGGAGGAAGGCCTTGTACATCCAAAGAGGATGCGCGCTATGTTTCACGATGCGTGCCATAGCGCAGCATCATAGCATGGGCGCGGCTTGCAACGGCGACCTCGCCGGGAAACATCTTCGCCCGAAAAACACGTATTAGCCCTCTGTGGCGTGTTTTTCGGGCGAAGATGGGCTCGCAGAGCGGCGCCCTCACTCCTCGAACAGCGCGATGACGTCGGTTTTCGAATGCGCGCCCAACTTGGCGTACAGGTGCCGCACGTGCGTCTTCACCGTGTTCTGCGACAGGAACAGCTCCTGCTCGATCTCGGCGCGGCTCTTCCGCTGGGCTATCAGCCCCATGATCTCGGTTTCACGAGCGGTCAGGTCGTACTGCGCGGCCAGGTCGTCGCAGCGGCTCATGAAGCGCTCGCGCGGTCCCGGCACGTGCAGCCGGTCGGCCAGCGACAGGCCCGACGCGCCCCAGTCGCCGTTCACGGACTTCTCGCTCATCCAAATGACCACGCACACCAGCACCAGGACGATGCCGGCCAAGGCGAACCCCACGAGCGTCATCGGGTCTGCCAGCAGGTCGGTCTGCCACAGGGCGCGTCGCACCAGGATGCCTGCCAGCAGCGCTGCCTCGCTTGACGCGCGCGCGATGGCGAACAGCCGCAGGCTGGGAACTTCGAAGCGATAGCTTATGTTCGCCAGCATCAGCAGCACGAAGAACGTGAACCATACGTAAGCGAACCGCATGAGCACCGACACGATGTAGCCCTGCATGGGGGCTACGAAGGGGATGACGGCGAATGCGACGACGGCAACCGGCAGTCCCACCTTCGCCAGGAAGCGCGCATCGAAGCGGTCGCGCTTCGAAACGGCCATCACGAGAATCACGACGCCCACGATGCCGGTGGCCGCGACGCGATGGATGGCGCCGACGTATTCCGTGGCCGAGAGGAACGCGCCTGAGAAGCTGGACAGCAAGCCCGCAATGGCCATGATCACGATGAGCTTCCACGGAATGGGGTAGCGCACTCCCTTCGCCACGGCGCGCTCGGTTGGCAGCAGGCGAAAGCTCAGGTGCGCGCATGCGAGCGATGCGAGGGGCAGCAGTGCGGTGGCGATCACGCCGAACGGCGCCTCCATCGTGGAGATGAGGAACGACGCCGCGGCTGCCGCGATGCAAGACAGCGCACCGTACATGAGCGTGCGCGTGGCTCCCATCTGGCTGTACGCTTCGGCCCACAGGCAGAACAGAACAGCGCCGCCTAGTGGCGGTGACGATGCTGACGGGTATGATGACCACCTCGCCGACCCCGCCGGGAATGAGCGCGAGGCCACCGCCGCCGTGCAGCCGCCGTAAGGGCGACCGCCTGCCCACGAGAACGTCTTGTGTCTGCTCAGCCGACCGATGCGCGGCGCGAACAAGACGAACGCGAGGAATGTGCCGATGTCGCCGATGCGCATGCCCGTGTCGAATGCGGTGCGCAGCGCGGGGTCGAACACGTCGCCCGGGAAGATGGATGCGACGTGCGTGCAGCACAGCCAGGCGATGAGCAGGCCCATCCCCAAGAAGCGCAGCGGGTACATGAGCGCCGACAGAGGTTCGTCCTCGCCGGCCTGATCTGCGGGCGCCAGCGCGCGCACCACGTCGCTTGATTTCATGGGAACCTCCTGTTCGTCGTGCCATTGTACCAGGGGTGAGCGCAGGGGTGAACACGGATTCACCCCTCGGCGCGCGACTTCACCCGCGACAAACCGCCTGATGCGGGGCATGCTTTCCTCAGCGCCTCGGGAGGGCGCGCCGCTCGATCGGAACGGTCGGGCGCACAGGGAATCCTTTAGGAGGGACCTCACATGGCTACTTTGAAGAACGGGCTTTCTCGACGCAGCTTCCTCACGCTGGGCGGCGTTGCGGCGCTGGGCGGCGCGGCCGCGCTTGCCGGATGCGCTCCGCAGGCGTCAAGCAGCGCGAACGCCGACGCGAAGGGCGCGACCGACAACGCGGCTTCCGCGATGCAGATCGCCGACCAGACGAAGGAATGCGACATCGCCATCGTGGGCGCGGGCGGCGCGGGCATGTGGGCTGCGGTCGAAGCCGTGCGCGCCGGCAAGAGCGTCGTCGTCATCGAGAAGGGCGGCAACGTGGGCGTGGCCAACGGCTCGCTGGCGGGCGGCCCGTTCATGGTGGGCTCGAAGCTGCAGCAGGAAGCCGGCGTCGAGTTCACGGTGGAGGAAGCCTTCAACCATATTATGGAGTACGCGCACTGGTCCACGAACGCCGCGGCCGTCAAGGCGGCCGTCGTCATCTCTGGCGAGACGGTCGACCAGTTCACCGACGACTTCGGCGTGCCTACCGGCCTGCGCCCCGACAACTACGGCGCGGGGCATGCGTCCGTGCGCGCCAACTTCCAGAGCGACCCGAAGGACTCGAAAACGCAGGCCAAGGGCGAGGATCGCATGAAGCCCCTCCAAGAGTTCGTGGAAAGCAAGGGCGGCGAGTTCCTGTTCAACACGGCGGGCAAGCGCCTCATCATGGAAGACGGCGCGTGCACGGGCGTGCAGTGCGAGGGCGACGGCGTGACCGACGTGAAGGCGAAGGCCGTCATCGTGGCCACGGGCGGCTTCCTGGGCAACGTCGACATGATGCGCGAGAAGTTCGGCACCTTCGTGAACCCGCTGGGCAATGTGCTGTCCGTGGGCGAGGGCATCGACATGGTGCAGGCCGCGGGCGGCCAGCTGTCCACGCAATGGGGCATCGCGGGCAACGAGTTCACCGGCTCCAACCAGAAGGCCGACGGCCTGTACGACCGCAAGAGCGCCGCGTTCACCATCGGCATCTACGGTACGCTGCTGGTGAACAACCAGGGCCGCCGCTTCTCGAACGAGGGCAAGTTCGCGAACCTGCCGCTGGCGCTGGGCGGGGCCATCTCGCTGGTCGGCGGCAAGTACTACGCGGTGGTCGACCAGGCGTACGTGGACGGCTTGAATTCCGGCAAGGACGCGTGGACGCTGTGCGGCGCCGACGAGGTGAACTGGCGCACCGGCATGATGACGCTCAAGGACAAGCCGCTGGAGAACGTGCAGGGCAGCATCGATGACGCCGTGAGCGCCGGCTGGGCTTTCAAGGCCGACACCATCGAGGCGCTGGCTCAGGCCATCGACGCGCCCGAGCTGGTCGAGACGCTGGACGAGTACAACGGCTACTGCGCCGACGGCAAAGACGAACAGTTCTACAAGCCGGCTTGCTTCCTGCAGCCCGTGACCACCGGCCCGTTCTACGCGTTCCAGTACGAGCCCAGCGCGTGGGTGACCATCGGCGGCATCCGCACGAACGACCGTCTGCAAGCAATCGACGGCGAGGGCGTGGCCATCCCCGGCCTGTACGTGGCCGGCGCCGACAACGGCACGCTGATGAGCGCCCCGTACTGCGATTACGAAGGCTACTCGCTCATGTGCGCCTACTGCGGCGGCCGTCTGGCCGGACAGTACGCCGTCGAGACGATCGACGCGTAAGCGGCAATGGCGCCGATCCGGCATGCGGAATCGCCCGCATGCCGGCCGCTCGACCGATCATCCAATCCGACGGGGCGCACGCGTTCTCTCCCCTCCCTCCACGTCGCGCCCCCTTCAACCGCCCCGGTCTGCGCAGGCCGGGGCGGCGTGCGTTTCCGCCCTTCTTCCTCCGGCTCGGCATCCGTCCGATAACCGCTGGGCAACCGGTGCGCTCGCCGCATGGCGCCATGGTACGCTGGGCTGTCGAATGTAGGTTGAACAGGCGAGACGAGGAGGTGCGGCGTGGCCACGCTCAAGGAAGTGGCGCAGGTGGCCGTGGAGGCGCGACGCGACAAAGGGTCGGGGTCGGGGAGGCGCCTGCGCGAGATCGAGCGCATCCTGCGGCAGCATCGCGTGCTGTCGGGCCTCACGCCGGAAAAGGCGACCAGCTTGCTTGAGGACTTGGGCCCCACGTTCGTGAAGATGGGACAGATCGCGGCGAACCGCAGCGACGTCATCCCACCCGCGTACGCCGACGCGTTCAAGCGGCTGCGCGCCGACGTGCCGCCCATGCCGTTCTCCACGGTTCTCGTCACCATCGAGGAATCGCTAGGGCATCCGTGGGCGGGAAACGTTCTCGTGCATCGAGGAGAAGCCGCTCGGATCGGCGTCCATCGCCCAAGTGCACCGGGCGCGCATCGCGCCGCATGCGGTTGGCGATGCGGGAGCGGGCACCGGCGCGGCAGCGGCCCCGTTGCCCGCCGACGCTCCGAAGGCGGGGTCGTACGTGGCCATCAAGGTGCGTCGACCGCACGTGGTGGAGCAGATGACGCAGGACCTCGCGCTCATCCGCCAGGCGGTGGCGCTCGTGGGGCTCACCCGCGCAACCGACGGCATCAAGCTGTCGCTGGACGACCTGGTCACCGAGCTGGAGCGCACGACGCGCCAGGAGCTTGACTTTTGCGTCGAGCAGCACAACCTCGTGCGGTTCCGCCAGTTCCTCGACGATCAGCCGGGGGTGGAGAGCCCGCGCCCGTACCCGCATCTCAGTTCCGACGACGTGCTGGTCATGGACTTCGTCGAAGGCCCCATGATCAACGACGTTCCCGCCCTGCGCGCGATGGGCCTTGATCCGGCGAAGCTGGGCCAGCGCCTGGCCGAGAGCTTCGTGACGCAGATCGTGGACAACGGGTTCTTCCATGCCGACCCGCATCCGGGCAACATCCTCGTGCGCGGCGACGACATCGTATGGATTGACTTGGGGATGGTTGGCCAGCTGTCGGCGCTCGAGCGCGCGCTGATCGGGCGCATGTTCCGCGCTGTGGCCGAGAACGATCCGTATGCGCTGATGGAAGCGCTGCTGGGCGCCGTGCGCTCGGAGGGGCCGGTCAACCACGGGCGGCTGCTCAGCCAGCTGGGCAACCTGCTGGTCTCGTACACCACGGTGAACCTGGCCGATATCAACGTGGGCTCGGCGCTGATGGACGTGTTCGGCGTGCTGCAGACGCAGAACCTGGCGCTGCCGCCTTCGTTCACCCTGCTGGCGCGCGGCATGGTCACCATCGAGGGCGTGCTGGTGGACATCGCGCCCGACACCAGCGTCATCGATATCATCGCCGCCCACGTGAAGCGGCGCGAGCGCACCTGGGAGGCGTTCGAAACCAAGGCGCGCGAGTTCGTCTCGACCGCGGCGACGTCCGCGCAGGCCGCGGTGCGCCTGCCCACCCAGGCATCGCACACGCTCGACATGATCGATCGCGGCCAGGTGCGCGTCGGCGCCGATCTGGGCATTCCCATCGATGCCATCGCCGCGCTCTACTCCGTCAGCGGCACGGTGGCTATGGCGCTCATCTCCGCCGGGTTGTTCATCGGATCGAGCCTGCTTGCCACCACGAACATGCACCCGCAGTTTTTAGGCGTGCCCCTGCTGGGCGTGCTGGGCTACGTGGGCGCGTTCGTCCTCGGCGCCTACGTCGTGTGGCGCAACCTCGTCATCCGCCACAGGCAAAAGAACGAGGAGAAGCTGTAATCGTGAAAAGCAGCAACTTTTAGTACTAGAAAGAAGACGAGATATCTCTAATCGTGAAAAATATGATATTATCACGATTAGAATGTGCCTTTTGACGTTATAATCATGAAAAGTCATCAGAATTCATGATTAGAGACGGAGGAGGGTGCACTTTGTCTTACAAAAGGCTCGACAGACTGTTTCACGAAAATACATCGAGCAATCGCAAGAGCGAGAACGAGCATGAAGCGCAGACGCGTCTGACGGCCCCTTCGTCGTTTCGCACCGGGATCGATGTGGGCGCCGACGAGCTGTTCCTCGCCGTGCCTCGCGAGCTTTCAATCGCCACCGAGAAAATTCTCCGTACCGAGCGCAAGGTCTCGCAGCTGTGGCGCGATCTGCCGGGCATCGCATGCGGCGCGTACGTGCGCAACCTCATCGTCGACGAGGTGGTATGCACGAACAAGATGGAAGGCGTTCAAAGCACGCGCAAGCAGATAGAGGAAGCGCTCGAAGGCATCGACGGGGGGCGACGGGGAAGATCGTCGTACGAAGCAGTTCATCGAGTTCGCGAACCTATATCTTGGTCTTGCCAGCGGCGATGTCGCCCTGCCCGAAACGCCTGCGGACATCCGCGCGCTGTACGACGCGGTCGTCGCCGGCACGCTGAAAGCGGGGACGCTCCCGACGGCCAGCTGTTCCGCAAATTCGGCGTCGATATCAAGGCGCCAACCGATCGCGTGGTTCATCGGGGCGTCGAGCCGGAGGACGCCATCGTGTCGTATCTCGACAAGATGATCGACCTCGTGTCGTCTGAAGACATGCCCGAAGTGTACAGCGCGCTGTTGTCCCATTACCTGTTCGAGTACATCCATCCGTTCTACGACGGCAACGGAAGAACGGGACGGTTCCTGCTGGCCCTCTACCTGAGCAATCCCTTGTCACTGCCCACCACGCTGTCGCTCTGCCGTGTCATAGCCGAGCACAAAGGAGCGTACTACAAGGCCTTTTCGGTGACGGAAGATCCGCTCAACCACGGCGAGGCTACTTTCTTCGTGCTCCAGATGATGGACTTGGTGCGAATCGCGCAAGAAGAGCTTGTCGCAGAATTGGGAACGCGCCGCGACGCGTTGTCGACGGCGGAGGGCCGTCTCGAAGAGATCCGGCTTCGTGGGGCGCTGTCGGATCGCGCCTGCGGTGTGCTGTATCAGATGGTGCAGGTCGCGCTTTTCGGGTCGAGCCCCGAAGTGACCCTCCGCGATATCGCGGCCTATCTCGAAGTCACGCCCCAGAGCGCTCGCAAGTACGCGCTCGAGCTCGAACGCGCAAACTTCGTCGAAGCGGTTTCCCTGCGCCCGCTCAAGTTCAAGCTGAGCGACGACGGCAAAGAGGCGTTCGGCATCGAGGATCTTGCATGAAAAAGGAGCCGGCGCGATTGCCGGCTCCTTGTGCGGTGCGGGTTGCGGGTGCGCCGCGCGTTTACGCGAATACCACGATGGCGGCGGGGTCCTTCACGCGGAGGGCGGCCGTTTCCATGATGCGGAACGTATGGTTGAAGTCCGCGAGCTCCAGGTAGCCCACCGACAGGTCCAGGCCGATGGCAAGGTCCAGATACTCGGGCTCGGCGCACACGAGCACGGCCTTGCCGGGACCCATGACGCTGGTCATGTACACGTTGTCGCCGATGAGCTTCTTGATGCGGTCGATCTCCAGCAGGCCGGTGTTCGGCTGCAAGCGCTGCAGGTCGAGGAACAGATCGGGCGACACAACGAGGGCGTAGCGGCCCAGGTAGCCGGTCTTGGCCAGCTGGGCGACGCCGGCGGTGATGTCGGCGAAGCTGTTCTCGCCCTGCGACCAGTCGCTCTTCTTGATTTTCGACGACCCTTTCACGGTGAGCAGGCCGTCGGTGCCCAGCGCCTTGCTGCCGTTGAGGATGAGATCGTCCTCGCGGCGCGACGCCTTCTTGGCGGCGGCGATGGCCACGGACAGATCCAGCGGGTAGCCGGTCTGCGCGGCATACTCCATGTCGCGGCTGAGCAGGGTGAAGTCCTCGTAGAACAGCGGCAGCTCGAGCTGCGTGCGGCCGACGATGCGGCCGATGCCGTCCTCAAGCACCTCTTCCTTGTTCACGCCGTCGACGGCTACGGTGGTCACGCCGGCGCCCAGCGGGCCGAACACCTTGAGGAATCGACGGCAGGTCAGCTGGTTGCGGGCGGTGCCGATAACGGTTTCGTCGATGCGGTTCCACAGGCCGTCCGAAAGGTCGGCCGATTCGCGAGCGAGATAGTCCATGAGAGACTCCTTTCTTGAGAAGGCGGCAGCACGTACGAATGTTTCATGTGAAACATTCGTCGGCGGCTGCGCGCCGGAAGTCGGTTGCGTTAGGAAAGGTCGCCGACGGTGGGGGCGGGAGCGGGCTCCGCGGGCGCCGGGGCGATTTCGCCGTCGGTCTTGATGCCCAGCTCGGCCAGCTTCTCCTGCACTTCGCCTTCGCCTTCCAGGAAGAACTCCGTCTCCATGGGGTCGAGGTGGCGCATCAGCGTGATGAGCTCGCCCATATGGGCCTTCTCCTCGTCGCGGATGTCGGCCAGCACGGCCTTGGCGGCCGGGTCGTCGGTTGCCTGATAGTGGGCGTCGTACAGGAAGATGGCTTCAAGCTCGCCCGCGATGTCGATACGGAGCGCCTGCATGAGCTCGGCGTTCGTCATCTTGCGGTCGACGTTGCCTGCAAACGGATTGGGGAAACTGGGCATACGATCCCTCTCTTTCATGTTCGTCGCGCCGCCGTGATCGGCGGTGGTTCAGGTCTTCTCTCTGCCCGATATGATACTCCGATAATCAGGATTGGAATGTAACGATACCATTATTATTGAGAACTATTCTCAATAATTACACGTTATAAACGAACCTGCTCGGCGGTGTTTGCCCAAAGCGAGCGAAGCGCTCAAGCGCCCTTGTTCGCTGCGGCTGAGGAAAAGGGCGGGGCCTCGCATTCGCCGTCGGGGCACGACGAAGGGGCGTCGGCCGATGCTTCGCGTGAAACATCTTCGCAAAGGCGCAAGACGAAAGAAGGCTACAGCACGAAGTGTAGGACTCCAACAGGGTAAAGGCTGGTCGTAACTTCTCGGGCGAGGGCGTGCAGCTTGCGCTTCGCGGCGGGGCGATCGTCGTGCTCCAGAAGGCGCTCGAACGCCGCGTGCTCGCGCGCGGTGGCGTGCGGCGCCACGTAGCCCCATACGTGCTGCGCGGCGTTGCGGAACGATCCCGGTTCCACGGGCGCGGCCAGCGCGCGTTCGACTATCTCGTAGAACGGAACGGCCGGCCACGTGCGCTTGTCCTTGAGCAGCGCGCGCAGGGCGAGGTAGGCTGTCTGGTCGTGTTCGAGCACGGCGTACTTGTAGCGCGCCCATTCGCGTTCGAGCTGGCTGAAGCGGCCGTGCTCGCTGGTGCAGAGGATGCATTTGATGGCGGAGAGGTTCTTGTCCTTCACTTCCAGCATGATGTCGGGCATGCCGAAGGCGCTGTCGGCTCGATGCTCTGCGAGCGATCGGTGAAACGCGAGAAAGGGTGCCAGTTCGATGGTGTCGGTGTGGCTGCCCGGCCTGCGACCAGGGGCTTGCTGCGCGTAGTGCATCTTCTGCGCGCCGTCCTCGGGCTTCCAGGTGGCGGCCGCCTCGTCCAGCAGCACCCGCCAGTCCGGCGCGTCGGGCTCGCGGTTCAGCTCGTGATGCAGCGTGTCGAACACCATGGGCGCCCCGGTTGCACGGCTGAGCGCCAGCACGTCCCGGGCGGTGAACAGCCGGTCGTCGTTCTCGATGACGAGCCGTCGGCGCACCGCGAGGGGCAGCGTCGCGTACGCGCTGGCGAACCGTTCGAGCGCGCGCGGCTTGTCGCCGTACGCGCCGCCCACGTGCAGCACGATCTTTCCGCTCGCGTCCATCCCGAGCGCGTCGAGGAACGCCGCGTGGTACGCCAGGTCGAGCTTCGCCCGCTCCACCACGTCGGCATCGGGCGAGTTCAACACGGTGTACTGGCCGGGGTGCATGCTCAGCCGGATGCCATGGCGCCGCGCCTTGCGCCCGAGCGCGGCCAGATGCGGCTCGAAGTCGCGCATCCAATCGAGCGCGTTCACGGGGCTCGACCCGAAGGGGATCACGTCCGAGCTGATGCGGAACAGGTGGATGCCGTTTTTCGCCTGGTAGTCGAGGGCGGCGTCCAGCGCGCGCAGGTTGCCGTCGATCGCCTGCGCCAGGCGGTCGGGCGTCGCCAGCCGCTGCACCACCGATTGCATGCGCGCGCCGGGCGCTGCCAGCGTCTTCGATGCGTACCCGATGCTCACGACGCCTCCCTTCGATCCGGTTTCCGCGCTACGATGGCTCATCTTACGCGCGTGCGGAGGGAAGCGGGATGCGCCCAGGTCACCGCCGGAGCACGATCCCGTGACGGAGTGGCGCTCGGCGCGCGCCTAGGCTCCCATTGCGTCAGCGCTAGAGGCCGCATCCTCGGCCGCGTCGCTGCGCTTCGCCAGCTGCCGGTACGCTATCACGCCCGCCGCGGCCAGCACCGCCGTCAGTGCGATCACGAGCGCCGCCCCCAGGTAATTGCCGTCGCCGAACGCGCCCGCCGCCAGCGTGGACGAGACGATGGAGGGGATGCGACCTACCGTGGTGATGGCCACGATGCGTCCGATGGAGCTAGATCCCAGTCCGGCCACATAGGTGAGCAGGTCTTTCGGCGTCCCGGGAATGAGAAAGCACAGGAACAGCAGCATTTCGAAACGTCGGGAGTCGCGCAGCCAGCGCATCGACGTGATCTTGTCGGGCGAGGAAGAACAAGCCGACGATGCGGATTCCGAATGCGCGGACGAGCGCCATGACCGCCGCGGTTCCCAAGGCGCTAGGCCACGAGGCACCACAGCGTGCCTTCCCAGAAGCCGAACGCGTAGCCCGCTCCCAGCTCAAGCGGTTCGCCGGGCAGGAACGCGAACACGACCTGCGCCATGTTGGCCAGCACGAACACGATGCGGCTGATCCAGCCGGTTTCGTCCACCCAGGCGCGGAAGCGCGGAGCGTCGGCAACGAAGGCAAGCAGC
>ENA-OQCZ01000450-OQCZ01000450.1-human-gut-metagenome-genome-assembly--contig:-NODE-450-length-10836-cov-5.524045_pt1 | contig 10836 bp, 6 predicted proteins | sample MGYA00242505_ERZ504594 | MGnify/ENA primary metagenome ERZ504594 (study PRJEB26092, sample SAMD00036329) | human gut metagenome | host: Homo sapiens | study: EMG produced TPA metagenomics assembly of... | reverse complement strand
AAGGAAAAAGACGAGATCACAGAGCACGGAAATTTTTCATGGGTGTCTGCCGTTGATGACAGCAACAGGAACATTCGTTATCATGGTGCAGAGCGAGTAATCGTCAGCCAGCTGGTACGTTCCCCTGGTATTTATTACGGCATCGCACATGATAAGCTCGGAAAGAGACTGTTCTCCTGTACCGTAATCCCGAACCGTGGAGCATGGCTGGAGTACGAGACCGATTCCAACGACGTCTTCTATGTCCGCGTAGACCGTACCAGAAAAGTTCCGATCACAGTCCTCATCCGTGCACTTGGAGTAAGCTCCAATGCAGAGATCGTAGAGCTGTTCGGTGAAGAGCCGAAGATTCTTGCAAGCTTCACCAAGATACTTCCACCAACTATCAGGAAGGTCTTCTCGAGCTGTACAAGAAAATTCGTCCGGGCGAGCCTCTCGCAGTAGAAAATGCAGAGAGCCTCATCATGAGCATGTTCTTTGACCCGCGTCGCTATGACCTGGCAAAGGTAGGCCGTTATAAATTCAACAAGAAACTTGCACTGCGCAGCCGTATCCGCAACCAGATCCTCGCTGAGGATGTTGTAGATCCGTCCACCGGTGAAATCCTTGCAGAAAAAGGCACCACCGTTACTCTGGAACTCGCAGACAAGATTCAGAACGCAGCAGTACCGTATGTATGGATTCAGACAGAGGAGAGAAACGTAAAAGTTCTTTCCAACTTAATGGTAGATCTGAAAGCATGGGTAGATGTTGACGAGGAAGAACTTGGCATCAACGAGAAAGTATACTATCCGGTTCTGGAAAAGATCCTGGAGGAAAATACCGATATCGAAGAGATCAAACAGGCGATCAAACGTGACATTCACGACCTGATTCCGAAACATATCACAAAGGAAGATATTTTCGCTTCCATCAACTACAACATGCATCTGGAATACGGCGCAGGAAATGCCGATGATATCGACCACCTGGGCAACCGTAGAATCCGTGCCGTAGGTGAGCTGCTTCAGAACCAGTACCGCATCGGTCTGTCCCGTATGGAGCGTGTGGTACGTGAGCGTATGACAACACAGGACATCGACGGAATTTCTCCGCAGTCCCTGATCAATATCAAACCGGTTACAGCTGCAATCAAAGAGTTCTTCGGATCTTCCCAGCTGTCCCAGTTCATGGATCAGAATAACCCGCTTGGAGAGCTGACGCACAAGAGACGTCTTTCCGCCCTTGGACCTGGCGGTCTGTCCCGTGACCGTGCCGGATTCGAGGTTCGAGACGTACACTACTCCCATTACGGAAGAATGTGCCCGATCGAGACTCCTGAGGGACCGAACATCGGTCTTATCAACTCTCTGGCATCGTATGCGCGCATCAACGAGTATGGCTTCGTTGAGGCTCCATACAGAAGAATTGACAAATCAGATCCGAAAAATCCGCGTGTTACCGACGAAGTAGTTTACATGACCGCAGATGAAGAGGATAATTACCATGTAGCACAGGCAAATGAGCCGCTGGATGCAGAAGGACACTTCCTCAACAAGAACGTTTCCGGACGCTATCTGGATGAGACCCAGTCCTACGAGCCGCACATGTTTGATTACATGGACGTGTCTCCGAAGATGGTATTCTCCGTTGCTACGGCGCTGATCCCGTTCCTTCAGAACGACGATGCGAACCGTGCGCTGATGGGATCCAACATGCAGCGTCAGGCCGTACCGCTGATGATCACCGATGCTCCTGTTGTAGGAACCGGTATCGAAGCAAAAGCAGCCGTAGACTCCGGTGTCTGCGTCGTTGCAAAAAAAGCAGGAACCATTTCCTATTCCTGCTCCAACGAGATCCGCATGAACAATGATGACGGAACAAAAGATGTTTACCATCTGACCAAATTCATGCGAAGCAACCAGAGCAACTGCTACAACCAGAAACCGATCGTATTTAAAGGTGACCATGTAGAGGCCGGCGAAGTAATCGCAGACGGTCCGTCTACCTACCAGGGCGAGCTTGCTCTTGGTAAAAACCCGCTGATCGGATTTATGACCTGGGAAGGATATAACTACGAGGACGCCGTACTCTTAAGCGAGCGTCTGGTACAGGATGATGTTTACACTTCCATCCACATCGAGGAGTACGAGGCAGAGGCCCGTGACACCAAGCTTGGACCGGAAGAGATCACAAAAGACGTTCCGGGCGTCGGCGATGAAGCCTTAAAAGACCTGGACGAGCGTGGAATCATCCGCATCGGTGCAGAGGTACGTGCCGGTGATATTCTGGTCGGAAAAGTAACTCCGAAGGGAGAAACCGAGCTGACCGCAGAGGAGCGTCTGCTCCGTGCCATCTTTGGCGAGAAAGCAAGAGAAGTACGTGATACTTCCCTGAAAGTACCGCACGGTGAGTATGGTATCATCGTGGACGCCAAAGTATTTACCCGTGAAAACGGCGACGAACTTTCTCCTGGAGTAAACCAGGCAGTCCGCATCTACATCGCACAGAAGAGAAAAATCTCTGTCGGCGATAAGATGGCTGGTCGTCACGGAAACAAGGGTGTCGTTTCCCGTGTACTTCCGGTAGAGGATATGCCGTTCCTGCCGAACGGACGTCCGCTGGACATCGTGCTGAATCCTCTGGGTGTGCCGTCCCGTATGAACATCGGACAGGTGCTGGAGATCCACCTGAGCCTTGCAGCAGCAGCGCTTGGATTTAACGTATCCACCCCGATTTTCGACGGCGCAAACGAGAAAGATATTCAGGATACCCTGGAACTGGCAAACGATTATGTAAACATGGAATGGGATGCATTCTCCGAGAAATATAAAGATATTCTGCTTCCAGAAGTATATCAGTATCTGGAAGAGCATCTGGATCACAGAGAACTGTGGAAGGGTGTTGATATCGCAAGAGACGGTAAGGTACAGCTTCGCGACGGACGTACCGGTGAGCCGTTCGATGGAAGAACGACAATCGGACACATGCATTACCTGAAACTGCATCACCTGGTAGACGATAAGATTCATGCCCGTTCTACCGGCCCATACTCCCTCGTTACACAGCAGCCTCTGGGTGGTAAAGCTCAGTTCGGTGGACAGCGTTTCGGAGAGATGGAGGTTTGGGCTCTGGAGGCATATGGTGCATCCTACACCCTGCAGGAAATCATGACTGTAAAGTCCGATGATGTAGTAGGCCGTGTGAAGACCTACGAAGCTATCATCAAGGGCGAGAATATTCCTGAGCCGGGTATCCCCGAATCCTTTAAGGTACTTCTTAAGGAAATGCAGTCTCTGGGCCTGGATGTACAGGTACAGAGAGAGGATGGAACCGAAGTTGAGATGACCGAAAATATCGACTACGGTGATACCGAACTGCGCGCTATGTTAGAGGGCGACCGCCGCTTTAACGATCAGGAATCCCTTGCTTCCTACGGTTATCAGGAGCAGGAGATCAAGGATAATGAATTTGTAAGCGTAGAATCGGCTTCCGAGTCTGCTGGAAATGACACAGATGATCTGTATGACGCTTATACAGATGATGGTGAAGACGAATAATAGAAGGGAGTAAGAGCTCATGCCGGAAACAAATGAAACTTATCATCCAATGACATTTGATGCCATTAAGATTGGTCTGGCTTCCCCTGAAAAGATTAGATCCTGGACCCACAGGACACCTGAACCTGCTGACAAGCCCAGCAAGCAGTGGAGAGAATGGTGGGAGCAGGGTGCCATGCGCAACCGTATGCCTGAGCCTTCAGGCGCTCCCTCCAGAGAGTGGAGAGAGTGGTGGGAGCACGGCGTTGTAAAGAAGCCAGAGACCATCAACTATAGAACTTTAAAGCCGGAGAAGGACGGTCTGTTCTGCGAGAGGATTTTTGGTCCAAGCAAGGACTGGGAGTGCCACTGCGGCAAGTACAAGAAGATCCGCTATAAGGGCGTGATCTGCGACCGCTGCGGCGTTGAGGTGACAAAGGCCAGTGTAAGAAGAGAGCGTATGGGACGTATCGAGCTTGCAGCTCCTGTTTCCCATATCTGGTACTTTAAGGGAATTCCCAGCCGTATGGGACTAATTCTGGATATTTCCCCCAGAACCCTGGAGAAGGTGCTCTACTTTGCTTCCTATGTTGTACTGGATCCAGGTGTTACCAGCCTTCAGTATAAGCAGGTTTTGTCTGAGAAGGAGTACCGTGAGGAAGTAGAGAAGTACGGCGGCTCAACTGCCTTCCGTGTGGGAATGGGTGCTGAGGCGATTCAGGAGCTTCTGATGTCCATTGATCTGGAGAAGGATTCAGCTGATTTAAGAAAGCAGCTGGTAGACGCTACCGGACAGAAGCGCGCAAGAATCATTAAGCGCCTGGAAGTGGTAGAGGCATTTTTAAACTCTGGAAACCGTCCAGAGTGGATGATCATGGACGTAATCCCCGTGATCCCGCCGGATATACGTCCTATGGTACAGCTGGACGGCGGACGTTTTGCTACCTCTGACTTAAATGACCTGTACAGAAGGATCATCAACCGTAACAACCGTCTTGCCAGACTTCTGGAACTGGGCGCTCCGGACATCATCGTCCGCAATGAGAAGCGTATGCTCCAGGAGGCAGTAGACGCCTTGATCGACAATGGCCGCCGGGGCCGCCCTGTAACAGGACCTGGAAATCGTGCGCTTAAGTCCCTTTCTGATATGTTAAAGGGTAAGCAGGGACGCTTCCGTCAGAACCTGTTAGGCAAGCGAGTTGACTACTCCGGACGTTCCGTTATCGTAGTAGGACCTGAATTAAAGATTTATCAGTGCGGTCTGCCAAAGGAAATGGCTATTGAGCTGTTTAAGCCTTTCGTTATGAAGGAGCTTGTATCCAATGGCACCGCTCACAATATCAAGAACGCAAAGAAGATGGTGGAGAAGCTCCAGACTGAGGTTTGGGATGTACTGGAGGATGTAATTAAAGAGCATCCTGTTATGCTGAACCGTGCTCCTACGCTGCACAGGCTGGGTATCCAGGCTTTTGAACCGATCCTGGTAGAAGGTAAGGCCATTAAGCTTCATCCTCTTGTTTGTACCGCGTTCAACGCTGACTTCGACGGCGACCAGATGGCAGTTCATCTTCCTCTGTCTGTGGAAGCACAGGCTGAGTGCCGCTTCCTGCTTTTAAGCCCGAACAACCTGTTAAAGCCTTCTGACGGCGGTCCTGTGGCTGTTCCGTCTCAGGATATGGTTCTCGGTATTTACTACCTGACCCAGGAGCGTCCCGGTGCAAAGGGCGAGGGAATGATTTTCAAGAGTGTAAATGAGGCAATTCTGGCTTATGAAAACCATGAAGCTACTCTGCACTCCAGGGTAAAGGTAAGAGTATCAAAGACTCTGCCTGACGGCACGGTAAAAACCGGTATTATCGAGTCTACCATCGGCCGTCTGATCTTCAACGAGATCATTCCTCAGGATCTTGGCTTTGTAGACCGTTCCATTCCTGAAAATGAGTTAAAGCTGGAGGTTGACTTCCTGGTAGCTAAAAAGCAGTTAAAGCAGATCCTTGAGAAGGTTATCAACGTACACGGCGCTACCCAGACGGCCGTTACTCTGGATGACATCAAGGCAATCGGCTACAAGTTCTCTACCAGAGCAGCCATGACCGTATCCGTTTCCGATATGACCGTGCCTGCAAGCAAACCGGAACTGATCGCAAATGCACAGGCTACCGTAGACCACATTGCAAAGAACTACCGCCGCGGTCTGATCACCGAGGAGGAGCGCTATAAAGAAGTAATCGAAACCTGGAAGACCACCGATGATCAGCTGACCCACGATCTGCTGACCGGACTGGATAAGTACAACAACATTTTCATGATGGCTGACTCCGGTGCGCGAGGATCTGATAAGCAGATCAAGCAGCTGGCAGGTATGCGAGGACTGATGGCCGATACAACCGGTCACACCATCGAACTTCCTATCAAGTCTAATAAGGGACATCGCTCATCAGTTGGCGTTTGACGGCGGCTTCCAGCGCATCGTGAAGTTGTTGTACGTCGGTAGGATTATCTTTCACGTTGGCGTAATCCATCCAGTCACGGGTGTACCATCTCGTGAGTTTCCGGTCTTCGCTATAGAAATAATGACCGGGGAGGAACGGTTCGTAATGAGTGGCGAAGCCTTCAAGCCCTTTTAACTCGGAAGATACCATCAAGTGCCCCTCGTCATCGTATCCGATGTAGAGCGGGATCACGCCGATCGGGTCACGGGCGATCAAGTAAACCCCTTTCTCCTCGTCATAGAGAGCGAAGGCGAAAATCCCATTGAGATCCTCGATGAAATCAATCCCTTTCTTCTTGTATAAGGCGAGGATCACCTCGCAATCGGAGCCGGTTTGGAACTCGTAATCGCCTTTTAACCGTTCTCGTAATTCCTGATGGTTGTAGATCTCTCCGTTGACGCAGAGGATGAGTTTCCCATCGGGGCTGACTAAAGGCTGCCCTCCGGAGGCTGGGTCTACGATGGAAAGGCGTTCATGGGCTAAGATAGCGGTTTTGCCTTGGTAGATACCACTCCAGTCCGGCCCCCGGTGACGGATTCGTTTACTCATTAATAACGCTTGTTTACGCAGGGCTTGCGCTCCGTCGTGTATATTGAATATCGCTGTTATACCACACATGATAATTGAAAATTGAGAGTTGAAAATTAGTTGGTTTGTAAGAAACGGTCGATGGATCGGGCGACATTACGGCCGGAGGCCATCGCTTTTACGACTAGGCTCGCTCCGCTGACAGCGTCTCCGCAGGCGAATAGGTTGCTGTTGGCGGTATATCCGGCGTTGTCTACGGCGATGTTATCGCGGTTGTCGGTAGCCAATCGCAGTTCTTTGATCAATCCTTCTTGCTCCGGATGCAGGAAGCCCATGGCGAGGAAAACCAGATCGGCCTCGATGATCTCTTTCTTGCCGGTCTGTCTCATTTGCGGACGGCCTCCGTCTGGGGAAGGAGCCCATTCGACTTCTTCTACCTCAACCCCTATCAGGTTGTTTTTCTCTCCGATAAAACGTTTAGAGGCTAGGTTCCACCGGCGGATACAACCTTCCTCATGGCTGCTGCTGGTTTTCAGTACTTGCGGATACATGGGCCAAGGTGTCGCCGGATTCTGTCCGACGGATGGCTGGGGCATGATCTCGATCTGGGTGACACAGGCCGCCCCATGACGGTTCGCTGTCCCTACGCAATCGCTACCCGTATCGCCTCCGCCAATCACTAAGACTTTCTTGCCTTTGCAATTGATCTGGCTTTTGGGCGGGATGGGGATGCCTTCTAAGATCCGGTTCTGCTGGCTTAATAACTCCAAGGCGAAATGTACGCCTCTTAAATGACGTCCCTCGATAGATAGATCCCGGGGAACCTCGGCGCCGATCGCTACGCAAACAGCGTCGAAATCTTTCACTACATCTTTCGCTAATATCTCTTTGCCGACCATCGTGTTTACACGGAAAAGAATCCCTTCTTGCTCCATGATACGGATACGGCGATCGATAATGTGCTTGCCTAGCTTGAAATTGGGGATGCCGAAGCGTAGCAAGCCGCCCGGTAACTCATCTTTCTCGAATACGGTGACTTCATATCCTTTCCGGTTCAATTGGTTCGCCACGGTCAATCCGGCGGGACCGCTACCGATCACGGCTACTTTTTTCCCGTTGCGTACTGGTTGGATAGGCTGTACGTATCCTTCCCGGAAAGCGGCTTCCACGATAGCCGCCTCGTTCTCACGGATCGTGACAGGTTCGTCGCAGCTAAGTTTCAGTACGCAGCTTTTCTCGCAGAGGGCGGGGCAGACACGTCCCGTGAACTCCGGGAAGTCGTCGGTCTGCTCCAATACGTGATATGCCTCTTTGTAACGGCCTTTGTATAACAAATCTTGCCATTCGGGTTGCTTGTTACCCAGCGGGCAGGCCCAGTGGCAGAAGGGTACGCCACAATCCATGCAGCGGGAGGCCTGCGTACGGCGGTCGCCGCTGTTCAAGGTCTGTTCTACCTCGCTGAAATCATCTATACGTTCGTGGACGGGACGATAGCCCGCCTCTTGTCTATGTATCGTTAGAAATGCTCTTGGGTTTCCCATAGTTCTCTTGTTTTTGTGTAAATATTTAGTAGTCTTTCTGCATCTCCGCGATCTTGCGTTGGAGTTTGCGCATCTGTTCCTCTTGGAGTACTTTCTTGTATTCGATCGGGACGATCTGGATGAACTCATCCACGTACTTGTTCCAGTTATCGAGCATCAATCCGGCCAGATGGCTGCCGGTATGATGATAATGCTTGCGGATCAATTCATGAAGTTCCTTTCGTGAGGTGCTATCCTCGATCAAGGAAAGCTCTACCATTTCCATGTTGCAATAATAATCGAAATCACCATCCTTGTTCCATACGTAAGCGACACCGCCACTCATTCCGGCGGCGAAGTTCCGGCCTGTATTGCCTAAGACGACAACCCGGCCTCCGGTCATGTACTCGCAACAATGGTCGCCTACACCTTCCACGACAGCGATCGCCCCGGAGTTTCGCACACAGAAACGCTCTCCGACCCGGCCGTTGATATAAACCTCACCGCTGGTAGCTCCATATAATAAGGTATTACCGGCTATCGTATTGTCTTCCGCTATAAAGGTGGAGCGTACCGGAGGCATTAAACTGATGTGTCCGCCACTCAATCCTTTTCCGAGATAGTCGTTCGCCTCGCCTTCCAACCGGAAATGTACGCCGTGAGCCAGAAAGGCTCCGAAGCTCTGGCCCGCCTCCCCCTTGAACTTGATATGCAGGGTGTTCTCCGGTAACCCGATGTTCCCGTACCGCTTGGCGATCTCTCCGGAAAGCATGGCTCCTACGGAACGATCGGTGTTGGCTATCGCATAATCCAACGATACTTCCTGTCCGGATTCGATGGCGGCCTTTGCGTGACGAATGATATCCACATCTTTCACGTTGTCGATCGCATGGAGTTGACGGGTGACTTGATGGATGGTCTGCGTAGCGGCTTGTTCCGGTAGATAGATCAAGCGGCTGAGATCCAATAGGTCATGTTTCTCGATATGATCGGAAGGTTTACGCATGAGTAAGTCCGTACGGCCAATGATATCGTCTAGTTTCGTATAGCCTAGCTCTGCCAGATATTCCCGAACTTCACGGGCGAGGAAGGTGAAGAAATTCACCAAATATTCGTGTCGGCCATGAAAGCGTTTACGTAATTCCTCATCTTGGGTAGCGACACCTACCGGACACGTGTTCATATGGCATTTACGCATCATCACACAACCTAAAACGATCAAGGCGGAGGTGGCGAATCCAAACTCCTCGGCACCCAGCATCGCCATCAATACGATATCCCGTCCGGTTTTCAATTGTCCGTCTGTTTGCAAGCGGACTTGTCCCCGGAGGCCGTTCATCACGAGCGTCTGTTGAGTCTCGGATAGTCCTAGCTCGGGTGGGATTCCGGCGTAACGGATAGAGCTTATCGGGGAAGCCCCCCGTTCCTCCTTCTGCCCCGGAGATCACGATCCGGTCCGCTTTTGCCTTGGCTACACCGGCGGCGATGGTTCCCACGCCACTCTCGGATACGAGTTTCACGCTGATCTCGGCTTGAGGGTTCACGTTCTTCAGATCGAAGATCAATTGCGCCAAGTCCTCGATCGAGTAAATATCGTGGTGAGGTGGGGGAGAGATCAGAGAGATTCCCGGGATCGAGTGACGGGTTCTCGCTATGATATCGTTCACCTTATAGCCGGGAAGCTGTCCTCCTTCGCCCGGTTTCGCTCCTTGGGCGACCTTGATCTGGATCTCGTCGGCGTTTACCAGATATTCCGTGGTCACGCCAAAGCGTCCGGAGGCTACTTGCTTGATGGCGGAGCGGAGCGATAACCCGTCCTCACGGGGGATGAAACGAGCCGAGTCCTCACCACCCTCGCCCGTGTTACTGCGTCCGTGTATCTTGTTCATGGCTATAGCTATCGTCTCGTGCGCTTCCCGGCTGATAGAACCGAAGCTCATCGCTCCCGTGACAAAGCGGCGCATGATCGCTTCTTTCGGCTCTACCTGCTCCAAGGGGATCGGGGTGCGTTGTTTGAAGGTCAGGAAGTCACGCAAGAATATGGGGCTTTCCTTCTCATCAACCACATGGGAATATTCCTTGAATTTCTTGTAGCTCCCCAAGCGGGTAGCCAGTTGAAGCATGGAAATGGTGTCCGGGTTCCAAGCGTGTTTCTCGCCATCCTTGCGGAAGGAATAAATGCCTTTATGTTCCAATAAAGAATCCGTGGGGTGGGAGAATGCGTCATTGTGCATGGCGATCGCGTCTGCCGCTATCTCTTCCAAGCGGATACCACCGATGTTGCTGGTGGTTCCCCCGAAGTAAGTATCTGCCAGATCCCGGCTTAGGCCGATCGCCTCGAAAAAGCTTTGCTCCCCGGGTAACTGCGGATCGTGCTGATCCCCATCTTGCTCATAACCTTGAATAAACCCTTGCAAATGGCTTTTACGTAATTCTTCTCGGCAGTCTCGTAATTCAATTGTATCTCTTGCCTGTCTGCTAGATCATCCAAGATAGCGAAAGCCATATAGGGGTTGATGGCACTGGCTCCGTAGCCTAGTAAGAGGGCGGCGTGCATTACCTCACGCATCTCGCCGGTTTCCACTACCAGCGCTGTTTGCACCCTTTTCTGCACGGAGATCAGATGGTGATGCACGGCGCTTACCGCTAACAGGGAGGGAATCACCGCTTTTTTCTCATCTACGTTTCTGTCGCTTAAAATGATGTAGTTAACGCCATCGGTGACGGATTGCTCCGCTTGCTTACATAATTCGTCCAAGGCAGCTTTCAGTCCTGCGC
>ENA-OQCZ01000448-OQCZ01000448.1-human-gut-metagenome-genome-assembly--contig:-NODE-448-length-10888-cov-3.031967_pt1 | contig 10888 bp, 13 predicted proteins | sample MGYA00242505_ERZ504594 | MGnify/ENA primary metagenome ERZ504594 (study PRJEB26092, sample SAMD00036329) | human gut metagenome | host: Homo sapiens | study: EMG produced TPA metagenomics assembly of... | reverse complement strand
GCATCCATGTTAAAACTCAGCGGCGAAAGCTTGATGGGAGAAAAAGAAAGTACGGTATTGACGAAAAACGTCGTGGCGAATATGCACAGCAAATCAAGGAAATCCACGACATGGGGGTACATGATTGGTATCGTGATTTGGTGGCGGGTAAATATTCCGCGGACTGTCGGGAGCTGAAAGGTTCGACGTGTGAAAGGTGACCAGATGGGTATGCTGGCTACGGTTATCAACAGCCTGGGATTAAGTTCTGCCTTGGTAGCAGCCGGTGTAAAGGCCCGCGTGCTGACAGCCATCCGCATGGAACCCATCGGTGAGTTCTACACCAAATGGAAAGCCATTGAAGCCATGGAAAACGGAGAAGTAGTGATTATGTCAGCCGGAACAGGTAATCCGTTCTTTACTACAGACACTGGTTCTTCTTTGAGAGGTATTGAAATTGAAGCCGACGTGATGCTGAAGGGTACGCGCGTGGACGGTATCTATACGGCCGACCCGGAAAAAGACCCGACAACTACCAAGTTCGATGACATCACTTACGATGAAGTACTGGCAAGAGGACTGAAAGTAATGGACCTGACTGCTACTTGCATGTGCAAGGAAAACAACCTGCCGATTATTGTATTCGACATGGATACAGTTGGCAACCTGAAAAGGTAATGTCAGGGCGAAAACATCGGCACGCTGGTACACAACTGATTATCACTGCATCAAAAAAGATACAAGACAGCCGTCCGGATTGCCGGATGGCTGTCTTTATAACATTCTGTCAGAATACATAGTGGAATCCCAGTGAAGCTCCACCCAGCAAGTTGATGGAGAAGGATTTACTTCCAGAGTTATATCCCAGTGAACCTAACGAGGTGCTAAGATACATTTTACGAGAGAGGGAGATAAACAGTCCGGGGGTATAGCCAAAAGTAAAGGCAAAATCTTTTTCCACCACTCCAAATCCCATGCCTACGGTATTCATCATCCCAATCGTTTTGTTGAACGGCACGTAATAGCCTCCGCTCGGTCCGATGGTAAACATGCTTGCTCCGCCCGGAGCGACAGACAATCCCAATTCTCCGCCAATATACCAGTTATCTGTAAGCATGTAAGTGACACTTGGGATAAGGGAAAAAAGTCACGTCAACATCCGTGCTGCTGGTAGGGGCACCCCAGAAATCCACGCTTTCAGATTCACCGATGTCCAGCATCAAGCCAACGCTTCCTCCTACGATAAGATCACCTTTTTTCAACTGGGCATTTGCTGCCGATACCATCACTAACAAGCCGATAACCAACATTATCATCCGTTTCATAAGTCGTTATTATTTAAGGGTTAAACAAATGTCATCCGATTCCACGCCATCAGCGCAGCAGCTGCATCTGCTGGTACTCGATGGTCGAACCGATGTTGGGGTTGAAGAAGTAGCTGTCCGACGAGAGGATGGTGCCTGCGTCCGAGGTGCTCCACACCTGCGTGCCGCTGCCGATGGGCACATCCACCACCGTGCCGTCGCTGCTCACGTAGGGGTTCACGCCCCGTATCGCCTCGCTTTGCAGCTGCGTCACGCGGTCTTGCGTGGCAGAGGTGCTCTCGTACATGGACATCTGTATGTCGCTGATTTCGGCGGCATTCTGCCGGAGCTGCTCGCTGATGCGGGCAGCCTGCTGCTGGTTGCGGATGATGCCCGCCCGTACATTCTGCCTGACCCGCTCGATGCTGGCCTGCTGCATGGAAGCAATGGTTTGCACATACTGGGGATTGAACTGAACTGTCCCCTTCATGCGCGAGGCTTCGTTGCCAGCCAAGTCCAGGTTCTTTTCATCGGCGGCCTGTGAAGGTGGTCAGTTCAAGGACGTTCCACTACGCGGTCGATGGTGCGCATCGTGCCGTAAGGCATCCTCAGGTCGAGGATGAAGAAGTAGGCCGTCGCCACGTGGTACACCTTCTTGCCACCCTCCAGCTTGATGACACAGCCGATGGCTGCCGCATCCGCCTTGGCACCGCGTATCTGTGCGAAGCTGCTGCCCATCGCCGAGTTGGCCAGGCCTTGCTGGAAGTTCCGCAGGAGTATCTGAGCGTAGTTGTCGGCGCGTTGCCTCATCACGGCCGGCAGTTTGTCGTAAGTCTGCACCTCCTTCAATTCAATGGACCGTGCATGGGGGAACTGCGTCCTTACCACGTATTTCAGGTAGTCTTCGGCGGTGGTGTAGGGCCGCTTCATGCTGCGCAGCAGGGGGTGGCGCTGCCCGGTAGCCACACCGTCGTTCTCGTCGTAGTAGGAACGAACCATCTCGGAGTAGAAACCCAGTTGCCTGGCTCCGTCGCTCCCTTTGATTTGGGCATTGGGAGAGCCGTTGGCCTGCTGGAAGTCCTCCAAGTCCACCTTGCCCACCAACTGCCAGCCGGGCAGGCACTCGATGGTGAGCACCTGGGCGTTCTGCATGTAGGGGTCCTTCAGGCTGACCGTCCTTGTCTCGCTGTACACGGTGGCGGTGGGCTTGCGCTCGTCCGTCCCTGCCGGGGTCGTCCCCTCGGCAGCGCTTTCGCTTCCTCCTGCCCTTCCGCACCCGGCGGAGAGGCAGGCAGTCAACAATAGTATGGGATACATGTTCATGCTGTTGGTATTTATCATATTTTGGGAGATCAAGAATCAGAAAGCCAGAACAGGACGTACATAATCGCCTTGGGTACCACTATATCCATAGTCGCGCTGAGGATTACCATCATCATTCTCTCCTTCAGATGAGGTTTTAATTTTACGATAGCCCCATATCTTTCTGTCATTCCAACCCGGATCATTTGGGTCATTTATAGTTTCCTGAGAAACATATCTATTAATCGCACGTATATATTCTTTCAAATCATCTCGCGTGGTCGCGTTCTTGACTTTCTCGAATTGTCCATCCATAAATTTCCAGACACTCATTATGACCATACCCCATTCATCATCATGACATTTAGTAGCGGCGTAATCTATTTGTCCGTAAGATGGCAGGAACCATCCGCTGCTTTTCTGAGGAGCAGCGAACGAAAGTTGCCAGTCGTAAACGTCCCCCGACATCCATTTTAACCAAAAGGTCTTTAATATCCCATTTTTCACCATAATATGTCTCTTTCCATCCAAAGCTCTTTTTACCATAGTTGAATGGGCCAAATTGTCAAGGCAGGGTATTCACAACATTCATGGTTTGTAGCGGCTATATATTCCAGCATAGCCATGCAGTTGTAATAGCCGTTGAAATCGTCCTCGCTATCACTGGTACCCATATACGCATAAATATGCTCATATCGTGTGTCACCGTCGCTTACGTAACCATAAGTATCATCATATTCCAAGGCGTTGCACCACCTGTCGTATACGACCCATTCCGATATGCTGGAAGGCGAATCGTCTGTAGCATGTGCGTAATATTCCCGAAGGTTCGGTACATGCGTCAGCGATACGGCATAGCCGTGGACGGTGCTGCCCAGCACGGGGCCGCCTTCGGTGAGCGGTCGGGTATAGTCGGACTGGTCGGTCTCATGCCTTCCGGTGTAGAACACGATGCCGATGCAGGCATCCGCCAGTTCCGCGCTCAGCTCGCTGTCGCCACGCAGCAGGGAACCGTCGTTGAGGTAGAAGTCGCCCAAGCGTGCATGGTCGAGCGGCTTGTTGCCCAGCATGCCGGGCAGCGGCTCGTCGGTGATGGTGAAGGTGTACACCTCGCTCCAGTCGGACGATGCCACCGCTGTCACCGCCCTGACGCTCGCGCTGCGTCCGGTCGGAGCATCGCCTTCAGCCAGTGCCTTGACGCTCACGCTGTGCTCGCCCGGAGCATAGTCGAAGAGGCTGAAGCTGATTTCGGTTCGGAAACGGGCATTTCCTTCCCGTCGTCTATCTTGTAGAGATAGGAAGCGGCATTCGCGACGGGCGCCCACGTGACGGTCACGGTGCAGCTCTCCTTATTCACATCGGCATTCAGCGCATCGGGCGCCTGCAGCTTCGTGCTTTCCACGGAGAAGTCTGCCTTGCCCCACTCCGAGGGGCTGAACAAACCGGGCTGGGCGGTACTGACCGCCTGCACCGTGATGGAGTGGCTGCCTCCCTCGAATTTACTGTACGGCTGGAGTTCGAGGCGTGTCTTCCCGGTTTCGTACAGGGTTTCGTCGCCGGAAATCTTGTAATGGTAGTTGTCCGCATTCTCCACCGCCTGCCACGAGGCGATGATGGTCTTTGCATTCCTGTCCACATCCACTGTGACGACCGGAGTGGCGAGTTGCGTCTGGCCGATGGTGGGCTGGTCATCCTTGTCGCAGGCCGTCATCAGCAGGATGGCCGCGAACATCTGCATTGCTGCGTAGTATAGTTTCGTTTTCATAAGCTTATAAGTCCTTTGAGTTATATCCATTCTTAGTCTTACTGCCCTCCAACCATCGTAGGAGTGACGATTCCTTTCCAGGCGAAGGCCACTTCATTTCCGTCGGTGAAGGTCATCGTTCCGGTGATTTCGTATTCCTGGCCCAAGTGGCCACGCTTTACTTCGACGGTACATGCCGTTACATCGTAATCGTTATAGAGATCTGTCCGTTTATTATTCTCGTAAGCCCGGAGTTGGGCATAGGTAATATTCAAGTGTCCGGAATCCTCGCTGACGTCCCAAGTGTAAGTGCCGGGGACAATCCTGTCATACGTTTGCCAATCATCATCTCTATCCAGTTTATGCACCTCTTCGGTCAGATTGCAAAGATTCAGGCGGATGACCCGACCGGTTCCCATTTCCCCAGATCCGGTGATGTACTCATTGGAGGGATTGATTCCTTTCTCAAAGAGGTACATCTCGTGTGTATAGTACTTGCTACCCGGGCTCGTCGCGTTCCAAGAGTGTGCACAGGCAGCAATGATTTCCACAGAGTTCTGAGGCGTGGGCCCGTTATCATCGTCCTTGCTGCAAGAGGCCATTGTCATCGTCAATGCTGCCAGCATCGCGAGGCAGAAGTAGAAATTCGTTTTCATAACATTCAAGTTTTTGGGTGAGTGTATAATCATGAAGCGGATGTCCGAAGAGGACGGCAGGAAGCGTCAGCCAAACGGGAGTTCTTCCTCGCCGCCATCGTCTTCTCCCCCGCCCGAGGGCAGCCCCTTTGCCTTGCGGTAGGCCGCCAGCGAGGCATAGTCGATGCCATCGGCAAGCACACCGGCATTCTCGAAGGTGAGCTGCTGGATGATGGCGTTGCGGAACGCCCTCTTCGGCACGAAGCGCAGGCGGGCTTCATAAATCATGGTGTTGGGGTTGAACTCGTTGATGTCGGCCACGCCCTTGCTGCGGAAGGTGATGCGGAGGTCGCCCATCTCGCCCAGAGGCACCGGTTCGCCCTTGCTCAGCTTGCTGATGGCATATTCGGTCAGGTGTACCAGCCCCGCCGTCAGTTCGATGGGGGCCGTGGTCGTGTTCGCGGTGGCGGCACGGGTGGCGCTGTCGGCCTCCTCGGCTTCGCCCGTGATGGGAGTGGCGTACCACAAGGGTGCCTCTTCACGGTTGTTCGGGTTCACTTTCTGAATCAGTTTGTACTTCATAACTCGGTTCCTCCTTATTATATAAGTTAAACAAATGGCTTGCCTGGACAGCCCTGCGGGGAGACCGGTTGTCTGCCTGCGGGAAGACTGGGTGTCTGCCTGCGGGGAGGCAGGATGCCAAGCCGGGACTTCGGGGCACTACAGTTCCCGTTCGGCAAGTTAAAGATAAGGGATAAGTTTTTAATTTACAATAGGTTGAACACCCCCCTATACACGAACACCCCCGCCGTTTACACGAACGGGGGAACCGCATACACGAACGCGTTTTTATCCTTTTCTGCCCCGTTTGGCTTTGGATTAATTCCCGGGAAAAGCTATATTTGCAGACAGATATATTCGACCAAACATGCAGAAGATGGAACACATACGCCGCATACTTGCCTGCCTGCTCCTGCCGCTGGGGTTGCTGGCATGGCCGGCCACCGGCGTCGCCGCACAGGAGGCGGCAGCCGTTACCTCGGAATACGCCTGCCGCCACTACACCACACTTGACGGCCTGCCGCAGATGCTCACCGAGTGCATCTACCAGGACAAAAAGGGGTACATCTGGATAGGCACCCTCGCCGGATTCGTGCGCTACGACGGCTTCGAGTTCGTGCCCTACCTGAAGGGGGGCAGGCCGGAGAACATCGTCGGCTTTCACGAAGACGCACGCGGAGTGACCGCCCTGGGCTTCCGCCGCAAGCACCTGGCCGGAAAAGACGGGCAGACGGACACCCGTCCGCTGGACGACCGGGGACTGCTGCTGAACAACTTCAACTCGTCCGCACTGCCGCCCGGCTACCTGCTGCTGGAAAACGAGCAGGAAGAAGAGCGCGAAATCTGCCGCTTCACCGACGACAGGACGGAAACCGTGCTGCGCTCGCCCCTGCTTGACGAGATGGACGCCTGCCGCCGCGTGTTTGCCGACACGGCAAACGGCACCTTCTATATCCCCACCGCCGAACGCACCTACCGCCTCAAGGCCGACGGCACCGCTTTGCCCGCCCTGCTCGTGCCACAAAGCTACACACTGCTCCGCACGGACAGCACGCTCTACCTCTTTGCCGCCGACGGGGTGTACCGTTGCCACGGGGCTTCGGCCCAGCGGGTGACACCGTTCCGCTTCACGGCACCCGACTACGGCGTGGAAGCCTGCGCCGACCGCAAGGGTAACATCTACCTGCACGACGCGCACAGCCTGTACCGCTTCAACCCCGGCACGGGGAAGACGGAGCTCCTGGTGGACGGCATCAACCTCATCCGGCAGATGTTCATCGACCGCGAAGGCAACATCTGGCTCGCCACCTACCAGGGCGTGTACAACTTCTTCCAACTGAACTTCATGAATCACACGCTGACCGACCACAACGACATCCTGCGCGCCATCGACACCGCCCCCGGGGGACTGCTGACAGTCGGCACGCTCAACGGCAAACTGCTGGGCGGCCCTACGGCCCGGGAACTGCGCTCGCTGGCATATCCACGGAGCGATGACAACTTCTTCCACCCCTACGCAGCCCGCATCGGCCACTCCGCCTACCTGCTGGGCAGCGGAGGCATACTGGCCTGCGAAGGCAACCGCAGGCAATGGCTCGACTTGCCTATGCTCGACTACCGCTTCCTCTCCGCACACGGCGACAGCCTGCTCGTGGCCACCCGACAGGAGCTGTTCGTGACTGACCGCCGGGGGCGCATCCGCTCCACGCACAAAGGGCTGCGCGGCATCTTCTGCGCCTGCCCCGACGGATACGGCAACCTGTACGTGGGCACCGCCTACGGCCCCGTGCGGATTCACGGGAACGAACAGACGGCCATCCACCAGCCCGACGAGGGCATTCCCTGCACCGCCATGACCGCCACCCTGCAAGGCGAGATACTTCTGGCCTCGGGCGAGAAGCTCTACACCGTGCGCAACGACTCCGCCATCCTGCTCCAGCACTACGGAAGTCCCATTCGCTCCATTTGCCAGACACGCGACGGCTACCTCATCGTGGCTGTGGTCAACGGACTGTACATCACAGAAAACCAGCTATTGCAGACAATGTTCTTCAACCGCTACAACGGCTTCACCGGCATTGAGCCGCTCATTGCCCACATCGCCGAGTCCGACGACGGCACCGTGTGGGTACCGTGCGTGGGCCAGACCGTCTCGTTCCGCCCCCGCGACCTTGTGTATCAATACACCGTGCCCCGGCTGGAGATGGTCTCGGCCGAAGCCTCGACCGACAATGTGGACTGGCAGTCCCTGCCCGTCCACACCCGGCAGGTAACGCTGTCCCATCCCGTGCGCCACCTGCGCTTCTCCTTCATTGCCGTGTCCCACTCGGCCACGGGCAACGTCTGCTACCGTTACCGGCTGAAGGGACTTCAAGACCAGTGGTCGCAACCGCAGACGGCACGCGAAGTGCAGTTCAACAACCTCCTGCCCGGCCGCTACCGGCTGGAAGTGGAGGCCTTGATAGGCACCTTGGCCTCGGCGCCCGTGTACATCGACATATACCTGCGCCCGGCCCTGTGGCAACGCCCGTGGTTCTGGGCACTCATCGGATTGCTGTTGGCCGGCGGCATCTGGGCATCGGCCTACCACTACTACAAACGCCTGGAACGCATAAAAATGCACAAGCTGCAACGCGAGACCCGCCTGAACAACCTGCTGGTGAAATCCATCCGGCTGAAATCCATCCCCCACTTCAACTCCAACGTGCTGGCCGGCATCGAATATTTCATCATGAACCACTCGGTAGAAGAAGCCAACAAATACCTCTCGCTCTACTCCCGCTTCACCAACACCCTGTTAATGGACGTAGACAAGCCCTCGCGTTCCCTCGACGAGGAACTGGAGTACGCCCGCCTCTACCTCACCCTGGAGCAACTGCGCTACGGCGAGAATCTGGCCTACGACATCCATACCGACCCCGATGCGAACCTGCATATCCAGGTGCCCAACATGATGCTGCACACCTACTGCGAGAACGCCGTGAAGCACGGCCTGCGCAACAAACCCGGACGCGGGCACATCCTCATTGAGGTCAAAACCCGGACGGGAGGCGTCTGCGTGTCCGTCACCGACGACGGTGTGGGACGAGAAGCGGCGGCAAACCTCTCGCCCACTTCCACCAAGCAAGGACTGAACATCATGGAGCAACAAATCGAGCTCTACAACCAGTGCAACGCCGAACACATCGTGCAGACCGTCACCGACCTGAAAGACCCGGACGGGAAAGCCTGCGGCACGCGCTTCGAGCTGTACATCCCCTACCATTATAACTATTTCTAAACCGAACCTGCACATGAAGAACTACCGCGCTATCATCGTCGAAGACGAACGGCTTCCCCGTCTGTCGCTCATACGGAAACTGGAAGACTACCATCCCGAAATCAGCATCGTGGAGAGTTGCGAAGACTACGGTTCGGCACTGAAGGCCATCTTGCGCCACCGGCCGGACATCCTCTTCCTCGACATCCAGTTGCAGGGACACACCACACTGGAACTGCTGCGCGAACTGAAGGAAGCCATGCCCCTGCCGCACATCATCTTCACCACGGCCTACGACAATTCGGAGTACCTGCTTCAGGCCATCCGCCTGGCCGCCGCCGACTACCTGCTAAAACCGGTGGACGTGTCCGAACTGGCTAAAGCCATACAACGAATCAAAGACCGTGACGAACACAATGCCTTCTTATCCACACCCACAAACTTTGCTACAAACAAATATCCTTTCCGGACATTGAACGGCACGCTGTTCATCGGAAAAAAAGAAATCGTCTTTGTACGTGCCAACGGCAATTATTCGCATGCCGTTTTGACAACCGGTGAAGAAATCATTTTAGAACGTATGGGAGTCATCGAAGCCCGATTGGGTGAAACATATTTTATCCGAGCCGGACGAAACCTGCTACTCAACCGAGAAATGATTTACAAAGTAGATGGCAAACATAAGTCATGCATCTTGCGCAGTTCTGACGGACGGGAATACAACGTAGACTTATCGGCAGGCGGATTGGAATCTGTTGAAAAGTTCATCAAGCAGGGAAATAATACAAAAAGTTAAGCCATGTCCACCACATGAACCTAACTTCAATGTGTCCTTCCGCTTTTTATTTATTCACGCATCAGTTCATAACGATGAAGTTCTGCATTTTTCATCAGTGGAACCGTACGCAGTTCCTCCAGCGGAACGCCTGTAATACGGGCTTCCAGGCAACGATTGATTTGTCCGTGTGCCACTACCAACACACGTTTTCCGTCATAATACTGCCACAGATAGTCCAAGAAAGCACCGGCCCGGTCGTACATCATCTGGCGAGTTTCCACTCCAGCAGGAGGATTACTTAAATCGACACTCCCCACAGACAGCCCGGTCCAAGGTCCCCAGTCTATTTCCCTCAACAACGTAGTCTGCTGCCAAGGCAGCTGCCGGTCGCCTACAGCCAGTTGCACGGTATCCACCACCCGTTGCAGATCACTGCTGACCACTGCATCCAGTGCAATATTCCGCAGGGACTCTCCTAAATCCATCGCCTGCTTTTTTCCTTCTTCTGTCAATGTGCCGGGCAAGTGCCCTTGAAAAATACGGCTCAGGTTTTCCACCGTCTGCCCGTGGCGCGCCAAATAAAGTGTAATCATACAACCATGCTGTTTTATAGTGATAAAACAAAGATAAGAAGTTTTTCAGGATATTTCCGAAACCGGAAGACACAAACTTATTTTCAGAAGTATTGCAAGGAAATAAAAAATAGCTTATTTTTGTTCACATAAATACTTATCAACGAATATAAAACCTATAAATGCAAGAAATATATGGCAGATTCTAAAACAATTATCAGCGAAGCTGAAGAGAAAATGGATATGGCAGTCATGTACCTGGATGAGTCACTGGCTCACATCCGTGCCGGAAAGGCTGACGTACGTTTGTTGGACGGTATCCGCGTAGATTCTTACGGAAGCATGGTGCCCATCAACAATGTAGCGGCAGTAACTACTCCCGATGCGCGCAGCATCGCCATCAAGCCGTGGGACAAGAGCATGTTTCGCGTAATTGAAAAGGCTATCATCGACTCTGAACTGGGTATCATGCCGGAAAACAACGGTGAAATCATCCGTATCGGTATCCCGCCGTTGACAGAGGAACGCCGTAAACAGTTGAGCAAGCAGTGCAAGGGTGAAGGTGAAACTGCAAAAGTAAGTGTGCGCAACGCACGCCGCGACGCCATCGACGCACTGAAAAAGGCTGTGAAAGATGGTATGCCGGAAGATGAACAGAAGAACTCGGAAGCCAAACTGCAGAAAGTACACGACAAGTACATCAAGCAGATTGACGACATGCTGGCTGCCAAGGACAAAGAAATCATGACAGTAT
>ENA-OQCZ01000447-OQCZ01000447.1-human-gut-metagenome-genome-assembly--contig:-NODE-447-length-10888-cov-10.726884_pt1 | contig 10888 bp, 9 predicted proteins | sample MGYA00242505_ERZ504594 | MGnify/ENA primary metagenome ERZ504594 (study PRJEB26092, sample SAMD00036329) | human gut metagenome | host: Homo sapiens | study: EMG produced TPA metagenomics assembly of... | reverse complement strand
TGATTTCATGCACTCCTTCATGGATTCGGCAAGACGGTATTTTGTTTTTTCTCCTTTGGGAGCAGATACGGTGGAATGGATCATCCGGGCAGTTTCCTTTCGCTTCGAAAATTGTAACTATGCAGAGTTATGCATATATTATAACGCGAATCCGAAAAAATAAAAAGCCCTGAACATGTTCCGGAGATAAGATACAGGAACATATTCAGGACGATTTTGCTTATTTTCTTTTGTTTACGGCCTGTCCGACACAGTAGCATACAGCGGCAACAACCATACCGTTGATGGAAGCGATGCCCCAGTGTAAGAGGTTCGCAACAATGGCACCGAGAATGACACCGGCAACCGCAAACCAGTCTACGGTTTTAAGCTTTGGCTGATCGGTTTCAAAGTCCTTTTTGTTCATGAAGTAGGCGAGCACCAGAATCATGCCGACCGGCGGCAGAGTACAGTTCAGAATGTTGAGCCAGCCGCAGAAGTTGTAGTACAGCCATACGGAGGCAACCGTTCCGATGATACCGGAAAGGAGAACCATCGGTTTTTTCCTCTGATGGAAGATGTTGGCAAGACCAAGACCTGCGGTGTACAGAGCGTTGTCATTTGTAGTCCAGATATTAAGACCGAGAACGAGAACAGCCAGGTAGAACAGGTTCAGGCGGACCATAACCTCGAAGATATCGTTTCCGCCGACAAAGATGGAAGAAACGGCACCGAAGAAGAACATCAGGGAGTTTCCGATGAAGAAGGCCACAACCGTGGTGATGGCACCCGCTTTTCCGTCCTTTGCAAAACGTGCGAAGTTCGGGGTTGCGGTTCCGCCGGAAACGAAGGAGCCGATGACAAGACCGGCACCGCCGATGATAGTCAGAGATCCGCTGGATTTGGCAAACTGATCGATGATCGTTCCGTCGCCTCTCATTACGGCCATGACCATGGCGATCGTTCCGAGAATGGCAACACTTGGTACAGCGATATAGCTGACGATGGTCAGAGATTCAATACCAAAATAGGCAGAGGCGGTCATGCAGACGCCGGCAAGAATAACAAGTCCCCACTGTGCCGCAGTGCTTCCGCCGAGCAGCTCCTTGGAAACCGGAATTGCAAACATGGCAAGACCGACACCAAACCATCCGATCTGCGTAAAGCTGGTCATGGCTGACGGCAGATAGGAACCTTTTTCGCCAAAGGCTCTCTGGGACAAAAGATCAAGTGACAGACCGGTTTTTGCACCGACGTAGCCGAGCAGACCGGTATAAATACCAAGAATGATTCCACCAAGGATCAGTGATCCCAAAAAGCCCCAGAAATCGAGGCCGTCAGCGAGCTGCTGGCCGACCCACATGCTTGCCGAGAAGAAGGTGAAGCCAAGCATGATCATAAACATGGTTACTACATTTTTCCGGGCAGAAGACGGAACCGCGCTGTCCGCGAAGTCAACATCTTTTACTTTCTTTTCTTTTTCCATAATATCTCCTGAAAACTGTGATTACGGTTCGCCGAAATTCAGCGAACCGTAAGAAATGGTTTTTTGTTACAGCATGTATTTGCGAAGTGCTGCGGTAAACTCTTCAATTCGTTCAGCCGCAATTTCTTTCAGGGTAGCATCGCCAAGGCTTGCAATATAGCCTTTTTCCTGGCGGTACAGCCATTTGGCCACACGTTCATCGATTTCTTCGTAGTGATTGATGTGAATCCACTCTTCGTAGGATGCGCCAAGCGGGCAGCCGAGCTTCTCCTCGAGCAGTCTGGTGAAGTCGATCCGGTCGGCCTTCTCCAGCATTTTATTCCAGAAATCGAGAACCTCCTCGACATGCTCATGGATTTCATAGCGTCTTGCACCGCCATCGTAGATGATGCATTTTTCAAACAGCGGATCGCGCATGGAAAGCGTTTCTCTTCGGAACTCCGGTGCAATGATACCGTCTTTCCAGTAGAAATCGACATCCGGCAGATTGATTCCGGATACGCCCTTGTCCTGATAGGTGCTGAAGATTCCTTCGTAATATACGGTGATAAAGCCTTCAAACTCCGGCCAGAACTCGCGGATTTCTTTTGTGAGACGTTCCAGGATTTTGATTCCGGTTGTGCCGCCGATCGTAAAGATGATAATGTTGCGAAGGGAAGCACCGTGCTCACGGTAGAAATCGGTTACGTAGCGCAGGCAGTGGATCAGCGTCTCACCCGTTGCGATGATATCGCCGATCAGAAGTGTGCTTCCCGGAACCATCGTCAGCTTGCTGTATTTGATTTCCAGCCCTGCGATTTCTTCCTCTTTAAAGACACGCTCACTTGACAGAAAACTGATGTCATGTACACGAATGTGCTCACGGTAGCAGCTTTCCTCCAGCGGATAATTCAAAGCGCCGCGCAGGATGGAAAGGATGTTGGCTGCGGTTACCTTTCCCTGCTCTTTAAAATAATAAAGCATCTGTGAAGTAGACGGAATCAGGCAGTGATAAACCTCATATCCGACAACCTCCGGTGTGTTCAGAAGCTTTCTTGTCTCTGCTTCGGAAACGACATAGTATTCGTTCTCATAATCGCCGCCTGCGAGGCGGTAGCAGTCCACGCCCTGTTCCGAAAACTCCGGCACCAGTTTTACTTCATTCCATTTTTCCATTCAAAAGTTCCTCCCGGTTTTCCCTCTTTGGTAAACATGTTATAAACTTTTAACAGTGTAAGGAGTAGCAACCTGATTGTCAAGGGAAAAGGCGAATTTACATGATTTTCTTACAGAAGAAGGGAATGCGCCGCGAGAAAAGAAATTTTACCGGGTTTTGCCTTCTCCGCAAAAGTATTCCTTTGTAAGCTCCACAACCTTGCCCGAAAGCAGGAAGAGCGCAATCAGGTTCGGGATTGCCATGAGGCCGTTGAAGGTCTCGGCAATGCTCCACATCAGGCCGAGGTTTGCAGTGGCGCCAAGGATGGCAACCAGCGCATAGGCGGCCATAAAATATTTTGTGATTCTTTCGGAGAATAAAAACTCGATGCAGCGTGCACCGTAAAGTCCCCATCCGAGAATCGTGGAAAAGGCGAAGCAGCACATCGCGAACGCGGTGAGCAGCGAAACCCAGTTTCCGTATGTAAGGGTAAAACCGCTGATGGTCAGCTCTGCGCCGGCAGCCTGTCCGTAGGTGATGGAAGTACCGCTGCAGAGAATAACAAGTGCAGTTAAGGTACAAATCACGATCGTATCAGTAAATACCTCAAAGATACCGAACATACCCTGTTTGACCGGCTTTTTTGTGTCGGCACAGGCGTGCGCGATCGAACCGGTACCAAGACCTGCCTCGTTTGAGAAAATACCGCGGGACACACCTTTTTTTACACTCATAAGCATGCTTCCGACGATACCGCCTGTAACGGCGGAGGGACGGAAGGCGCCCTCAAGGATCGAAACGAAAACAGACGGAATCCGGTTGAGGTTCAGCAAAATTACACCGATGGCAAGGACAATATAAAACAGAGCCATAAACGGAACAAGCTTTTCTGTTACCTGTGCGATCCGTTTGACACCGCCGAGCAGGATCAGCGCTACGAGTGCCGCAATGATGATACCCTGAATCAGGTTGGAGGTCGGGACCGCGTCCTTTGAGATCACATGGTAATTCATCAGTGCGGAGTTGACTGCGGTTGTGATGGTGTTGACCTGCGTTGCATTTCCGGTTCCGAACACAGTCAGTACACCGAAAGCAGCGAAAAGATAGGCCAGAAAATGCCATTTTTTGCTGAGACCGTTTTTGATGTAATACATCGGTCCGCCGACGAGTTCCCCGTTGGCATTTTTCTCGTGATAGAAAACAGCCAGTGTTACCTCGGCAAATTTCGTACACATGCCGAGCAGAGCGGAAACCCACATCCAGAATACGGCACCGGGTCCGCCGATAGCGATAGCGCCGGCAACACCGGCAATATTACCGGTACCGACCGTGGCGGCAAGTGCTGTACAGACCGCCTGGAACGGTGTAATTGCGCCATCGGAAGCATCTCGTTTGCGGAACATTCTTCCGAGCGTTGTGCGGATCGCATACGGGAATTTTCGAATCTGGAGAAAACGGGTGCGAAGACTCAGGTAAAGACCGACACCGAAAATACAGATCATAGCCGGAACACCCCAGATAAAATTGTTCACGGCATTGTTGATGGTTTCAATCAGTTGGAGCATAGATACCTCTTTCTTTTTCATAAGCAGAAGCACTTTCTTGGAAGATCAGTGCTTTCATAAAGTAACACAATGCAAAAAGTATATCATCTCAGACGAGATTTGCAAGTTTTTTTCGAGAAAAAACGCGAACCCCCAAATTTTTTGCGATTCCGGAAAGATATATTTTCTCTAGCCTTATGGGTTTACCATGAGCCAGGCGGTTTTTTACGTTTTCTTCCAGTTTTTGTGAAGGAATGCAGCGAAATATGATAGAATAGAAAAAAACAGAAAAGAGGATTATTGCCATGTTTCAGGTAATTGATATGCACTGCGACACCATCCCGGCGCTGCAGTGGAAGGAAAAACAGGAGCATCTTGCGGATGCGGATCTTCAGATCAATCTGGATAAGCTGGAAAAGGGCGGCAGCCTCTGCCAGTGCTTTTCTCTGTTTACGTTCCTGAAGGGACTGAAAGACGAAACACCGTTTGAGCATGTGAGAAAGCTGGCTGATCTCTGGAAATCAGAGGTGGAACGGTATCCGGACCGCATTTGTCAGATCAAAACGTATGCGGATCTGATGCAGGTACAGAAGGAAGGAAAAATAGGTGCGGTGATGACCGTCGAAGAGGGTGGTGTTTACGAAGGCAGTATCGAAAAACTGCACACACTGTACGATCTCGGTGTGCGGATTTCCACGCTGACCTGGAACTTTCCGAATGAGCTTGGATTCCCGAACCCGGCGCAGGAAGAGGGAAAGCCATATCTTCCGGATCTTGAAAACGGGCTGACACCGACCGGTATTACCTTTGTCGAGGAGATGGAGCGGCTCGGCATAGTGATCGATTTATCACACTTAAATGATGCCGGAATCCGCGATGTTTTTGCACATACGAGAGGTCCGGTCATTGCATCCCATTCCAATGCGCGCGGTGCGTGCTTCCATCTGCGAAACCTTTCAGATGAAATGATTCGTCAGCTCGCAGAGCGTGGCGGCGTCACCGGTATCAATTTCTGTCCGTCGTTTCTGCGCGAGGAGGAGCCGGCAACGAAAAAGGCATCGACGATGGATATGGTACGCCATATGAAATATCTGCGCAACGTCGGCGGTATCGATATCATCGGCCTTGGAACCGATTTTGACGGTTTCAGCGGCAAGACGGATGTGCCGGACGCTGCGCATATGCAGCATCTCGCAGATGTGATGAGCCACGACGGTTTCACCGATGAAGAGATAGAGAAGGTCTTTTCCAAGAATGTACTTCGGGTGTTTAGAGAATGCTGGAAATAAAACTACAGCTCCGGTGATGCCGCCAGAAGCTCCTTTGTATAATCATTCTGCGGATGCGCAAACAGTTCTTCCGTCTCCGCGTTCTCCACAATCCGGCCTTCTTTCATCACGAGAACCCGGTCGCACATCTGATAGATCACGTTGAGGTCATGCGAGATAAAGAGAATCGAGAGCTGAAGCTCCTCCTGAAGCTGAACCATCAGCTCCATGATCTGCTTCTGAATCGTCACATCGAGAGCGGAAACCGGTTCGTCGGCAAGGATCAGGCGTGAGCCCTGGATCAGTGCGGCCGCGATGCTGACTCTCTGGCGCTGGCCGCCGGAGAGCTCATGCGGGCGGCGTTTCAGGTGCTCTGCGGAGAGACCGACTCTTTCAGCCATCGCAAGAACCCGTTTTTTTCGTTCTTCTTTCGGAACCTTCTGCATCCGAAGCGGTTCTTCTAAAATCCAGGAGATTTTCTTCGCCGGATTCAGGGAGGAAAACGGGTCCTGGAAAATCATCTGCGGATGGTCGACCTGCGAAATTATTTCGCCCTCATCTGGGCGGATAAATCCTAAGATCACTTTGGAGAGTGTCGATTTTCCGCATCCGCTCTCTCCGACGAGACCGAGAATTTCATTTTCATGAAGCTCGAAAGAGATATCATGAAGCACCGTTTTTCTCTGCTTTCCCTCCTGATAGGAGGCAGAAATATGGCTGACTTTCAGAATGTTGTTCGGACTGATTTCTTCCATGGGTTATTTCTCCTTTTCCGCAGGCGGAGCAGCTTTTTTGTCAGAGCCTGTCGGCCATTGAGCTGTTGGAGCGATTTTGATTCGCTTTCGCAGCGATGTTCGTCGGTTCGGAATTGCATCGAGCAAGCGGCGGGTGTAGTCTTCCTTCGGGTGGAAAAAGACATCGTCTACACTGCCGGATTCCACAATCGTCCCATGATTCATGACGATGACCCGGTCACAGAGCGAACGGATGACGCCGAGGTCGTGTGAGATAAAAAGAATCGCCGTGTGATGGCGTTCATTGATTTTTTTCAGCAACTTTAAGATCTGCGACTGAATCGTCACATCAAGAGCTGTTGTCGGCTCGTCTGCAATCAGAAGCTTCGGTTCTGTAATAAGCGCCGCAGCGATCATCACCCTCTGGCGCTGACCGCCGGAGAGCTGGTGAGGGTATTTTTTGCAAAGCTTTTCCGGGTCGGGAAGCTCGACCTCATGCATTATGGCAAGAACCTTTTCATGACGTTCTGCCGGTGTGCAGCTCTCATGGATCAGCAGTCCCTCTGCAATCTGTTCTTCGATGGTCAGAACCGGATTTAAAGAGGTCATCGGTTCCTGAAAAATCATGCTGATTTCTTTTCCGCGGATGCGCTGCAGATCCTGGTTGGAAGCGTGCGCAACGGAAGAATCTTCGTAGAGAATTTCTCCGCCGGATACGGCGGAATTTTCCTTTAAAAGGTGCAGAATGGAGAGCGCCGTCTGGGTTTTGCCGGAACCGGATTCCCCGACAATGCCAAGCGTCTCACCTTCTTCTAAGGAAAAGGAGATGCCTTTTACCACTTCGGTCGGTGGCGTGGTATCGTAAAATGCAATTTTTAAGTCACGTACATCGAGAAGTGCCATATCAGTTACCGCCTTTCTTCTGTAATCCGTCGCCGAGGAGCGATACGCCAAGCGCCAGTAAAATGACAGCAAGACCGGGGAAAACAGAGCCCCAGGGAGCAGTCATCAGATACGTCTGGGATTCTGAGAGCATCCGTCCAAGCGAGGCATCGGGCGGCTGGACACCGATGCCGAGAAAGCTCATGCCGGCCTCGGAGAGAACGGCGTTGTTGAAACCGATTGCTGCCATCGAAAGAAGGGACGGGACCGTATTTGGCAGGATATGTACAAATATGATCCGAAGATGGGAAACACCCATCAGACGGGCACTTTTGACATAGTCCATATCTTTGCGTGCGAGAAATTCGCTTCTGGTGATACGTGCAAAGCTCGGAATGAATACGATACCGAGTGCAAGGATCACGTTGTATTTGCCGGGGCCAAGCAGCGCGATAAATACCAGCGCCAGCAGGATTCCCGGAAAGGAAACAATGACATCGTTTATGCGCATCAGGATTTCGTCAATCCATCCGCCAAAATACCCGGTGAACGCACCGACAAGAACACCAATGGTTCCGCCGAGTAGCAGAGTAGCGAAAGCGACGAAGAAGGTTGTACCGGTTCCTTTTAAGACGCGGCTGAAAATATCCCGTCCAAAGTGATCGCAGCCGAACGGGTGTGACAGAGATGGAGCAGCGAACTTGGCTGCGCCGTTCATTGCATCCGGGTCGTACGGTGTGTAGAAAAAGCCGATCAGAAGAAACAGAAGCATAAAAGAGGTGAGAACAGCTCCGATGATCAGCGTGAGATTGCGTTTCTTTTTCATAATGAAAACCCTTTCCTTTGTCGTGGGCGGCTCCCCATGACCTTTCGGTCGCGGGAGCTGATGATCGAAAGCTCCCGTCAGTCTTTTACGCGGATACGCGGATCAATTCTGCCATACAGCAGATCTACCACGAAATTGATGATAATAATGAGGGCGGCGATCAGTACAAGGATGCCCTGAACCACGGGGTAATCGCGGTTGGAGATCGAAGTGATCAGAAGATTGCCCATGCCCGGAATCGAAAAAACCTGTTCCAGAATAATGCTGTTTGCCACAATATCTGCGATTGTCATGCCCCAGAAGGTCAGTACCGGAATCAGGGCGTTTTTCAGCACATGGTGATACATAACACGGCGTGTACTGTTTCCGCGGGAATAGGCGGTGCGCACATAGTCGGCATCGAGCTGCGAGAGCACAGAGCTGCGCAGCATTTTGACAGCCATGGAACAGCGCGGAAGTGCAATAGCGGCAGACGGTGCAACAAGATAACCGATAAAACCGGAAAAATTTTCAGAAATCGGCACATAGGCGCCCGGCTGAAACCATTTGAGAATCAGACCGAAAAGATACGTGATCAGAATACCGATGAAAAATCCCGGCACAGACATGATCACCTGATTGATCGTCATGATCAGCCGGTCCAGATGGCCTCCGGCGTGCTGTGCTGTGAAAATGCCGATGGGAATCGAGACAACAAGGATCATCAGGAATGCGATAACGGTGATAGCGATGGTAATCGGAACTTTATCGCGGATCAGTTCTCCGACCGGCATCGAGTACGAATACGAGGTGCCGAGATCTCCATGAAAAAAGCCGGTTACCCACGAAGCGTACCGTTCCAGAACCGGCCGATCCAGCCCCATTTCCTTCTGCAGAGCCTCAATCCGCTCCGGCGTCGCCTCCGTTCCAAGCTGCGATTTTGCCGCATCTCCGGGTATGACGGAAAAGGCAAAGAACGATAAAAAGGATACAAGAAGCAGCGTAAGAAGGAGAGAGCCGAATTTCTTTGCAATGTATTTCATGAATGGAAATTCCTCCTTGTGTAATGTAGGATACTCCGGGAATTTTTCCCGGCTTATAAAAGCAGGCACAGAAAAGCTTCGGGCGTATCGGCTGAAGGTTTTCGTGCACGTCATTTTTATTGTAGACAATGCAGGTGTAAATAGCAAGATAAAATTGGAATATCTCGAATTACAGAATAACAGGAAAAGGCCTCTTGCATAACCGGTGCGGATGATGCAAAAAGCCTTTGATAAATTGCCTTCGATAAATCCCCTGTTTAGTTTTCCATTTCCCGTCCGAGGTACGTTGCCGCTACCTGGAGGAGCTTCTTTTCCGTGTCGCCCGGCAGGGACTCCCTGTCTTTGCCGCAGAGAATGACCGAACCGATGGCATCACCGGAGGAGAGAATCGGAAAAATGAGCTCCGGCAGAGGAGTAGTATTGTCTGTGTTTTCCAAAATTGAAAAATAAGCCTTTTCACCGGGACGCGCAAGTACTGTTTTCCGGTTCAGAATCGCTTCCTCCAGCCGGCTGCTGATGGACTTGCCAAGATAATTTTTCTGTTCCGGCCCGTTTGCCGCTACAATCTGTTCCTGATCCGAAACACAAACGAGACATCCGGTCACCGTTGAAATCGATTTTGTAAACCCTGCTGCGCATTCCGCCAGCTCTTCGATCGGTGAGTATTTCTTCAGGATAATCTCACCCTCCCGTCCGGTATAAATTTCCATGGCCTGTCCCTCCCGGATCCGCATCGTGCGCCGGATTTCCTTGGGAACTACCACACGCCCCAGATCATCAATCCTTCGAACAATTCCCGTCGCTTTCATATGAAAAATTCCTCCTGTTTCCGCAATGTACTTTCCATAATTTGTGCTGTATGGGTAGTATGTGGAAAAACAGGTGGAATTATGCATGGAAAAAAGAAACAGTATTTCCGCTGTTTGCAGCAATTTCGGAAAAAATACAGTGAAACAGCAGTGGTTAGTCTGGTTGCTCCTTTTACAGAAGACTGCGGTCTTTTCCGAGATAGAACAAAGCGATCGTATCCGGTCCGACGTGGCTTCCGGTGCAGTAATCGTAGGAAGTATTGATAAACTCACGCACCTTCACTCTTTTCTGGATTTCTTCCATCATATAAAGAGATTCCTCATAGGCATCTGCATGTGCGATTCCGACGATCTGCTTTTCCGGTTCTTCGATCGTTTCACAGAAAAGACGAATCAGTTCATTTAAAACGGCCTTGCGTCCTCGGACATTCTTGTAGGAAACAATATAGCCATCTTCACTTCCACGCAGAATCGGTTTGATTTTCAGCATATTTCCGACCACAGCGACACTTCCCTTGATTCTTCCGGTACGGGAAAGATATTTCAGATCGCCGACGGTGAAAACACCGTTCATTTTGCTAACGTAGGTTTCCAGAAGATCTGCCGCTTCGTCTACGTTCATGCCCCGATCGCGCATTTCGCTGGCATAGATGGCGAGGATGCCCTGTGCAAGAGAGGCATTCAGGGAATCGACGAGGCGGATTTTACGTTTTCCGCCGTATTCCTCAAGAAGCTCCTCGGCAGCAAGTCTTGCGGAGTTATAAGTTCCGCTGATGTTTTTGCTTAAGGAAAGATAGATGACATCCTGATCTGCCTCAAGAGCGGTGCGGAACGCATCCGCAAAATTTGCGGTGCTGATCAGTCCGGTCTTGATTTCACAGCCGGTGCGCATGGCATTGTAATATTCTTTTCCTTTTGCAAGCTCCTCTTCCGGTGACAGATCCGGGTCGAAGCAGATCAGCTCTTTTCCATTCACAAGATTGACGAAAGAAACGACATGGATATCGTATTTTTTCGCAGTAACAGCAGGCAGATTTGCCGCTGAATCAACAAAAATCCTGAAACATAAATAAAATTCTCCTTTGTAGTGTAAATGTCCCCCAAAATGATGTAACTTTTGATAAGCATTGTAACATATTGTATCACCAAAGAAGAGGGATTTCAATGGAGGATAGACAACATACTACAAAGGAGTGTGCCGAC
>ENA-OQCZ01000446-OQCZ01000446.1-human-gut-metagenome-genome-assembly--contig:-NODE-446-length-10903-cov-3.967520_pt1 | contig 10903 bp, 13 predicted proteins | sample MGYA00242505_ERZ504594 | MGnify/ENA primary metagenome ERZ504594 (study PRJEB26092, sample SAMD00036329) | human gut metagenome | host: Homo sapiens | study: EMG produced TPA metagenomics assembly of... | reverse complement strand
AGAAACTGCTTCCTTATAAATGTAGGAAACAAGGTTTTCCGGTTTTTCCGGGATGTTGGCGGTTTTAGCAACAAAGACTGCGTCGCCCGGCAGCCAGGTGCCGTCAGGCTGTTCTTCGGCGCCGCTCAGCGCTGCTTTGTAATAGCCTGCGTTGACGCCTGCATCGCGTAAGCGTTTAACAAGCAGGCCGGTAACGTATGTTTTACCGATATCTGTACCGATTGCTGTAATGAAAAGACCTTTACTCATAATTTTCACCTTCGTAATTTATTTTGGTTAACTTAAAATTCTATATGGTTAACTTTGTTATAGCTTAAGTATACGCTGTGAAGATTTTAATGTCAACCTAGCAAAATAGTATGGTTAACCATGTCAGGTTGGGCATAAAAAAGATTGACAGCCATATTTTGTGGTTATAACTGTCAATCTTTGCTTATTTTGTGGTTAACGAAGAATCATTCTTAATAAAAAGGAAAAAATTATTTTTTGCTGCTGCGTTTTTACGGATTTCGGTTACCGGTATGCCGCCGATGCCCCAGTTATCTGTATCAACCTCGTCGATGGTGACAACGGTGGTAGATTTGTTTTTGCCTAGAACGTCATGCAGAAGATTGGTTGCGCCTTCGATGAGAGCACGCTTCTGCTCAGGTGTAACGTTACCTTCTTTGGTGATTTTGATGTTTACATAGGGCATGCTGATGACCTCCTTGCGTTTTTCTTTCATTATAGCATATTTTGCTTGCAAACTGCGCGTTTCTATGCTATTATAAGTGCGGTAAAATTTACTGATGCACAGTAGCATTTAGGATGAGCTGGAGCAGTTAACAGTAAAGCTTACTTCTGAAAAATTTTTAAGTCAATACTCGCTTGGATCTATAAGACCGGGACGAAGACGCAAACAGGCTAACTATGCGCATTCCGTACCGGAATGCGCTTTTTTATATGCTTCGGCATTAATCGGCAATTCCATAGCCTTGAATTTGCACAGCGTCTCCTGTGGTCAGAAGGGAGGGCAATCTTGAAGGTTGGTATTATTGGCGGTGGCCGCGTTGGCAGCCGTCTGGCTGCAAGCTTGCGTGAAGCAGGCGTGCTGGTCGGCATTACGGCTGCATCTGAGCAGCACAGCGCACAGCTGGCACAGCAGTTTGGTGTACCGGCGACGGATAACGCGAAGCTGTGGCAGGCAGCGGACGTGTTGTTGCTTACCGTACCGGACCGGTTAATTGGTACGGTAGCGGAGGAGCTAGCGCAAAGCGTGACACCGGCGGCTAAGGTTGTACTGCATGTGAGCGGCAGTGTGGGATTGGAGCCTTTGGCTCCGCTTGCTCAGCTGGGCGCACACGTAGGCAGCCTGCATCCGCTGCAAAGCTTTGCCGGCGGCAATACAAAGCTTGCAGGTGTGTATATGGCGTTGGACGGTGACAGCGAAGCGCAGGACGCAGGCAAAAAGCTCGTAGAACTTTTTGGCGGCAAAGCGTTCAGTGTTCCTGCTGAAGAACGTGCGGCCTACCATGCGGCAGCGTGTATCTGCTCTAACTACGCCGTAGCGGTGGAGGCTATGGCGGCGCAGCTGATGGCGCGCTGGACCGGCAGCAATGAAGCTGCCTGGGAAGCACTGCTTCCCTTGTTCAAAGGCACAGCGGCTAATTTGCAGGCTACGCAAAATCCTGCAGCGGTCCTGACGGGACCAATTGCCCGCGGTGATGTCAGCACGGTAGCGAAACATCTTGCTGCCTTACCGGCAGATGTAATTCCTGCCTATTGCTCTCTGGGCCTGGCGACAACCTCGCTGGCCCTTGCTAATGGCACTATTGACGAAAATGCAGCTGATGAGCTGAGAAATTTGCTTGGAGGATATTATGGCTAACAAACAAGTAACAGTCGCAACGATTAAGGAAATGAAGCAAAATGGCGAACCTATCACGATGATAACCGCTTACGACGTAGCAATGTCCCGCAACGTGAACGAAGCAGGCGTAGATATGATTCTTGTAGGTGATTCCCTGGGTAACGTAATTTTAGGATATAATTCCACAGTCCCAGTAACGATGGATGAAATGATTCATCATACCAAGGCTGTTATGCGTGGCAACAGCACTGCTTTAGTAGTTGGCGATATGCCGTTTATGAGCTATCAGGCAAGCATTGTTGACGCAATGTATAATGCGGCACGTTTCCTGAAGGAAACAGGCTGCACTGCAGTTAAGCTGGAGGGCGGCTCTGAGGTAGTACCTCTCGTAGAGCGTCTGACACAGGCCGGCATTCCGGTATGTGCTCATATCGGTCTGACTCCGCAATCTGTAAATCAGCTGGGCGGCTTCAAGGTACAGGGCAAGGATATTGCCGCTGCACCAAAAAATGATTGATGATGCCCAAGGCTTTGGAGGCTGCAGGTGCCTTTTGCCTGCGTGCTGGAATGCGTTCCGGCCGCACTGGCTGCTAAGGTAACCAGCGAGCTGGAAAACCATGGCTACCATCGGTATAGGTGCCGGCAACGGCTGCGACGGTCAGGTGCTCGTATGCAATGACCCTTTTGGGAGCTTTCCACCGGCTTCTGCCCGAAAATTTGTTAAGAAGTATGCTAATCTGCATGATACTACCGTAGAAGCAGTAAAGGAATATATTGCCGATGTTAAGGCAAGAACCTTCCCTGCTCCTGAGCATACCTTTAAGATTGACGATGCTGTTTTAGAAAAATTATATTAATACTTTTATAAATAAAGTGAGGTAATTCAAAATGAAATTAGTACATACAGTTGCAGAGCTGCGCGAAGAGGTTGCAGCAGCTAAAGCTCAGGGTTTGACCATCGGCCTGGTGCCTACTATGGGTGCTTTGCATGAAGGCCATGCATCCCTGATTAAAGCAGCTAACATGGAAAATGACTTTGTTGTAGTCAGCGTTTTCGTAAACCCGACTCAATTCGGTCCTAACGAAGATCTGGACGCTTATCCGCGTACTCTGGAAGCAGACTGCAAGCTGGCAGAAAGCATGGGCGCTAACGTAGTTTTCGCTCCGGCTCCGAAGGAAATGTATCCGAGCGAAGATGCAACATGGGTAGAAGTAACCGGTGATATTACCAAGGTTCTGTGCGGCCGTACCCGTCCGATTCACTTCCGCGGTGTAACTACCGTTGTTACCAAGCTGTTCAACCTGGCACAACCTGACCGTGCTTACTTCGGCCAGAAGGACGCACAACAGGTTGAGGTTCTGAAGCGCATGGTAAAAGACCTGTTCTTCAATATCCAGCTGCGCATTATGCCGATTGTCCGCGAAGCTGACGGTTTGGCAAAGAGCTCCCGCAACACCTATCTGAATGAAGCAGAGCGCAAAGCAGCTCTGGTACTGAGCCGTAGCCTGAAGGCTGCTAAGGAGCAGTACGAAGCAGGTGAGCGTGACGCTGCTAAGATTACTGCGGCTGTTACCGCTTCCATTAAAGAAGAGTCCATGTCTGATATTGATTATGTTGAAATTTATGCACTGCCGGAATTGAAACCTGTAGCAGCTCCGATGGCAGGCAGCAACCTGCTGGCTGTAGCTGTTAAATTCGGCACCACACGTCTGATTGATAATGTAGTTTTGGAGGAGAAATAATATGCTTTATACTATGCACCATGGCAAAATTCATCGCGCTACCGTAACCCAGGCTAATCTGGAATATATGGGCAGCATTACTATCGACAGCGAGCTGCTGGAGCTGTCCGGTATTCTTCCGGGAGAGCGTGTACAAATCGTTGACAACAACAACGGTAACCGTCTGGAAACATATGTTATCGCCGGTGAGCGTGGCAGCGGTGTTATCTGCCTGAACGGTGCTGCTGCACGTAAGGTTCTGGTTGGTGATACTGTTATCATCATCGCTTACAGCCTCATGACCGAGGAAGAAGCTAAAACCTATGTGCCGAAGGTTGTAATGGTTGACGAAAACAACCATCCAATCAACGTTCGCGGTACTGAAAAGGAAGCAGAAATCGGCTGATTATAAGCATTATATGAGCACGTTGCGGCTTGCGCTTGGCGCAGGCTGCAGCGTGCTTTTTGTGTTGGCGGTTTGCTGAATTTATGAAGTATCAAGCGATTTCGGATAGTAATAAGAAGTTGCATATTTTTCGAAAAGAACAGCAAATAAAAAACTTCGGTAGAACGCTAAATATAATCGTTCTACCGAAGTTTTTCGTTTCTATTTGTTTTTATCGTGGCAGCAGCAATGTTCTGCTTCCACAGGCTTCATGGAGCATTCCGGGCAGATGCCTTCGCCCTCTAAAAGCTTGCTGCCCCAGGCGTACATGGCCTGCAGAATAGGAAAGAGGCTTTCGCCCCGCGGCGTCAGGCTGTACTCAACCTTAGGCGGTACGACGGCGTACACCTTGCGAGCAATCAAGCCGTCACCTTCCAGCTCGCGTAATTGCTGGGTGAGCATTTTGGGTGTGGCCTCGGGGACGAGGCGGCGCAGCTCGTTGAAGCGCAGAATTTTGCCGGACAGATGCCACAGGAGCAATGCTTTATATTTGCCGCCGATAAGCTGCAGCGTGGCGGCAACGGGACAGTTGACGTTAATAGTGTCTTTCATTTGGAGTTTCCTTTCTGCAAAGAGCAAGGCTACTAAGATATTATTATGCTATGAAAAAATTATATGCCTGCCTTGCGCAGCAAAAATTATATATCTTTACAGTATCTTTTTACATACTATCTACCTAAATAGTGCATTCTTGAAATAAAGGTAGCGTTTGCTATAATAATAGCAGATAAAAATTTTTTACGTCAAACAGATAGCAAGCGAAAGGAGCCACGATGAAAAAACAATTACTTGATATAACAGGCATGAGCTGCAGTGCCTGCTCTTCGCGCATCGAAAAGGTTGTCAACAGGATGCAGGGCGTGGAGCAGATGAGCGTTAATCTGCTGAAAAATAATGCACACGTTACCTTTGACGAAAGTGTTGTGGATGAAAAAGCAATTATCGCCCGCATTGAAAAGCTGGGTTTTGGCGCGAAAGTGCATGCTGCAAATGTTGCAGCACCGGTACCTCAGCAGGATACGGCGGCACAGGAGATGGAGGAGATGCGCCAGCGTCTTATCGGCTCGCTGCTTTTTGCCGGTCTTGTCTTTTATCAGCACATGGGGCGCATGTGGGGCTGGCCGCTGCCAAGCTTTATTCTGGGGCAGGAAAACGAGCTGATTAACGCTTTGCTGCAGATGCTGTGGTGTATTCCGGTGCTCTTTATCGACCGCAAGTATTTTATCCACGGTGTGCGCAATCTTTTAAGCGGTGCGCCTAATATGGATTCGCTGATTGCCGTAGGCAGCGGCGCGTCGTTTATTTACGGTTTGTATTCTGTATTTGGCATGGCGTATGCCTTTGGACACAATCGTCTTGATTTGTTGCCGGGCTTTGCCGATGCTTTATATTTTGAAGCGAGTGCCGTAATTTTGGCACTTGTAACTGTCGGCAAGTTTATGGAGGCGCGGGCAAAGAGCCACACCTCTGATGCGATTAAGGCGCTGATGAATCTTACGCCGAAGACGGCGCTTGTCGAGCGTCACGGGTTGCAGGGAGAAATTCCTGTAGAGGAGGTAGTTACGGGCGATGTGCTGATTGTAAAAAGTGGTGCGTCCGTGCCCGTGGACGGCAAAATTATTGAGGGCAGCGCTGCCCTGGACGAAAGTGCGCTGACGGGTGAAAGCCTGCCGGTAGATAAAACAATCGGTGACAAGGTTATCGGCGGCACTATTAACAGAAGCGGTTACTTTAAGATGGAAGCGACTGCGATTGGCGCTGATACTGCTTTAGCGAAGATTATTGCGCTGGTGGATGAGGCAACATCTTCTAAAGCGCCTATTGCCAAGCTAGCTGATAAGGTGAGCGGCTATTTTGTGCCTGCCGTTATAGGCATTGCCGTGCTTGCGGCGGTTGTCTGGCTGGCGCTGGGCGCAAGCTGGCATTTTGCACTGACGATAGCTATTTCGGTGCTCGTCATTTCCTGCCCCTGTGCTTTGGGATTGGCAACACCGACAGCGATTATGGTAGGAACGGGGCGTGGTGCCAAGAGCGGCATTCTGATTAAATCGGCAACAGCGTTGGAAACAGCGCATAAGATTGATACCGTTATCTTAGACAAAACAGGTACGATTACAGCGGGCAAGCCGGTGGTGACGGATATTTTACCTATAAAGATTACGGAAAATGAATTGCTGGCCTTTGCCGCAGGACTGGAAAAGCTGTCGGAGCATCCGTTGGGTGAAGCTATTGTTGCTGCTGCTGAAGCAAAGCAGCTTGTTTTGCCGGAAGCCGGCAATTATAAGCAAATCCCTGGTCAGGGTGTTACAGCGGAGCTTGCGGGAGCTGAATGTGCGGCAGGCAATCTCAAGCTGCTGGAGGCGTTGAATGTTGATGTCAGCAGTTTGATGGAACGGTATGACAAGCTGGCGGCTCAGGGAAAAACACCGTTATATTTTGTCCGTGCAGGCGAGCTTTTAGGCTGTATTGCTGTTGCCGATACCGTAAAGCCTACGAGCAGGGAGGCTATCGGCAAGCTGCAGGCAATGGGCCTGCGTGTGCTGATGGTAACAGGTGATAACCAGGCGACGGCGGAAGCCATTCGTGCGCAGGTGGGAGTAGATGAGGCTGTTGCTCAGGTACTTCCGCAGGATAAGGAAGCGGTAATACGCAAGCTGCAGCAGGAGGGCCATATTGTCGCCATGGTAGGCGACGGCATCAACGATGCGCCGGCGTTGGCGCGTGCCGATATAGGTATTGCTATCGGTGCCGGCACGGATATTGCGATTGAAGCTGCTGATATGGTTTTGATTAAGAGCGACTTGTTGGATGTGGCGAAAGCAATTTGCTTAAGCCGCAGCGTGATGACCAATATCAAGGAAAATCTTTTCTGGGCCTTTATTTATAATGCCGTCGGTATTCCGTTTGCCGCAGGTGTATTTTATACAGCCTTCGGCTGGCTGCTGAATCCGCTGATTGCAGCGGCGGCGATGAGCTGCAGCAGTGTTTCTGTTGTTACTAACGCACTAAGACTGCGTTTTATAAAATTGTAATTGCAAAGGAGATTTTATTATGACTAAGACTATTGCTATTGAAGGTATGCATTGCCAACATTGTGTTGGCGCCGTTAAGGAAGCACTTGCTGCTGTAGCAGGTGTAACAAGTGTTGTTGTTTCCTTGGAAAACAATAATGCGGTTATTGAGGGCACAGGCCTGGATGATGCAGTTTTGAAGGCTGCTGTTGAGGATACCGGCTTTGATGTAACCGGCATCAACTGAAAATAAGCACAAAAAACGCCGCGTAAAGCGGCGTTTAAGTTTGTAAAAAGGTCGCTGCGCAGCGGCCTTTTTCTTATGCAAATATTTCTGCTATAGCAGGCGGAAGCATGTCAAGTGCGCTTGCTGTCATAAATGCGGCAGCAATGGCTACGACGATAAAAGCAGCAGCGTGCGGATAATCCTTTTTGCGCACGGAAGAGAAGATGGCACGCAGGGATAAAAGCAGAATCAGACCCCAGATGTAGGGACCGGTTACTTCATGGAAAAATTTTTCAAACATGATAACACTCCTTGCTGGCTAAAAAATGTGTTTAAGCAGATATAGATATACATATAATAAAAAAACACCCGCAATAGCAGGTGCTGTTTTTGGATTGGTGCCTCAGCACAGAATCGAACTGTGGACACAAGGATTTTCAGTCCTTTGCTCTACCAACTGAGCTACCGAGGCGTAATGGCGACCCGGATGGGACTCGAACCCACGACCTCCGCCGTGACAGGGCGGCATTCTAACCAACTGAACCACCGGGCCATTACAATATTGAGGCAAAATGGGCAAAAAATGGTGGGCGCTAACGGGATCGAACCGCTGACATTCTGCTTGTAAGGCAGACGCTCTCCCAGCTGAGCTAAGCGCCCGTATTTGGTGACCGGTGGGGGAATCGAACCCCCGATACCGCCGTGAAAGGGCGGTGTCTTAACCGCTTGACCAACCGGCCAAATGTGGTGACCCATGTAGGCCTCGAACCTACGACACCCTGATTAAGAGTCAGGTGCTCTACCAACTGAGCTAATGGGCCGTGGTCACGTTACTTGATTATAATACTCTATATGCAGGAAAATGTCAAGCACTTTTTTCAAAAAAACTTAAAAAATCTCCGGAAGCATAAAAACATTTGACTATGCATCTAGAAAAGCATACAATTAAAGTGTTATAGTAGGTTCTAAATTTTTTGTACGGAGGATAGACTTATGGATTACGATATTGCCGTTATTGGTGGTGGTCCTGCCGGCGTATCTGCAGCGATTACTGCAGCCAGCAAGGGACGTAAGGTTGTTCTGTTTGAAGCCCATGGCTTCAGCCCCCGTCTGCGTAGTGTAGCGCAGATTACAGATTATATGGGTATACCCGATATTTCCGGTACTGCGCTTATGGATATTTTTGTAAATCATCTCAAGCAGATGGAAGTAGATATTATTGAGGCCAAAATTATTTCTTTGCGTGAGGTAGGCGAAGGCTTTATGCTGGGTACTCCGCATGGTGAATATTCTGCGGATTCCGTAGTATTGGCAACCGGTATTTCCCGCTCTACCCTTTTCCCCGGTGAAAAGGAATTTTTGGGTAAGGGCGTAAGCTACTGCGCTGTTGTTGATGCTGATAAATATAAGGGCAAGTCCGTGGCTGCTATTGCTACAGTACCTGATGCTCTGGAAGAGGTTGAATATCTGGCAGACCAGTGCGAGCATGTATTCTTCTTCCCGCTGTATACCGGCTTTGTTCCGCCTAAAAAGAAAAATATTACCGTAGTGCTGGATAAGCCGACAGAAATTACCGGTACCGACAAGGTTACCGGCTTGCGTGCAGGCGATGATTTTTACAGCGTTAAGGCTGCCTTTGTGTTCCGTGCCAGCGACCCGCTTAACAGCTTCCTGCCGGGCCTGGAAATACGCGGCCGCAGCATTTATGTTGATGATCAGGCGCAAACAAATATTGAAGGCGTTTTTTGCCGGCGGTGACTGCACAGGTCAGCCTTGGCAGGTAAACCGTGCTGCCGGTCAGGGACAAAAGGCTGCTCTTTCGGCAATCCGCTATCTTGCACGTCGCGATGAGGGAATTGACTATTAAAAATTGCAGTAAAATCTTTTATCCCGACGGGATTTATGCTACAATATAAGTTATGATAAATTATTTGGAGGCTATATTATGTTAGATTTAAAATTCGTCCGCGAAAATCCGAAGCTGGTCGAAGAGGCTGTAAAAAGCCGTAATGGCAGCCTTGATTTGACTGAATTCCTGGAACTGGATAAACAACGTCGTGAAATTACCCAACAGGTAGAAGCACTGAAAAAAGAACGCAACACTGCATCTCAGGAGATCGGCAAGCTGAAAAAAGCCGGTCAGGATGCTGCTGAGCAGATGGCTGCAGTTCGTGCTCTCGGCGATAAAATTGCTGCAGATGACAAGGAACTGAAAGAAATTGAAGAGAAAATCAAAAGCATTCTGCTGACTATTCCTAACGTTCCCGCAGAAGATGTTCCCGTAGGCAAAGATGATACCTGCAACCCGGTTATCCGCACCTGGGGCGAACCGACCAAATTTGATTTTGAACCTAAGGCTCACTGGGATATCGGTGAAAACCTGGGCATTCTGGATTTCGAACGTGGCGTTAAGGTTAGCGGTGCACGTTATGTATTCTATCGTGGCATGGGCTCCCGTCTGGAGCGTGCCGTTATCAACTTCTTCCTGGATGTACACACCAGAAAGCATGGTTATACCGAATTCTTCCCGCCGTTCATCGTTAACGGTGCAAGCATGCAGGGCACCGGCCAACTGCCGAAATTTGCCGAGGATATGTACAAGCTGGAAAAACGGCGATATGTACCTGATTCCGACCGCAGAGGTTCCTGTAACCAACTATCATCGTGATGATATTCTGACCGGCGACGAACTGCCGCTGAAATATACCGCTTACAGCGCTTGCTTCCGTGCAGAAGCCGGTGCTGCAGGCCGTGATACCCGTGGACTGATCCGTATGCATCAGTTCAACAAGGTTGAGCTGGTTAAATTCACCAAACCGGAAGAATCCTGGGCTGAGCTGGATAAGCTGACTAATGATGCTGAAGAAGTTCTGCAATTACTGGGCCTGCCGTACCATGTTGTACGTCTGTGCACCGGTGATCTTGGCTTCAGCTCTGCTACCACCTATGACCTCGAAGTATGGCTGCCGGCAGCAAACTGCTACCGTGAAATTTCTTCCTGCTCCAACTTCCTGGACTTCCAGGCACGTCGTGCCAACATCCGCTTCCGTCGTGATGCAAAATCCAAACCGGAATTTGTACATACCCTTAACGGCAGTGGTGTAGCTGTTGGCCGTACTGTTGCTGCTATTCTGGAAAACTATCAGCAGGCTGATGGCAGCGTAGTTGTTCCTGAGGTTCATGCGTCCTTACATGGGCTGCGATGTAATTCCCGCTCCGAAAAAATAATTTGCGCAGATACAGCTCAAAAAAATAAGCGTTGAAATGTCATTTAACCGGCATTTCAACGCTTTTGTTTTGCCTGCCGGATTCAGATATGTTTCTGTGTTTAATATGTTTTGTGGCGAAATTTTCGCTATTTTATGCTAGAAAATGAGCCAATCCGTGATTATTGGAAAATTTTCCCGTTCTCCTTGAAAAAAATTCAATTTTTTGCCGTTTTCCTATTGTACTTTAAAATTATTGTGGTACAATCATAGAAGAAAAAATAAATGCAATAGCAAGGGGAGAGTGTTATGAGTAATAAAAAATCATTTCCAAATAAGCCAACAGGCTGTAGAAAAATTAGCGGTACGTTTCGGTACGCCGCTGTTAGTGCTTTCTCTTGAGGAAATCAAAAGAACTACAAGGTTTTGAAAAAAGTATATGCC
>ENA-OQCZ01000445-OQCZ01000445.1-human-gut-metagenome-genome-assembly--contig:-NODE-445-length-10904-cov-4.096780_pt1:7500-10904 | contig 10904 bp, 6 predicted proteins | sample MGYA00242505_ERZ504594 | MGnify/ENA primary metagenome ERZ504594 (study PRJEB26092, sample SAMD00036329) | human gut metagenome | host: Homo sapiens | study: EMG produced TPA metagenomics... | reverse complement strand
GGTCGTCATCAAAGCCGATGTCGAGCTGGGCGGCACCGACCAGCTGTTCAACCTGTTGGCGGGTCGCGAGCTCATGGAGAAGATGGGAATGGAGCCGCAGGTGTGCCTCACGTTGCCCTTGCTCGAGGGCACTGACGGCGTGCAGAAGATGTCGAAGAGCTACGGCAACTACATCGGCCTCACCGACGAGCCTGCCGATATGTTCGGCAAGGTCATGTCCATTCCCGACGAGCTCATGGTGAAGTACTATCGTCTCGCCTCGGCGCTGCCGGTCGATCAGATCGACGAGATCGAGCGCGGTCTGGCCGCCGACGAGCTGCATCCGAACAAGGTGAAACGCGCGCTGGCGAAGAATATCGTAGCCGCGTATTACGACGAGGCGGCGGCGCAGGCGGCCGAGGAGCAGTTCGACCTCGTGTTCAAACAGCATGCCGTGCCGAACGACATCCCCGAGTTCGCAGCCGACCTCACGCCCAACGACGACGGAACCGTGTACCTGGCGAAGCTTTTGGCCGATGCGAGCCTGGCTGCAAGCGCCGGCGAAGCGCGTCGTCTTATCGACGGCGGCGGTGTCAAGGTGAACGGCGAAGCGCTGCCTGCGAAGTCCTACAACGTGGATCCTGCGCTGCTCGCGGGCGCGACGCTGCAGGTGGGCAAGCGAAAGTTCGTGAAGCTGGTGTAGCCCGTTTCCTCGAATCGTGTAATAATCGGCAGGCGGCTTTCGGGCCGCCTGCTTTGCTTCTGGAAAAGTTTTTGAAAATATTTGCAAGGATTCGCGCCCCTCGTTCGTTTTGCATATGAAGGACGAAGCGAACGACAACAGGAGGATCGACCGAAATGAAGAAGAACGTGATCGCAATCGTGGCAGCTGTGGCTCTCGTGCTGCTCGCCGTGCCCACCATCGCATTCGCCAACGGCATGCAGCAAACTTGGTGTCCGTCCGGCGGAGTCGGGTCGCTCGCTCATCATGCGATGCGCGCAGCGGGAGACAGCGACGCCGGCGCGACGGTCGGCGCGGCTATCGCCACCGTGCGCGGTGAATACGTCGATCGCAACAACGACGGCGTGTGCGACAACTACGGCGTCGGCAAGGGCGCGAACGGCCAAGGTTCGTGCGCGGGCTACGCCGATGCCGACGGCGACGGCATCGGCGACAACTGCGCGAACGGACAGGGATCGTGCCCCGGCTACGCCGACGCCGACGGAAACGGCGTATGCGACAACTACGCTAACGGCTGCGGTAACGGACGTGGCTCAGGCTACGGTTGCGGCAACGGCAACGGCGGCGGTGCCGGCTACGTCGACGCCGACGGCGATGGCATCTGCGATAACTACGGCGCGGGTAACGGTCGCGGCCATCACGGCATGCGCCGCTAGCGAAAGCGGGCGGTGCGCGTGCGATCGGCAGGAGACATCGAGAGGGCGATAGAGCGGCACGGCGATGCGGTATGGCGCGTCGCCGTGCTGTACTTCCACGCTCACGCCGACGCCCAGGATGCCTTTCAGGACGCGTTTTTGAAGTACGCGCTTGCCGATCAGGTGGCGTTCAACGACGACGAGCACTGCAAGGCGTGGCTCATTCGGGTGACCGCCAACGTATGCAAGGACATGCTCAAGGCCGCATCCCGTCGCGCGGTGTCGCTCGACGACGCGGTTTGCGCAGCTTCGAACGACCCGGCCACGCAGCCCGCATCGTTCTCCAGCGAGGTGGTGGACGCCATGCGTTCCCTTGACGATCCCCCTCGCACTCCCTTGTATCTTTCTCTGTACGAGGGTTATACCGCTCCGGAGATCGCGCAGATGGTGGATGCTCCCGTGAACACGGTGTACTCATGGCTCGCGCGAGGCAAGAAGCAATTGCAGGAGGTGCTGTCATGACCGACCTCGATACGCGGGTGCGCCAGGCGTTCGATAACGTGACCGTTCCCGACGACGTGAAGCGTGGCACCCTTACCTATATAGCAAGCATTGCGGAGGCGTCTGGCGTTTCGGCGGAAACGGCTCCCGCAAGCGCTGCCGCACCGCGCAAGCACGCCCGCGCGCGCATCATTCCTCTGCGTCGTGCCGCTGCGGCGCTCGCCGCGTGTCTCGCACTGGCTTTCGCGGGATTCGGAGGCTTCGCGTACGCGCAGCCCACTACCTATGTAGGCATTGATGTCAACCCTTCCATCGAGCTTGGGGTCAACCGGTTTGGCATCGTCGTTCGGGTCGAGGCGCTCAACGGCGATGGGGAGTCATTGCTCGATGCCGTGTCGCTTACGGGTCGCGGGTATGCGGACGCTCTCAGCCTCCTCACGCAAAGCGATGCGTTCTCGCCCTATGCGCAAGAGGACTCGTACATTGAGATCAGCGTCACTTCCGACGATGCACGACAGGCGGAGGCTATCCGCCAGCAGAGCGACGCATGCCTGAGCGCGCTTCCCTGCCGCGGCTCCTGCCATGCCGTCGACGAGGGAACGCGCGAAGCCGCCGTCTCTGCAGGCATGGGCGTCGGCCGCTACCGCGCCGCTCTCGAGCTCGTTGAGCTCGACCCCAGCGTGACGCTTGAAGAATGCGCGAGCCTTTCCATGCGTGAGCTGCGCGACAGAATCGCGGCGCTTTCCTCAGGGGACAGCGAAGGAAGAGGCTCAGGGAACGGACAGCACGGCCATGGTGGCGGTGGGGGACAGCACGGCAAAGGGAATCGATAATCAACCGGTATGTGTGGCACTCGTGGAGGGTGCCACGTTGTTTTGCCGGCGTTATTAGATCTTTACCTGGGGTTTTTGCCAATCCGAGCAAAAAAAGTTTGAGATTTTGCAAAATTACCCATTGCCTTACGTACACCTTACGGGTAATATACAAAAACCCGCGTTTGAGGAAAGCGCGGAACGGATCTCTCCTGAAGCACCAAAGAGATAAGCAATCTCCGAACGGCTTCAAAGAATTTTGAAAAAAGTTCTTGACAGGAAAGAAACGATACAGTAAAGTATTTCCTCACGCGCTTGAAACAAACAAGCGCAGCGGGATCCGAAAGGATACTGCAGAACCTTGAAAACCGGATACTGAACAGCGAAGAAGAGAAAAGCCAAGCAAACGATTCTTGCGAACGGAAACCCGGCCCGAGCGCGCACCCTCAAGACGGGGGGCGGGCGAGGGCCGAAACCAAGATCGGACTTCAGCGGGAAGCGATTCCCGCCTCTTAAACGGAGAGTTTGATCCTGGCTCAGGATGAACGCTGGCGGCGTGCCTAACACATGCAAGTCGAACGATGAAACCGCCCTCGGGCGGACATGAAGTGGCGAACGGGTGAGTAACACGTGACCAACCTGCCCCCCTCTCCGGGACAACCTTGGGAAACCGAGGCTAATACCGGATACTCCCTCCCCTGCTCCTGCAGGGGTCGGGAAAGCCCAGGCGGAGGG
>ENA-OQCZ01000445-OQCZ01000445.1-human-gut-metagenome-genome-assembly--contig:-NODE-445-length-10904-cov-4.096780_pt1:0-5000 | contig 10904 bp, 6 predicted proteins | sample MGYA00242505_ERZ504594 | MGnify/ENA primary metagenome ERZ504594 (study PRJEB26092, sample SAMD00036329) | human gut metagenome | host: Homo sapiens | study: EMG produced TPA metagenomics... | reverse complement strand
TTTAGGGCTAGCCTCGGCCGTTCTCCGACGGCGGTAGAGCACTGGATCGTCGAGGGGGCTTCACCGCCTACCGACACGAACCAAACTCCGAATGCCGCCGGATCAGAGGCCGGGAGTCAGAACATGTGGGCTAAGCTGTGTGCTCGAGAGGGAAACAGCCCAGACCGCCCGCTAAGGTCCCCAAGTTTATGCTGAGTGGCAAAGGATGTGCGTTTGCCTAGACAACCAGGATGTTGGCTTAGAAGCAGCCACCCCTTCAAAGAGTGCGTAACAGCTCACTGGTCGAGTGGACATGCGCCGACAATACACGGGGCTAAGCATAACACCGAAGCGGCGGACTAATCTATATTAGTGGTAGGGGAGCTTTCCCCGCAGCGGAGAAGCCGAGAGGGCGACCCTCGGTGGAGCGCGGGGAAGTGAGAATGCTGGCATGAGTAACGAGAGCGGCGCGAGAAACGCCGCCGCCGTAAGCCTAAGGGTTCCTGGGCAAGGCTAATCCTCCCAGGGTCAGTCGGGAGCTAAGGCGAGGCCGAGAGGCGTAGCCGATGCGCAACAGGCGGACATTCCTGTACCGCCTGCGGACCGCTATCACCGACGGGGTGACGGAGAAGGGTAGCCGAGCGGGGTTCTGGACGTCCCCGTGAAAGCGCGTAGGGAGCATCGCATGGAAATCAGCGGCGCACGTATCCTGAGACGCGAGACGAAAGCTTATGCTGAAGTCGGCGAGCCCATGCTTCCGAGAAAAACCTCTAGGAAGGGACGCAGGCGCCCGTACCAAAACCGACACAGGTGGGCAGGTAGAGCATACCGAGGCGATCGGGAGAACCATGGTTAAGGAACTCGGCATACTGACTCCGTAACTTCGGGAGAAGGAGTGCCCCTGGCGGTGACGGGACTAGCTCCCCGAGCGGCCGGGGGTCGCAGCGAAACGGCCCAAGCGACTGTTTACCAAAAACACAGGACTCTGCAAAGCCGTAAGGCGACGTATAGGGTCTGACGCCTGCCCGGTGCTGGAAGGTTACGCGGATGGGTCAGCCGCAAGGCGAAGCTCTGAAGCCAAGCCCCAGTAAACGGCGGCCGTAACTATAACGGTCCTAAGGTAGCGAAATTCCTTGTCGGGTAAGTTCCGACCTGCACGAATGGCGTAACGATTTGGGCGCTGTCTCAACCATGGACCCGGTGAAATTGTATTATTCGTGAAGATGCGAATTACCTGCGGAAGGACGGAAAGACCCCGTGAACCTTTACTGCAGCTTGACATTGATCGTTGGCTCGGCGCGTAGAGGATAGGCAGGAGGCTGCGAAGCCCGGGCGCCAGCCCGGGCGGAGCCGACCTTGGAATACTGCCCTCGTCGCGTCGGCGATCTAACCCCCGGCCGTGATCCGGCGGGGGGACCGTGTCAGGCGGGTAGTTTGACTGGGGCGGTCGCCTCCCAAAACGTAACGGAGGCGCGCAAAGGTCCGCTCAGAACGGTCGGCAACCGTTCGCAGAGCGCAAGAGTACAAGCGGGCTTGACTGCGAGGCCCACAAGCCGAGCAGAGACGAAAGTCGGTTCTAGTGATCCGGCGGCACAGAGTGGAATGGCCGTCGCTCAACGGATAAAAGGTACTCCGGGGATAACAGGCTGATCTTGCCCAAGAGTCCACATCGACGGCAAGGTTTGGCACCTCGATGTCGGCTCATCGCATCCTGGGGCTGAAGTCGGTCCCAAGGGTATGGCTGTTCGCCATTTAAAGCGGTACGCGAGCTGGGTTCAGAACGTCGTGAGACAGTTCGGTCCCTATCCTCCGCAGGCGCAAGAGGATTGAGGAGGTCTGCCCCTAGTACGAGAGGACCGGGGTGGACGGACCTCTGGTGCAGCAGTTGTCGACCAACGGCACGGCTGCCTAGCTACGTCCGGCACGGATAACCGCTGAAAGCATCTAAGTGGGAAGCCGTCTCCAAGATGAGTCCTCTTTCCGGTAAGGGCCCAGGCAGAACACCTGGTCGATAGGCCGCAGGTGCAAGGCGTGCGAGCGCCTCAGCCGAGCGGTACTAATAGCCCGAGCTCTTCTTCGCATGCATATCCCTCGGGTTGCGCGATCGAAAGTCACGAGCGCTGTGCAGCCGCCAGGGTGGCGCGGGGGGATCCCGCGGCCCTGACGGGGCCATACAGGCCCGCGCGGGAACGCCCTGCGCGAGCGCGACCATGGAGGCGGGGATCACCCGGTCCCATTCCGAACCCGGAAGTTAAGCCCGCCATCGCCGAAAGTACTGCAGCGTCAGGCTGTGGGAGGATAGGGCGTCGCGCTCGCGGAGGGCGTTTCGGCATGCGGAGGCCCCGCCCCCCTCGGGAGGCGGGGCCTCCGCGCGTTCCGGGGCTCCGCTCCCCTAGGAGGCGCGTGGCGTTCCGTGTCCGGGGTCTTGAGGCTCATCCCGCTCGGGAGCTGGATCGCGAAGCCTTCGAGTAATCCGTCTCCGGCCTTATTCGCCCTCTTCTTTCTCCCATTGTCTACTGCTTCCCTTTTCCTTGCGTTCCGCATGCGCCGAAGCGCCGTTGGGACAACTCGCTTGCTATATATGTTGACAACATGCATGCTTAAGGAGTATAGATGTTATTAGCATATAGAGGCGAGCTTGCGGAAGGAAGTGGGGCCTATGCCGAGAGACGATTGCGGCGGAGAGGGTGCGCGCGTCAGCCGTGTTGTCGACGCCGCGGAGGCGGCGGCGGGGCGTTGGTCGAGCCTGCCGCCCTTGCAGCATTGCTGTATGCGGGCGGATATGGCTACGACATGCGCAAGGCGATCCTCGAGCGTACGAATGGCGAGGTGGATGTCGACGTAGGCGGCTTGTACCGGTCGCTCAGACGGCTCGAGGACGAAGGTGCGGTGGCATCTCGATGGTGCGACGAGGACGTTGGGCCGCGCCGTCGCGAGTACGAGCTGACGCAGCAGGGAGTCGAACTGGCCGAACAGTGGCTCGATGCGCTTCGGGCGCGACGGCGCCTCGATGATTTGCTGGTCGAGTTGCTGGAAGGCGGCTTGGCGGAGCTGAAACGAAACGACGTTTGAAGTATTATCCGGACATGAATGAAAGAAGGGCGAGATGGGCGAGACGATGAAGCTTGCGGTGCCGACGATGGGCGAAGCGGGGTTGGAATCCGAGCGCGCGGGGCATTTCGGCCACTGCGACTGCTTCACTGTGGTGGAGATCGCCGATGGCGAGATCACGGGTACGAGCGAGGTGGCCAACCCTCCGCACGAGGAAGGCGAGTGCATGCGTCCGGTCGGCTTGTTGGCCAAAGCCGGAGTGGACGCTATCGTGGCGGCGGGCATGGGCATGCGCCCGCTCACGGGCTTCAACCAGGCGGGCATCACGGTGTACTTCGAAAACCAGACGCCGATCGTGGGTGATGCGGCGAAGCTGGTGGCTGCGGGCAGCGTGCCGGTGATGAGCGCGGACAACGCGTGCAACCATCACCACTGATCACCTGTTTGACGAGGTCGTTCGAACACCCTCGAAGCTTGGGCTTCGAGGGTGTTCTTCTTTGCGCGTTTGAAAGGTCATGCTATGCTGCAAGGAAGCGAATGAAAGGACGAAGCGGTGCGGCAACTCGATGAAGAAGGCAGATATCGTCTCGGGGCAGCGGACCTTCTGACGTCGAAGCGCTGCGTGCTGGAAGGGGCGGTGCCTCCGATCGCTATCACGCAGGAGGAGCCTGTTCGGTCGTACGGTTGGGTGAGCAAGGGGCTGCCGACGCCCGCCACGGGCGGACTCTATGTTGTCGAGTTCTTCGGAAAAAGCGATATCGCGATCTTGGCTTATATCGATCCGTTCGGGCGCGTGTTTTCGACGAGCGAAGCGTCTGCCGTGCCTCCGGCGAGGACTCCCGATCTGACGTTCGCGAGGGTTCCCCAGCAGGCTGCCGGAGAAGAGCTGGGGTGCGTGTACGTCCATGAAAGCGACGGGTCGAAAAAAGATGTTGCCCAGTACCGCTGCGCAAGCGGCCGCTATGCGCTGTTCGATTCTTGGTACGACTTCGGCCCGTACGACATGAACTTGACGTACGAAGACGCGATGGCTCGGGCGTATTTGGCGTTCGTGCTGCGTCCTTCGCTCGGAGCGCCGTCGGTACCCGAGCGCGGCATCGGCGGCGTGTTCGAGCGGCTGAAGGGTGACAAGCCCTTGACGGCGATGCGATCCATCGTGGAGGACGCGCGCTGTGCCGAGGACGATCCGGTGTGCAAGCCTCCTGCGCTCGTCAGCTGCTTGGCGCACTGGCTGACCGAGGCGGGGCTGGACAAACTGGCAGGGGTCAAGGACGAGGCGCTGCGCTTGGTTCGCACCGTGCGCTACGCCAACACCTATTATCTGGGCGTGGAAGACGGGGAAGCTCCTATCACGATCGAGACGGTGTGGGCGATCGAGGCTGCGCTCAATCGGTTTCTGCTGGTAAGCGAGGCGTTCGGCGATCGCGCCTCGATGGCAACGGAGGCGGATTGCGCTCGGTGGGACGCCTATCTGCTGGAAACGGTGGCTGCGCAGCGTCCAGTGATGGACGGGCCTGCGGATGCGCCTGCGGCAGAGCGGGCGGGCGAATGGAGCGTGCGGTGCGCGATAGGGGCGATGCTCGAGCGGTTGCGGCTTCCGGTGCGTTTGGACGCGTCGATGCGCTTCGACGTGGAGGCGGGGGCGGCGGCGTTCGATCTGAAGGTTCCGGGCGCGTCGCTCATGCCGTCGTGGGCGTGGCGGGAGGAAAGCGGCTGGGTGCAGGCGAGCGAGCGCGATCGGGACGCGCAGGCGCATCGCTACGCGCTGCATCTGGGGCTGGTGCTGGCTGCTGCTGCATTCGACGCTTCGTCTGGAATCCGACGCGTCGACATCGTGGCGCGGCCGTGCGAGAACGCGGCGCCGAGCTCGAGCGACGAAAGTAAGGGAGAGTTTCCGCGCGAGTCGTCTGCGCGGGCGTTCGTGCAGACGACGTTCGCTCGGGAAACGTACGAGGCGTTCGGACGCTTCG
>ENA-OQCZ01000444-OQCZ01000444.1-human-gut-metagenome-genome-assembly--contig:-NODE-444-length-10906-cov-3.425457_pt1 | contig 10906 bp, 10 predicted proteins | sample MGYA00242505_ERZ504594 | MGnify/ENA primary metagenome ERZ504594 (study PRJEB26092, sample SAMD00036329) | human gut metagenome | host: Homo sapiens | study: EMG produced TPA metagenomics assembly of... | reverse complement strand
GCGGAAAAAATCCAATGCCACCGCTGTATTGTACAGAATTTTCAGATCGGAAAATTCCTGCCCGCATACAGTAACCGCAGAACAATTATAGGACTTTAGTAGGTTGATGTGGAAGATAAAGTGTGCTATGATGGAAGCATTCAGCAGGTCTGCGCTTCCTGCGCAGTCCATATGTCAGACATAATGGAGGAAACGATCATGGGAGAAAAGAGAAAACCGGCAACGATCTGCATCCAGAGCGGATGGAAACCAAAGAACGGAGAGCCGAGAGTTCTTCCGATTTATCAGAGCACAACTTTTAAATATGAGACGAGCGAACAGATGGGAAGACTGTTCGATCTGGAGGAAGATGGGTATTTCTATACAAGACTTGCGAACCCGACGAATGATGCGGTAGCGGAAAAGATCTGTGAGCTGGAAGGCGGAGTGGCTGCGATGCTCACATCTTCCGGACAGGCGGCGAACTACTATGCGGCCTTCAATATCTGCAATGCGGGTGACCATATTATCAGCGCAGCGACGATCTACGGCGGAACCTCCAACCTGTTTACAGTGACAATGAAGAAACAGGGGATCGATGTGACACTGGTGGATCCGGACGCACCGGAGGAGGAGATCGAGAAGGCGTTCCGCCCGAATACAAAAATGGTATTCGGTGAGACGATCGCGAACCCTGCTCTTGTCGTTCTCGATATTGAGAAATTTGCACGGCTTGCCCACAGACATGGGGTGCCGCTTATCGTGGATAATACGTTCGCGACACCGATCAACTGCCGGCCGTTCGAGTGGGGCGCGGATATTGTGACCCATTCTACCACAAAATATATGGACGGACATGCGATGACTGTCGGCGGCTGCATCGTTGACAGCGGAAACTTCGACTGGAATGCCCATGCGGATAAATTCCCGGGACTTACCACACCGGATGAATCCTATCACGGAATCGTGTATACCGAGCGCTTCGGTAAGAAAGCCTATATCACAAAGGCGACCGCGCAGCTTATGCGTGATCTGGGTTCGATCCCGTCCCCGATGAACTCCTTCCTTTTAAATGTTGGTCTTGAGACCCTGCACCTGAGAATGCCGAAGCATTGCGAGAACGCCCAGAGGGTTGCGGAGTGGCTGCTTGCGAGAGAGGACGTGGCATGGGTCAATTATCCAGGGTTAAAGGAGAATAAGTACCATGCTCTGGCTGAAAAATATATGCCGGACGGAAGCTGCGGCGTGATCTCTTTTGGATTAAAGGGCGGAAGACAGGCGGCAGGAGAGTTCATGGACAAACTGAAATTCGTTGCTATCGTCACACATGTTGCCGATGCAAGAACCTGCATTCTCCATCCGGCAAGCCATACCCACCGCCAGCTCACCGATGAGCAGCTCGTGGAGGCGGGAGTTGATCCGTCCCTGATCCGGCTCAGCGTTGGAATTGAGGATGCGGATGATATTATTGAAGATTTAAGACAGGCACTGGAAGATTAAATGCTACCTGATGCACAGGCTGCGTTGAGGAGCAGATGAAAAGAAGCCGCCGGGGAAACAGTCTCCGGCGGTTTAACAGAAGATATGAGGCATAATTTATGATCGAAATGGATGAAATGAAGGGAAGAGGAAAGCGTGGCCTTTTAAGGGTCGTATTTGGACGAACCATGTTCTTCCTGCTGTTTTATCGCGCTGCAGCTGGCGTTTTTCTTCTGGATCTATGTATGGCTGGATAACAAATATCAGGCCTGGGGATACGGCTCCTTCGCGTTGATCAGCGCGATTCTCACGATCCATATCCTGAACGAAAAGCAGAACGCCAGCTTTAAAATGGCGTGGCTGATCCCTGTCCTGCTGTTTCCGGTATTCGGAACCTTGTTCTACGTGTTTGTCCAGCTTCAGATGGAGACGAAGATCTTCGCCAAACGGATCGCCGAGGTTCAGAAGAGGACGGACCACTTTCTGGAGCAGGACACGGCTGTCTATGAACGGCTTAGCCGCAGGAGCCGGAGAAATGCGAATCTCAGCCTTTATATGAAGAAAAGCGGCGGCTATCCTACCTGGGACCGCACGAACTTCAAATATTTTCCACTGGGAGATGAGTTCTATACGGATGTCCTTCAGGAGCTCCAAAAGGCCAGAAGATATATTTTTGTCGAATATTTCATTATTTCAAAAGGGATCCTGTGGGATTCGATCCTGAAGATCCTTGAGCAGAAGGCGAAAGAGGGCGTGGAGGTAAGAATCCTCTATGATGGCATGAACTCCTTTTCCAACCTGCCCCACGACTATCCGAAGGAGCTGGAGGCAAAGGGAATCCGCTGCCGGATCTTCAATCCGATCCGCCCGGCGATCTCTACAAGCCAGAATAACCGTGATCACAGAAAGATCCTTGTGATCGATGGCCATACCGCCTACACCGGCGGCGTGAACCTCGCGGATGAGTATATCAACCGGAAAGTCCGGTTTGGCCACTGGAAAGACAATGCGATCCGCCTGAAGGGAGAAGCCGTGAGGAACTTTACGGTGATGTTCCTCCAGATGTGGGATGTCTGCTCAAAAAAGCCGGATTCGGATTTTGATTACAGCCCATATCTTGATACCGGGGATTATTTCCATTCTCCGGAGCTTGACATGGACGGATTTTTCGATCCCGTTTTCTGACAGCCCGATCGACGGGGAATCCGGTGGGACACCAGCTTTATCTGGATATTATCTATCAGGCAAAAAAATATGTGTACATTATGACCCCTTATCTGGATGCTCGATGATGATATGATCACAGCCCTGACCTATGCGGCAAAGCGCGGGGTGGACACGGTCATCATCATGCCTCATATTCCCGATAAAAAGTCAGCGTTCATGCTGGCCCATTCTTACTATACGGAGCTGATAGAGGGCGGGGGGTAAAGATTTTACGAGTACCTGCCGGGGGTTTGTCCACTCAAAGACGTTTGTCAGCGATGGGGAGAAAGCTGTGGTTGGATCCGTCAATATGGATTTCAGAAGCCAGTATCTGAATTTTGAGTGCGGGGGTTTATATTTATGAGAATCCGGTGGTGGAGCAGATCATTGTTTGCACCCGTCAGACTGTCCACCAGCTTTTCAATCTCGCTGTCTACATGGGCAAGTTCCACTTGCAGGGCGGTGATTTTCGGGTTTGCCTTTGCCGCTTTCTTTCTGCCTGTCAGCGTCTTGTAGCTTGCCAGTTTCTTTACCATCTGCTGATAAACAACTGTTTCCAGTTCCGAAGTGATGATTTTCCCGCACCCGGAGCAGCTCTTGTTATCCAGCCGTTTCGTGCAGCGGAGATACTGTTTGCCGGAGGGATTGTAGATACTCATAAGAGCATACCCGCAATTCCCGCACTTGATTTTTCCCGCCAGCCATGTGTGGGTGGCTTTTCGGGCAGACTGGATTTTCATGTTGTTCATCAGCTTCTTGCGGCAGGTCAGCCAGATGTCGGAGGGAACAATGCCCTCATGGGGAGCCAGCACCAGCATTTGGTCTTTCAAGTCGTTCTTCTTGCTGGGCTTCACATCCCGCCCTTGATACAGATAGCAGCCGTTCATGCCTGTAAAATCGGCAGCGTCATTGACAATGACTGTCCCTTGACTTTTGAAAAATTCGTACACATCAAGGTCTGCCTGCACATAGACAGGATTGCGTAACATCTGCGCCAGCGTGGGGCGTATCAGCTCTTTGCCATGGAACAAAATCCCCTGTTCGGCAAAGTACCGGGTAATGTCCCCGTAGGAGGTTGTGGGCTGGGCGTACATCTCAAACATCAGCCGGATATTGGCCGCTTCCTCCGGGTTTACCACCAGCTTCTTTGTGTTGATACCGTCCATCTTGATAGGCTCCGTATGGAAGCCGTAAGGGGCTTTCCCGCCCATCTTAAAGCCCCGCTGACTGCGGGAGTAGTAAGCGTCCGTTACCCGCTTCTGTATCGTTTCCCGTTCAAGCTGGGCGAACACGATACAGATATTCAGCATGGCCCGTCCCATCGGCGTGGAGGTATCAAACTTTTCCGTAGAGGACACAAACTCCACATTGTACTGCTGGAACAGCTCCATCATGTTGGCAAAGTCCAGAATGGAACGGCTGATACGGTCGAGCTTGTAAACCACGACCTTTGCAATCAAGCCCCGCTTGATGTCCCGCACCAGTTCTTGAAACTTCGGACGGTCTGTGTTCTTGCCGCTGTACCCTTTGTCTGTGTATTCCTTGCAGTTACCGCCTTTCAACTCGTATTTGCAAAATTCAATCTGGCTTTCAATGGAAATGCTGTCCTTTTTGTCTACCGATTGTCTTGCATAGATTGCGTCTATTCGATTGTTCATATTGTCGCTCCTTTTCTTAAAAAAGAAACGGAGCTGCTGACAGTTCTATTATACCGCCAGCAGCCCCGCAAATCAATGATGGGTTTGGAAAACCTTATGTCCCGGCTTCCTCACTCTCCCGCTTGTCGGCGTACTTGCGGAACACCTCATAAAGCTGCTGTTCCAGTTCCCGGCGTTTGGCTGCTTCCTGTTCCGGCGTGAACACCGGGGAGAGATTTTCCAGCGTGATTTCCTTTCCCTGAAAAGTCACGATTTCGATTTCCCTTTTTGTATCTGATATTACTTATAAGATCACCTTTCCTTTCCATGCTGCCGCTGTTGCCGTTTCAGTTCCGCTAAAATCTCCGGCGGGATACGGTCAACCAGCCGCCGCATATCGTCCAGTTCGCTTTTTAACTTCGCCCGTTCCATCGTGTCATTCATCTTGCCTTTTTCGCTGGCCTTTGCCCTGACTTCCAGCTTTTCATTTTCCGCTAACAAGTCATTGATTGTGACCTTGTATTTTTTCAGTTGCCCGGAGAAGTTCTCCATCTGCGGAAACCACTTTTTCAGCATGGAGAGGGCTTCCTCTTTCTTCTTTCCGGCGTTCAGCGGGGTAATGCCGGAGAGAACCGCTTCAATGGCCCTCGCCTGTTTGGAGAGGTTGACCGCCTGTTTGAACAGCCGGGTGGGGATATGCTTCCGGCCCGTCTTGCTGGCGCTTTCCCCACGCTCCAGGTCGGGGTACTGCTCCACCATACAGGCGTGAAAATCGTCCTGCCACTTCGTCAGATTGGCCCGGTTGCCGATAATTTCTTTGGCGCACAGGCGGTTGTCCTTTGTCAGCGGCACAAAGACCAAGTGCAGATGGGGCGTTTTTTCATCCATGTGTACCATAGCCGAAACGATGTTCTCCCGGCCCACCCGGTCAATGAGGAAGTCCGCCGCCCTCTGGAAGTAGGCCGCTATCTCCTTTGGGGACTTGCCCTTGAAAAACTCCGGGCTGGCGGTAATCAGCGTGTCCACAAACCGAGTGCTGTCCTTGCGGGTGCGGCATCTGGCCTGCTCGATGCGGCTCTGAATGAAATGGTAGTAGCGGCCATCCGGCTTGACGATGTGGAAATTGTACTTGCTCCGGCTGGTGTCAATGTCCGGGTTGCTGGCGTACTGCTCCTTTTTCCGTTCATGGTGGGCTTCCAGCGGCCCCGCCGGGTGGCCCTTGTGCTTCTCAAATCGCAAAATTGCGTGTTGTGCCATTGAACTCCTTTCCCCATTCCATTCCTTTCCGGCGGGTTTTCCCGCCGAAAATATCTCTGATAGGATTGGAATGGAATGAATGTAAATAGATGGTTTTAATCTCTGTATTTCTATATACCGTCAGATTTCCGTACTTCAAGAGGATTGATTTTCGTACTCGCCAAGTACGGTTTTCAGCCCTCCGGCGTACCATAACCGGATTTCTTGAAGTCGGTGTTTGGAACCGCTTCATAGGATTTCGGGTAAATGCGGTTGGGTTTTCCACAGCCCTGTTTCTGGATTTCCACCAGCCCCGCATACTGCAACTCCCGCAGGGTGTTGACCGCTTTCTGCCGCCCGCAGCGGAGCAAAGCGACCACCTCGCAGATGGGGTAGTACAGGTAGACCCGCCCGTACTCGTCCGCCCAGCCGTTCTTCCGGGACAACTCCGCCCGGCGCAGGACAAAGGCATACAGCACCTTCGCTTCGTTGCTCAAGGGCTGGAATGTGGGTGCTTCAAAAAGGAAATTGGGGAGCCGGGTGAAACTGAACGCCTTTTCCGGCTGGTGAATATAAATCGTGTTTGTCATAGCGTGTTTTGTGGACGGTTAGAGGCCCGTTTTCCGGGGCGAATGATAAATGATACCAGCCGCCCCGGTTGAGGGCTTGCGGAGCCTTGCAAATCAAGGCTTTTCCCGCTCTTAACTGTCCACAGCAGACCTCCTTTTCCGTTCACTTTCTGTTTTCTGCCGCCTGTGAACTCTGGCGGCGCAGTCCGGGCAGTATTTGCCCCGGTTGGACTTCGGGACGAACACACCGCCGCACTCCGCACAGCGTTTCAAGTCCCTGTCCCGGTAAATCTCCGCTTCCAGCGTCCTGTCCAGCGGCAAGACCGCCCAGCGGAACCACTTGCAGCAGACGGAGAACGAAATCATCTGCGGACAGGCGCAGGTGTCGCCATCGTCCAGCGCAAGGCAGTTTCCGTCCTCGCAGTTGCAGCACTCCCGGCGTATCAGGCCGCTGGCTCGTCTCTTCTGGGGCGGGGTTATGCGGTAGGGGGAGCCGTCCGGCCTGTGTTCCAGCGGCGGCAGGTGTTGATAGGGTCTTTTGCTCATGCGTCCCTCCGTTTTCTTTGGCGTGTTCTGTTTCCAAGGTGCTTGTCCATCGATGAACTATCCCAAGTCTACACCTTTTTGACCGCCTGTGCCGTATATCCAAGAGGTAGGAAATCAGCCTGAAAAACTCCCTATTTCCACGCTCTCGGATTTGTGATATAATCAAAAAAAGATAAAAGACAAATTCAGGTTTCTGGTCTTCTTGCACAAAATAAAGGAGGAGCTATTATGCAAATTGTTTATATTCCAAGCGAATCAATGTCTGTTCAAGGTAAAAAAGATGAAATCTATAAAAGATATGGGAAAGACTGGAATATTAGAGAACAGGGAGGAGGTAACGGAAATTGGTTGTTGACCAGAAAAAGTGATGTGCTTGTAGATGGAAAAAGTTATCGTACTTTTGTACTTGAACACTACGGTAAATCCAAGCTGACAGCGAAGCTTGTTGATAAATTTCGTGAAGATGTAGCAAATGGTAAAATAAAACTGTAAATGCCTATGCCGTTATGCTATGAGCATAGTACATAGCATAACGGCTTCTCTTTCGTTGAGCTAGCAAGGAGGGTGAATATGTCTTTATCCATACAAGAGCGATTAAAAGACCTACGTGTGGAGCGTGGCTTGACGCTGGGGCAGCTTGCGGAGCAGACCGGGCTTTCCAAGTCTGCGCTGGGCAGTTACGAAACGGAAGACTTCAAGGACATCAGCCACTATGCCCTTATCCGGCTGGCGAAGTTTTACGGTGTGACCGCTGATTATCTGCTGGGGCTGTCTGAAATGAAAAATCACCCAAACGCCGATCTTGCAGACCTGCGTTTGAGTGATGAAATGATTGACCTGCTGAAAAGCGGGAGGATAGACAATACCCTGCTGTGTGAGCTGGCGGCGCACCCGGATTTTCCCCGGCTCATGGCTGACCTTGAAATCTATGTGAACGGAACGGCACTGAAACAGGCGCAGGGTGCAAACGCCATAGTGGACACGATGAGCGCAACTGTTATAAAAAAGCATAATCCTGGCATGAGTGATACGCAGTTAAGACAGCTTATCACCGCCCATATTGATGAGGACGAGTTTTGCCGCTATGTGATACAACGGGACATAAACGGGATTGCCCTTGCTCTGCGGGAAACACACAAGGACGATTTTTTCAGCGTCCCAGAGGATAACCCGCTAAAAGAAATGCTGGAAACTGCTGGTGAAATCGTCAGCCAGGACAGCGACACGGAACAAGCGTACTTGGCGTTTATCTGCAAACGGCTCAAGCTGAATTTTAGGAAGCTGTCAGTAGAAGAACGGAAGTGGCTGAAAAAGATTGCGGAAAAATCCGACTTGCTGAAGAATCCAAAACCGCAGAGAGGACGAAGATAAAAAATGCCTGAACGGCGGTTCTGGTTTTTCAGAACCACCATCCAGGCATTTTGTTTAGTAATAGAAAAAGGTGCAGTTGATTATTGCGTATTGTCAATCTCTCTCAAACCGGGTAGTAAAAATACGGCAAGCGCAACGATGATAATGCCAATTCCGCAAATGACAAACCATTTCTCAACTCCCAGCCGCTCCGCCAGAGGCCCGGAAATGACAAGGCCAAACGGCATGGCGAGGGAAGCGGCGCTTGTCAGTAGAGAAAAAACTCTCCCCAGATATTCTGGTTTGACCGTTTCTTGAAAAAATTCGCATTTTGCACACCGTAAAATGGAGCGGAAATTCCCATAACAGTACAGCACACAACAAAGACAAGAAATGCGTCTGGCGGCAAAAGCCCGGAGAGCATATTGCTAACGCCCATCAGGAGAACGGAAAGACCGATGGTGTACCGCCGTTTCTTAAAACCGCCCCAAATGCTCAGAATGACTCCGCCAAGCAGCATACCAACCGCAAAAGCAATTTCAGCGGCAGAGGCATGGGCCGGTGTTCCTTTGAAGTATGACATACAGATGAGAGGAAAAAGCGTACTGATTGGCATATAAAAGAACATATAAATTACACCAATCCAGAGCAGAGCAAAGAGGCCCCTGTTTTGCTTTAATACCACATACCCCTCTTTCATATCCTGTAAAAACTGTTGTCTTTTCGTTTCTGGACATAGTTCAGGCGTTGGTATGGACGAAATCGCAACAGTCACACAGGCAAGGATTGCACCCACAATATCTAACAATATAATTGCATTAAGAGGCCAAACAGCATATAAAAAACGCTGCGGCAGCTGGACTGATAATCGCACTTACTGCTTGCATGGTCTGCGTGTAACCAGCGCATTTTGTAAGTTCCTCTTTTGGCACAATCATAGGTGTTGCTGCGCTGAATGCTGGAGAATGAAAAGCAGTTCCCGCACTTCGGATTAACAGGACAACCATAATAGACCATACGGGCAATTCCATGTAAAACGCCACCAGCGCCAGAATACCGCCAGCGGCGGCAATTATCAAATCCGCACCAATCATTACGCTTTTACGGCTGTGCCGGTCAACAAAAGCACCTGCAAACGGGCCTAAACAGGCTTGCGGCAAAAATCCAATCAGTGTTGCCGCCGTCAATATGATTGCAGAATTAGTTTTCGCAACCAAATAAAAGATAATGGCCATTTGCAAAATACCGCTGCTAATAAAGGATATTGCTTGTCCGGCAAGAAGTGTAAAATAAGTTTTTCTCCATGAATTGTTGTTTGGGTCATAATGCGAACCTCCTTTTTTATTGCATTGTTCCTTTGTTTCTGCAATAAAAAGCAGGCGTTGTCCCACAGAGAGGGCAGACGCCTGCATAACAACAAAGCACGAAAAAACACCACGATACAGTTCAAAGACTGCTCGTGTCAAACCTACGTGTTCCTTTGCATACGCACGCAAAAAAAGCCCACCATCATGTGGAAAAGGTACTTCTACTTTTTATTGCTTATTAGCGTATACAAATTAACACACGTAAGCCTCCTTCCAATCTCAAACTGTCGCACAGTATAACACACATCCGATAGACTTGTCAACCATTTTTTAACCTTGTTTTCCATCTTGTTTTTCCCATCTCTTACGGGCAGTAGCAAAGCCAGGCGAGCCAGTCAACGGTCAAGATGAACGGCGCTTTCAGCGCCGCCGTTGACAGTCTCGCCCGTCTTTGCTAATGGGTAATCAAGGCGGGAAAGCCATTTTAGGGCTTTCCCGCCCATTTCAATTTTGGGAGAAGAAAGGCCCCAAAATGAACGAGTGCGGCCAAACACTTTTAGGGATTGGCCACCTTGTCCACCCATCCAGCGGGGCGGCGGGGAACGGTCAAGGCCGGGCGTCAGCCCATTCATTTCAGCCTTGACGGTTTCCTGCCGTCCTGCTACTTTTCCCGGAGTGTGGCCACACATCTGGTCACGGTGTCCAGAGCTTTGGGACTTTTTGTCCCATAGGCCGGGGGCGGAGGACGAGGGACGGGGGCTTTCATAATACGCCCTGTCTGCTGCTGAAATCAGCCCTTTGTTTCCGGCTTACCAGCCCCAAACAAAGCCCTGCTTTCCTGCCGCGTCAAATGCCCTTGCCCTCCCCGGCGGCAACGGTATTTTCAGGGCAACGCCGACAGAGCGTATAACACACTACACTTTGCTCCGCAAAGTCGTGTGCCAAATGGGGCGCTGCCCCCTTTGGAAACCCCCGCAACAAACAGGTGCTATGCACCCAGCCGGGAGCATAGCGCCGTTTGTTGTCAGCAGCCCGTTTCTCGGTCTGCGTGTAGTTCCTTGTAAACTGACCTAAAGAACACGCAAAATATTTGAAGAAAACATCTTTTGATGATAATGAAAGATATGTAACGCTATCTACTTGTACTTCAGAGAGTACAAACGGCAGACATCTTCTAATTGGAAGAATTTTAGAAAATACTGCTGATGAAAAAGGAGAACCGCAATATGAAGAAAAATAGACAGATACTTGTGTTAGCTGCTCTATTGTTTGGTTTCTTGTGTTTTCCTGCTGATAAAGTTTTAGCTGCGTCAAATGTAGTAGAGGTTCCGTTAACAGTTAAGCAAAATTTTGAAGAAAATAGCAATGAAAAAGGAATTGATCTTACTGGAACTTATGAATTTCGTGCATTAGACATAGGCATTCCTATGCCGGGAGATTCTGATAACGACAGACATGTTTTTGTACTTGATGGTAATAATGCGGAAAAGATGATTTCATTGCAGTTCCAGCATGGCGGAGTATACCGTTATCATTTGGTTCAAACAAGTAAGGATAAAGAAAATTATACATATGATAGAAGTTCTTATATTATAGC
>ENA-OQCZ01000443-OQCZ01000443.1-human-gut-metagenome-genome-assembly--contig:-NODE-443-length-10909-cov-2.451586_pt1 | contig 10909 bp, 10 predicted proteins | sample MGYA00242505_ERZ504594 | MGnify/ENA primary metagenome ERZ504594 (study PRJEB26092, sample SAMD00036329) | human gut metagenome | host: Homo sapiens | study: EMG produced TPA metagenomics assembly of... | reverse complement strand
CTCTCAATTTATTACAGCCGATACCGGGAACTCCTATGGAGAATACACATATCCTAGAAGAAGAGGAATGGCTAACAACGATCGCCCTTTTCCGCTTGATCAATCCGAACGCATTTCTCCGTTTCTCCGGCGGACGGGACACAATTAAGCGAGGCCACGCAACGGAAATCCCTATATATAGGGATTAACTCCGCAATCATCGGAGACTTATTAACGACTATCGGAAGCAAGGTAGAGGAAGACAAAGTCTTATTTACCTCCGAAGGCTATTCACTCACCGAAAACACCGATTGGGAAAAATGACAACAACCGAACTTTTACAATACGACCGGGATCATCTATGGCATCCCTACACCTCGACCATCGATCCACTTCCCGTCTATCCGGTATCCAAAGCGGAGGGCGTAACGATAACCCTTGCGGACGGCAGGGAGCTAATAGACGGAATGTCTTCTTGGTGGGCGGCAGTCCACGGATACAACCATCCGGTACTTAACGCGGCGGCTAAAGCCCAATTGGATAAGATGAGTCATATCATGTTCGGGGGATTCACGCACGAGCCGGCTGTCGAGTTGGCCGCTAAATTATTACCGCTATTGCCCCCTTCCCTAGAAAAGATATTCCTAGCGGATAGCGGCTCGGTAGCCGTGGAGGTAGCCTTAAAGATGGCGATCCAATACTGGCAGTCCAAAGGCATACCGGGAAAACATACCTTCGCCACGATCCGTAGCGGTTATCACGGGGATACTTGGCACGCCATGTCGGTATGCGATCCGGTGACGGGTATGCATGGGATCTTCTCCGGAAGCCTACCCATCCAATACTTCATACCTCAACCTTCGGTCCGATTCGGCGAGGAATGGAGAGAGGAGGCCATGGCTCCCTTGCGGGATTTACTAGAGCGGCATGCCGACGAGATCGCCGCCTTGATCTTGGAACCGGTCGTACAGGGGGCAGGAGGTATGTATTTCTACTCCCCCACTTTCCTCGTTCGTGCCCGGGAACTTTGCGAGCGGTATAACGTCTTATTGATATTCGACGAGATAGCGACAGGCTTCGGACGTACCGGAAAGTTGTTCGCATGGGAACATGCGGGAGTCGAACCCGATATCATGTGTATCGGAAAGGCATTGACGGGAGGTTATCTTACGCTTTCCGCCACGATCACGACGAAGCCGATAGCCGACACGATCTGTTCCGGCGAGGCGGGATGCTTTATGCATGGGCCTACGTTTATGGGAAATCCCTTTGGCATGCGCTATCGCTTCGGCCTCGATCTCTTTATTGATCGCCAGTCACTGGCAGGAGAAAGTGAAGCTTATAGAGGAGCAATTGCGGGCGGAGTTAGCGCCAGCCGCCAAGCTGCCTGAAGTCGCTGAGGTACGGGTATTGGGAGCGATCGGGATTATCGAGATGAAGCATCCGGTGGATATGGCGGTATTACAACGCCAATTCGTAGAGGAAGGGATATGGGTACGTCCGTTCGGACGGCTGGTTTACCTCATGCCTCCTTTCATTATCTCCATGAATGAACTATCCAGACTAACCTCCGGATTATTGAGAGTATTAACGCATAATTAACATATCTACAACCGGGTAATATATAGATATATGAAATCATATAACGAGCAACTTACGGCTTTACGAGCCTCCGGGAATCTTAGGCACCTACCGGAAGTCGAGCATCAAGGAATATGGATATTAAAAGAGGGAAAGCGTATGCTGAATCTCTCTTCCAACGATTATCTTGGATTAGCCAGCCGGCAGGATTTACAAGAGGAGTTTCAAGCATCCACACAAGACCGCTTCTATCCCTACTCCTCATCATCATCCCGCTTGCTGACGGGTAATTTCTCCGTATATACGAAACTGGAGAAACAGATCGCCCGCTCCTTCGACCGGGAAGCCGCATTGATCTTCAATAGCGGCTATCATGCCAATATGGGGATTCTGCCCGCCGTGAGCGATGCACAAACCCTAATACTGGCAGACAAGCTGGTGCATGCCAGCATCATCGACGGCATCCGCCTATCCACCGCACGCTGCATCCGCTTCCGCCACAACGACCTGGTGCAACTGGAACGCCTGCTGGAACAACACCATGCAACATTCCGGCAATTGATTATCGTCACAGAAAGCATCTTCAGCATGGACGGTGACCAAGCCGACCTCACGGCATTGGTGCGTTTGAAAAAAAGATACTCCAACGTACTGCTCTATGTAGACGAAGCCCATGCATTCGGCGTAAGGGGACTGCGCGGCCTGGGCTGCGCCGAAGAAACCGGATGCATCCGGGATATAGATTTCCTCGTGGGCACCTTCGGCAAGGCAGCGGCATCTGCCGGCGCATACATCGCCTGTTGCCGGACGATACGCGAGTATCTCGTCAACCGGATGCGAACCCTCATCTTCACCACGGCATTGCCTCCGACAAGTATTGCCTGGACACTGTTTATCGTGCGGAAACTTGCCGGAATGCAGGACCGCCGCGAGCATCTGGCAAGAATCAGCCGGACGCTGCGCGAAGCATTACAAGCCAAGGGGTACGGATGCCCTAGCGCAAGCCATATCGTCCCCTTGATTATCGGCCCCAGTGCCGACACTGTGCTGTGCGCAGAGTTGCTGCAGAGGCATGGGTTCTATGCACTGCCGGTACGCCCGCCCACAGTGCCCGAAAGGACATCACGCATCCGCTTTTCGCTGACGGCAGACATACGGGAAGATGAGATTGGAGAACTGATACCCCTTATTCCCCTAAAGGAAGAGAGGAATACTAACGCTATACGATTCTAAAAACAGATGAAACAAAGTTACATTATACACGAGCATCATCCCCGGCTATTGCTGTTCTTTGCCGGCTGGGGAGCCGATGAGACGCCTTTCAAAATGTATCGTCCGGCAGCCAGCGACTTCATGGTGTGCTATGACTACCGCACACTGGATTTTGACGCCTCCGGACTGGAAGAATACCGCGAAATCAACCTCATCGGCTGGTCTATGGGGGTATGGGCGGCTTCGCAGACCGTGCCACAGCTCTCATCGCCAGGTACGTCCGGCGAAGGTATCCATATGGCAAACAGCATCGCCATCAACGGAACGCCCTACCCCATAGACCAGCATATGGGCATTCCACCCGCCATCTACCACGGGACATTGGACGGACTGACTGGGGCTTCACTGCACAAATTCCTCCGCCGCATGTGCGCCAACGGAGCAGCCTTCAAAGCTTTCCTGGAAATCACCCCCCGCCGTCCGCTGGAAGAGTTGAGAGATGAGTTGACGGAGATTGAGAAGATGTACCACACACTGCCTGCTGCCACCTTCCATTGGCAGCAGGCAGTAACGGGAGGCAACGACCGCATCATTCCACCAGCCAACCAGCTGCAAGCCTGGGAAATACTCGGCACCCCCGTACTGCAAACGGAGGATGCCCACTACCAGGAAGAGTTATTCAGACATTACCTGCAAGACCTATGGACAAGCCACTGAACCCGATGGACAAACAACTGATAGCCGCCCGCTTTGCCAAAGCCCGGAATACCTATACCCGGGAGGCCCGCGTGCAGCAACAAGTCGCCGAGAAGATGATGCAGCTCATAAAGGAACCATACACACGTTTCCGCCGTGTCGTAGAGTTTGGCTGCGGAACGGGAAGCTACTCACGTATCCTCCTCCACACCTTGCAACCGGAAGCTCTGCTGCTGAACGACTTGTGCCGGGAAATGGAGGAGTGCGTCAAGGAACTTTGCGACGGCACTACCGTGCAGTTCGTCCCCGGTGATGCCGAAGCCATCGACTTCCCCGGAGAAACCGACCTGATAACCTCGTGCTCCACCCTGCAATGGTTCAACGACCCAGGTGCTTTCTTCACCCGCTGCCACCAAGCACTGGTGGCAGACGGCCTGCTTGCCTTCAGCACCTTCGGCGCCACAAACATGCACGAAATACGCCAACTGACTGGGCACGGGCTGGACTATCTCTCCGTTGAGGAGCTGCAAGCCCTGCTGTCTCCCGGTTTCGATATTCTTCATGCCGAAGAAGAGGTGATATCCTTGCCCTTCCCCACTCCCAGGCAGTGCTGAAGCATCTGAAGCAAACCGGAGTCACGGGTACGGAAAAAAGGATGTGGACGCGTAGTCGCCTGCAATCCTTCTGCAAAGAATACACAACCCGGTTCAGTGATGCCGCAGGCAACGTAAGCCTGACCTATCATCCTATTTATATCATCGCACGAAAAAAAAGCAAAAATATGGAAACAAAAAAACATCTACTTCTCGCGGCTTGATACAGATGCCGGAAAAAGCTATTGCACCGCCTGGTACGCCCGTGAGCTTATGCAACGCGGCCTGCGCGTCATCACCCAAAAATTCATCCAGACCGGCAACACCGGTCATTCCGAGGACATCGACCTGCACCGCCGCCTCACCGGAACCGGCTACCTGCCGGAAGACAAAGAGGGGCTGACCATGCCCGAGATATTCTCCTATCCCTGCTCTCCCCACCTCGCCGCCCGCATAGACAAGCGCCCGATAGACTTCGGAAAAATAGAGCGTGCCACCAGGGAACTTTCCCATCGCTATGATACCGTGCTCGTAGAAGGCGCCGGCGGTCTGATGGTTCCCCTTACCGAAGATTTCCTGACGATAGACTACATTGCGGAGAAGCAGTACCCGCTTATCTTTGTCACCTCCGGAAAGCTGGGCAGCATCAACCACACCCTGCTGAGCTTCGAAGCCATCAAGAACCGGGACATCGCGCTCGATACGGTACTCTACAACCTCTATCCCACGGTAGAGGACAAGACTATCCAGGAAGACACGATGAAATACATCAAGCAGTATTTGTCCAAGCACTTTCCCGGAACAAAGTTTGAGGTAGTGCCGGAAATTGTGTAAATTTGCAGCACATAAACGTCCTACTGCACATGGAAGCATTTACATTAGATTCAACTGAAATTATCGTACTCGCTACGGCGGGTGGTCTGTTCCTTATTCAAATTATCTACTACCTCTGTCTCTACAACCGTATTCATGCGCGCAGCCGTGCCGTGAAGCAGGGAGACACGCACTTCACCCAGGAACTGCCCCCCATATCCGTCATTATCTGCGCCCGCGAGGAATCCGAGAATCTGCGCCGCAACCTGGGCGCCGTGCTGGAGCAGGACTATCCCCTATTTGAAGTCATCGTCATTAACGACGGCAACACTGATGAGAGCGAAGATTACCTGACCATCCTCGAGGAGAAATACCCCCATCTCTACCACAGCTTCGTGCCCGATTCCTCCCGCTACATCAGCCGTAAGAAGCTGGCTGTGACGCTTGGAATCAAGGCCAGCAAATATGAATGGCTGGTGTTTACCAATGCCAACTGCATGCCCCAAAGCAACCAATGGCTGCGACTGATGGCACGCAACTTCACATCACGTACCCAAGTGGTGCTGGGATACAGCGGCTACGAACGCGGCAAAGGCTGGCTGCACAAACGGGTGGCATTCGACAATCTGTTCACTTCCATGCGCTATCTGGGATTTGCCCTGGCAGGCAGCCCCTACATGGGCATCGGGCGTAACCTGGCCTACCGGAAGGAACTCTTCTACCAACAGAAAGGATTCTCCGCACACCTCAACCTGCAACGGGGAGACGACGATTTGTTCATCAACCACGTGGCTACCCCGGAGAACACGCGGGTAGAAACGGATGCCAATGCCATTGTGCGCATGCAGCCGCTTCTGCGTACCAAGGACTGGAAAGAAGAGAAAATAGGCTACGCCTCCACAGCACGGCTGTATCATGGAATGCAACGCTGGCTGGCCGGTTTTGAGACCCTGACCCGCCTGGCATTCCACGCATCCTGGATAGCCGCGATGGTCATCGGCATTCTGCACTTCCACTGGCTGGCAGCAGGCGTCGCTTTTCTTTTGTTCCTGTTCCGTTTCACCATGCAGGCAGTCATTGTCAACAAGACTGCCCACGACCTGGAAGAACAGCGCAGATATTACTTCACACTACCGGCTTTCGACCTATTGCAGCCGATACAGTCTTTACGTTGGAAATGGTACTGTCTGTTCCGCAAGAAAAGCGGTTTTCTGAGAAAGTGATTCTCTTATTCGTAACGGATGGAAGTTGCCGGATGGATGCGTGTAATCAGGAATGATGGGCCCAGCAACATCAGGACCGAAGCCAGCAATGTGCCGGCATTCAGCAGCAGGAACAGCCAGATATTGAAAGATACCGGAACAGTAGCCATGTAATAGGTTTCAGGGTCGAGCTTGAACAAGCCGGACCAGCGCTGCACGAAATAGAACGCAAGGCCGATTATGTTCCCCCAAAGCATGCCTTTCCCAATGAGGAAGACCAAAAACCAAAGGAAGACTTTACGGATGGTAAAGTTATTGGCTCCCAAAGACTTCAGCACGCCTATCATGGAGGTACGCTCTATGATGATAATCAGCAGGCCGGATACCATGGTGAACCCCGCCACTCCAATCATCAGAATGAGAATGACCCAGATGTTGACATCCAAGATGCCCAGCCAGGCAAAGATTTGGGGATTGAGCTGCTCTACATTGCGGACGCAATACTCGGCACCATAGCGGTCGGGATTCTCGTCCGTATCGACAGCTATCTCATAGGTGGTTTCTTCCAGCTTGTCATAATCGCGTATTTCCAGCTCCACACCGCTCACCTGGTCCGGCTCCCAGTTGTTCAGGCGATTCACCAAATAGAGGTCGGTAAGCAGGAATAGGTTGTCGTATTCGGAGAAGTTGGTTTGGTAGATACCTACAATCTTCAGGCGGCGAGCACGCACATCGTCCTGGATGAAGTAGGTGTCTATCTTGTCACCGAGTTTCAATTGCAGCTTGTTGGCAAGAGACTTTGAGATGACTACGCGGTTGGACGAAGCGGAATCGCTGAATTGCGGAAACTCCCCCTCCAGCAGATGGCGGTGGAAAAAGGTGCTGTCATACTCCTGCCCCACACCTTTCAGCACCATTCCCTGAAAGGCATCGGCGGTCTTTATCATCCCCGGCTTGGTGGAGTAGCGTTGTACATGCTTCACTTCGGGATAATCGGAAAGCGCAGCCATCATGCTGTCGCCCACCACCACCGGGCGCGTCTCATAAGAGCGTGCAGCATCCAGGTTGCCTATCTGGATATGGGCACCGAAACCCACGATTTTATCCCTTACCTCGCTCTTGAAGCCAACAATGACGGACACGGCAATAATCATCACCGCCAGTCCGAGAGCAATACCCACCATGGCAATAAGGACAGCCGGACGGGAAACTTGCTTGCCCGGCTCCGAGTTGCGATAAATGCGCAACGCTATAAAGCGAGATAAGTTCATGGGTCATTATTTTTTAGGCGCAGATTACACGGAAGATTTGAAACAAACGTCTTTATCTTAAGTTTTCCGTGTAATCCGCGTAATCCGCGCCTAATGAATTATTTCATTTTATTCGGTTCGTCCTGGATAGGCTTCCAATGCTTTTTGCAATACAAACAAGGCGCGGTTCAAGTCGTCTTTCTTCAGTACGTATGCGATACGCACTTCGTTGCGACCGGAACCCGGCGTAGTATAGAATCCGGACGCAGGCGCCATGAATACCGTCTGTCCCTCGTATTCGAACTCCGACAGACACCAGGCACAGAACTTGTCCGAATCATCTACCGGAAGCTTTGCCACCGTATAGAATGCTCCCATCGGGATGGGCGAATATACGCCCGGTATACGGTTCAATCCGTCAATCAAGCATTTACGGCGTTCTACATATTCATCGTATGTGTCGCGCAGATAATCCTCATCGGCATCCAGCGATGCTTCTGCGGCAATCTGGCCTATCAACGGAGGACTGAGACGCGCCTGGCAGAACTTCATGACAGCATCCCGGATTTCCTTGTTCTTCGTTATCAGGGCACCGATGCGGATGCCGCACTCCGAATAGCGCTTGGACACGGAATCAATCAGCACCACATTGTTCTCAATGCCCTCCAGATGGCAGGCAGAGATATAGGGAGAACCCGTATAAATAAATTCACGGTACACCTCGTCCGAGAAGAGGAACAAATCGTACTTCTTCACAAGGTCGCGAATCTGGTTCATTTCACGGCGTGTATAGAGGTAACCCGTAGGATTGTTGGGATTGCAAATCAAAATAGCACGCGTGCGCTCGTTAATCAACTCCTCGAACTTCTCTACCTTGGGCAACGAGAAACCCTCTTCGATGGTCGTGGCAATGGTGCGTATCTTGGCTCCGGCAGAGATGGCAAACGCCATATAATTGGCATAGGCCGGCTCGGGAACAATGATTTCATCCCCCGGATTGAGGCAAGCCAGGAAAGAGAACAACACCGCCTCCGAGCCGCCGGAAGTGATGATGATGTCGTCTGCAGTCAGATTGATATTGTACTTTGCATAGTAACCCACCAACTTCTCGCGGTAACTGCGATATCCCGCACTGGGACTGTATTCCAGAACTTTCCGGTCGATGTTCCGTATCGCTTCAATCGCGACTTCCGGAGTAGGCAGGTCGGGTTGACCGATGTTCAGGTGAAATACATGTATACCCCTCTGCTTGGCAGCATCTGCCAGAGGAGCCAGTTTTCTGATAGGAGATGCGGGCATCTCCATTCCGCGAATAGATATTGTTGGCATGAGGTTTATTTACTATTTGACGATTTATGATTTACTATTTAATAGAGTATTTATAGGTGATATTGCTATCACTTATCATTAAAGTTGCAAATGTAGCGAATTATTTGAAACCAAAAGGAAGGCAAGACCATAAAAACTTTAAAAAAGCTTATCTATCGTAAAACTCTATGATATGTAAACAGAAACTTGTATCTTTGAAAAAGCAAACGAGCCAAGTAGAATCAATTGTAAATAGTAAATAGTCAAATTAGTAATAACACCATGGTCATCAACCATTATAACTTTTGCTTCCATACTGCATAAACAAGCATCAGTCCGTAGCTCCCACGAAGTGATATTGACTGAATTGGAAAAAATTACTTTACCGTCAACTTCATTGATTACAAAGACATAGACAAGTTATCACCCGATGACTTCAGTATTATATTCATTGCCACCGGAGGTGTGGAACGGCTGGTAATCCAGCATTTCGAATCCCTTCCCCGCCCCGCCATCCTCTTGGCAGACGGCATGCAGAACTCACTGGCCGCCGCTCTCGAAATATCTTCCTGGCTGCGCGGCCGGGGAATGAAAAAGCGAGATTCTTCACGGAGAGCTCCCCGAGACCATCAAGCGTATTTTTGTCCTGCACAGCAATTTCGTGGCACAACGCAGCCTTTTCGGCATGCGCATCGGCGTAATGGGCACTCCGTCCAGCTGGCTCGTTGCCAGCAATGTGGATTATCTGCTTGCCAAACGCCGCTGGGGTATCGAGTACACAGACGTCTCATTGGACCGCATTTATGAATACTACGGACAGATAACGGACGACGAGGTGGGCGAAGCATGCGCCGGACTGGCAGGAAAAGCGCTTGCCTGCCGAGAGGCAAGCCCCGAAGACATGATAAAAGCCATGCGGCTGTATCGAGCCATCAAGAGGATTGTAGAGGAAGAGCGACTGAGCGCCATTACCCTCAGCTGCTTCCGCCTGATAGACCAAACGGGAACCACCGGCTGCCTTGCCCTTGCCTTGCTGAACGACGAAGGAATCATTGCCGGATGTGAAGGCGATTTGCAATCCGTCTTCACCATGCTGGCCGTAAAAGTGCTGACGGGGAAAAACTCCTTCATGGCCAATCCTTCCATGATAAATGCCCGTACCAATGAAATCATATTGGCACACTGCACCATCGGCATCGCACAAACGGAGCAGTTCATCATACGCAACCATTTTGAGACGGAAAGCGGCATCGGTATTCAGGGAATCCTGCCGACGGGAGATGTAACCATCGTAAAATGCGGAAGCGAAAGCCTGGACGAATATTACTTGAGCACCGGCACGCTTGTTGAGAATACAAACTACATCAATATGTGCCGCACCCAAGTGCGGATAAAAATGAACTCCCCTGCCGACTATTTCCTCAAGACACCGCTGGGCAACCACCACATCATGCTGTATGGCAATTACGAGGATATATTGGAAGAGTTCCTGCAAGCCAATGCCTGCAAACGGATTGAATGATTACTCGTTCGCATCCGGTATCACCACCTCGAAACGCGTTCCTTTTCCCAACTCTGAGGAGACCGAGATAGAACCATGCAGGCGGTCTACGATGGTCTGGCAAATGCTCAGCCCCAAACCGGCGCCCTGCGTAAAGCTGTCTTCTTTGTAAAAGCGTTCGAAGATATGTTTCTGGGCGTCTTCAGAGATACCGCTTCCCGTGTCTTCGACAAAGATGGTGGTATATCCTTCCCGGTTCGTGACATAGCCGAAGGTGATGCTGCCCGTTACCGTGAATTTCTTGGCATTGTTTATCAGGTTGTTCACGACCTGCTTCAAGCGGACGGAATCGGTGATGACCAATTTGTCTTCCCCTTCCGGAATCTCTATACGCAGCTCTACATCCCGAGGCATACTCAGACGCTGGGATTCATGGACCTCCTGCATGATAAACGCCAGGTTGAATGCTCCGAACTTAAAGTCCATCGTGCCCGATTCTATGCGCGAGAGGTCCAGAATATCGTTTATCAACGCCAGCAGCAATGTACAGTTGATGTTGATTGTTTCGACGAACTGCTTTACCTCTTCCGGAGAAAAATGCGTCCAAATCCTTCAACAAATCCGAGAAGCCGACAATGGCATTCAAAGGGGTGCGTATCTCATGGCTCATATTGCAAGAACGCAGATTTGAGCTTGTCGGCCTGCAAGGCACGGTCACGTGCGGCAATCAAGGCCTCTTCCGTATCCTTGTAACGCTGGATGCTCTGGCATACT
>ENA-OQCZ01000441-OQCZ01000441.1-human-gut-metagenome-genome-assembly--contig:-NODE-441-length-10957-cov-2.120037_pt1 | contig 10957 bp, 12 predicted proteins | sample MGYA00242505_ERZ504594 | MGnify/ENA primary metagenome ERZ504594 (study PRJEB26092, sample SAMD00036329) | human gut metagenome | host: Homo sapiens | study: EMG produced TPA metagenomics assembly of... | reverse complement strand
GCGCGTATGTAGACGAACAAAACGAGGGCGCCCGTCGGGCGCCCCTCGTTTCCGATTGCAGCCGAGTCGGGGTTTCGCGCTTGCTACACGCGCTTGATGAAGCGGCCGTCGCGGGTGTCGATCTGCAGAACGTCGCCGATCTCGACGAACGTGGGAACCTGCACTTCGACGCCGGTCTCCAGCGTGGCGGCTTCGTCGTGTTAGTGCCGTGTCGCCCTTGAAGCCGGGCTCGGTGTGCGTGACCTCGAGCTCGACGAACATCTGGGGCTCGATGCTGATCAGCTCGTCGCCAGCGTACAGCAGCGACGCCTCGTCGTTCTCCTTGAGCCACTTCGCGGCATCGCCGACGGTTTCGGTCGAGATGGCCATCTGCTCGAACGTGTCGTTGTCCATGAAGTTGAAATCGGCACCGTCGTTGTAGAGGTACTGCAGCTTCTTCGTCTCGAGACGCACGGATTCCACCTTGACGCCGGCGTTGAACGTGTTGTCGATGATGCGGCCAGTCTTGATGTCGCGCAGCTTCGTGCGGACGAAGGCGCTGCCCTTGCCGGGCTTCACATGCTGGAACTCGACGATGGTGCACAGCTTGCCGTTAAACTCGATGCACATGCCGTTCTTGAAATCGGCGGTAGAGATAGCCATACTCGGTAATCCTTTCGTTCACGGGCGATCCGCTGCGCGCCGCGGGGCCCGATCAGCGTTCAAACCGGTACATTATAGCGTGTCGGGCAAACCTTGCGTGCGCACATCAACCGTATCAGAAAAAAATCAGAGCATGGCGCCTTGACGATGCATGCGCACACCGCCTCCCACCTGTTCACGCGGTCGCCAACCTGCGCACGCGGTCGCCGGCATCCCCGATTACGGCAAAAAAATCGAGGTAAGTAAATTTCCATACGGGCAACCGCTCTCAAAGACAGCTTACGAAAGACGTGATCTGGCATTTTGTTCTTGCCTCGATACGCGAAGGGGCATTCCTTGCTGTTCAATTTGCCTATCTCGATTTTTCTGCCAGATTCTTCTATAGTGGCCGACATGGATATACTTATCGGATATCGCTCCGCTCTTGAATACTGGCGATTGGTCGGCCCTGGCTTCCTGCGCGGATATCAAGAACGAAGGACCGCAACGCGCCGCGCGACGAAAGCGTTGTCGTGCCCCTCGAAGCCGCGGCTTGCGCAAGGAAACCGCCGACCGGCCGGATGCAAGCTGCCCGTTCGCGCAATCGTCGGCACAACCGAAGCCAGAACGACTACAGCGAGCCTGGTCAGCCATAAGTGGACGAGCCTGCCGGCAAGCTCCTTTGTCGATGCAGGACAGGGATTTCTTGTCAGCACGCCGGAGTTCTGCTTCTTGCAGATGGCGAACCGGCTGTCGCTCGCACGGCTCATAATGCTGGGATACGAGTTGTGCGGAACGTACGTCCTGGTAGACAAGGGGCCGGCACCGCGTCGCGACGCGCCGCTGACGACGGTCGCCAAGCTGCGGACTTTCGTCGAAGGCGCCTCGAACGCTCGCGGGAGGAAGAAGGCGCTGCGGGCTTTGCGCTACGTGTTGGACCGATCGGCCTCGCCGATGGAGTCTGCGCTGGCCATGCTGCTGTGCCTGCCGTACGGCCTGGGCGGGTACGGATTGCCCGAACCGCGACTTAACTACCGCGTCGACGTGCCGCCCAGCTTCCGCGCCATGGCCGACCGGAAGCACTGCGTATGCGACCTGTGCTGGCCCGAATCGAAGCTGGCCGCGGAGTACGACAGCGAGCTGCACCATGTCGACCCCGAACGGCGGGAAAGCGATGCGCGACGACGCAGCACCCTTATCACGCTCGGATTCACCGTGGTCACCGTGTCGAAGGGGCAGGTCATGGACAGCGGGGCGTTCAACCGGCTGGCGCATCAGCTGGCGAAGCGCCTGGGAAAGCGCCTGCGCTACGTCGACCCGGGCTTCACGCGCGCGCACCTCGAGCTGCGCGCCGAGCTGTTCGAGGCGATCGGGATACGCGAGAGGTGACGAAGCCGGGGGGGCGCCGATGCGCGCCCGTTCGCGCTACCCCTGGAACAGGGCGAGGAAGCGATCCCAGATGGTTTGCTCTTGCTCGGGCTCTTCCGGCTCGGGCGTTTCGGGCTGCTCGATTGCGGCCGTGGTCATGACGAACTGCACGGCTTCCACGTTGGCGTTCTGCGGCGACGCGAACGACACCGGGTCGAACTTCGGGAAGTCGAACTCGGCAGTCATGTCGGCGATCTGCCGCTTCATGGTTTCGGGCAGCGTGATGGTAGACGCGTTGAGCTGGTTCATGCCGCTGCTGAGCTCGCCCGCCCCGCCGGCCAGCTGGCCCGTGCCGTTTGCGAGCTGGTTTGCGCCCGATTCGAGTTGGCCGTAGTTCTCGGCGAGCGCCGACAGACCCGACGCGTACTGCGCAAGACCTTCGTGGAACCGGCCATACTCGCCAGATAGCTGCGCGATGCCTTCGACGAGCTGGGAGAGTTGGTCGAGCTGGCCGCCGCCCACGGCCGTTTCGAGTGCGGACGCCATGGAGCGGAGAGCGGCTTCTTGCTGGGCGAGGGCGCCGCCGCTTTGCGCATCGGCCGCCAACGCGCCCAACAGCTGGTCGGCGCCGGAGAAGGCGTCCTTCGTCGCGGCGTACGTGCCCTTGACGGTTTGGGCGGCCTGGTAGTTCGCGATAAGCTGATTCACCGTGACGAGGTCGTCGGGGTTTTGCGACGTGCTTGCAAGGGCCATCAAGCTTCCGATCTGCTCTTCTGTCAACGTGCCGGCGGGAATGCCTTCGATAGCGCCCTCGAGCGCGGGAGCGCCTGCGCGTAGCCTGCTGGACGCGAACGACCTGTTGACGCAGCTCCGCAAGCCCGTCCGCGAGCGCGTTCAGCCCGCCCGGCAGCTGCCTCAGCTGGTCGAGCTGCGACAAATCAGCACCCTGCAAACCGCTCGCGACAGCCGACAGCGCAGCGTTGATCTGGATCGACGCGCTCACCAACTGGCCGGACGAGCCGTTGAGCCTGTTCAACCCCTGACCGAACGCCGCAGCGCCCGACGACAGATCCTGTGCGCCGCCGGTCAGCTCGTCTACGCCCGAGGCGAGCGACGACGTGCCCTCCGCCAGCGCGCCGACCGCGTCCGATAGGTTCGTCATGCCGCTGACCATGCTTGAGGTGTCGGGCATCTCGACGACCGACGAGTACGGCAGCGCGGCGATCTGCGCGCCCGGCATCTTGAAGTTCCGCACCTTGGCCGTGAGCGTGAAATCGGCATCCTGACCGGGCAGGACGGTGAAGGCAGCTGTAGCGTCTTCGCCGGATTGCGCGATGGTGGCTCCCTCGCCCTCCACGTCGGAGACGACGTCGCCCGGCAGCGTGAACATGATCTGCAGCATGAAGCTGTCGTAGAACGCGGGGTCGACGGCCTCGTTGCGCGCGGTGGTCACATGGACGGCCAAGTTGCCCGAAGCGCCGGCCAGCTGGTCGGCCTCCATCTTCTTGCCGTCCAGTTCGTAGGACAGCGACACGTTCCACGGCAATGCGGCGTTTGCGGCGTCTCCCTGGTAGTACAGCGTGCCCGCTTCGGCCTCGAACGTGGTGGCGTCGCCGATGCGCGCCAGATCGGTCTCGTTCGTGAGGTTCTGCACGGACGTGTAGTCGCCGTGGTCGACGACGGTGCCCGGCACCTCCACGTCGAAGCGGTTGACCACGTACACCGCTTTCGGCGCGCCGCTCGCCGCCAAGGTCGCGTACACCACTTCGGACTTCTCGTACGTCGCCGCGGACGAGGCGGAAGCGGCAGATGCAGAGGAAGAGCTCGCCGCATCGCCCTCGGCCAGCGCGAGCGCGCTCGGCACGCAGGCGACGGACAGCGTCACGGTGAGCAGCGCGACGACGCAGGTGCGCAGACAAGGGTGCTTTTTCATGATTCGTCTCCTTCGGACGCGGGGAGCGGGGCGGGTTCGGATCCCTCGGCCGCTACGGGAGATGCGGCGTCGGCAACCTCAGACGCTGCGGGCACCGCGGGCTCGGCAGCCGCGACAGGCGCGAAGTTCGCATGCCAGGTGGTGCGCCGGATAACGCGATCAAGCAGCACGAGCAGCGCCGGCAGGAAGCACGTGACCAGCGTCAGCGACAGCAGCGCTCCGCGGGCGAGCAGGAAGCCCAGGCTGGACACCGCCGACATGCTGGACGAGAATCCCAGCGCGAAGCCCGCAGTAGCCAGGATGCCGGCCGACACGAGCAGCGACGGGAACGTTTCGCCCAGCGCAAGGTGTGCGGCCTTGCGCGCCGGGACGCGTCGACGGTGACGCAGGTAATGCGTGGTCAGCAGGATGCCGTAGTCGATGGTGGCGCCCAGCTGCACCGTGTTGATGACGAGGTAGCCGATGAAGTTCACCGACTCGCCCATGAAGTACGGGATAGACAGGTTGATCCAGATGCCCGACTCGATGGTGAGCAGCAGCACGAGCGGCAGCGTGAGCGAGCGGAACGTCACCAGCAACACGATGAGGATGGCGATGATGGCTACGGCGCTGACCACCACGTTGTCCACCGCCACGATGTTCTTCATGTCGTAGAGATTCGCGGACTGGCCGGCGGTGTAGTACGTGTCGTAGTGGCGCGCAGCCGCCTGCTGTACGGCTTCCACCGTGGAGAACGCCTCGTCGCTTTCCACATCGGTGCTGGTGTAGGCGATGATGCGCGCGTAGTTCGGCGAATAGAACTGGTCGATCACGTTTTGGTCGAGGAAGCCCTGCGGAATGGCGGCGCCCACGGTGGACGCGTACGAGATGACGCCCGTTACATGATCGACCTCGGCCAGGTCGCGCGAAAGCGCAGCCTCGGCGGCCACGTCACCGCGCGGCACCAGCACCACCACGGCGTTCTGTTGGCCGAACTCGTCTTGGATCATAAGCGTGTCGGCGCCGGCACGCAGGTTCGGTCGGGCTCGCTGTTCTGATAGGTGAACACGGTGTGGCTCTGACCCAAAAACGCGGGAACAACGAGCGCCAGCACGAGGACGAGAGTCGGGACGCGCACCTTCGACAGTACCTTGCCCACGTTCTTGAACGAGGGCATGAGCGGCCGATGCCGCGTCTTGTCGATGAGCTTGTACAGCGAAAGCGTGACCGCCGGCAGGAACACCATGACGGTGAAGAAGCTGAACACGATACCCTTCACCAGGTTGATGCCAAGATCGGCGCCGATTTGGAACTGCATGAACGCAAGAGCGGCGAAACCGAACAGCGTGGTGACGGCGCTGGCGGCGATGGTGGACAGCGACCTGCGCATAGCCAAGGCCATGGCACGCTCCACGTTCGGCGTGCGCTGGCGCTCGGCCGCGAACGCGTGCAGCAGGAAGATGGCGTAGTCCAGCGACACCGCCAATTGCAGGATGGGGCTCACCGAGAACGTGATGAACGAAACCTGCCCCAGCACGATGTTCGTACCCATGTTGATGAGAATGGAAAACGCCGATGGCGGCGATGAACAGCAGAGGCTCGATCCACGACGTGGTGGACAGCACGAGCAACAGGATGATGACGGGCACGAGGATGAGCGCCGCGCCGCCGGCCTCCTTCGACGTGCTGGCCGTGGTCTGCGCGGTATCGGCGGCCTCGCCTGACACGGCGTTGCCCGGGCCCGCCTCGTCCACGAGGGCGCGCAGCGCGGGGACGGCCGTGCTTTCGGAGCCTTCGGCCACGGTGACCTGGAACAGCGCAGCGCCATCGCGATAGTACGTCTCGACGGTGGAGGCGTCGGCCATCTCGAGGGGCACGGTGACGTCGACGACGTCGTCGAGCCACATGACGCCCTCGACGCCTTCCACTTCGGCGATCTTATGCTTGAGCGCAAGCGCCTGGGCAATGCCCACGTCGTGGACGAGCACATTGGCGTTGGGGACGGCCTGGGCGAACTCGTCGTTCATGATGGAGACGGCCGTGGTGGATTGCGCTTCGTCGGGCAGGTAGTCCACCATGTCGTAGTTGACTCCCACGAACGGGATCATCGCGGCGCACACGACGGCGACGGTCAAAAACGCCGCCACGACGGCTTTGCGTCGCGCGATGATGCCGTCGATGATGCGATCCATACCCGCCCGCCTGTCCGCTTCGCCTGCGCGTATACGCGCGCTTGGTTACCCTACATCATGCATGATAACCAACACCGTGTAGCGAAACAACCAACAAGGGATGCCAGAACTGCCCGTAACCCGACACACGGTTGACCAAGTGTCGGAGATTCACGAAACCGTCACCTTCGAGTATGCCGTCCGGTTACCGGCCCGCTCCGTCGCGGAGAGCTTTGAGCCTGGCGAGGGTGGCGGGGTCGATGCGGGAGGCCACCGTATTCTTCTGAGCCACCTTCGGGGTTTCGTCGAGGCGCGCCTCCTCGTAGTACATCCCCACCTCGCGCGAGAAGCCGTCGGCACTCATGCGGTCCACCCCGAAGCCGAACGTGGTGTCCTGGATGGTGGCGTCGCTGGTAACCACGAGGGTTTCCACCTGGCGCTCGCGCGCGTCGTGAGCCAGCTTCTCGATGACCTTGTCGGCCGACTGGCCCGCCGGCGAAAACACGATGCGCACGCCGCCGACGGTTTCCGCCTCGCCGTTCGAGAACGCGTTCTTCGCGCCATCGAACACGATGACGGCCTTGTAGTCGCCTCCGGCGTAGTTCACCACGTCGTTGATGAGCATCTCGCGCGCGGCGTTGAACGTGTCGTCGGTGTAGTCCTCGTCGGGCGCGTTGCGGTAGCGGCTGCCGGAACGCAGCACGTTGTACCCATCAACGATCAGGAGTTTCTTACGTTGCTTGGCCATGATCCACCTACGTCAACCTGCGCGTCCGCCGTTGTCCTACTGGTTCTGGCGCAGCCACTCGTACATGCAGGCGGTGGCGGCTTGCGCCACGTTGAGGGACGCCACTTCGCCCTCGATGGGCAGCTTCACCAGGAAGTCGCAGTGCTCCATCACGAGGCGCGAGATGCCCTCCTGCTCGTTGCCCATCACCAGTGCGATCTTGCCCTTGAGGTTCGACTTCCAGATGAGGTCCTTCGCATGCTCGGTGGCCCCGGCGATCCAGAAGCCCTCCTCCTTGAGGCGGCTCATGGTCTGCACGAGGTTCGACACCTGAGCCACGGGCACGTGCGCGATGGCGCCGGCCGAGCTCTTGTACGTGGACGCCTCCACGTGCGCGCTGCGCTTGTTGGGGATCACGATGCCGCACGCGCCCACCGCTTCGGCGCTGCGCGACACGGCGCCCAGGTTGCCCGCGTCGGTGATGTGGTCGAGGATGATCACGAGCGCGCGGCCGTCGTGCTGCTCGGCCGACTTGCCCGCCGCGTCGATCACGTCGCCGATGCCCACGTACGGAAACGGCGCGGCCTTCGCCATGACGCCCTGATGGCTGCCGCGATCGGACTTGCCGTCCAGCACCTTGCGCGGCACCATCTCCACGGTGGCGCCGGCGCGCTTCGCCTTGCGCAGGATGTCCTCGATGAGGCCGTCGCGCTGCACGTTGTCGGCCATGAGAATGCTCTTGATGGGGACGCCTGTGCGCAGCGCCTCGATGACGGGGCGCTTGCCCTCGATGAAATCAGCCATGTTCACGATCCTTCGTATCTTCTCCCGCGTCGATCCTGGCATGGCATCGCACGGCACATTGTTAATTCGGACAGTATGGCAGATAGGAACGCGCCCGGGGAAGCCCCCGCGCGCATCTTCAGCGTATCGCCACGTGGAGGAGGGAGCGCGAGCGCCACACGGCTTCGAGCACGTTGCCTCAGTCGCGTTTCTCGTGGTTGCGGCGCCAGCGGCCGCGGCGGCGACGCTCCTTCTGCGCCACGGTGGCATCGCCGCCGTGCAGGAACACACCGGACACGACGCGCCGCACCTTGCCCACGCCGCGCGCCACATGAGGGGTGAGGTCGGCCTCGTTGCTGGTCTTCCAGTCGAAGTACACGCTCCAATAGCGCAGGAACACGACGACGAACACGCAGGCCACACCCGCAAGCGGCAACGGGCTTCCCGCATAGGCCAGAGCCACGAACGCGAACGATCCGCCGAGGCCTGCCACCGCGTAGAAGTTCGACTGCTGGAAAATGCCGGGCGTCTCCCCCACGCAGATGTCGCGCACCGCGCCGCCGCCCACCGCCGTGATGGCGCCGAGGATGACCGACAACACGAAACCCTGCTCGAGCGAGAACGCCTTGCTGGCGCCGGCCAGCGCGAACAATCCCACCGACAGCGCGTCGGCGAAGAACACCGTGGCATCGAGATGGCGGAACAGCCCGCGAAAGTAGAACACGAACGCGCAGATGGCGATGCAGAGGAGGATGAGATCGGGGTGCGAGGTGAAGTACACCCCGTGGGTCTGCAGCAGCATGTCGCGGATGATGCCGCCACCGTACCCGGTGACCAGGCCCAGCACCACCGTGCCGATGATGTCGAGCTTGCGGTCGCACGCGAACAGAGCGCCCGTCAACACGCCAACGACGACGGAGAAATAATCGATGCTCCACGGCACCGTGAGCACCTGCGAATCGGAGAACGCTTGCTGCAGAAATGTGGTGTCCATACGCCCCTTTCGGAATCTGCGCTTATGAAACCACACCTGCAGGTTTTGCGCTAGGGCGAATGTTCGACGCATGTCGCAACAGGATGCTCACACATGTTGACCGAACTGGTATGATACTACCCAAACGCTATCGGGTCGCGTTCGCGCGCCCGCGCACCGTATGGAGGGATCCACTTTGAACAAGAAGATCATTGCGACCGCCGCCTGCGCGGTTCTTGCGCTCGCGCTAACCGGATGCGGCTCGAAGGCCGAAGAACCGAACCTGCCGAACCCGAACGCCAGCGCGTCGAGCAGCGGCTACACCGTTACCGACGCGTCCAAACTCAAGTCGCTTTCGGTTGGCGAATCGGCCGTGTGGCGCGACTACGAAGTGGCCGTGAAGTCGATCGATCGCGCAAACGACCAGCTCAACGTACAGATCGAGTTCAAGGCGCATTCGAGCGCGCAAGAGCTTTCCACCGAATGCCTTCTGTCGTTCGGCATGCCTCCCGTCAGCTCGACGTTCGCAAACAACACCATCTCGGTGCCCGCGGGAGAGACGGCCTCCGGCACGCTCACGTTCGACGACCGCTACTCCTCGCAGCGTCTGTTCTGGAACGACGGCGCCACCGAAGCTACCTGGCTGCTCGATCAAACCCCGGTAACCGCAGAGCCGGAGCCGCAGCCCGAGGCCCCGGCAGAGCCCGCAACGCCCGAGCCCGCCGAGGATCCGCAGGCCAAGGCCGTCGCCGCCGTGGAAGCGGCGCTGCCGGGGCTCATCGCCGACAACACGTACTACACGTACCAGAGCTTCGACCCCGCCACGGCGAGCGTCACGCCGACGGAGGGCGGCTATCAGTACGCCAACGACGTTTCGATCCTCGACGGCGAAGGCAATGCGACCGTGACGAACGTGCTGCTCGTTTGCGATGCCGACGGCAACGTGACGTCGATGACCATCGACGGAGCGCTGCTTTTCTAAGACGCTTCGCCCGTCATCCTGAGCGCAGGCGGCGGACGGCTACAGCGCCACGTCTTTCTTCGGCATACTGAGGGCATCTACATCGATGCCCTCGATTCCCAACAGGGCGATCTTCTTGTCCAGGCCGCCGGCGTAGCCGGTGAGACTACCGGTCGACCCCACCACGCGATGGCACGGCAGGATGATGGAAATGGGGTTGCGGCCGACGGCGCTGCCCACGGCGCGCGCCGACGTACGAGTTCCCGTCTGCTCTTCGATGCGACGCGCGATCCAGCCGTACGTGGTCAGCTGGCCGTACGGGATCTCGGCGAGCAGCGCCCACACACGCTGCTGGAACGCGGTGCCGCGCGGGTTCACGGGCGGAAGCGCGCCGGGGTCGTCGCCTGCGAAGTAGCGTTCGAGCCATGCGCGCGCCTCGACGAGTACCGGCAGATCGGGATGATCCTCGGCAGCTTCGAGCGTCGCTTCGAAGTGCTTCTGCCCCTCAAGCCACAACCCGACGATCGCCTCACCGTCGCTGGCGACGGTGACCGGAACCCACGGGCGAATCGATCGTTGCAAGGTAATCCATGCGAGCCTCCTACACGCGCAGCGCTTCGGCATGCCAGGCGAGCAGAGCTCGAGCCAACCCTGCAAGCGAGACGAAATAGCCGTCGGGCGCCGCCTCGGCAATGCGCGCGCGGAACGCGTCGACCCAGCTGAGCGGATGCTTCTCGATGAAGTCCGCCACGGATTCGAGCGCGGGAGCATCGGCGGCGTCCGCGTCTGCGCGGGCGCACAGCGACGAGAGGTACAGCAGCTCGATGCCCAGGTGGTCTTCGTACTGGTTGTTGACGTTTCCGCACTTCAAGCCCCGCTTCACGCAGCAACTCGCGCATCTCGAACGTGGCCTGACCGAACCCCACCGTCACGTTCTCGCCGCGGTACATCGTCTCCCATGGAGCAGCCGCGGGCGACGGCGGGCCCACGAACAGCTTCGTATATTCGACGGCCGCGCGCTGAGACTCGTCTTCGCCTGCTTCCGCGCGCTGGACGGCTCCTTCGGCATAGCGCGCGCATGCCGCGACGGCCTCCGCCACGGCCTCGTCGTCGAACGAGGGAAACGCTTCCCAAAACGCCGGATCCAACCCCACCGTCGACGTCATCGTCATCGGCTTGAGCAGCGAGTTGCCGATGAACGCATAGGCTTCAGACAGGGTCTTCCAGGGAATCTCCTTGGCCATGGCGAAAAGCTCCTTTCAGCGCAGGACGCGCAACGTGAACCAAGATGATGCATAGCATACCGCACCCGAGCCGGGATCCCTGCGCCGCAGGAGGGAAAGCAGCCGCCAAGGATCACGGACGGGAGACGCGGTTGGGACGGCTAAGCCGCCTCGCCCGCCGGCGCTCGACGGCAGCGGCCGCTCGGCATCGCGCGGCG
>ENA-OQCZ01000439-OQCZ01000439.1-human-gut-metagenome-genome-assembly--contig:-NODE-439-length-11010-cov-6.958192_pt1 | contig 11010 bp, 2 predicted proteins | sample MGYA00242505_ERZ504594 | MGnify/ENA primary metagenome ERZ504594 (study PRJEB26092, sample SAMD00036329) | human gut metagenome | host: Homo sapiens | study: EMG produced TPA metagenomics assembly of... | reverse complement strand
CCCTGTAAGGGCAAAAGTATGGGCGCACCTATTGTTTATTACTTTTGCCCTTACAGGGCGCAGGTGCGGTACGTACGTTAACCCAGGGCGTTGCCCTGGGCTCCGAACTTGTTGGGCTTTCAGCCCGCGCAGGGTCGCCCGTATGTCCCGAACCGCGAAGAAATTCGATTAATTTGAAACCGCCGCGCCCGAGCGGCCCGGCAATTCGTTAATTCGTTAAATTCGTTGTTACGCCGTCTGAGGCCAACATCGAATTGCGGCGCAGCCCGCAACCCCGTTGCAAAAATTCGATTAATTCGTCCCGCAAATTCGATTAAATCGAGGAACTGCGCCGACCATCCTTATAGAAACTAAATTGTAAATCCATATATACTTCGTGTTATGAAAATACGATTGAACCCACATACTTTGCAGCGTGCTTTCGTGCTGCTTCTCTTCAGTCTTGTTGCAGGCATCTCCAGTGTCTTTGCCCAGGGATATACCTATCTTCAGTTTTCGGGCAATGGCCGTACGGTGTTGCTCGCCAAGGACGGTGCGCTTACCGTTGTCAGTACAACGGAAGATGCTCCTGCTGGCGACGGCTACCAGTGGACGCTTGAGACTGTGGAAGGAAAGGACAATACTGTGCGCCTGAAGAACAAAGGAAATCAGTATGTGACTGCCAGCCTCGCGCTTACCAATGAGCAAAGTCAGGCAGCGGAGTTTACGAAGACGGAGAATACCTATTCCTCAGATACGTATGGTTCTAACACCAAACGTTATGACCTTGTCTATGGCGGCAAGGGGGCCCTTGGCGTGAAGAATGGCCAGTTGTTTTGGACCGTTGAAGATTCTCGCTACGGCTGTATCCGCTTGGCCAATAATGTCAAGGGCGCCAAGGTCACTCCGTTAGTCTGTAGCGAAGGAGGCAAGGCGTATTGGTATTATATGGAGCTGTTAGGAAACGGTTCGGAATGTATCAAGGACGCAGGGGCAGAGAATAAACTACAGAAATACCCCACACCATCTGCCAAAAATCTGCGTGCCTATATGTGGTGCGTTTACGAGGCCAATGACAAAGGAGACGTCTATTTCAAGAGTGCCGATGGGAATTTCTTCTGTCAAAAGGATGGTACTTATCAATATAGTACGTCTACCAAATCCGACGTATGTAAATACCGCATTTGCGATGTGGCAGATCAAACAGATGGTAAATATCAGGACGCTTTTGTCTTGTATAATACCCAAACGACAAAATACGTATTCCCTTATGGTAGTGGAAATCCAGATGTCGGAATGGGAAGTACATTAAACCCAGCCGAAGCCATGCGCTTCATCTCCACCCCTCCCCCCACCGGCCCACATATCTACCAATTCTCAGCCAACGCCGCCACCGCTATTTACGACAATGGCACCAGCGTCACCATGCAGCCTGTTGGCTCAGAAGTTGTTGGCTATCAGTGGACTTTGGAGCAGGTTGGCGGCGCGTACGTGCTTAAAAGCGGCCGCGATAACTATTTGAAACAAGCAGGCGCTGCCCTCACCGTGACCACCAATCGCGATGAGGCTTTGAGGTTGTTTCCTTGTGGCAGTGCATACGACGACAGACACGATGTGCTGGCTTTGGCAGACGATGCTTCCAGGGCCGTTGGCGTCAAAGATGGTCAGCTCGCCATTGTCGAGGCCAATTCCTTCTATAGCGTGGTGCGCATTCTCGACAGCACCAACGAGGTGAAGGGCGCAGTGGCCCCTAAATTCTCAGACATCAGCAATGTCTATTATTATAAGTTGCAGTTTAAGGCCAATCCCAAGGGCGATGCCCGTCTGACATTGACTGGAACGGACTATGACAATCCTGTTACGAGAATGGAGTTCGAGCCTACCAGTGCGAGTCAGAACTGGAAACTCGAGGCTGCCAGGCATGCAAACAGCAAACCAGGTGATTTCTACCTCGTCAACCAAGAGGGAGAATACCTCATATATAAAGACGGCCGTTTTAACTTCGAATGGTTAGATGTCAATGAGACCACCGTCTTCCGCCTCAAGCAGACAGACGAACAGCCCGAATATTGGACCATTGATATGGCGCTTTCGGGCGATGACAACCACCGCCTCGGCTTGCAGGCTGGTTTGACCCCATACACCTTGAAGGCTTGCAACAGTACGTCGAAGTTTAATGCCCTGAGCTTCAAAGAATCGGAACGTGGTTCAGATTACGACTACCTGCAATTTTCGGGCTGCGGCCGCGTTGTGCTTTACGACGACGGCCAGAACGTCAAGGCCGTTGCCACCACCACGGAGCAACTGGAAGGCAATGGCTACCGATGGACTTTCGAGCCTATTATGGATGGTGCAGGCAAAGTCAATGGTTTCAATTTGAAGAACAAAGCGGGCCGTTTTCTCTGTTATGATGCCGCCGACGAGACGTTCACCAGCGTGACCGACCGCAGCAAGGCCAGTGTGTTTGATGCTGGCCAAAACACCTATTATAATGTTCCTGCGCATGTTCAAGGCGGTACCTGCAATATTGCCGGAGGCTTACGTTACAACGCCGTGCTTCGCGGTGTTTCTGGTACGTATAACACCCTCGGCGTGAAAAACGGGAAATTGCAGCTCGTGAAGAAAAACTCCCGTTATGCCGTGGTGCGCCTTGCAGAAAACATCGAAGGTGGACTCGTCAACCCTTATGTCAGCACCAGTGCCAATCCGCATTACTATGCTTTAAACTTCTTCCAAAACGGCAGCGAATATCTGCAGGACAACACGCCCGGCGGCATTTTGCTGAAATCGCCTGTTGCGCCTTTCCCGTTGAGAAGATATTGCTGGATACTTGAAGAAGCCAATGACGACGGCGACGTTTACATCAGAAGCACCGCAGGCAACTATATCAGCTATAACCCGGCCACGGACAACGGTAAGCACAAGGTCAACGCGACATTGAATGACTACAGCCTTTACAAAATCTGCGATGTGGCCGATCAGCCAGACGCATCGCTTGACGGGCTTTGGTCGCTCTATAATTGCACGAATCATTACTTCGTTCGTCCATTTCCATCTGAGAATTCCGTTGGGCGTGCAGAAGAGGTCGGGAAAAATACCAGTATGACCTTTGTCGACGTCGCGGCCGACACCACCAGTTACCACTTTGTCTTTCCAGCTATGGGTCAGCGTGCTCTCATTATGGACTATGATGAGGCCAAAAGTCCGCGCGTAAAGGCACGTGATATCCTTGCGTCTGACAAGGATGCACGCCTCTATCAATGGGTGGTTGAAGGGCAGCATATCCGCAACCGTGCAGGCTTCTATCTCACCTACGACGAAAAAAATAAGCAGTTCGGCGTCAGCAACCAAAAAGCTGAAGCCTATACGTTCGTGTATAATGTGAACAACTACGAGAACAACAACAGCGTGCGTTACGACCTCTGTTCTACCGATGACCAGCAGGCCCTCAGCATCGGCGAAGAAGGTGCTCTTTGCTGGGCGGCACCCAACACCCGCAATTCGGCGGTCGACCTACGCCCGTATATCATTGCGCCAGAGCTTCCCATCCCGTCGTTAGGCGGTGCGGACTATCACCTCTATTGCATCCGTACTGATAAGGGCGACCGCTATGCCTACCACATGGAGGATGCTACTAACTCCATTTCTCTGAAACCTTACGAGGAGAAGAACCTGTGCCAGTTGTGGGTGCTTATCAGAGACGGACAGGGCAAGGGCGACGGCTATTTGCAGAGCGCCTACAACCGCCACTTCCTGAAATACGACACTGGCAGCAATACCTTCGTGGCGGTGGCAGATAAAAAAGATGCTACGCGCATCCGCCTCGTTGAAACTTCTGGCAATTACATCCACTGGCAAATTGAATTGCCCGATGTCAACGGCAACCGCAACCTCATCTCCCACAGCTACAGTGGAGGAGGCAATTCGAAAACCGTCAGTCTGTCGCTGCAAGACCCGAACAACGGCAACAACTTTCTTTATATTTTCCCAGTGGACATCACCCCCGATTTCTATGAAGAGGCGGGCGGTGCTTTCCGCAATATCAATCTCGACGAACTTACGCCGAAACTTGAACTCACGGCTGACGGCACGGCGCTGAAGGCCAAGGCATCTGCCTCAGAAGACGACGCCAACAACAGTTGGAAGAACATCGGCACTAAGGACGACTTCGTGCTGCGCAATGGTCATGGCCAATATATCGGTGCGGATGCAGAGGGCAACGTGCTCCTCACCACAGACAAGGCACAGGCCACCCATTTCTATCTCTGGCTCAACCACGGAGACGAGGACGGCACTGTCAGTTGGTGTTTCGCCCAGTTGAACGCCGATGGCAGCAAACCAGAGGGCAAACCCGAAAAATGTCTCGGCGTTTCTGACGTTGCCAACGGTACCGTCGCCATGCTGCCATTCTCCACTTATGAAACCGACAAGCAGCATACGCTCTGCTTCACCTTCGGACGCCTAACGTGTCCGGAACTCTCTGATGCCGCAGAAGGAAAATATTACTACAACTTCATCTGCTTTGATAAGGCGGGGAATAAATATGTCAGCGACGGCAATGGCACCAGCAAGGTGGTCTTCGCCGAAAACGACAAGAAACTCGTCAACGACCAGATGTGGGCCTTGGTGGGTCAGAATAAGGACGATGTTGTCTTGATGAGCAAAGATAAATATTATGTGTGTTTAAGCGGCAATGGTTTTAACGTGACGCACGACCCTGAGAGAGCTGTTCATTTCAGTGTCAAATATATCTCCAGCAAGCAACGCTATGCACTTACCATCGTCGGAGGGTTGAATGCTGAAGGAAAGATTGGTCAAAGCATGAATTTGAGTGGTGCAGACGCCAACAGAAATACTATCATTTTTTGGAATTCAAACATTCAAACAGACCCAAATATCTGCCTCAACTTCGAACCCATCCCCGTTCCGGAAGACTATTCCGATTACGAAGTACTCCCAAAGCGCTCTTGGTTTGTCAAGCAGGCGCACGAGGCTACCGCCGACCCGATGACTGGTTTTATCCAACGCGATGAAAGCGGATGGACCAAGAATCCCTATACTGGGAAGATGATGCAGAAGACGAGTACTTACACCATCACCCACTATCTCAAGGCAGAGAGCACGCGCAAGCTTTATGTGCCTACCTGTATGGTCGGGTCGGCTAATACCCGTTCGCGAGCCTTCCAGCGTTGGTATAACTACAAGACCGACGAGGCCGTGAGCGACTCGGTGCTCAACCTCGACCTCAGCAGTAGCCGTCGGTACAGAAACGGAATTGTTGTGGGCGACCAACTGAATTTGAACGGTCAGAATTATGGTAATTACGTAGATCACTATGTCACCTTCCAAATGCCAGAGGTCATCCCCGACGATTGGGAATACATCCTTGGCGGCGACCTCACAACCTACAGCGATTTCGTTGATTATTTTGGTGACAACGGTAACCCCATATATAATGGAAATGTCACCAAATATAATGGGAATGTCACCAGCGACATCATCCTGCCCTCGAAGCAAAACATCGTGGAGCCGACCATCACTGGCCGCAACCTCTATGTCATTCGCAACGCCCGCGCCATTGCCAACGAATTGCTCCTGTATAAGGATGATGGCAGCAATGATAAATGGTATGAAGAGCACACCATTGCTTTCCCGAAGAAGAAGGTGACGCTCAATTACAGTTCGGTTGCCCTCAATATGCAGAAGCAGGACTATTGGTTTTATAATGGTGGTATTGCCTCAGAAGACAATCTTCAGAATGCCGTCAATAGTGGGGCAATCGAGGTTAAAGTGGACGACCTGGGCAGTGGCATCACTTTCGCCGGGTTCCTTAATAGCGGTGCCGGTGCTGGTGCTGACCGTGCCATCGCCTTCAATTATCCAGGCGATAACAACGGCAAGGGCCGCGGTGAGGCCAATGCTGGCAGCTGCACTTTGAAGGTGTATGGAGTGGCCAGCGACGGCACGCGCTATCAGATTGCCAAATTCAATCTGATATTTGAAGATGATTTTGAGCCCATCATCTATTCCGAAATCATCGGAAAAAAAGACGATGGCAGCTTCAAATCGGAGCGTTCGCCAGAGGCCTTGCTGAAGGCCACTGGCGACCCTGAGGCCACCATCACCTTCGACCCCGATCAGTTTGATGCCTTTGTCTCGCCACCTGTGGGAACCTATACGGGATTTACAAATTCAGGAAAAGGCGATAACGCCAATCAAAATACTCTTTGACATATCGCTACCCCTTCAACTACGATAACACCTCCTATTGTTTTGCACCAATCGGTGGAGATTTCAACAGTACTAATGGTAGAACTTCAGAGTGTACGTGGGGTAACTACACTGTTGCCCATCGTTTTGATATGGGAGATAATCGTGGTAATTTCTTTGCCGTTAAGAAGTATTACGAGAATGAATATGGCTCTCAAAACTATGATGCCAGCCAGAGCGGCTTCCTCTATATTGACGCTTCCGACCTTCCTGGTAAGATTGCGTCTATCGACTTTGCTGGTATGCTTTGCAAAGCCTCGCGTCTCTTCGTTTCGGCATGGATGAGCAGTCCAGACCGTGACAACGAAAGTCCGGCCAACGTGGTGTTCTCCATTCAGGGATTTAAAAACGGCAAGGCCACGACGCTCTATTCTTACTGTCCTGGAAGTATCTTGGGCCAAGCTCGTGATTCCCTTGACAAGACGTTGAAACCTATGGATAATGGTGGCAAAGGCATCTGGCAGCAGGTGTATTTCAGTTTCGTCAATAAGAATGCTGACGACTTCGACAGCTTCCGCCTTACCATCGACAACGCCTGTACCAATACCAGTGGCGGCGACATCTTGATTGATGATGTCGAGGTGTTCAGCGTGAAGCCAGATGTACAGATTGAACGCACCATTCCTGTCTGTGGCGACCAGCTGACCTTGTGTAAGATGACCGTCGACTACGATCAGGTGCGTGCCCAGTTGGGCCTCAACACTGGCGAAGTGATGAAGGACAATCCTAAGGTGTGGTATTGCCTCCTCGACAAGGAGATGTTTGACGCCGAATTAGGCTTCGATACAGGTACGTCAGAAGGACAGGAACGCCTCTACCGTATGTCCGACGTTGAGGTGAAGCCCGCCTTCGTCAAGGCCCTCTTGGGTGACCCAAACAGCCAGGTATCTGGAGAAGGCATCTTCCGCTCTGTGGAGTTTAAAACCAAATTCGAAGACCTCCCAGTCTTCAAATACAGAGACGCTGTGGCGGCCACTGTCGGCATGGCATCTCGCGAAGTCACCAGTGCTGGTGTGCGCCACTTCGTCATCAGCGACAAAGTGAAGGAGCCGAGAATCAAGCCCAACCACGACTATTACTTCCTCTTTGTGCCACGCTTCTCCGACGACCCCGTCACGCTGGCCAATGCCTTCCAGTCGTTTGAGATCAACACGCGATGCAGCGTCCGCTGTAAGTTCCGCACCCAGTCGCCCATCCGCGTGGTGACGGATGCCGACGACGAGGCCGCCGTTGAACACGAAACCCAGACCTGCGCTGGCAAGAGCGTCTCGCTCAGCGTCAAGCAGGTGGGAGAGAATTTGGATGGCGTTATCGGCGAACGCATTGTGCAGTATGACTGGTGGCGCGATTATGTGGGCGACGCATTCACCGACGTGTGCATCAATGTCGACAACGCCACCTGGCGCGTCTTAGAAAAGAACGAAAGCCGCCTCTCCAACGAGATTTCGCTCCGCGAGGCGCTCTTGGCTTTCCGCCATTTCTATCCCAAAGCCACCACCGTGGCGGGCGCCGCGCCGAAGAACGACGAGGGATATACCCTCGAGCAGAGCGTCATCGACGTGCTCCATCAGTTCACGCTTAATAGTGCCGACAAGGTGGCGTCGCTCGTGTTGCTCAACAACACGTGTAACGTCTATGTGCCTGCCGCCACAAAGCAGGGCACAATCCTGAAGGTGACGGTGGTGCCCATCGACCATGAAGACGGCAACGGCACGCAATATTGCTACGACCCTCAACAGGTGGGCATCAAAGTGAGCGGACAGGCACCGCAGTTCTTCGACGGTCTGCATGGCACCCAATATAAGTATCCCGATAAGCTCACCAACGTGCCAGTGCGCAGCAGTTTGGCCGCCGTGGCAGAAGTGAGGGCCAGAGCCGACGGCAGTGCCGCCAATGTCTTGCGCGTGCCTTTGCGCGGCATCGAGACGGTGACGGATGGCGCCATCGGTTTGACCAGCGTCAGTACGGACGTCTTCCTCGCGGGCACCAACGACCCCAATATGAAGGCGTATGAAACGATGGCTGCTGAAGAACGCGCTGGCATCAGTGTGCAGAACTTCCGCATCGTGGGCCAGCTCAAAACGCTCGAAGCCAGCACGACAAACCCCGAAAATGCCCATGCCGACATCGTCTTCAACAGCGATTTCCAGCCGCGCGAGGGATATGTCTATACGCTCCGCTTCAACTATCGGGAGCTCTTTAATGCAGGCAATGCCACGCAGTCAACGGTGTGTGACGGCAATGTGCTCGTTGACCTCATCATCGTTCCGAAATACCAGAAATGGACGGGAGCAGCCGGAAACACCGACTGGACGAACGATGCCAACTGGCAACGCGCCGACCTCGCCGACCTGCATTTCAAAGCCGATACGGAGACGGATTATGCCACCAATGCCGACAACGGTACGGCGCAGGGCTATGTGCCGATGCTACACACCAGTGTCATCGTGACGCCCGACAAGGCCGGACCGCAACTCTATGAGACCAACTATGCCGGCGACGGGTTCCTCAACTTCGTCGGTCACGAAGGCGAACAGCGCACGGCAACGCCCGACATCGAATATGCGCTTCTGGCAGCACCGGAAGCCGATAAGGGCGTCAACCTTTGCGGCATTTACACGCCCTATCAAAGTAAGGACCTCGTGGTGCAGAGCGGTGGCGAATTGCTGCATGCCGAACGCCTCAGCTATGAGAAAGCGTGGGTGGAATATGCGCTGACTCCCGACCGATGGTACACCCTCGGTTCGCCGCTGCGCCAGAGCTACGCGGGAGAATGGTATGCGCCTAACAACGATGCTTGCCAGGCCACGCCTTATTTTAAGAACGTGACTTACAACACGACAGACTACCATCGCTTCGCGCCAGCCGTTTATCAGCGCAGCTGGGACAAGGCCAACCCTAAGCTTTACTACCTCGAGCCTTATTCGGCCAACAATCCGCAGGAAACCAATGTGAACACGACGACGGAGAATATCTACCAGGCCGCCAACTGGAGCGCTGTCTACAACGACGTGCGGGAGGCTTATTCGCAGGGTGGCTTCTCTGTCAAAGTCAACGGCATCGGTATCGGGGCGCAGAAATATACGAAGTCGCTCTTCCGTTTGCCGAAGGAAGACACGGCCTATGGCTATTACACGGAATTGAACGAGACGGACAGGAAGACTTATCCTGTGGACCGCACGCATCATCATAAGTTGGCGACCGACCAGTTGAAGTCTGGTTCCGAACTGACCGTGACGCTCAAAAACGAGAATGCCAACAACAGGTTCTTCCTCGTTGGCAACCCGTTTGCCTGCGCCCTCGACCTCAACGAGTTCTTCAAAGAAAATGAGGCCCAACTCAATGGGGCGAAATATTGGGTGCTGACGGCCGGCGGACAGGAAGGGGCGATGCGCCAGCCCAATGCCGGAGAATGGATTTCCGTGAACGGCACGACGGAGGCCGCGCTCGCGAGTCTGCCATCGGGACAGGGCTTCTTCGTGGAAGGCAAGGAAGGAACGAACACCATCACCTTGAAGTTCACCGCCGACATGCAGACGTCGCTCCACACCAGCGGAACGCTGTTGCGTGCTCCAGCCATCGGACGTGCTGAGGCTCCTATGCTCCGCATCCGCGCTTCGCGAAGCGGGCAGGGGAGTGAGGCACTGGTGGTGAAAGACACCACAGCGGTCAACGGCTACGAGGCTGCGGAGGATATGCAACTCTTGCTCGACAACTCGTTGCAGGAAATCCCGATGGTATATACGTTGGCCGGCAACCGCACGAGCACCATCAACCGACGCCGCTCGCTCTGGCGCGTCCCCTTGGGCGTGTTGAGCAACAGCGAAGCTCCCGTGCAACTCACGTTCTCGGGCATGCGCTCGTTTGGCGAGACGCTCTCGCTGCTCGACAGTCAGACGGGGGCCGTGACACCGCTGCGGGGCAATGGCAATGCCGACTGCGTGAAGGTGGAGGTGCCGGGAGTGACGACGGGCCGTTATTTCATCCTCTCTTCAGAGCGTCCTGCCCTGGAGGATGAACAGAATTTCACGCAACCGCTCATCCAGGCCGACAACGGCAGTGTGACGATCTCTTCTTCCGCCGCCCACGTCCTGACGTATGTGCGTATCGTGGCGGCAGATGGTCGCACGGTGTACAAACTCACGCCGTATGTCTCACGCCTCTCCCTGAAACTCCCCACTGGCGTTTATGTGGTGGAGGCACGCACGGATGAGGGCGAGAGTGTCGGGAAGGTGTCGCTCTGATGTATGTATAGATAATGTGCTCTGATTTATATATAATGACAAAAGCTATAATGACAAAAGCGCGGAGAATGCTCCGGCGCTTTTGTTTTTATTGGGGACAACGAAAAAAATGGGGGGTCAGACGTAGGGTGTTCAAAATTCCATAAAAATCAAGGTTGGTAAGGAGGCGCCAGCGCCCCTGAAGGGTAGGGTGTTCAAAATTCCTTAAAAATCAAGGTTGGTAAAGAGGCGACAGCGCCCCTGAAAGGGGCTCATATTTAGGGTAGGGCTTGCCCCTACCTCTTGGGGCCGATTAATGAACCTCGCCCCTGTAAGGGGCTCATATCTCGACAGATGTTGCGGGGCAAGCCCCGCCCACGATATGCGCCCCTTACAGGGGCAGCAGCGAGAATTGATGAGCTGTGGCGGGAGATAGGGGCGAGCCCCTATCCTGGAATATGCGCCCCTTTCAGGGGCAATCCCCCGCAACCCTCGCCGCCAGCGCCCTGAAAGGGCAGCCAGTTCCCAGCCCAGGGCA
>ENA-OQCZ01000438-OQCZ01000438.1-human-gut-metagenome-genome-assembly--contig:-NODE-438-length-11013-cov-2.589565_pt1 | contig 11013 bp, 6 predicted proteins | sample MGYA00242505_ERZ504594 | MGnify/ENA primary metagenome ERZ504594 (study PRJEB26092, sample SAMD00036329) | human gut metagenome | host: Homo sapiens | study: EMG produced TPA metagenomics assembly of... | reverse complement strand
AAAAAGCCCGTGCCTGGATGCTTTGCCCATAAGCCGCCCAAGAGCCACCCGGAAGGGAGATTGAATGATGGATTCACACAGGATGAGCGGAACATTGATGATGGCTTTACAGCCCTTGGCACAAGGTCAGGGCTGTGTGAAGCATCTGACACTGATGAAGGAACAGCTTCGGAGGACGAGTCAGAGCTTTTTGCTTTGGCAGACTCGGTTCTCCGTAAAGTTTCAGCCATGGACGATGCCGCCATTTGAGAAGCTGAACCTTTATCCGGATTGATAGGATTGGAGGGATACAATGAACGCAAAAGAGCGATTTTATTCCGGATTAGCAAAAGAAACGATTGGGAAAATCACCTCGAACACAGATAACTGGACTTCGTTTTTGAGAACGATGTCCCGCAACTATGAGTTCACCTATCCGGAACAGGTGATGATTTATGCTCAGCGCCCCAATGCGACCTTTTGCAAGCCCTATGAGGACTGGAACGCTGAAAATTACCGCAGATATGTAAAGCGTGGCTCTACCGGTATTGCCCTGTTTGTGATGAACAGGGATAAACCGTATCTGCGCTATGTGTTTGATGTGGCGGATACCGGCGTTCGCCGTTCTTCCCCGGAACTGAAACCGTGGGAGGTGACGCCTGAAAACCGATCCTATGTCATGGAAGCAATGGAGCGTACCTTTGGTGTTGCCGCTGACGGGGTGCTGGAAGCACAGCTTGAAGATATTGCATTTGTACTGGCGGCTGAGTATTGGGACGATTACAAAAAGCAGCTCCTCGACATCGTTGCCAACAGCTTCCTTGAGGAGTATGATGAACTCAACATCGAAGTAGCTTTCAAAAATGCAGTGGCAAACAGCGTATCCTACACGATGTATTGCCGGTTCGTGGAGAGTCCCGATAACTACTTCGAGCATGAGGATTTCCAGAAGGTGTTTGATTTTAACACCAGACAGACGGTAAATGCCCTTGGCACTGCGGTGAATGCCATCAGCACAAGGATGTTTCAGGAAATCGAAAAAGCGATTGGAGAACATGAGCAGATTAAAGCTACCGAAAGGAGTGCAGATTATGAGCGAGATGACTTACAGACAGGCCGGAGATTATCAGATTCCGAACCTTCAGTTGGAGAACGAGGGAGAGAAACCTCTGGGCAAGTACGGCAGGATGCGTCGAGCATTTTTGGAGCAGAACAATCCGATGCTCCTGAACGACATGATTCTGACGGAGAGCCTGTTCCCGCACCTGTGGGAGATCGAGGAAACGGCGAAAGCCAGAGTGGAGTTTCTGATGGAGCAGTACCTGAAGGACAGTCCCGCACCGGACAAAGAAACGCAGCGGATGGCGTGGGTGCAGCACATGAACAGTCTGAAAGCACAGGCGGAGGAAGTCGTGATGACGGAGCTTATCAACAGCTGAGTCTGAACCTTTTCCTCTCCGAAAATGAACAAATCAGTTTTATCGACCGAGCAGAGAGCTTTACGCCCTCTGCTTTTTCTTTTGCCCAGGAAGAAATCGACCACTTTCTTCTGCTTGGCAGCAATACCGATGAAGCCCGAAAAACCGTAGCGCTGGAATATATGAAGCAGAAGCCGTTGGAAGAAATCGTTCAGACCTTAAAGCAGGTCTATCACGGCGGCTATGGTCTGAAAGAAGATAGCGGGAATATCTGTGCGTGGTATGCCGAGGACGGTATCCACCTTGCCAAAGGTTCCTCTGCCATTGACAGCCCCAGAGCGCAGATCGTTTCTTGGGAAACGGTTGCCGAGCGCATTGGAGAACTGCTTGAAAACGGTCGGTTCGCAACCAATGTGGAATTGGTAGAAGCTCCCGGATATGAGCGTCAGAAGCTGGCTGAATCCCTGTGGCATCTTTATCACGATTTGAGTGAAGAAGCCCGTACCGGCAGCTATCTGGCAATTCTCCATCAGGAACCGTTTCGTGGGTTTCCTGATGAAACCGCAGACTTGGCTGAAAAGTTGGATGACCCTCGTTTCCACGCAACCTTGGTGCAGCAGTATTCGGAATTTAGAAAAGCCATTGCGGAAAATCCCGATCTGCTTCGTTTTCACTATCACAAGCTGAATCTCATTCAGAAACAGCTGTATGAGCTGAATCTGCCTTTGCGTGAGTATCAGACCGATATGATGCAAATGCCCCTTGTCCGCCAGTTCATTACGGATGATGAAGTCAATGCAGACTTGACCCGTGGAAGTGGTTTTTCCGGTGGCAAAGCCCGTATTTATAACTACTGGCAGGAGAATCATTCTGCCAAAGAAAAGATGGACTTCTTGAAGCATGAATACGGAACCGGTGGTCATTCCCATGCTTGCTCCGGCGCAACGCACAGCGGTCAGGATCACGATGCCAAGGGTGTTGCGTACACCAAGAGCGGCTGCGATAAATTGCAGATGTCCTGGGCGCAGGTGGTGCAGAGAATCGACGGTCTGATGCGAAAGGGACGCTACCTCAGCCCGGAGGAAGAAGCGGAACGACATGCTATCGAAGAAGCTAAAACTGATCCGTTGGAAGATGTTTATGACCGTTTCGCAGTAATTGATACTGAGGATGGCGAGTATGCAATCTGGGATAATCAGACCGATGACTACTATGTAGACCCGGAAGGCGTTACGGAATACTTCACGGACGAATGGCTTGCCAATGACTATCTGGAGGAAGTTCGTCAATCCGTAGCTGCGATGGACTCGGTTCAGCCAGAAGCGCCTGTGGCAGAGTCTGCCGAAGTTGTCGAAGCATCTGCTTCCGAGGAACCGGAATGGAACTATCAGGTCGGTGACACGGTATATCTGGACGATACGGCTTTCCGTGTGGAGCAGATTACGGACAGAGAGGTTCAGCTGCGTGACCCTTCTCTTGCCTATCCGATCTTCCGTGCCGAGAATCGTGAGAATTTCGAGCGTATGCTCTCTCAGGACGAAAGAAACCATGCGGTAAGGGTTGATGCCCAAACCGAAGAAAAGCCCGTTACAGAGGATTTTCTGGGACGAAACCGAACCGAGGGACTACACCCCTGAGTATCAGCTGTTAGACCGTCTGCGTATGGATTGCGAATACTTCCTTGGTGCAGGACAGCACAGCGAAAAGCACCTGTGGGCAGGCAACCGCCATGCACAGATTGCCAAGATGCGTGAGCTGTATGAAATGATTCCCGACAAACCAGAATGGCTGACACCTGAGATGATTAACAGCTACGAGGAGCGCATGGCTCCCCGTTATCTGGTTGCCGCCTACCATCACTTTGAAAACGGCTTCGATGATAAACTGGACTACTACACTCTGGAAGAAGCGGAAAAAGCTGCCCAGGGCTATGTGGAGGGAACCATGGAGGATGACGGATTCAAGTACGATGGTGCTGCCGTTTACGATCAGCAGGAGCATAAGTGCATCCGTATCTATGGGGACTACCCTGACGAAAAGGCACACGCACAGGTCAGAGCCAGTGCGGAAACCGAACAGCAGGAGCCGGAACACTTCATCGACCATTTTTATGTTGCCGAGGATATTCAGAAGCGGGGTGCGCTGGACATCAAGGAATACAGTTCCTTTGATGATGCCCTGCGAGCCTACTATGCACTTCCTGACACGCAGAGAAAAGCCCTGGGTGCAATGAATACCAGAGATCTGCCGGGTAGTCTGGACTTCGTACAGTGCGTAGATGGCAAGGATACTATCATTCAGGACTATACCAAGGTGGACGGATGGCAGAATGCCGAAGTTATGGACATTATCGCTCAGCTTGAGCAGTCCATCACCACCAGAGAAATTCCTCCCGTTCCTGCGGTGAACTTCCACATCACGGATGACAACATCGGTGAAGGTGGACCGAAGCAGAAATTCGCAAGAAACATCGCAGCCATTGAAACTCTGTTCAAACTGGAAAGCGAGAACAGGAACGCCACTTCCGAAGAACAGGAGATTTTGTCGAATTATGTCGGTTGGGGCGGTCTGGCAGATGCCTTTGACCCGGACAAGGGAAATTGGGCGCAGGAGTATCAGACACTGAAAAACCTGCTTTCCGAAGATGAATATGCTGCGGCAAGAGCTTCCACCCTGAATGCACATTACACCAGCCCTACGGTCATTCGCTCCATCTACGATGCAGTCGGACAGATGGGCTTTGAAACAGGAAATATTCTGGAGCCTGCTATGGGTATCGGCAACTTCTTTGGTATGCTGCCCCCTGAAATGCAGAGCAGCCGCTTGTATGGTGTGGAACTGGATTCCATCACCGGCAGAATTGCTCAGAAGCTCTATCCCAATGCAGAAATCAAAGTGGCTGGCTTTGAAACGACAGACCGCAGAGACTTCTACGATCTGGCTGTGGGCAATGTCCCTTTCGGCAACTACAAAGTATCCGACAAGCCGTATGACAAGCTGGGATTTTCCATCCACAACTATTTCTTTGCCAAGTCTTTGGATCAGGTTCGTCCCGGTGGTGTGGTAGCTTTGTGACAAGCCGTTACACCATGGATTCCAAGAACTCTGACGCAAGGCGATATATGGCGCAGAGGGCGGAACTGCTTGGTGCAATCCGTCTGCCAAACGATGCCTTTAAGAAAAACGCAGGTACGGAAGTCGTGTCTGACATCCTGTTCCTGCAAAAGCGTGACCACCCGATTGACATTGTTCCGGAATGGGTAAATCTTGACCGCACCGAAGAAGGACACACCATGAACAGCTACTTTGTCGCTCATCCTGAAATGGTTCTGGGCGATACGGTGGAAGAAAGTACCGCCTACGGTATGGATATTACGGTGCGTCCCATTGAGGGCATGGAGCTATCCGAACTTCTGAAAGAAGCGGTTTCCCACATCCAAGGAACCTATCAGGCGGTGGAGCTTCCCGAAGCTGACAAGGGCAAGGAAATCGAAACCATTCCTGCAACCCCGGATGTGAAGAATTTCTCTTATACCGTGGTGGATGGCAATGTGTACTTCCGTGAAAACTCCCTGATGCGCCGTGTAGACCTGAATGAGAAAGCAAAAGACCGTGTGATGGGCATGGTGGAACTTCGTGGTATCGTCAACGAGCTGATCGAATATCAGCTTGAGGATTACCCGGATGAAATGATTACTCAGAAACAGACAGAACTGAATGATGCCTACGATGCGTTTGCCGCAAAGAACGGGCTTATCAATAATCGAGCCAATGGTCAGGCATTTGCTGACGATTCCTCCTACTATCTCCTGTGTTCTCTGGAAAATGTGGATGAGGACGGCAATCTGAAAAGCAAGGCAGATATGTTCACCAAGCGAACCATCAAGCCGGAACGCAGAGTGACGAGCGTAGATACGCCGTCCGAAGCTCTGGCAATCTCCATCGGTGAGCGTGGTAAGGTGGATCTGCCGTTTATGGCGCAGCTGCTTGGAACACCCGAAGAATACGATGCGATTCAGGCAGAGCTTCGAGGGGTGATCTTCAAAGACCCGATGGCTCCCGATGCTGTGGAAGTTGGATGGCAGACTGCCGATGATTACCTTTCTGGTGATGTAAGAAGCAAGCTGCGTGTCGCACAGATGGCGGCAGACAGGGATTCTTCCTTCCGCATCAATGTAGAAGCCTTGCAGAAAGCACAGCCGAAGGACTTGGATGCGTCCGAGATTGATGTGCGTTTGGGTGCAACATGGATTGATGCTGATTATATTCAGCAGTTCATGGAGGAAACCTTTGAAACCCCGTATTACCTGCGCCGTTCCATTGAGGTCAAGTTCTCCGAGCTGACCGCAGAGTGGCGCATCAACGGTAAGAGTTCTCCCAACTACAACGATGTGGCGGCGTATGTCACTTACGGTACAGAGCGAGCCAACGCATATCGGATTCTGGAGGAAACGCTGAATCTGAAAGATATTCGTATCTATGATACGATTGAAGATGCAGATGGTAAGCAGAAGCGTGTCCTCAATAAAAAAGAAACTACCCTGGCACAGCAGAAACAGCAGGCAATCAAGGATGCGTTCCGAGATTGGATTTGGAGAGATCCGCACAGACGAGAAACCCTTTCCACCAAGTACAACGAACTTTTTAACTCCACCAGACCTCGTGAGTATGATGGCTCTCATATCCGTTTCGGCGGCATGAACCCGGATATTACCCTCCGTGAACACCAGAGAAATGCTATCGCTCATGTGCTTTATGGTGGAAATACGCTGCTTGCACACGAAGTTGGTGCGGGCAAGACCTTCGAGATGGCAGCATCGGCTATGGAGAGTAAGCGGCTTGGATTGAGCCAGAAATCCCTGTTCGTTGTGCCGAATCATCTGACTTTACAGTGGGCAAATGAGTTTCTGCACCTCTATCCGAGTGCCAAGCTCCTTGTTGCTACCAAGAAGGATTTTGAAACAGCAAACCGCAAGAAGTTCTGCGCTCGTATCGCAACGGGTGACTATGATGCAGTCATCATCGGTCACAGCCAGTTTGAAAAAATCCCGCTTTCTGCTGAACGACAGGAACGGCAGCTGCGGGAGCAGATTGATGAGATTGAGGGTGCGATTGCGGAGCTGAAATGGCAGCGTGGCGAAAACTTCACGATCAAGCAGATGGAGAAAACACGAAAATCACTGGAAGCCAGACTGGATAAGCTCCTTGCCGCCGACAAGAAGGATGATGTTATTACCTTTGAGCAGTTGGGTGTAGACCGGCTGTTTGTGGACGAAAGCCATGCGTTCAAGAATTTGTTCCTCTACACAAAAATGCGAAATGTGGCAGGTCTGTCCACCTCTGAAGCTCAGAAATCTTCGGATATGTTTATGAAGTGCCGCTATATGGATGAGCTGACCGGCGGGCGTGGCGTGATCTTCGCAACCGGTACTCCCGTAAGTAACTCGATGACCGAACTTTATACGGTCATGCGCTATCTCCAGTACAGTACGCTCCAGCAAAAGAACCTGACCCATTTTGATTCCTGGGCATCGACCTTCGGAGAAACAACAACTGCGATTGAGCTTGCACCGGAGGGAACCGGCTATCGTGCCAGAACCCGATTTGCGAAGTTCTTCAACCTGCCTGAACTGATGAATATGTTCAAGGAGGTTGCCGACATCAAGACCTCTGACCAGTTGCATCTCCCTGTTCCCGAAGCAAAGTTTGAAACGGTTGTGGTTCAGCCATCTGAGTATCAGAAGGATATGGTGGCTTCCCTTTCAGAGAGAGCGGCGGATGTTCATGCCGGTATCGTTGACCCGTCCGTCGATAATATGCTCAAGATTACCAGTGACGGGCGAAAATTGGGACTGGATCAGCGGCTGATGAACCCTCTGTTACCTGATGACCCTGACAGCAAACTCAATGCCTGTGTGGGAAATATCCTGCGTATCTGGCAGGACGGTCAGGCTGACAAATTGACCCAGTTGGTGTTCTGCGACCTCAGCACACCGAAAAATGATGGAACCTTTAATGTCTATGATGATGTCAAAACCAAGCTGATTGCAAACGGTGTGCCTGCGGAAGAAATTGCCTTTATCCATGATGCGGATACCGAGGCGAAGAAAAAAGACCTTTTTGCAAAGGTTCGTACCGGACAGGTGCGGGTGCTGCTTGGAAGTACGCAAAAGATGGGCGCAGGAACCAACGTCCAGGACAAACTGGTGGCAGTTCACCATCTGGATGTGGGCTGGCGTCCGTCTGATATGACCCAGAGAAACGGTCGTATCATCCGTCAGGGCAACCGGAACAAAGAGGTTCAGGTGTATCAGTATGTGACTGAGGGAACCTTCGATGCCTACCTGTATCAGACCTTGGAAAACAAGCAGAAATTGATTTCTCAGATTATGACCTCTAAATCGCCGGTTCGCTCCTGTGACGATGTGGACGAGTAGGCGCTGTCCTATGCAGAGATTAAGGCGCTGTGTGCCGGCAATCCGCTTATCAAGGAAAAGATGGACTTGGACATTGATGTGGCAAGGCTGAAGGTGCTGAAAGCTGACCACCAGAGCCAGCAGTACCGCATGGAAGATAAGCTCCTGAAATACTTCCCGGCTGAGATTGAAAAGCAGGCAGGCTATATTCATGGCTTTGAAGCTGATATGAAAACCGTGGAAGCGCACCCGCAGATTGCCGAGGGCTTTTGCGGCATGGAAATCATGGGCAAAGCCTACACCGAAAAGGCAGGTGCCGGTGAAATCCTCCTTGCGGCTTGTAAGGACACGAAAAGCTCCGATCCGGTTCCGCTTGGCAGTTACCGTGGCTTTCAGATGGAGCTTTCGTTTGACAGCTTCCGGAACGAGTTTGATTTGACCCTGAAGGGCGCTGTGAGCCACAGAGTAGCCCTTGGCACGGATGCACGAGGAAATATCACCCGACTGGACAATGCCCTTGCAGATATCCCTGAGCGCTTAGAACGAGCCAATGAACAGCTGAATAACCTCTACAATCAGCAGGAAGCAGCCAAGGCGGAGGTTGGAAAACCGCTTCCGCAGGAAGCGGAGCTGACAGCAAAAAGTCAGCGACTGGCAGAACTGGATGCAGCCCTGAATATGGAGGACTCTGCGGAAAATCGTGACGAAAGGAGCGAGTCGGAGCGACCTTCTGTGTTGGCTGATCTGAAATCCAAAGCGGGGCATATCCCGCCTGCAAAATACTCTGAACCCCGTGAGGAGGTGTTGTAATGGCAAAGCGAGACCAGGATGTTCATTTCCTTGCATCCAAGGAGGAGGTCGAGCGAATCCATGAGAAGATGGACGAGCTTGGCATCCGCAGCATGGGAGCCTATCTGCGGAAAATGGCTCTGGATGGTTACTGCATCAGACTGGATTTGCAGGATGTGAAAGCCCTGGTTTCGCTCCTGCGAATCTGCTCCAACAACCTGAACCAGTACGCCAAACGAGCGAATGAAACGGGCACATCTACCATGCCGACATCGAGGATTTGCAAAAACGGCTGGAGGAGATCTGGACGGACATGAGAGAAGTTCTTGTTCGCCTGTCCTCAATCCAGTAATCCGACAATTTTTCGGGAAGTCGCAGTTTCGACTGCGGCTTTTACATAAGGAAATATCTTTCGTTGGTTGAAATATTCACATTGATACACTACAATATTGTTAAAGAAATTCGTCAGGAAACAGAGTGAGAAATCGGAATTTACTTCTACTTAGACATACAAACTGTTGACAGTAAAACTCCTATATAGTATTATTTGATAAAATACTATATAGGAGTTTTTGTGTGAAAATGAATGGCGGATTTTCTTGTTACCCAAAAATAAAACAACTTGGAGATCGAATCTTTGAGAAGATTCTCAGCGAAAAGAATATTGATGCGTTTAACGGAGCCCAAGGGCGTATTCTTTATGTACTGTGGCAGGAAGATGGAATCTCAATCAGGTCACTCTCGATTAAATGTGGATTAGCGATAACTTCTCTTACTACGATGCTGGAAAGAATGGAAAATCAAGGGGCTGATAAGACGTGTTCAGTCTGAAACGGACAAAAGGAAAACACTCCTGTTTCTGACTGAGAAAAGCACATGCCTTAAAGGGCGAGTACGATTCTGTATCTGATGAGATGGGCAGTATTTACTACAAAGGTTTTTCAGAGGAAGAAATTACCCGGTTTGAGAAATGTCTCGACCACATCAGAAAGAATCTTGAGGAGTGGCAGAAGTCATGAGTATTTGTATCAAAGATCAGATTCAGAACATGAATATCGTCATTGGCTGCACAGTGGGGTGTACATATTGCTATGCCCGCAACAACGTGAAACGCTGGCATATGATTGATGACTTCGCTACCTGAATTCTTTCCGAGTAAGCTCAAGATGATGGAAAAAGAAACTGTCCGTCAGAATACTTTGCTTCTTACCGGGATGAGCGATCTCTCCGGATGGAAGCCGGAATGGAGAGACGAGGTATTTGTAAAGATCCGTGAAAATCCACAGCATCAGTTCCTGTTCCTTACCAAGCGACCTGATTTGCTGGATTTTGATACCGATCTGGAAAACGCATGGTTTGGCGTTACGGTGACGAGGAAAGTAGAACTGTGGCGTATCGACGCCCTTCGGAAAAACGTCAAAGCAAAACATTACCATGTTACCTTTGAGCCGTTATTCGACGATCCCGGCACAGTTGACCTTTCCGGAATCAATTGGATCGTTGTGGGCACCATGACCGGAGCTCAGAGCAGGAAGATTCATACGGAGCCGGAATGGGCATGGTCTCTGGCGGACCAGGCACATAAGCTCGGCATTCCGGTGTTTATGAAGGAAGACCTTGTCCCTATCATAGGGGATGAAAATATGATTCAGGAAATGCCGGAAGAATTTAATAAAGTGTTAGAGGTACAGAAATCATGGAAGAAGTAATAAATGGAATCCTCATTCGTGAGGTGGAAACAAAGAACATCGTGACTAAGTCTAGTCTGCCGGTAGGCGGTTACTCGGTCAATCCCTATGTGGGCTGTACACATGCCTGCAAGTATTGCTATGCTTCTTTTATGAAGCGCTTTACCGGGCACAAGGAGGAATGGGGCACTTTCCTTGATGTGAAGCATTGGCCGGAAATTAAAAATCCGAAGAAATATGCCGGACAGCGGGTGGTCATCGGTTCTGTGACAGATGGCTACAATCCACAGGAGGAGCAATTCGGGAATACCAGAAAACTTCTGGAGCAGCTGATCGGCAGTGACGCAGATATTCTGATCTGCACAAAGTCGGATCTTGTGGTACGAGATATTGATCTGTTGAAGAAGCTTGGACGTGTAACCGTTTCATGGTCGATCAACACACTAGATGAAAATTTCAAGAACGATATGGACTCTGCTTCGAGCATTGAGCACCGTATCGCTGCTATGAAGCAGGTATATGAGGCAGGTATCCGTACAGTCTGTTTCGTATCCCCGGTATTTCCCGGTATCACGGATTTTGAAGCAATCTTTGAGCGGGTAAAGGATCAGTGCGATCTGTTCTGGCTCGAAAATCTCAATCTTCGAGGCGGTTTCAAAAAGACAATTATGAATTATATCGCCGGAAAATATCCTGATCTTGTACCACTTTACGACGAGATCT
>ENA-OQCZ01000436-OQCZ01000436.1-human-gut-metagenome-genome-assembly--contig:-NODE-436-length-11061-cov-2.278855_pt1 | contig 11061 bp, 11 predicted proteins | sample MGYA00242505_ERZ504594 | MGnify/ENA primary metagenome ERZ504594 (study PRJEB26092, sample SAMD00036329) | human gut metagenome | host: Homo sapiens | study: EMG produced TPA metagenomics assembly of... | reverse complement strand
CTCCATTCGTGTTCCAGCGTTCAGAGGCATTCGCGGCCACGTGCTCGAACACCTTGCGTTCTCCCGGCCTGCAGCATCTCAATATCCGCACCGCCGGGGTTCGACGTGCGGCAGAGAAGGAAGACGCCTTGTCCTCATACTCGAGGTACGGCTCTACGGTATCAAAGCCCATGTAGGGGGAAAGCGTGACCGCGTCCGCCCCGTACACTTCGAACGCTTCGACCGCGTAAGCCCGGGCAGTTGAGCCGATATCGCCGCGCTTCGCGTCGAGAATCACCGGGATCCCCGGGTGACGCTCGTGAATGTACGCGGTGAGACGCTCCAGCGCGTCAAGCTCCCGCATGGCGGCGAAGTAAGCGAACTGCGGCTTGAAAGCGCAGACCGTGTCCGCTGTCGCGTCGATGATGTCGCGGCAGAAGTCGTACACCGGGACAGCGGCGCCGGATGCGGTCTTCGGTAGTCTCGCGGGATTCGGGTCAAGACCGACGCAGAGCATGGTGTCCGACCCGGTCCAGCGGGCCTCAAGCTGATCAATGAATTTCATGTCGTCAAGTTCGGATGAATCAGAAAAATTACCTTATGTTACCTCGACGCGAGGCAGATTCTTCCGGATCGTGGGATATTTAAGTCATTGCGCCGGAATTCCCATCGGCGCGGACTCAAGGAGAAAAGAAGAATGAAACGTCGACAGATGCTTGCGGCGATCGCTGCCGCGGCGGCCGCTCCCGCAGCCCTCGCGGCTGAAGCCTCAGGTGCTCCGAAGAAAGTCTGGCCGAAAGTGCCCGAAGGCTGGTATGGGGAAGGGATGTACCAGGATCTCGCGAAGGACGGCACCGGAGTGACTGCGCCTGGAACCGAAGGACTGCCCACCGCCTACATCGCTTTCGACCCGCAGTGCCCGTGGTGCGAGAAGCTCCATCGCGCGGCAACGCCTCTCTACAGCAAGGTGCGCATCATCTGGTGCCCGGTCGCGGTGCTGAATATCAATTCCGAGCCGCAGGGCTCCATGATTCTCTCGGCTTCTGACCCCTGGAAGAAATTCCTCGAGCATGAGGACCACTTCCATGACGCCGCGTTCCGCGGCCTGCCCGTTGATCAGAAAGAGGTGTGGAAGCTGCCGGAAAAGATCCGCGCGAAGGTCTGGACAAACTCCAAGATCGTCCGCCGGAACGGTACCCGCACGATCCCGTTCGGCGTTTTCCGGACCGCGAAGGGTGAGTACCGCGCGATTTACTCCGGCATGACGACGGATGATCTGAAGAAGGTCTTTGATCTCTGAGAGCACGGCGGGGTGTCTTTATCGAGATGCCCCCTTCCGGTAATCTCACATCAGACAGAAAACGGCCCCGGAGCGTGAGCTCCGGGGCCGGTCTTATTCTCTCAGAACTTCAAGAGTGGGTCTGGGCAGACCAGATTACATCATGCCGCCCATTCCGCCCATGCCGCCAGCCGGCGGGAGCGGCTTCTCTTCCGGAAGCTCAGCGACCATGCAGTCGGTCGTGAGGATCAGGGAAGCAACAGAAGCAGCGTTCTGCAGAGCGGTGCGGGTCACCTTGGTCGGGTCGAGCACGCCCATTTCGATCATGTCGCCGTAGACACCGGTCTGAGCGTTGTAGCCGAAGCTCGCGTTGCCGTCAGCAACCTTGTTCACCACGACAGAGGGTTCGTCGCCAGCGTTCTTCACGATCTGACGGAGCGGCTCTTCCATGGCACGCAGCACGATCTTGATACCGGCGTTCTGCTCGTCGTTGTCACCCTTCAGGTCCTTGGCGATAGCCTGCTTCGCACGGATCAGAGCGACACCGCCGCCAGCCACAACGCCTTCTTCAACAGCGGCGCGGGTAGCGTGCAGAGCGTCTTCAACACGGGCCTTCTTTTCCTTCATTTCGACTTCGGTGGCAGCACCGACGCGGATCAGAGCGACACCGCCGGCGTAGCTTGGCGACACGTTCCTGGAGCTTCTCACGGTCGTACTCGGAGGTAGCGGCTTCGATCTGGATGCGGATGTTCTTCACGCGGGCAGCGATCTGCTCAGCATCACCAGCGCCGTCGATGATCGTGGTGTTTTCCTTGCTGATCTCAACCTTCTTCGCGGTACCAAGCTGCTGGAGCGTGGTCTTGTCGAGCTGCAGGCCGAGGTCAGAGGAGATCACCTGACCGCCGGTCAGGATGGCGATGTCTTCAAGCATGGCCTTGCGGCGATCGCCGAAGCCCGGAGCCTTGACAGCGGCAACCTTCAGCACGCCGCGGAGGGAGTTCACCACGAGGGTGGCGAGGGCTTCACCGTCGACGTCTTCAGCGACGATCACGAGCGGACGACCGGACTTGGCAACCTGCTCGAGAACCGGCAGAAGCTCACGGATGTTGCTGATCTTCTTGTCGTGAATCAGGATGTAGGGGTTCTCGAAGAGAACAACCTGCTTGTCCGGATTGTTGATGAAGTAGGGGCTCAGGTAGCCGCGGTCGAACTGCATGCCTTCGACGACGTCGAGCTCGTTCTTCAGGGACTTGCCGTCTTCAACGGTGATCACGCCTTCCTTGCCGACCTTGTCCATCGCGTCAGCGATGATCTGGCCGATTTCTTCATCAGAGTTGGCGGAAATGGCGCCGACCTGGGCGATTTCCTTCGACGTGGTGGTCGGACGGGAAATATCCTTCAGGGCTTCGATGGCAGCGGCGACAGCCTTGTCGATGCCGCGCTTCAGATCCATCGGGTTCATGCCGGCGGCAACGTACTTCATGCCTTCGTCGACGATCGCCTGGGCGAGAACCGTAGCGGTGGTGGTGCCGTCACCGGCGTTGTCGGAAGTCTTGGAGGCCACTTCCTTCACCATCTGGGCGCCCATATTCTCGAACTTGTCCTTCAGTTCGATTTCCTTGGCGACAGAGACGCCGTCCTTCGTGACAGTCGGGCCGCCGAAGGAGCGCTCGAGAACAACGTTGCGGCCCTTCGGTCCGAGGGTCACCTTAACGGCGTTCGCGAGAGTGTTGATACCCTGAACCATCAGGGTGCGGGCGTCATTGCCGAACAAAACCTGTTTTGCCATGTCTTAAATTCTCCAAAATCACTTATCAATGGGGGCTGAATCAGGCGAGGACGCCCATGATGTCGTCTTCACGCATCACCAGGAACTCGTCGCCTTCGATCTTGACGGCCTGGCCGGAGTACTTTCCAAACAGAACCTTGTCGCCGACCTTGACCCCCATCGGGATCAGCTTGCCCTGATCGTCACGGCGGCCGGGGCCGACTGCGATCACTTCGCCCTGGTCGGGCTTGTCGCCGGCGGATTCAGGGATCACGATGCCGGAAGAAGTGGTGCGCTCAGCGGCGAGGCGCTTGACAATCACACGGTCGTGCAAAGGACGGATTTCCATTTTTCAATCTCCACAGTGCTTCTTAATATGAGGGAGAGACCGGAAGGACTCTCCATAAGCAGAAAAATCAAAAGCAGGGCGCAGCATTCCCCGGAGGGGGGCTCCCGCCTCTGCCTTATCCTCTATATGGGGGGAACGGGGCCCTTTTTCAAGGGGCGGCCTTAAACTGAAAAGAAACGCCTGCGGCGCGATAGACTCTCTGGAGCGGCGAAAGCCTTATTTATTCATGAAGATAGCGTATTTGTGTCTATTTGTAACTCTTCTGTTTCCGGCCTGCGCCGCCCAGGCGTCAGACGGGCTGCCGCCCGAAGTGAATGAGGCTCTCTCCTCGACAGGAATCAGCGCCTCATCGCTCTCTGTCACCCTTACACCGGTATACGGGGAAGGGCGGGCCGCGATCCGCTGGGAGGGGAGTGTTCCCCGGAGTCCAGCCTCTGTGATGAAGACCGTGACCGCCGCGGCCGCTATGGATCTGCTCGGGGCAGGGAAGGTCTGGAAAACCGAGTTTCTGTCGGCGTCGCTTCCGACGGGAGGAACCGTTCCCGCGCTTTATATCCGGGCGTCCGGCGCTCCGTGGCTCCCCGCCTCCCGGTTCCGTGAGGCGCTCATGGCTCTCCGCGCGGTTGGCGTCAGCACGATCACGGGCCCCGTGGTGCTGGATTCCTCGGTTTTTGCGGAACCCGAAGCAGACCCCGCGGAGTTTGACGGGCACCCGGACCGTCCCTATAACCAAGGGCACGATCCTCTGGGACTCGCGCTTCAGTCCGTGACTTTCAGCTTCGTGCCGCTTCCAGGCGAGAGCGCTGCGGCGGTGCTGCATGATCCGGATCTCGCCGGTTACAGCTTTCCGCTTCGCGTGCCGCTTTCCTACGCGGAAAGTGTCTGCCCCCCGAACCTGACCGCGACACTCCGCCCGGAAACCGAACCCGGCCGGATTTCCTTCCGCGGCAGCCTACCCGATGGCGTGCGGTGAAGGTTCGTGGAGCGCCGTGCCGTGGCCCGTGGTGGGAGGAGCGGCGATCTTTGATGAAGAGGCCATGCGGGCCGGATGGACCGCGCTCGGCGGCGTCTGGACCGGAAAGTGGATGAAGGGGAAGGCACCTGATGGCGCGCAGGTGCTCTACACGCTGACTTCAAAGCCTCTCAGCCTCATGATCCGGGATATGAATAAGAATTCCATCAATCCGATCGCGAGGAACCTCTTCCTCGGAATTTCGGCGGGAACACCGGGCGGCGCGACGAGGCTTGCCTCGAGAAACGCCGTGACCCAATGGATGGCGTCGCAGGGCATTCCGACAGAAGGCTTCCTGATTGATAACGGCTCAGGGCTCAGCCGCACCGCGCGGATTTCGACCGACCAGCTGACCGGCGTGCTGCTGGCCGCCGGGAAAAAGCCCTGGAGCCCGGAATTCATGTCGTCGCTTCCGATCGCCGGGGTCGACGGCACCATGAAGCGCCGGGGGCTTGAAGAGGGCGGCGGCGCACATCAAGACCGGATACATCCGGGGCGTGAGGTCGGTCGCGGGATACGTGAGGTCGGCGTCCGGGACGCTTTACGCTGTGAGCGCGATCGTGAATGACCCGAACGCGCTCGGCGCGAAGCCGGTGCTTGACGCGGTGCTGAATTACGCCGCCTCCGACGGAGCGGCCGAGGCTAGTTCGCCCTTCCTTCAGCGCGCTGAGCAGCGTGTCTTTGGTGAGGAGCTCGGGGAGCACCTTCACGGCCCCCGACTTCGAAATCACGATGTAGAGCGGCACGCCGTTATGACGGTAGCGCGCGAGTTCCGCGGAAATCGCCGGGTCCTTGTTGGTCCAGTCGGCGAGGAACCGGGCGTAGCCGAGATTCCGGGCGGCGGATTCCACGTCTTCGGTGTCAATTACCGCTTTCTTATTCACCTGACACGTCACGCACCAGGCGGCGGTGAAGTCGATGAAAACCGGCTTTCCGGAGTTGCGGGCGGCCTGCACGGCTTCAGGAGACCACGCCTGCCACGCGGTGCCTTCAAGGCTCATGGCAGCCGGCGCGAACTGGCCGACGCCGATATAGAGCACGAGGGCTGCGGCGGCGGCCGCCGGGAAACTTGCCGGATAAAGGCCGCCGAAAGGCTTCAGGCGCTGTCCCCGGCCGATAAGCCAGAGCGACACGGCGGCAGGAACCAGAATACCGGCCACGATCATGAGACCGTTGCGGGAAAGCTGCTGCGACAGCACCCAGAGCAGCCAGACCGCGGCGAGGCCGACCGGGATCGCCATCACTTTCTTCAGCGTCTCCATCCAGGCCCCGGGTTTCGGGAGCCACTTCACCCAGCCAGGGAAGATGGTGAGGAGGAGCCACGGAAGCGCCATGCCAAACCCCAGCGCGAGAAACACTGTGACCGCGATGGCAGCGGGCTGCGAGAGCGCGAAGCCGAGCGCCGCACCCATGAAGGGAGCCGTACAGGGGCTCGCGACAATGACGGCGAGAATCCCGGTGAAAAAGCTTCCGAGGAGGCCGCGCGTCGGTGTTTTGAGGGCGAGGTTGCCGCCCGCGCGGCTGCCGAGCGTGAATTCGAACACACCCGCGAGATTCATCGTGATCGCGAGGAAGAGGAGCGCGAGGATGAGAACGATCACCGGGTTCTGAAGCTGAAAGCCCCAGCCAAGCGACGCCCCTGCGGCCTGAAGCGCGATCAGGGTTCCGGAAAGCGCTCCCATGGTGAGGAGGACGCCCGCGGTAAAGGCGAGACCGTGCCGGATAAGCCGGCCGTCATTTGAGGCTCCGATGAGGTCCAGCATCTTAAGGGAGAGCACCGGAAAGACGCAGGGCATCAGGTTAAGGATCAGACCGCCGAGCGCCGCAAAAAGCGCGGCGGTGAGAAAGGTGAGCTGCTTCAGTCCGCCATCCGGGGTTCCGGTTCCACCTGAAGTGACCGCGGCGGCTGCGGCTGCCGGTACAGAGCCTGACTCCGGGGTGACAGTAAGCTGATACGTGGCTCCGCCGTTTTTCTTTCCGCCGTCAACGAGAAGCAGTCCATCCACAAGCCCAAACTTCGATCCGGGCTGAACCGAAACGGTATAGGCGCGGGCAGTCGCGTCTCCCTGATGGATAGCGGGACCGGCATCCGGCTTGAAAACCGTGCCGGGCGCATCCGGGAAGAAGGTGATATCAACATGGTGCCCCGGCACCGAGATCAGAACCCGGGAGCCGTTTTTAACAGCCCGGATGTCTTTCGGCGCAGGATCCGGTACCTGAGATGCGGCGGCCTCAATCAGAGGGGCCTCGGGAGACGCGGCGGCAGATGATGCTACCGGGATCTTTGTTTCCAGAGTGGCATCCCCCGGCACGCACTGCTCCTTGCAGGCGACCCAGGAAACGTGCACCCGGACGAGAGCCGTGCCGGAGGCGTTCTGAGGGACAGAAGCCGTGAAGGGGTAGAGGGCCTTTCCGGAGATGCCGTAATTGGTGAGTGAAAGCGCCTGGGTTTCCGTGGGTTCAGGCCAGGCGGGACCTGTGACCTTCCAGCCTGAGGGAACCGTCCACTGGAATTCGGTCGGGGAACCGACGTCCCCCGGGTTCTTCCAGTAAGTGTGCCACCCGGCGTCATGCGTCAGCTCAACCGCGAGCTTCAGGCTTTTTCCCGGAACCGCTGCGGTCTGGGCGGTAATGAGCCGCGCCTTGACCGCTGAGCGGCCGGGGGCCAGAGGTGACGGGGCAGCGCCCGCCCCGGAGGATTGAAAGATTCCGGAGGCAGGTGACGAATCGCCGCTTCCCGTCACGAACGCGCCGGATGCCCCGGCTGTCTGAATAAGCGTGGCCGCAGCGAGGAGGCCGATGAGCAGTCGGGGGGCTTTCATGCGGGAAAAACTCCGAAGATCAGACTGCCGCGCGGAGCGACGCGAAAGCGTCGCGGGCAGCGGCGATCGTCTGATCGATCACTTCATCCGTGTGGACGATGGAAACAAAGCCGGCTTCGAAGACAGAAGGCGCGAAGTAGCAGCCCGCATCGAGCATCTGGTGGAACCAGCGGCCGAAGAGCTTGTCGTCAGACTTCATCACGTCAGCAAAGCGGTGCGGGACTTCCGGAAGGAAGTAAATACCGAACATGCCGCCGCAGTAGTCCGCCGTGAACGGGAATACCCGTTATCGGAGCCGCCTTCGTGAGGCCTTCAGTGAGGCGCTTCGACGTGGCGGTGATGCGGTCGTAGAACCCCGGCTCCTGAATGAGCTGCAGGGTCTTGAGACCCGCCGTCACGGCAACAGGGTTTCCGGAAAGAGTGCCGGCCTGATAGACCGGGCCGAGCGGCGCGATCTGATTCATGATCTCGCGGCGGCCGCCGAAAGCGGAGACCGGCATGCCGCCGCCCACCACCTTGCCGAGCATCGTGAGATCCGGGGTGACGCCGTAGACCGACTGAGCGCCGCCAAGCGCCACGCGGAATCCGGTCATCACTTCGTCCACGATCATCACAGCGCCGTACTTCGTGCAGAGGTCGCGGATCGCGTGGATGAATTCCGGGGTGCCCTTCACCATATTCATATTGCCGCCGACCGCTTCAACGATCACGCCGGCAATCTGGTCACCGAGCTCCCTGAAGGTTTCCTCAAGCTGCGCGGGGTTGTTGTATTCAAGAACGATCGTGTCGTTCGTGATGCCGGCCGGAACGCCGGCAGAGCTCGGGTGACCGAACGTGAGCATTCCGGAGCCCGCCTTCACGAGAAGACGGTCGGAGTGACCGTGGTAGCAGCCCTCGAACTTGATAATCTTGTTGCGGCCCGTGTAGCCGCAGGCGAGACGGATCGCGCTCATGCCGGCTTCGGTGCCGGAGGAGACGAGACGGACAGACTCAATTGACGGAACGAGACGGCGGATTTCCTCCGCGATCTGGATCTCGAGCTCCGTCGCGGTGCCGAACGTCAGACCGGCATCGACCGCTTCGTGCACGGCGCGCAGCACTTCCGGATTCCCGTGGCCGAGGATCATCGGCCCCCAGGAGAGGATGTAGTCAGCGTAGCGCTTGCCGGTCACGTCCCACATGTAGGGACCCTGGGCCCGGTTCATGAAGCGGGGGAGCCGCCGACCGAACGGAAGGCCCGGACCGGGGAATTCACGCCGCCGGGGATGGAGATCTGTGCGCGTTCAAAGAGTTCGTCGTTGCGATTCATTGTCGTTTTGCCTTAACGGAAAATCCTGAAAGCTCTTGCCGGGAAGAGCCCCTATTTTAGTTACCGGCTCCGCGGCCGAGAGGCCGGGAGCCGAAGGAAATGTCAGAAAGTCTTTCCGAGAGAAAGATGAATGAGGTGGGAGCGGACGGCCGGTGTCGCCGGGCAGTGGACAGCGTCGATGTCCTTGAAGCGGGGGAAGGCGGTAACGATGGAGCCCGGTGAGATGGAACTCACGGCTGAAGGCCCAGGTGAAGCCCGCGCCGATCACCGGATGGATAGAGTCTTCGGACTGTCCCGTGCGCTTAAGCTTCGCGTAGCCAATGCCCGCGCCGGCGAAGAGCCGGAGGTTCTTCGTGGCGTCCGCGTGGTACTGCCCCATCAGATTCACCTGAGTCATCTTCCAGTCGTGCTGCTTCACGCGTCCCAGGCCGTGTCGTGCTTCGAGCGGATGACACCGAGGTCAGCGGCCCAGTGACGGTCAAAGTAGTGACGGATACCGGCGTTCCAGCCGCCGTTTGACGTCATCGTCGCGCGGCCCTTGTCGCTGTCCGGGTCGCCGAGATCGTTATGGACCCAGGAGCCGCCTGCGTAGAGGAGGTTATTCCGGCCGTACCAGACGCTGCCCGGCTGCAGCGGCAATTTCGTGCGTGGCGTGATCATCGAGATTAAACGTCGTGAAGAAGAAGGCGACGTTCGAGAATGGGATGTACGTCATATAGGCGCCGAAATCCGGGTCCCGACGTTGAGCAGCGGGAGCGGGGCAGGGATCGGGAGCCAGCGGTAGTCAGCCCGGAACGTGAGACCGGCGAGGTAGCCCGCGCCGACATGAAGACCGGTGCTGCCGACATTCCAGCGCGAGACCCAGCCGTAGCCCACGAAAGGCTCGAGTTCGTAGTGAGAGTCCGAGAACGCGACCGCATAGGCCAGTCGCTCGTTTCCGCGGCTGTCAACAAAGGTGCGGGCAATGCCGCCGCCCCAGGTGAGGCCGTTTTCCTGGTGTCGGTTGTTGTAGTCCCAGGCGGGGTGCTCGGTGTAAACCGGCAGCACAATCGCCGTATTGCCCTGCTTCACGATATTGGAGAAGCCCCGGCCCTGGTCGCGGAACCAGCCGCCTACGCCGTCCTCACGGCTGTCCTGAGAGACCATACCCGCGGGTGTGGTTTCATTGATAGCGGAGAGGGCGCTGGAAAGAAATCCATCGGCCCAGGCGGGCAGGGTAAATGCGGTCAGCATGGCCGCAAGTGCCAGTTTTCTTTTAAGAAGCATAGGAGAAGAAGAGAGACGCAGTTGTTTTATGAGAATAATTAGGCGTTAATGTACAACAATAGGCACACTTTCAAAAGCGCCCGTCTTGCGGCTTCATCGTTTTCTATATATAGTGACCGCCTGCACGAAGCCGATCAGACAGTCGTGGACGGGACCTGTCCCGCCCGAGGAAAGTCCGGACTTCATAGGACACCGTAGCAGCTAACGGCTGCCCGCCGCGAGGCGAGGATTAGAGCAACAGAGACGAGCCGATCAAGTTCGGGTGAAACGGGCAATCTCTACGGGAAGCAACACTAAATAGGCAGCCGCTGACCCTGTCCGGCGAGGCTGCGGGTAAGTGGCTTGAGCCCGGTCGCGAGACCGGGTCTAGACGAATGACTGTCACCGGGGCAACCCGGGCAACAAAATCCGGCTTACCGATGGACTTCGTGCCTCCTATTCGAGAGGTCCCGGAACTGCGTTACAGCGGCTCCGGGAATTTTTTATGTCCGGACACATCTGACTGTATCCTACCGTAATGATCTGAAATAAAAAAAATTCAGACAGATCGCCTCAATTTTTCCGTGTTTTCCCGCTTTCTAATAATGAAATAACGGGTTTTGGCTTGACCGGATCCCCCGGGGGCTTTACATTTTGAAATTAAGCTGAGGAAGTGTAGCTGTAGCCCCGAAAATCCGGGGCTGCGGGGCAGTGCGCCTGCAGCTTTCCCATTAATCGATATGTTTTCGGAATTTACCGCGTGGGCATGACAAATAGTTCGGGGCAAGAGGGCGGTTTCGTTCACCTCCCGGTTCTCGCCGACAGGGCGCCTGAGGAACTGGTGTGGAGGCGGGATGGCCTTTATGTGGACGCGACTTTCGGCCGCGGAGGCCACACCCGGAGAATTCTGGCTCAGCTCGCGCCGGAAGGCAGGCTGATTGCTTTTGACCGGGATCCTGAAGCGATTGAGGCATCCCGCGCGATTACCGATCCGCGGTTCCGGATCATCCACGCGCCGTTCTCGGAGCTTTGTGACCGGCTTGCCGAACTTGGGTTCGGTGACGGAAGCGTGAGCGGCGTGCTGATGGATATCGGTGTGTCGTCGCCGCAGATCGATGACGCGCAGCGCGGGTTCTCTTTCCGGTTCGACGGTCCGCTTGATATGCGGATGGATACGAGCACGGGAGAAAACGCCGCGCAGTGGCTCGCGAGAGCGTCGGAGTCCGAGATCACCCGGGTAATCGACCGGTACGGCGAAGAACGTTTCGCCCGCCGCATCGCGAAGGCAATCGCTGAGG
>ENA-OQCZ01000433-OQCZ01000433.1-human-gut-metagenome-genome-assembly--contig:-NODE-433-length-11109-cov-2.039064_pt1 | contig 11109 bp, 12 predicted proteins | sample MGYA00242505_ERZ504594 | MGnify/ENA primary metagenome ERZ504594 (study PRJEB26092, sample SAMD00036329) | human gut metagenome | host: Homo sapiens | study: EMG produced TPA metagenomics assembly of... | reverse complement strand
GCGCGGCACCTCACAGGCTGCTGGGCGATTACGTCATTCGGCTTTTGGACAGCCAGTGCACGGGTGAGCCCGATGCTCTGGTTGTCGCCTCGGTCGCCAGCCATCTGCCCATGTTCGTTTCGGGAATCCTGGTGCTGATCGCGGGGCTGATCCTGCTGCTCATTGCCAGCGTCGGTTATCTTATCGGCGTTCCAAAGGAAACGGGCGGCCTGCGATTCGCCTTCTACGTGCTCATCGGTGGCGTTTGGATATTCTTCTGTTTCGATTACATCACGTTGCTCATCCCGTTCCCTGCGTTCACCACCACGGTGAGCTTGCTGGCGCAAGACGTGCTGGCGCTGCTGCAGCTGTCGTTCATCGCTTCGCGCGCCACGGGATACCCGCGCAGGTTGGCCACGCTGCTGCTGGCGGCGTTGTCCCTGATGCTGGGAGTGTGCATCGTTTTGAGGCTCGCGGGGGTGGCGTCGCTGTACGAGGCGAACGTCGTCATCATCCCGCTGTTCGTCATAGGCGTCTTCTTCGCCGCGCTGGCGCTTGCCGTCGAGGCGCGCGAGAGCCGCGACCGGATGGCGGTCGATGCGACCCTGGTCGTGATCCCGTGCACGATCGGATCGGTCGTGGAGGGGCTGTCGTTCCTGTTCGGCGGGGTGACCACGGGCCTGTGGCTGTGCGCCGGCATCCTGTGCGCCGTGGTGGTGCGCTTCGTTGCGCTGTTCTCCTACGCGCGCAGCCAGATCGTTCAGGCGGAACGCGCGCATCGCATGGAGGCCGAGCTTTTGCAATCGCGCATCGCTGTGATGCTATCGCAGATCCAGCCGCATTTTCTGTTCAACGCGCTGAACACCATCGAGTACCTGTGCGAGGAGGATCCGCCGGTCGCGGCGCGCGCCACCAACGATTTCGCGCGTTATCTGCGGGGCAACATGGATTCGCTCATGGGGTCGCAGATGGTGTCTTTCCGAAACGAGCTCGAGCACCTGGCCCACTACGTGGCCATCGAGCAGCTGAGGTACCCTTCCATCAAGGTGGAGTACGACGTGCGCGCGGACGATTTTCTCGTGCCGTCGTTAAGCGTGCAGCCGCTGGTGGAGAACGCCATCAAGCACGGCGCTTCCCGGCGGGCTGGCGAGGGCGTCGTGAAGGTTTCGTCGTGGCGCGAGGGGCGGTCGTTCGTCGTGCGCGTGACCGACAACGGCCCCGGATTCGACGAGCGCTCGATCGCGCGGTTCAAGGAGGGCGTCGACGTCGGCGTACCCGACAATCGGCCGCCGGGCGAAGCGCCCGCGCGCAACCATGTCGGACTGGCGAACGTCGCGGCCCGCGTCGCCGCGACCTGCGGCGGCACGATGCGCGTGGAGAACGAAGCGGGCGGAGGCGCCAGCGTGACGATGACGGTTCCATGCGAGGAAGAGGGAGGTTCGCGATGATCAAGCCCATCGTGGTGGATGACGAGCGGATCGCTTTGGAGAGTTTGGCGAAGAAACTGGCGCGCATCGACGGCGTTGAAGCGCCGGAGTTGTTCGAGACGGCTGCGGAAGCGTGCTCGTTCCTTGAAGAGAACGTTGCCGACATCGCTTTCTTGGATATCAGCTTGCGAGATTCCGACGGGTTGGAGCTTGCCGAACGTGTGCGCGAGCTGTGCCCCGGATGCGCCATCGTGTTCGTGACCGGGTATGCGGATTACGCTGTCGACGCGTTCAGGATCCATGCGGACGGGTACGTCCTCAAGCCAGTTTCCGTCGAGGACTTGGAGCGCGAGATCGCCCATGCGAGAGAACGCCGAGCGCCTGCCGAACGAGCGCTTGTGCGCGTGCAGACGTTCGGGGGGTTCGAGGTGTACGCATGCGACGTGCCGGTGCATTTCAAGCGCAGCAAGAGTAAGGAGCTGTTCGCCTTCCTCGTCGATCGGCGCGGCGCGGGAGCGTCGAACGTGCAGATAGCGCGCGCGTTATGGGATAACGTGTACTACGACGTCTCGCATCAGAAGATGCTGCAGACCATCATTGCGGACATGATGAAGGCGCTGCGGGAAGTGGGCGCGGAGCAGACGGTCGTGCAGCCGTCGCAACCTATCGTTTCGGTGCGGTCTTCGATGATCGAGTGCGACTACTACCGGCTGCTGCGAATGCGATTCCGCCTTGAAGGGCGTGCCTTTGGGACCGTATCTTCCGGATTACGCATGGGCATCGAAAACCGCTGCGGCGCTGGAGCGTGCGCGCTGAATTCGGCAGGATGCGGGCGACGGTCGACGGATCGCGGGGGATCCTCTGGTATCGTATGCGCAGAAGAACAACCGCGATTTGGGGGAGGACGTCCGATGCTGAAGGTGCGGCGAGCGCGAGCCGACGAGTTCGACCAGGTGCTGGACTTCTACACGAACATGATCGACGGGATGCGCGGTACGGAATTCGACGTGTGCTGGGAGCACGACGTGCACCCGTCGTCGGCGTTTTTGCGCGCATCGGCGGATGCGGAGAGGTGTACGTGGGGCTGGTTGAGGACGGCGAGGGCGCGACCTGTATCGCGTCGGCCATGGTGCTGAACGGCGAAGGCGATGCCGGTTACGAAAGCGTTTCCTGGCATGTGGCGGCCGCGCCCGACGAGGTGCTGGTGGTGCACGTGTTGGGAACGCTGCCGGCCTACCACGGCCGCGGATTCGCGCGCGCTATGATGGAGGCGTGCATCGATGTCGCGCGGGCGGCTGGCAAGAGAGCCGTGCGTCTCGACACGTTCACCACCAACGTGCGCGCGCAGAGCCTCTACGAGTCGTGCGGTTTCGCGAATTGCGGCGTTTGCGAAGGCTTCTACGACCGCCTCGGCCGCTCCGCTGTCATGTACGAGTACGCGGTGTAGAAGATTACGTTATGCGTCGGCGGCTTTCCCGATCGACCGTATTCAGGACCAGCTGCTCTCCGTCCTTGCGGGTGCAAGGTTACTTTCAAGTGCGTTCTTGCGCGGCTTGCGCTCGCTATAGATACTTACTTTAGGGTAATGCCTTGATTTGCGTCCTAGTGGACATCTATAAGTCGCCTCGCGCCTTCTCGGGGATCTGAAGCGCTTGGCGAAAAGACGTCGGCGGTCGATGGGAACTTTGAGAAAAGCCGGAGAGCGCGTTTTCGCTTAACCGGCATCTTGTCGGTTATAGTGCGGTTTTCTTGCCGACGGAATCGCTAGCTTGGCGATCCTCCGTCTTCTCTATAATCAACCACGTTGCCCGTTGAATCGTTAATCGAGGGAAGTAGGTCGTATGCTCGAGAAAATGGATGATTTAACTTCATGCTCCCTTTCCTATGTCGCTTCGATACTGGGAGGTAAATGGAAGCCCTTTATCGTGTGGTATCTGAGCATGGCTCCCGGCAAAAGGGCGCGCTACAGCGAATTGAGAAAGCGCATCCCTTACGATATCTCCCAAAAATGTTCAGTCAGCATTTAAGCGAGCTGGAGCAAGTGGGGATCATCGAGCGTATCGTCGTGGAGGTCAAGCCGCTTCGGGTCGATTATCTTCTCACGGCGAAGGGCGTAAGCTTCGCGAACGTCTTGTATTTCATCCGGGATTGGGGGGCGGCGTACGGGGGATTCTCCGCAGAGACGCTGCAACGCACGAAAGGCACGATGGGTGATGGCGTGCTGATGTACGGCAGTGCCGCGAGCGACGCCGAACAAGGTAGCGGCGAGCGTATCATTTGGCAATTCGACCCCTCTACGTTCGACGTGCGCGGTAGCGCGGGCGAAGAAGATACGGACGAAGCGTAATCCTCGCCTGTCGAAACAAGGGAAAGCCTTCAATAGTTTTTTTCGCATTATGCCGACCGCCTTGCGGTTCTTGTCCTCGTTCTCTTCGATTGTCCGTCTGCCTCACTTTCAAGTAAGAAGCGCACTTATAAGTGCATTATTGCGCTGGCAACCCTGCGTCAACAGAATACGAGGTAGGAACCGCATCTCGAAGTGACTTGCGGTGCAAGGACGGGGTACGTTTCAGAAAGGATGATCGGCATGATTTCGAGAATCAACTTGCTCAAACGGAAAGAGGGGCTGTCTGCTGAGGAGTTCGCTGCGTATCTGACACAGGCTCACGCAGGGCTTCTGGCCACGATGCCCTACCTCAAGGGATGCGAGACGAACGTGGTGGTGGACAACGAGCAGCGTTCGCCGTTTGATCGCGGCTCGACGGAAATCGACGGTTACACGGAGATGTTCTTCGACAGCTACGGCGACATGGTGCGTGGCATGGCTGCGCTCGAGGAATCGCTTGCAGCCGATTACGCCCAATTCGCGGCTCACGATATCCCGGCGCTCGTGGCGGTGAAGAAGGTCGATACGCCGGTTCCCGCCTTTCTCGACGGCGTCAAGCTGATCAAGCGCATGTCCTTTCTCGGGCGAAAGGACGGTGTGAGTGCGGCGGTGTTTCAGGATGAATGGTGGCAGATGCATTCTGCGCTGGTCAAGACCATGACGGGCTATGCAGGCTACAATCAGAACCTCGTCATCGACCGTATCGTGGACGGGGAGTCCGTGCCGTTCGAAGAGCTTCCGATCGAGGGTGTCGTGGAGTTCTGGTTCGAGAACATGAAGGCGTTCGACGAGTGCTACGGAACTCCTGCGTTCAAGCGCACGGGTGCGCACGGAGCTGAGTTCATCGACAACATCACGACATACCTGGTTGAGGCGAAGCCTATCGCAATGGAGCAGGCCTAGTCGAGCTTTATGGCGGCGTGCCCGATGAGGGCCGCCGCCATGCCGGATATTTCGAAAGGTACAAGGGGAGACCTCCGGAGCGAGCGTTGTCCGCGTTCGCTCAACCCGACGTTCTTGCAGATGCGCCGCATCGTGGCAAGGGCGCCATCAGACCCATTGCGAGCGACGCGGTCGTCTCGGGCTTTTTCGGGAGAGGATGAAATATGGTGGCAACTGAAAAGAAAAAACTTCGTTGGCCAGGGCGGTGTTCTCGGGGAGCCTTGGAAATATGCTGGAGTGGTTCGACTACGGGCTGTACGGGTATTTTGCAGCGATCATTTCCGCAGATTTCTTCGTTGCCGACGATCCTATCGTCGGCCTTCTGCTCAGCTTCCTGGTCTTTGGAACGGGCTTTCTCGTCCGACCTATCGGCGGCATCCTTATCGGCGCATACGCCGACAAGCACGGAAGAATCAAAGCATTGACGTTGACGATCTTATGCATGGGAGTATGCACCATGCTCATGGGATGCTTGCCAACGTATTCCCAGGTGGGTATTCTGGCGCCGATCCTGCTCACGGTGCTGCGCCTGCTGCAGGGCTTGGCGACGGGAGGCGAATTCGGCTCTTCGCTGACGTTCATCTCGGAGTACGGGACGCCGAACAACCGGGCTTTCCTTTGCAGCTGGCAGCCGTTCAGCGTTGGCTGCGGTTTGCTTTTGGGCTCCGCTGCCGGTCTGCTCGTCACGACGCTCCTGCCCGAAGCCGCTCTGTACGATTGGGGGTGGCGCGTTCCGTTCCTTTTCGGCATCTTGATCGCTTTTTACGGCATGCATATGCGCAAGAACGTTCCCGATTCCCCTGAGTTCCTGAAGGCGAAGGCGGAAGTGAAAGAAGAGGACCATACGCCGGTCAAGGAGCTGTTCCTGCCTACAAGAAGTCCATCATCACGGTCATCGGGCTGCTGGTCGGCTCGAGCGCGACCTACTATATTCTGATTACCTATATGCCGACGTATATCTCGCAGTTCATGGGAACCTCGTTCTCGAGCGCGTTTATCGTTAACACGTCAGTTATCGCGATCAACCTGCTGCTTTGCCCTGTCGTGGGCATGCTCATCGATAAGGTGGGAAGGCGGAGGTGCCTGATCGTCGGTTGCCTCGGGTTCCTTATCTTGTCCTATCCGGTGTTCTACATTTTGATTCAGCAGACCAACGCCGTCTTGATGATCGGTTTGCTGGGGATACTCATCGTATTCCAGACGATTTTGGCTGTCGCCATCGTGGTGGTTTCGGCCGAGGTGTTTCCCACCAAGCTTCGCAACAGTGGGATCGGTTTCTCTTACAACATCGCGGCCGCGGTCTTCGGCGGTTTGGCGCCCCTTGCTGCAACGGCGCTTATCGCTGCCACGGGCGATAATCTGTCCATCACCTACTTGATGATAGGATCCGTTCTCGTAACGCTGTTGACCTCGGTGTTCCTTTTGAAAGGGTATTACGTCAAGGGAAAGAGGGTATCCGATTAGCGAGAAGGGCGCGGGAGGCGACCCTCCCGTGCCCTTTTAGTTGGGGCGGGTTAGGAAGAAGACAGCATGACCGACGTGAGAGGTCTCGTTCGCACGACGAGAAGCGCAGCCACCTTTTGTTTGGGCGTCAGCTTGATAGCAAACGTATTCCTTGCATCGTCGATGCTCGACGATTTGAACTTGATGTTGATGGTTGGCGTTATCGCGCTGAGCTTTGCAGCGTCGACCGGGTCGTCGAGAGTCATCGGGATTCTGCTTTTCGCTTCGAGCATAGCTTTGTTGACTGCATTCTCAAGCGCCGCTTGATGTGTGGAAGCAGGCGTTACGGGAAAACTCGTACCTCATCGCCATGTTCGTCCTGGTGCCGCTTTTGAGCATTCCTGTGCAGCATGGGGGATACGGCGAGTCGCTTCGCGAGGTGTTCGTCCGTTACGCAAACACTGACAGCCGTTATTACGCGCTGGTAAGCAGCATGGCTGCGTTCGTCGGAGTGCTTATCAGCATCGCGGCGGTTCCGTTGACCTATGAGGTGTCCCGTGCGAGCGGCTGCAACTACGACGAAAAGCTTCTGGCTTCGGCTCTCAGCCGAGGGTTCATCACCTGCATGATATGGGCGCCGACGTCGGCAACGATTGCTTTGGTTGTCCAGCTGACGGGAGTCGATTGGGTGGCGTTCTTTCCTTTTGCTATCGCATGTGCGCTTATCGCCGGCGCCGTTGGTTTTCTGATGACGTTCGTAAGGGATGAGGCGGCGAAGGCCTCTTCGGATGAGGCGGAGGCGCCTGCGGGCAAGATTGATGCGGGGAAGGTCGTCGAGCTTAGCGCGTTCGCTTTCTTGCTCGTTGTTTCCGTAGCGGCGACGTCCCAGCTGGGCGGGCTTTCCGCCATTGTCGTCGTTGCCATGGCATCGCTGGTTTTCCCCGTTGCATGGATGGCTGCCATCGGGCGCCTTCCGACGTATGCGCGGGAATTCAGGGGGGACTACTTCAACAACAAGCTTCCCCAGTCGAAGAATCAGATCGTCTTGTTCGCCGGGGCTGGGTTCTTCGCGCAGAGCATCGGCTATTCCCATCTGGGTGATGCTCTGGTCGGATCTCTTTTGCATATGACGGGGCAAAGCGTGCTGTTGTTGACCGTTGCGATCATCGGTATCACGCTTGCGACGTCGGCGGTCGGTATCCACCCCATTGCGGTCGTTGCCGTGGTGGGAGGGACGATGGGCGCTTCTCAATGGGGCGTTTCGCCCATCTACCTCGCTCTTGTTTTGTCGATCAGCTGGGCGATGGGGAATGCGCTTTGCCCTGCGTCTGCGAATGTCGTGGCCGTTTCCGACATGGTCGGGCAATCGCCGATCAAGGTCAGCCTACGGTGGAACGGTCCGTACGTGCTGGTTGCGACCGCGGTGCTCGTGCTCGTGCTCACCATGGCGAGGATGGGTGGATTGCTGTAGCGGCGATTGCGATCGCCTCTTCATGGAAATGTATCGAAACCGCTGATCAAAGGCTTGATATCGGAGGCTTTGGCAGGGGTTGCCGCTTACTTATAAGTGCCCTTATGACTTTAAAGTGCGTTATTGAGGCTGATTTCAAATGATCATAGTATGCGGTTATGCGGAGTTCGTAGGCGGTGGTTACAGCGGCGATGCTCATGCAGGCGAGGCGCAGGGGAGCTGCCGAAACACGGGGCCATTTGCACGTTCGATTCAAGGAGGGTGATCACCATGATCAGCAGATGCGGATTGATGCAGAAAAAAGACGGCATGGGCATGGAGGAGTTCAAGGACTACTGGCTGAACGTCCATGGCCCCATCGCAAGCAAGATGGCGAATCTGCGCAAGTACGACCAGCACGTCGTAGTCGATGCCGAGCATCGCCATGCCATCGGACAGGGTTCGGTGGTTATCGACGGATATTCCGAGCTGCAATTCGACAGTTACGGCGACATGGTCGAGGGCGTGGAGTCGCTGCACGGCGAAGGAGCGAACGATGTCCCGATGTTCGCCAACCCCCCATTGCCAAAATTCTCGTGCTGGCCAAGCGCGAAGTCATTCGGATCCCGGAGTACCTGCGCGGCAGGAAGCTCATCAAGCGCGTGTCGTTTCTCGGTCGCGCCGACGGCGTTACTTCCGAGCAATTCGTCAAAGAATGGTGGAACGTGCACGACCGCTTGGTGCAGACCGTTCCCGGGTGCGTAGGGTACAACCAGGATCTCGTCATCGACCGCATCGACGGCGGCGTATCCGTTCCGTACGAGGAGCTTCCTGTAGAAGGCGTCGTGGAGATGTGGTTCGAAACGAAAGAAGCGTTCGACGAGTACTACGCTTCCCCCGAATTCGCGCGCGCCTCTGCGCACAGCTCGGAGTTCATCGGGGCGATCAACACCTACCTGACCGAAACCTATCCGGTTGCCTTGCCGTCTGCATAGGAGCCTGCGATCTTCCGTCAAAAAAGCTGCGTTTCAGTAAAGAAGAAGCACGAGAAAAAGGATCAACGATATGAAAGCTTACGAGAAGTTGCTAGAGCCGATAACCATCGGTACCCACCAGTGGAGAAATCGCATGGTCAAAGCGCCGTCGTCCGCGATGTCGTGGGATCCGGGCCAGTTCTGCAACGAGAGGATCATCGGTCTGTACGATGCGATTTCCAAGGGCGGCGCTTCGGCCATCATCTTGGGCGGCATGATCTGCGACGATCCTGCCACTTTGATCGACGATGCCGACGGCGGCGTGTACACCGTGGAAACCTACCCGCTGGGCGGTTTGTACGATGACAAGTTCATTCCCGGCCTTTCTCAATTGGCTGACGCCGTGCACGGGAACGGATGCGAGCTCATCGCTCAGATATTCCAGAACGGTGCCGCTATCAAGACCAAGGGCGGGGCCTGGTGCTCTTCTACGTTGACCGCAGACGAGCTCCCGAGCCCCGAACCGTACTGCAATCCCACGCGCGGCCTTTCGCTTGAAGAGATCGAGGCGTTCAAAGAGCGCTATTTCGCAGCGGCCGAGCGCGCCAAGAAGGCCGGTCTCGACGGCATCGAGGTGCACGCGGCGAACGGCTACTTCCTGCTGAGCTTCGTGTCGCGCGTGTGGAACCATCGCGACGACCAGTACGGGTTGCCAGTCCGTCGAGAACCGCACGCGCTTGGTATGCGAGATCATCCGAGGCGTGAAGGAGCGGTGCGGCGAGGACTTCATCGTGGGCGTTCGCACGAACGGCCAGGAATACGGGCATCCCGATGCCATCACCATCGAAGAGGGCGTGGAGATTGCGAAGTTCTACGATGCTGCCGGGGCCGACTACATCAGCGTGACGGGTTACGGCTACGGTCCGGTTCCCATGCAGTTCGCTCTGGACTACTGGATGTACCCGTCTCCCGACGAGGACATGAAGCAGTTCCTCGATCGTCTGGACGGCGAAGGCCTCTCCATTCCCCCCGCTGCCGCCATCAAGCAGGCCGTGTCGGCTCCGGTGTTCGGCGTCGGCTTCGCAACGCCTGAAAAGGCCGAGGCGGCGCTTGAGAAGGGCGAGATCGACCTGGCGATGTTCGCACGCGCTCTGTGGGCCGACCCCGACATGCCCAACAAGATCGCGGAAGGGGCACCCGAGGACATTCGCCGTTGCAACCATTGCGCAACGTGTGACGAGCTGCGCATGAACGAGACGCCGCACCGCCGTTGCCGCGTGAACCCGGCGTTCCTGCGCGAGCGGGAAATGGCCGTCGTGCCTGCGGAGACTAAGAAGAAGGTGCTGGTGGTAGGCGCTGGCGCCGCGGGTCTCGAGGCTGCCCGCGTCGCCGCCGAGCGCGGCCATGAAGTCACGCTGTGCGAGAAGGAATCCGTCCTGGCCCTCGAGCTCAACCTGGCCACCATGGTGAAGGGTACGGTGTGCGAGAACGTCCCTGCGCTCATCGATTGGCTGACGTCTCAGGCCAAGAAGACGCCGGGGCTTACCATCAAGACCAAAACGACGGTGACGCCCGATTTCGTGCGCGCCATGAAGCCCGATGCGGTCATCGTCGCGACGGGAGGCGTGTACGGCGCGCCCGACGTTCCGGGCATCGACCTGGGTATCGTCTCCACGGTCCCCCAGCTCACCCGCTTGGCCGAAAAGCCGCTCAAGCTCTTCGGCGCAAACGCCATCAACAAGCTCTCTCAGATCGCCCTGCCGGGCATCGGCAAGAACTGCGTCGTCCTCGGAGCTCAGATCGAAGGCGTGCAAGGCGCGATCTTCCTGCGCAAACGCGGCAAAAACGTCACGGTGCTCGAAGATTTGGACACGGTGGGAGAGGGGTTGCCGCCGCGGTACAAGAGCAGGTCGCTTAAGTGGCTGCGGGAAAACGACGTGGAGACGATCACCGGCGTCGAGTACCGCTCGATCGACAAGCGCGGCATCACGTACGTCAAGGACGGCGAAGAGCGCTATCTCAAGGCCGACAGCATCCTGGTGTTCAAGTCTCCCGGTTCCGGCCTGAGCTTGTACGACCAGCTGAAAGACCTGGCCCCCGAGGTGTATCCCATCGGCGCATGCCAGGGACCCGGATCCACGCTCATGGTCGACGCGGTGGGCCAGGGCCGAGCCGTCGCCCTGAAGCTGTAATCGCGAGACGAAGGGAGGGGAGTTTGCATGAAAGGCTTCGAGAAGCTTTTGTCTCCGATTGAGATAGCGCCGAATTTCGTGTTGAAGAACCGGATGATCAAGGCTCCTCAGTCGTCGTGGCGCTGGAACGAGGACTGCACCGCCGACGGCAGCGATGCCATCGCCATGTACGAGAACATGGCGGAAGGGGGAGTTGCGGCTATCGATGTCGCGGCCATACTGTGGGAACCTGCGGGAGGCATCTACCTGGGCGCTTACGACGACAGGTTCATTCCCGGCATGATCGAGCTCAACGAGGCCGTTCACAAGCACGGGT
>ENA-OQCZ01000432-OQCZ01000432.1-human-gut-metagenome-genome-assembly--contig:-NODE-432-length-11133-cov-2.853534_pt1 | contig 11133 bp, 8 predicted proteins | sample MGYA00242505_ERZ504594 | MGnify/ENA primary metagenome ERZ504594 (study PRJEB26092, sample SAMD00036329) | human gut metagenome | host: Homo sapiens | study: EMG produced TPA metagenomics assembly of... | reverse complement strand
ACAGAAGCTTCATAATGAGCTGCATGACAATCTTCCGCCCCTCCGGAAAGAAGCATCGACATGGATGGGATCCACTTTTGAATTTTGCAAGAAGAATCAGGGAAACAAGAAAGATTCCCACAGCTCTTATAATTTGTACTGGAGCAGAATGGTATCCAGATGGAGGGAGGAAATGTCATTTCCCCAGAATGCGGTAACCAGAATGCTGACTCCGGCAGCTGCGATCATGGCGATCACGGCAGGACTGGAGGGATTTTAAAATGTCCTGAAGAAGGCTTAAATTTCGGTATTTTAAGTAAATTTTTGCCAGAATCGTTACAAGAATGCAGGAAGGGAGCACACAGCCGATGGTAGCTGCCAGCGCTCCGGGAACTCCGGCAATGCGGGTGCCTACAAAGGTTGCGGAATTGACTGCGATCGGGCCGGGGGTCATCTGGGAAATGGTGATCAGATCCGTAAATTCGGACTGGGAAAGCCAGGGATGAAGCTGTACTACCTGATTCTGGATCAGAGGCATTGCCGCATAGCCGCCGCCGAAGCTGAAGGCGCCAATCTGCAGAAAGCTTAAAAAGAGCTGTAAATAGATCATAAGGAACCGCCTTTCTTCTGTTTTTCACGGCTTAAGGTTGTGACGATACCAAGGCCGATGCACAGCAGGATAATGATAATGGCGCTGACGCCGAAGAAGTAGTTGGCAATAAAGGCCGCGGCCATGACAAGAAGGGGAACTGTCTGCTTTTCTTTTATAATGCCAGAGGACATTTCCCAGACTACCTCCATGATTACGGCTCCTACTCCGGCCTGCATTCCGTTTAACATCCAGCCCACATACTGATTGGAGCGGAAGGCGGCATAGCAGAGTGAAATCAGAGAAAGGATGGAAAAGGGAGGGATGACCGTTGCAAGAACGGAGGTCATGACTCCGGGAAGGCCTGCCAGCTTGTAGCCTACCACGATAGCCCCGTTGACTGCGATGGCACCGGGGCAGGACTGGGCAATGGCTACCAGATCCAGCATCTCTTCCTCATCGATCCAGTGGTACTGGTCCACAAAGGTTTTTTTCATCAGTGTTACAATTACATAGCCGCCGCCAAAGGTAAAGGCGCTGAGATAAAAGGTAGAAATAAAAAGCTTTTTTAAGATGACAGACCGCTTTTCATGATGGGATACAGCTTCCATGGGTGAACTCCTTTTAAAACGGGAAGTATTCCCGGTTATTTTGCCGGAAAATCCATCCGGCATTCCTACTATACGCCTTGCAGATACATATGTAAAATACTATAATATTATAATATATATAATGAAAATATTATGAATATACGAATCAGTCAAAGAAAGGAGAAGGATCATGACGCTGCGTCATTTAAGGATTTTTGTCACGGTCTGCGAGACGGGAAGCATGACTGCGGCAGCCCAGATACTCTATATTGCCCAGCCCGCTATCAGTCTGGCTGTTTCAGAGATGGAGGAGCATTACAAAGTTCGGCTCTTTGACCGTATTTCACGCCGTTTGTATCTCACAGACAGCGGGCGGCAGGCCCTGGAATATGCCAGACATATTATCGCGCTTTTTGACGAGATGGAGCAGGGGGTGGGAGGTGGCCAGGCGGCGAAAGAATTGCGGATCGGTACCAGCATTACCATCGGCTCCTGCCTGCTTCCCGGATATATCAGAGCGTTAAAGGAGCATTTTCCCACACTAACCGTACAGGCCGCAGTGGGAAACTCAGGAACCATTGAGCAGAAGCTGCTTGAAAACACAATCGATATCGGCATCATAGAGGGGATGGTTCACAGTCCCTATATCCATTGCCAGACCTTTCCCGGGGACCGCCTGGTATTTATCTGTTCTCCGTCCCATCCATTTGCAGGGCGCACATTAGAATCGGCAGAGGAACTGGCCGGTCAGGAGCTGATCTTACGGGAGCAGGGCAGTGCGGGCAGAGAGGTGTTAGACGGGATTCTGGCTGCAGGAGAAATTTCCGTAAAGCCCTTATGGGAGAGTGTCAGCAATGAGGCGGTGCTGGAAGGGGTAAAAGCCGGCCTGGGCCTGTCGCTTCTTCCATATTATCTGGTTCGGGACAGCCTTGAGAGCGGGCAGATTCAGGAGTTTTTTATAAGAGGGCTTGCACTGTCACGGAAGTTTTCCATTATTTACCATAAGAATAAATTCCTGACAAAGGAGGCCCGGGCTTTGATTGGGCTGGCGGTGGGGGAGGAAGAAGGAAAAGATAATACATCAGGCTATTGACAAAGCTGGTGCTGAAGTTAATCTCCGGCATCAGTTTTTTTGATAAAGATACACAAATAAATGAATGAATTCAGATGGTGTTTTGATGATTTGGCAAAAATTACCGTAACTATTTGCCGCAATATGTTTACTATTTGGAGGAAATAGATGTTATTGTAAATACATCAAAAGAGAGGACGCTTTTATATGAAAATTTTAGCTAATCACAGCATGTACTGCGGGGATTGCCCACACCTACATTGCAAAAGAAAAGCTGGAAAATGCAGCAAAGGAGCTGGGAGACAGTATAAAAGTAGAAACACAGGGATCTATTGGGGTAGAGAATGAACTGACTCCAGATGAAATCAGGGATGCAGATGTGATTCTTATATCTGCAGATATCCGGGTGAATAATATTAAACCTGATCATGGATCTAAATCAACAAGAAAATGGAAAAGATTACAAAAGTAAAAGACATTAACATCACGAAATTGAACAACGCCGAGTACCGAACCTTCATGGCCCGCTACGGGAACCTGCTCGCGGGTGGCGGAAGCGACTCGGAATCGCCCGACGAGATCAGCTTCGATCCGAACGACCCGCTGGGCATCCCCCAAGAAGTTCGTACAGCTTTCGCCGCCGATTTCGCCCTATTGACCGACGCCGTGAACCAATCCTCGGCCAGCGAGGAGACCGCGCAGATGTCCACCCTCGACAAGGAGAGGGATGATCTCTTGATCTTCATTACTTCCACCATTACCCAAATGACGAAAAGCCCGCTGGCGGCGCAACGCACGGCGGCCGAGAAGCTATACCTTCCCGTGAAGCCCTACATCGGAGCCGCGCGCCTCGCCAACTTGCAGGAGACGGCCGCCATCGAGGGCTTGCTGGTAGACCTCGACAAGGACGGCATGCCCGAGGCGCTGGCGGCGCTCACCCTCACCGAGGTAGTGGCCTCGCTGAAGGAGAAGAACCAGCAATACGCAGCCTTGACCGAGCAGCGCACCAACGCGCAAGCCGACAACCCCATCGAGAGCGCCAAGAAGATCCGCCTCCGCATGGACGAGGAATACGACGAGATGACCACCTACGCCTTCGCCCAGAGCGTGGTGAAGCCAACGGCTACGACCGCCACCTTCATCAACCGCCTCAACACCCTCATCGACGAGACCAACGCCCTCTATAACCAGCGCATAGCGCAGGCGAAAGCCGCCGCCAAGAAGCAAGCGGATAGCGAATCGCCGTCAGAGATATAAAGCCGTGAGGCCCTCATGTTTTTAGATTTAAGAATGATGGGGCTCCCCTCCCTTCAAGGAGGGGATGCCCCATTGATTAATGATTATTAATAGCCTCTCCCCCCTCCCTCCCACGAAAAAAACATACCTTTGCCAACTGTATTATCCGTGAAGGAATAACGAGACATTTACATGATAAGATCTATTCGCTATATCACTTTGCTAGTCCTGTTACAATTCGTGACCGGCATTTCCGTCCTATACGCCCAGAGCATAACTTCCGCGTCCGGAATCGTGAGAGACTCCGTAAGCGGGGAACCCCTATCCTACGTATCCGTCATGTTCGAAAACTCGACGATCGGGGCGATGACCGACGATGACGGGGCTTTCAGCCTCCAGAACGACAAAGGGCTTACCCGGCTGGTCGTATCCTCGCTTGGATATGACAATAAGGTCGTAAACCTAAAGGCCGGGCAAAAGAACGACAATCTGGATATATTATTAAGCCCCACCTCCTTCCAGATCGCGGAGGTAGAGGTGAGGCCTACCAAGGAGAGATACTCCCGCAAGGACAACCCCGCCGTGGAACTGATCAAGAAAGTCATAGAGCATAAGAACGACAACCGCATCGAGGCGAAGGACGAGTACCAAAGCGAGGTGTACGAGAAGCTCAGCATGTCGCTGGACGACTTCAACCCCAATCTCGAGAAGAATAAGTTCCTGAAGAAATTCAAGTTCATCAAGAACTATCTGGATACCTCGGAGTTCAACGGGAAACCGATCCTGACGATCTCCGTCCGTGAGACGATCTCCGACCAATACTACCGCAAACATCCCAAGGCGGAGAAGACGATCACCAAGGCCAAGCGCCAGCAGGGTATCGACAAGACATTGGACGATGGAGGCGCCATCACCGCCAACCTTGAGGAGATATTCAAGGGCGTCAATATCTTCGACAACAATATCAATATCTTGTTGAACCGTTTCGTGAGCCCGTTATCTTCCACGCTGGCCGTCTCCTATTACAAATATTATATCATGGATACGGTGGACGTAGCCGGAGATAAATGTGTGGATCTCGCCTTCGTGCCCGTAAACAGCCAGAGCTACGGCTTCACAGGGCCGCTTGTACATCACGCTGGACGGTAATTACGCCGTCAAGAAATTCCTCTTGAACACCCCGGCGAACATCAACCTCAACTGGGTGGACAAGCTCCGGATCGAACAAGAGTTCAAGCGGATGCCGGATAGTACTTGGGTGCTCGCCAACGAGAATACCTACGTTAATTTCTATATCGTAAAAGGGGCGCAACAGCTCTATGCCCACCAGCTAAGGAATTTCGATAAGTATCAGTTCGACGTGCAGAACGCCGACTCGATCTTCGGCCTTCTCGGTCCGATCCATGAGCTGCCCGAAGCCACCGCCCAGACCGACACCTTCTGGATACACAACCGCCATGTCCCCTTGAAAGAGAAAGAGAGCGCCTTGGACGACTTGCTGGCGCAACTCCGCAAGGTACCGGCTTTCAACGTGATCATCAAGACCGCCGAGATATTGATCACCGGTTATATCCCGACCACGGCGGACAAGGATAAGAGCAAGTTCGATTTCGGACCGATGAATACCACTTTCAGCGCCAACCATCTGGAGGGCTTCCGCATGCGTGTGGGAGGTATGACGACGGCAAACCTCAACCCGCACTGGTTCGGTAGCGGTTATCTAGCCTATGGCGTAAACGACCGTAAGCTAAAGTATAACGCCAAGCTGACGTATAGCGTGAACAAGAAGAAATATCACGAGGGAGAAAGCCCGGTGAACAATATCTCCGCTATCCAAGAGTACGACGTATATACGCCCGGTCAAGACTTCCTCTTCACCAGCAAGGATAATATGTTCGTGGCATGGAAGGTGGGCGAGCCCGTCACCATGATGCAATACATCCGCAAGACCATGCTCCAGTACCAGAAGGAATGGCTGAATGGCCTGACCCTTACCACTTGGGCACGTAACGAGAACAACGAGGCGGCCGGAACGCTCCGCTACGACCGTTACAACGCCGACGGGACATTGACGAACTTAAAGAGTTTCACCAACACGGAGCTAGGGGCCCAGCTTCGTTTCGCCCCGGGCGAGCGTGCCTATAACGGACGAGAGGGTAAGAACTCTCTTTTCAACCTCTCAAAAGACGCTCCCGTATTCAAGCTATCCCATCAGATGGGATTGAAGAACGTGTTGGGGGGCGACTTCAACTACAACCATACGGAGATCAGCGCCGAGAAACGGATCTGGCTCTCTTCCTTCGGACATATCGACGCCTTGGTGACAGCGGGCAAGGTATGGGACAAGGTCCCTTTCCCCTTGCTCATCATGCCGAATACCAACCAGTCCATCACGATCCAGCCGCAAGCCTTCAACATGATGCGTGCGCTGGAGTTCGTAAGCGACCAGTATGTTTCGTTCTACTTCACGTATTATATGAAGGGATGGATCTTAAACCGTATTCCCGGCGTGAAGTGGCTACGTTTGCGTGAGGTGATATCGTTCAGCGGTTTCTACGGAGGACTGACCGATAAGAATAACCCGGCCTTGGACCCGACGGGACTATACCGCTTCCCCGAGGGAACCTCGCCGATGGGCCGTACACCTTACCTGGAGGCCAGCGTAGGTCTGGAGAACATCTTCAAGATATTACGGATCGATTATTACCGCCGGTTGACGTATCTGGACCAACCGAATATCAAGAAGGGGGCGTGCGTATAGCGCTGCGGTTCTCCTTCTAAGAGTTGACAGTTGAGAATTGACAGTTGACAGTTAAATGTAGGAGAGATAAGAAAATGGGGGAGTTGGAACGCAGACCGAACGCATGGGCATTGACGCCGCTGGTGGTATTCTTATTGACTTATTTGGTGATATCTATCGTGGCGGGAGATTTCTATAAGATGCCGATAACGGTAGCCTTCGTCATCTCCTCGATCGTAGCGATAGCGATCTCCAAGGGAGGCAAATTAAGCAACCGTATCGAGCAGTTCTGCCGGGGGGCGGCCAATAGCAATATCATGCTGATGGTATTGATCTTCATCCTCGCCGGGGCGTTCGCGCAGACCGCCAAGGCGATGGGTGCCGTAGACGCTACCGTGAATCTGGCGATGTCCATCCTGCCCGGTAACCTGTTGGCGGCCGGAATCTTCTTGGCCGCTTGTTTCATATCCATCTCGGTAGGTACGTCGGTGGGCACGATCGTGGCCTTGGCCCCGGTAGCCGTCGGTATAGCGGACAAGACGGGGATGCCGGACGCCCTTATGCTAGGTGTCGTGGTGAGCGGCGCCATGTTCGGCGATAACCTGTCGTTCATATCCGATACGACCATCGTAGCTACCCGCACGCAGGGTTGCCAGATGTCCGATAAGTTCAAGGTGAATATCCGTATCGCCCTCCCGATAGCGATCCTGACCGGATTGATATACGTGCTGGTGGGAAGCGGCGTGGAGAACGCTTACGCCCCGGCCCCGATCGAATGGGTCAAGGTGATCCCTTATCTGGTGGTGTTGGTAACCGCCGTTTGCGGGATCAATGTCATGCTGGTGCTATTCATCGGGATCGTCCTGTCCGGTATAGTAGGTTTGTGGACCGGTAGCTTCGATATCTGGGGCTGGAACGCCTCCATGGGATTAGGTATCACCAATATGGGCGAGCTGATTATCGTGACGCTTCTGGCAGGAGGCATGTTGGAGATGATCCGCTATAACGGGGGTATCGACTGGATCATCCGCAAGCTTACCTCCCGCATCCATTCCTCCAAGGGGGCCGAGATGAGCATAGCGGCCTTGGTGAGCTTCGCCAACCTTTGCACGGCCAACAATACGATCGCCCTCATCATGGCCGGCCCGATCGCCAAGGATATAGCGGACCGGTTCAAGATAGATCCCCGCCGCAGCGCCAGCCTATTGGATATCTTCTCTTGCTTCGTACAGGGAATCATCCCCTACGGCGCCCAGATGTTGATGGCCGCCGGACTCGGGCATGTCTCCCCTATCGAGATCATGCAATATCTTTACTACCCGTATCTATTGGGAGCAGGCGCCTTATTGGCGATCTTATTCAATTATCCGAGGAAATATACACTCGTATAGGCTGCCCGTCCTTACGAAAAAACACAATAGTATTCAAAGCAAAAAGACTATTGTGTCCGGGATTGAATACTATTGTGTTCGCATGATGAATACTACTGTGTTCAGGTGGGAACACGGTAGTGTTTGGGAGCGATGGGAATACCGCTGTCGGATTAGCCGAACAAATCCAGCGTAAGCTGTTTCTTCGCGGCTTCCAGTTTACGAAGATGCCGCTTGCCTTGAGGGGTGACGATCTCCATCTTATCGAAACGGGTACGTATCACCGTAGTCACGGTATAGCTCACGTTGACCACCTCTCCTAGCTCCGACAGACGGCGGGCGATCTCCAAGACGCAATCGATGCACATACCGCTCGTGAACGAGATCTTGTCCTCGAACATCTGTTTCTTGAAATCCTCATCTTGCATATAGAAATCGATCGTCTCACCTCCCTTGTTGTAGATACCTTTCCACCGATACTTACTATCTTTCAGTACCGGCGAGATGATCTCTATCGTGGCCTTATTATCCTTGACCGTAGGCAGATCGTCGCTACGCAAGATAAAATAATCGAACTGGTCCCGCTTCACCTCCAGCGAACCGGAACGGCCACGATCCTTCTCGTTCAACTCACGTACCGAGATTTTCGTCACCTTCGGATACCCTTTCAAAGCCTCGTAGAAATTAGACTTGCACTTGCAGAAACGAGGCGAGGCGTTCAACAGGTCGATCAAGCGGTGTGAAGGCGTAGCCCCCGGAGTCTTCAGCCGTAGTTCACGGCGTAACTTAGACAGCTCACGCTGCATCTCCTCCTCGTCCGCCGGCGTACGATCCATCAGCGGTTGTCCACCCTCCGACAAGGAAGGACGGGTCAATATCTGCATCACCAAGTTCAACACGATAGAGATAGAGCGGCTACTCTCCCCAGCCACGCCCAGCTTCTCACGGAAACCACCCTCCTTATCGTAAGGCTCGTTGTAAACCGTCAGCTTCACGTCCAGCATATCCGCCAAGGAACGTATCAGCGTAAGAATCTCCTTCTCACACCGGTGCTTGGTCATGGCATCCATATAATTGGATTTATTATTAAAGGAATAACGTATCTCTAGCTTATTCGCGAATTTTAGAATAGAGTCACTCATTTGTTTCTAGTTTTTCGGTTCTTCTTTCGGTTTACGATCAAAAAACGGGTTCTTCGACGAGGCGCTGACCGGTATCGCCATCACGCATTTACAGTCTCCCAACAGCCCCAATCGCTGGGCCGCCAAGCCGGCGCTGAACATGACACGGGTATCCACACGCAAGTCCGCCGCCGTAGCGCAAGCCGAGCCGATTGCGATACCCAGATCGACGGAATTAATAGCGCACGGAACCAAATCCGGCTTCTCCACGCAGGTATCGAAACCGCAATGGGCGCAGTTCAAGCCTTGTACTTTCTGGGAGGTACCGATAATCACCACGGCGTCGGCACTCTTTATATTCTCGGCGTCACGAAGCAGGAACTTGAATCCGGTCTCGGCCGCTATCCGGATCATCTCATCGGACAGGCGCAAGATATCCCCATCCGTCACCATCGCTATCTCTATGATATCAATACCCTTGCCTTTAGGAGCCGTGCGAGCGGCTGTCATCATACGGCGTGCGGCCTGTAACACAAGCTCATGCCTGATTTCTCTTTCGTTCTGTATCATATCCTTCTAAATTCAGTGAAACAAAATTAAGCAAAATATACGAAACCAAGGCAAACATATGAGGATAGAATTCATAATTCAAGATTAGTCATTCGGTCCGTGGCCTTAAAGGGATAAGCCGGGTATTCATAAATACTGAAACGAGGCTCGGTCTCTCCCTCGCAATAATTCCAGATCGTACGGTACTCATTGACATCCTCGCCTATCTCCTTCAATTGCCTAAGGTAAGCGGCCACGGATTTATTCTCCACGATATAGACCTCACCCATTTGATCGATAATCGGGCTATGCCGACGGCTCCCGTCGTGATCGAACTTAAGAATCCGCTTTCCCTCGGAAGTCAGTCCAATGGTATGGAAAGTCATGCTCTTACCAATAGCGGGCAAGTTCAACACGTTACGATCCGTCCCGGCGAACAGCAACCCGTTCTCCTTCAGGAAACGAACCAAGCACTTGCCTAAAGGACGCTGGTTACGGATCATATCATACAACTCCGCCTGTTTCTCCTCCGGCACCTGCCCGAAGATCTTCTCCTCACGAGCCTCTTGCAACGAGCGGCTATTCGGGGTATAAACCGCATAATTCTCCCGGAATCCCTTCACGGAGAACGTATAATAGCAAACCACCCCAAGGGCGTTTAAGGTCTGCCGTAATTTCGCCGTATGCCCCCTACGGGAAGCCGAGACCGTATAAACCAACTGATTCGTGATCGTCCAGCCCGCCGCCAAGATCGCCTCGATAGCGTGCCTCGCCTCCGGTGTCACCTCCAGTGGAGACTGGAAATGCGTTTGTATATAGAACTGGCTCACACCGATAGCGGAAGCCTTCTCCTTGAACTCCCTCAATATACCGACCAACTCGTCGGTCACACGCAGCGGAAGATAAGCCAGCAACCGGGAACCTAGCCGTACCCGTTGCAGCTCGGCGTACTTCTCGCCCTCCGAACGGCTCTCGTTCGCCTTCCGTTTCCGCACCGCCATCTTATATACCGCCTCCAATATCTTACGCAAGGTAGCGTTCTGGCTCATCAAGGCATCCCCGCCCGTTATCAGGATATCCCGTAGCTGGGCGTCTTCCTCGAAATAACGCATCAGACGACGTAACTTCCGGTCCCAACTCTCCTTAGGCTTCAGGGCCTCGAAATCGAAATTCAACCGCTCGCTCTGGAAATCATACATGCGCTGGCAAGAAGCGCACAATCCACCGCAAGCACGCCCCATCGAATCGGGGATCAAGATCGCCACCTCCGGATACCTCCGGTGTATATTATGTCCCTCCGGCAATAGCCAGCCCGCCGCATTCGGCTCATCGGCGACGACCATGTCTTCCTTTTCCCACGCCTTAATGCTTCCATACGTATCTACCAGCTCGTTCGAGTACATGATGTACGATCGCACCGTAGCGTCATCATACCCCTCATGTTCTATATTTAATAGGGAAAGATAATAAGGAGTCACAAAAAAGGGCATCCCCTTCTTTTTGGCACGGGCCAATAAGCTCATCGTCTCATCCGACAGGGAATATCCCAAAAAGAAGTTCAATTCCGTAGGACTCTTGATCGCCATCGACAAATGGAAACGAGCAGTATTCCACCACTCACGTACCCGAGCCTCTTTCTCCTCATAGGAGATGCCCTCGGCGAACTGAAAACGTGACGAAAGGCTATGGCGTCTTTCTATCTTCTTGATCAAGCAAGCGATGATACGCTCCTTGTTCCTCTCACGGATAGCGATCACCTCCGGGCCGAGTCCGGTCGGCCAACGGTTCATCTGCCTTTTCACCAATGCCCGGTCCGGCAGGATCTCAACCGGATGTTCCAATAAATCAAACTGATGGTATAGGTCGATAAATAAATCAGGAGAGACC
>ENA-OQCZ01000431-OQCZ01000431.1-human-gut-metagenome-genome-assembly--contig:-NODE-431-length-11133-cov-3.317191_pt1 | contig 11133 bp, 9 predicted proteins | sample MGYA00242505_ERZ504594 | MGnify/ENA primary metagenome ERZ504594 (study PRJEB26092, sample SAMD00036329) | human gut metagenome | host: Homo sapiens | study: EMG produced TPA metagenomics assembly of... | reverse complement strand
CCTTTTTATCGACAAAAAAGCAGCTGAAGGTACCCTACCCTTTCTTAAAAGGATCATAATTAGCCTCAAACCTGTAGCACAGGGTGCGGAACTGATGGTTCCGGCTCATATAAAAAGTGGACCATTCTACGTGTGTCATCTTATCTTCTCCTTGTACCGGCGCACAACCTATATTAACTGTCAGCAGTACAAGCACCGCTAGCAGTATTTTGGTGATTTTCCATAATTTACTGTGCATACCGTTCACCGCCTTTGTTAAGGCTTAATTGCGAAGCGGAGCTCTGTCCTTAGCCTTCAGGTAAAGCTGCAGAAACTGCTTTTGCAGCTCCGCTCTTTGCTCCCCGCTCAAAGGCGCCGTCAGCTTCTTGACGCTTCTATCCTTATAGTTGGCGATACACACATCAAAAATCTCCATGGTTTCATCACAGACAAGCAAATCATCATCTACCGGCTCAGGTTCCTTGGGCGGTGCCAGCGGCAGTCCTTGGATAAGCGCATCAAGAGGCACAAGCTCCTCACGCGTCACAGGCACGCTCTCCAGCTCACAGCGCCAGATTTCGTCATTGAGATTTGCCGGAGCCTTAAAGCTGCAGTCATAGAGCATCTGCCCGCTTTTAGCGTCCAAACGCAGCGCATAATTATAGCTATAATCATAATTCGAGCCGTTTCTGTATAATTGCATACCCGTCCATTCTATACGTCCCATGCTATCGCCTCCCCGCACCTGGGCATAAATCAGCTTTGCTGTCAGCAGCAGAAGCGCTGCCAATAACAGCAGATGAATAATTCTCAGCTTATTGCTTTTTTGTTTGCGCATGCTGCTCACCGCCTTTTGCTATTCTTCTGATGATAGCATAGCGTATTTTTAGCAGCTTGTCCCCACCCGAAAGGCTGATTTAGGGTAGGAAGGGAGGAAAACTTTAAATAAAAAGGCCGATAATAATATAACTTGCTGCACTTCATCCTCAGGCTTATATAAAGCAAAACAGTACTTATACGGTTTGAAAAACAAGCTGTCCGCTAATAACTCTCAATATATTTCAAGAAATATCTGAATATTGAAAATCTGTATAAATTTTTCCTGTAATCCGAAAATTATCATTCAAGGATAATATTTCACCCCAACCTACCCAAAATTCCCCTTTCGGGTGGGCGCTGACACTCTTTTTGCGCTATAATGAAGGCAAGATAAGGAAGGGAGATGTTCCTATGTTTAAAGAAAACGACGAATGTTGTGCTATACAATGCGAAAAATGCGGCGGCACCATGTATTCCGACGCTGCCAGCACCAGCTTCATCTGCTCCTTCTGCGGCAACAAGGAGCCTTGGCCGAACAGCGAAAATATTCTTGATAGCGAAATCAAGTATCGCCATAAGCCTGTAGAGGTTGTCAACGGACTGGTGAAGCTGGGACACGTATACTTCATGGAGCCCTTGCCGGAGATGCTCAAAAACAACACCCAAAGCATCGAAGATAAGCTGGGCGTTTTCAGCGCCCTCAGCACCAAGGTTTACGAAGAAAGCCACACCATCAAGCTGCCCTGCCCGCTCTGCGGTGCCGATGTTACCGGCGAATCCACGCAGACTATTTTTACCTGCGAATACTGCGGTCACCGTCTGACGCAGGAGGAGCTGAAGGCCGGCGGCTACAACAAGGACCAGCTCATAGGCGCAGGCTCCCGCAGCTACCCATCCATCGCCCTGCCCTTCAAGCTCACTAAGGAGCAAGCCTTCGGCAGAGCGCAGCTGCTGATGAAGCGCGAGCCGATGTCCTTTAAGGGTGCGGAAAAGGCCATTAAGGAAAAATTTACCGCCTTCTATACTCCCTATACGCTGGCAGACCTGCGCGTCAAAGCGCAAATCTCCAGCAACAAGGGTGACTGCGAAATTTATCAGGAGGTTTTAAACTGGGTATATCCGCAAACCTATGTCTTTGACGAAAACGCCGTCGATATGGTTGCTCCCTGGAACTTTGATGAATTCGCCCCCTTCGACCCTGTATTTTTGGAGGGTGACGTGCATATCACCACCCGCAGCAATCTTTTCCCGGTACAAAAATATCTTGACCGCATGATCAACGAGCAGCTTTGCAACAGGCTCAGCGAAAATTACGGCTTACAAAATGTTAAGATTGAAAAATGGGCACGCAATCTCCGCAAGCATTCAGCTGACATCATGTTGCCGATTTATTACGTTGACTATACCGACAACAGCGCCGGCGAACGCTTCGTCATCGTTGTCAACGGCCAGACCGGCGCTGCCAGCGCCCGCTTCGTCAACAGCAAGGACAAGGTACGCAGCCTGCAGCTGCCTGCCAGCAGCAAGCTGCCGCGCTTTGCCGAAACAACACTGCGCACACCGCCAATGATTGTACGTTACGTAAAGCCAAAATTCCTGCATGAGGTAATCCCAGCGGAAAAGGGCTTCAAAAAGAGTATCTTCCAAATGCTCAAATTCTGGTAGAAAACGGGTTATTTTGTGTATAATTGTTGTAAAGCATAGAGTGTCTGGTCTCCTTTGTAGATTATGTTGTTTTGGTCGATAATATTTTAATACAATTCCAACACTTATTTATAGAACCTAAAAATCCCCTGACGCCAGCTTCATAGCAAGCATCAGGGGAAATTCCGGCAGCTCAGAAGAAACCGAGCTAACATCCGCTCTTAATAATTTATCGTATGAATTTCAAAATAAGCCTGCGGGTTTTTACAAATCGGGCAAACCTCCGGAGCCTTCGTACCTACAACGATATGTCCGCACTTGCGACACTCCCAAATTCTTACCTCGCTCTTAGCAAATACCTGCTGTGCCTCTACGTTGTGCAGCAACGCACGATAACGCTCCTCATGACGCTTCTCAATAGCTGCTACGCCACGGAACTGCTCTGCCAGCTCATAGAAGCCTTCGGCATCTGCCTCTTGGGCCATACGCACATACATATCCGTCCATTCGTGGTTCTCTCCCTCAGCAGCGTGCAGCAGATTTGCCGCAGTATCGCCAAGCTCGCCCAAAGCCTTAAACCATAGCTGTGCATGCTCCTTTTCGTTCTCTGCTGTCTGCAAGAACAAAGCAGCAATCTGCTCAAAGCCTGCTTCCTGCGCTACTTTAGCAAAATAAGTATACTTATTACGAGCCATAGACTCGCCAGCAAAGGCCTCTAACAGATTCTTCTCCGACTTTGTGCCAGCATAAGGATTCTTTGCCTTGTCGCCAGGAGTATCCTCGATTTTTACAAACTTATCTGCACCCTGCTTACAGATTGGGCAGACAAAATCAGCTGGCAGCTCCTCGCCTTCATAGATATAACCACAAATTAAACATTTCCACTTCATCATTTTCTTTTTCGCTCCTTTTGTTAAATCTGCGCTGCGGTCCTGATAAGCAGTATGCAACATTGCTTCAGCCATGTCACTCAAGGGCGTATCATAAAACTCCTGGTAAAGCTGCTGAATTTCTTTATTTTCGTGAGACAGATGCAACTCCATCTCTGCGTCCCGCTCATAAAGACCCTCGATACGTGCCTTGCGTGCTGCGTCAGCATCATAAGCAAAATCCTTGGGCTGCCCGCCGCCGCCAATACAGCCGCCAGGACAGGTCATAACCTCTATAAAATGATATTTTTCAATGCCACCAGCTATGAGCTTTCGGACATTTTCCGTTCCGTGAACCACTGCTACATTGATAACCCTGCCTGCTATCTCCACGCTGGCCTCACGCAATCCATCATAACCACGCACTGGCTCGAGCTTGAGTATTTCCTTAGGTGGCTGCTCACCCGTAAGATAAGCATAAGCAGTCCTGAGAGCTGCCTCCATCACGCCGCCTGTATTGCCAAAAATAACACCTGCACCAGAGGCCTCGCCCATAAATTTATCAAAATCGCTGTCCTCCAGGCTGGTAAAATCAATGCCTGCTTCCTTCGCCCACAGTGCCAGCTCCCTCGTCGTGATGACATTATCCATATCCCGCAATTCAGCTATACCCAACTTCTGCCCGGCAGCGTTCATTTCCTCACGGCGAATCTCAAATTTTTTCGCCGTGCAGGGAGTTAAGGCGACATTAACAATCTTCCTCGGATCAATGCCCATTTTCTGTGCGAAATAGGTTTTAATCGTCGGTCCCTGCATCCCTATCGGACTTTTAGCTGTAGAAACATGCGGCAGGAGCTCAGGGTAATAGGTTTCTGCAAACTTCACCCACGCCGGACAGCAGCTTGTAAACTGCGGCAGCGGCTTGTCAGTTTCACCTTTAATACGGGCAAGAAGCTCGCTTGCTTCCTCAACAATTGTTAAATCAGCCGCAAAGTTCGTATCCAGCACATAATCAACGCCCAGAGCACGCAAAAGCGCAACCATCTTCCCCTGCACGAACGCCCCCTTAGGCATGCCGAATTCCTCGCCCAAAGCCACGCGTACAGAAGGTGACGTACTGACAATGACGAATTTTGTCCTTATCCTGCACGGCAGCCTTAACCTCTGGATATTCATATACCTCGGTGATGCTGCCAACAGGGCAGACATTAGCACACTGACCGCAGTGAATACAGATAGCTCTGTCTCCGGTCTGCTCCAGTGCATAGGTTCCCAACACACCAACAGGACTTGTGCAGACATTCCTGCACTGACCGCATTTGATGCACAATGACTCATTACGGACAATACTGGGATTATCCGCTTCAATAGGCACCCTCACGGAAGTTGATAAATGCTTGCTCACAATATCATCTCCTCCAATATGAAATTTTAACAGCGCTCCCTTGACCTTTTATAAAGCACTATTATATCGCTTATATTATAACTCATTCCCAGGGTCTGTCAACAACTTATATTAATAAAAATAATTTTACTTTAAAGGAGACTTTTCTCTAAAGCTCACTTCACCAGCCCCATCAGCGCCTAGAAAACCTGCGGCATGACCAGCGCTGGCAGCATATTCAGCAACTTGCATTCACGCAACTGCCAAACACCTAAGCCTGAGCTCATGAGAAAAATGCATACTTGTCCATTCTATACGTCCCACGCTATCGCCTCCCCGTAACTAGGCATAAATCAGCTTTGCTGTCAGCAGCAAAAGCGCTGCCTGCCAACAGCAAGCTGCCGCGCTTTGCCGAAACAACACTGCGCACACCGCCAATGATTGTACGTTACGTAAAGCCAAAATTCCTGCATGAGGTAATCCCAGCGGAAAAGGGCTTCAAAAAGAGTATCTCCAGATGCTCAAATTCTGGTAGAAAACGGCTGCGGCAGCAGTCGGAGTATAATCATCCACCTCCTTGTACAAAAAAGCAGAGAGCTGTGTTTCACGTGAAACACAGCTCTCTGCTTTTATCGTTGCTACAGGAATCTTCCTTCCTTATCATTTTCAGAACAGGGGCTTGCTGTTGCCGCCCTTCGGCTTCTTCTGGTTCTTGATGCGGACGCTGACGATGACCTCATCGCCCTCCACCGTCTGCTCCATATTAACCGGAATACCGACATCCTTAATAGCGTTGACAACCTGCTTAATACTGTTCAGGTAAATGCGGACATCGTTGACAATCACCATACGGCGGCGTTTTTCCTGCTGGTTGTCCTCCAACAGCTTGTTGATATATTCCTCGGTCTGGCGCACGCTGTAATTCTTGGCAACAACAACCTCCAGCACCTCCAGACGCTTGGCATCATCATCCAGCTTCAGCAGTGCGCGCGCATGACGCTCGCTCAGACCGGCATCCACCAGCACCTTGCGTACAGCAGGCGACAGGCGCAGCAAACGCAGCTTGTTGGCGATAGTAGACTGCTTCTTGCCTACGCGCGCAGCCATAGCCTCCTGCGTCAGATGGAACTGCTCCATCAGCTGTTCATAGCCTTCGGCCTCCTCCAGAAAATGCAGATCCTCACGCTGCAGGTTTTCAATCAGCGCAATCTCTGCAATCTGCTGCGTAGTATAATCGCTGATAATCACCGGTACCTCCGTCAGCTTCGCCATACGGGAAGCACGCAGACGGCGCTCGCCGGCAATCAGCAGATAACGTCCGTCCTCAGTCGGCGATACCAAAAGAGGCTGCAGCACACCATATTGGGCGATGGAAGCAGACAGCTCCTCTAAGGCTGCTTCGTCAAAGCTCTTGCGCGGCTGATAAGGGTTGGGGAAAATCTGCCCGATGGGAACCTTGACTACCTTCACCTCATTAACGGCCTTACGCTCGCCGATAATACCGCAATCTGTATCCAATACCGAAAATCCATCATCTACTAACTATATGTTTTCCCCCTATTTTAGCGCCTAAGGGCTGTTTTTTCCGGCGTACCAGCCTTACGCGGGTATTGCGCCGGTGTGCTTTTGATTTTAGCTATCTTTATTATAGCACGTCCATCATCCAGACCGGGTAATTTTACAGGCTCCGCACTGAGAATTTTGCCGCCGAGAATTTTTACCGCAGCCTCTCCTTCGGTAATTTCCTCCGCAAACTTGCTGCCCTTCAGGGCGATAAACTGACCACCCTTTTTGGCCAGCGGCAGGCAATATTCGCTCAGCACGCTCAAACGTGCCACAGCGCGCGCCGTTACATAGTCATATTTTTCGCGGTGCTTTTTATCACGGCCCGCATCCTCTGCACGCAAATGCTCGCAGCGGATGCCCTTCACCCCCAGCTCCTCAATCACCTGCTGCAAAAAGCGCAGGCGCTTGCCCAAAGAATCTATCAGAGTTACCTTCAGCTCGGGGCAGTAGATTTTCAGCGGCACACCGGGAAAGCCGGCACCTGTGCCCACGTCCGCCAGGGTTTTACCGGCCATCTCCGCCTCGTAGGCCAGCAGGCTGTCTACCATATGCTTTACGGCAACCTCCTCAGGCTCGGTAATCGCGGTAAGGTTCATCACCTTATTGGTTTCCACCAGCAGCTCGTAATAACGGCTGAACTGCTCCAGCTGCAGCGGCGTAAAGCTCAAACCGGCCTCCGCACCCTTTTCGGCTAAAATTTCTGCAAAGGTCATTCTTCCTGCTCCTTTCGGCGCTTCAGCTCCAACGCAATCATCAGCACGCTGATATCAGCCGGTGACACACCGCTGATACGCGATGCCTGACCGATATTCGCCGGACGCACCTTGTCCAGCTTTTCAGCAGCCTCGCTGGAAAGCTCCTTAATCGCACGATAATCTATATCATCAGGCAGGCGCTTGTTTTCCAGCTTCATAAAGCGCTCTACCTCCTGACGCTGTTTCGTAATATAGCCCTCATACTTGGCGAAAATCTCAGCCTGCTCCGCAACCTGCGGTGCCAGCTCCGACAAACCGAAGGCCTGCTGCAGCTTGCTGTAGGTAACCTCCTTGCGGCGCAGCAAATCCAAAAGACTGCTGCCGCTGCGCAGCGGCGCCGTACCCATAGCATCCAGCTTAGCATTGTTTTCCGCACTGGGAGAAATATTCTGCTTGCCCAGCTCGCTCACTGTGCGCTCCAAAGCAGTACGCTTTTCGGTGAAAATGCCGTAGCGCTTATCATCAACCAAACCAATAGCTCTGCCCTTTTCCGTCAAACGCAAATCAGCATTATCCTGACGCAGCAGCAAACGGTATTCCGCACGCGAGGTCATCATTCTGTAAGGCTCGGACGTGCCCTTGGTAACAAGGTCATCAATCAGCACGCCGATATACGCCTCATCACGGCGCAGCACCAGCGGCTCGCGTCCGTTAATCTTCATCATTGCGTTAATACCTGCCATCAGACCTTGGGCAGCAGCCTCCTCGTAGCCGCTGGTACCGTTGGACTGACCGGCACTGAACAAGCCGCTGATAGCCTTATGCTCCAGCGACGGACGCAGCTGCAGCGGATCAAGGCAATCGTAATCGATAGCATAGCCCGCACGCATCATCTTGCAGTGCTCCAGTCCGGGAATAGTCTGCATAAACTGCAGCTGAATGTGCGCCGGCAAAGAAGAACTCATGCCTTGTACATACATTTCATTGGTACTGCGTCCCTCCGGCTCGATAAACAGCTGATGACGCTCCTTATTGGCGAAGCGCACAATCTTAGATTCGATAGACGGGCAGTAACGCGGGCCGACGCCCTCGATCATGCCGTTATACATACCGGATAAATGCAGATTATCGCGGATAATTTTATGTGTAGCCTCATTCGTATAGGTCAGATAGCAAGGAACCTGCTCACGTGTTTTGATATCGCTGATAAAGGAGAAGTTGCGCACCTCCTCATCGCCGTACTGCGGCTCCATCTTGCTGTAATCAAGACTGCGGGCATCAATACGCGCCGGCGTACCGGTCTTAAAGCGCATCAGCTCCACGCCGTTCTCCAGCAGCGAAGCAGACAGCTTCTGCGCACTGCGCAGACCGTTAGGACCGCATTCATAATTAACCTGGCCGTAAACAATACGGCCGCGCAGATAAGTACCGGTAGCCAGAATAACGCACTTCGCCTCGAAAACCTCGCCCGTTTCGGCCTCTACGCCAACAACCGCACCGTTTTCCACCAGCAGCTTATCAATCATCAGCTGCTTCAGCTCCAGATTCTCCTGGTCCTCGACAATCTTTTTCATCAACGTGTGATAAAAAGGCTTATCCTCCTGACCGCGCAGAGCATGTACGGCATAGCCCTTACCGGTATTCAAAAGACGCATCTGGATACATGCCAAATCCGCACTTATACCCATCTGGCCGCCTAAAGCATCCAGCTCACGCACCAGATGGCCTTTTGCCGGACCGCCGATAGACGGATTGCACGGCATCAGCGCCACATTATCCAACGACAGCGTCGCCAGCAGCGTCTTACCGCCCAGGCGGGCAGCAGCCAGCGCAGCCTCCACGCCTGCGTGGCCGGCGCCAACAACAATTACATCAAATGTATCTGTAATATAACTCATCTTAATAGACCTCTTAAAAATATATGTACCGACTATCACCATCTTACATGGGAGATAACCAGGAAATTAGCAGAAAACCCTAACGAGCAATTAATATATCGCTTACACAACCCTCAGTCATCGCCTTCGGCAATGCCAGCTCCCTTTCAGGGAGCATATAAAAGTTCGACGAACTTGCGACAGTCAGCATTTGACAAGCACTTTATATCTCCCCTGAAAGGGGAGGTTGCTGCGAGCTTTTGCGAGCAGACGGAAGGGTTGCAATATATTAATTGCGACACCATACGCCCTTCTTCTTCACATCTACACAAAAGGAGCTGCCAAAGGCAGCTCCTCCCCAAAATCAATAATCAACAATCAATACCCAAACATCAATCAGCCAGATTAGACGCAGTATAAACAGTGCCAGGATGCAGCTTATCCAGATTCTCCAGCGCCTTGCCGGTGCCAAGAGCAACACACTCCAGCGGATCATCGGCAATATGCGTAGTAATACCGGTTTCACGCTGCATAATCTCAGCCAGGCCGTCAAGCAGCGCGCCGCCGCCGGTCAGATAAATACCGTTATCAACAATATCAGCAGCCAGCTCCGGCGGGCATTTTTCCAGAACACCGCGCACAGTAGCAATCAGAGAAGCAACAGCATCCTCCAATGCCACACGGCAATCCTCGGAGCTTACGCTAAAGGTAGTCGGCAGGCCGGTAACCATATCACGGCCGCGTACAGTAATAGACTCATTGCGTCCGTCGGCAATAACAGTAGCAACATTCATTTTGATTTCTTCAGCCGTGCGCTCACCGATAAGCACATTATGTACCTTCTTCACATGACGCACAATAGCCTCATCAAAATGGTCGCCGCCGATACGGATAGAAGAATCAACAACAATACCGCCAAGGCTCAGCACAGCGATATCGGTAGTACCGCCGCCTATATCAACAACCATATTGCCGCGCGGTACGGAAATATCAATACCGGCACCAAGAGCCGCTGCCAGCGGTTCCTCAATCAGATAGGTTTTGGAAGCACCGCCCTGGGTAGTAGCCTCCATAACAGCACGCTTTTCTACTGAAGTAATGCCGATAGGAACACAGGTCATAACACGCGGTTTGAAAAACAGGCTCTTGCCCGCAACCTTCTCAATAACGTAAGCAAGTAGCTTCTGCGTTACGGTATAGTTCGCAATAACGCCTTCCTTCAGCGGACGGATAGCAACGATACTGCCGGGAGCACGTCCCAGCATTTCTCTGGCATCATCGCCCACAGCCAATACCTTGTTGCGTACCTTATCAATAGCCACAACAGAAGGCTCCTTCAGGACAACGCCCTTGCCCTTGACATAAACAAGAATGTTAGCGGTACCCAAATCAATACCGATATCCATACTTTTAAACATTAGTCATATCTCCTTAATCTACATCTACGCGTTCAATATCTGCACCCAGATTTTTCAGCTTAGCAACAATGTTCTCATAGCCACGGTCAATATGGTGCAAATCGCCGATACGTGTCGTACCTTCGGCCACAAGGCCTGCCAGAATCATAGCTGCACCGGCACGCAAATCGGTTGCACGCACATCACAGCCTGTCAGCTTGCAGGGACCGTCGATAACGGCACTGCGGCCTTCGGTAGAAATCTGCGCACCCATGCGGTTCAGCTCAACCACATGCATGAAACGATTCTCAAAAACAGTTTCCGTAACCTTGCTGCGCCCCTCGGCAATAACCATCATCGCCATCATCTGAGCCTGCATATCAGTCGGGAAGCCTGGATAAGGCAGAGTTTTGATAGATACGGCCTTCAGCGGATTCTTGCCGATAACACGTACCTTATCAATATCCTCCTCAACCACGGCACCTGCCTCACGCAGCTTGGCAATCAGCGGCTTCTGGTGCTCCGGCAGAACATTTTCCACAACAATATCACCGCCGGTCATGGCAGCAGCAATCATATAAGTGCCTGCCTCAATACGGTCCGGAATAATGGTATAGTCTGCGCCATGCAGCTTCTCTACACCCTCAATGCGAATAGTATCGGTACCGGCACCGCGGATTTTGGCACCCATCTTATTCAGATAGTTGGCCAAATCTACAATCTCCGGTTCCTCGGCAGCATTTTCCAAAATAGTAGTACCCTCAGCAAGAGAAGCTGCCATCATAATATTTTCGGTAGCACCTACGCTCGGAAAATCAAAATAAATGCTGGTACCCTTCAGTCCCTCGGGAGCACTTGCTTCAATATAGCCATGACCCTGTTCGATTTTTACACCCAGAGCCT
>ENA-OQCZ01000429-OQCZ01000429.1-human-gut-metagenome-genome-assembly--contig:-NODE-429-length-11157-cov-2.344606_pt1 | contig 11157 bp, 11 predicted proteins | sample MGYA00242505_ERZ504594 | MGnify/ENA primary metagenome ERZ504594 (study PRJEB26092, sample SAMD00036329) | human gut metagenome | host: Homo sapiens | study: EMG produced TPA metagenomics assembly of... | reverse complement strand
ATACTGACTTCCACAGGAATACCGGCTGCTTGTGCTGTTGGCGAAGAATATAGGAAAAAGTACTGACTCCGACATTCATCACGAAAGAAATATGGGGCAGCGCATGGGGAAAATAATATCGCGTCGCTGCGGGTGTTCATGGCAACTCTTCGGAAGAAGATCGAAGAGGTGCCGTCTACAGCCGCGTTATATCCAGACGCATGTCGGGATCGGATACCGCATGCTCCGGATTTCGGATAAGTAAAATTTTAATAGTGAAAGAATGGATCACGGACTTATCGCCCATGATGATCAAAGTTTCATCGTTTGGTAAAAATATGATTCGGATGGGGAAGCGGAAATACCTGCTCCCCTTTTTTGGTTGCAAGGATACTGATGTTGTAACTTGTACGGACGGATTTTTCAACGAGCTTTTGCCGATCCATGCAGATGGAACAGCGACTTCGCAGATTGCCATCTCCGGTGTCAGTTCGATATAGTCGAAGATATTTTTTGAACCATATTTGATCGCAAGACGTTCGGCGGTTTCACGCTCCGCATACACAACATGATCTGCGCCGTTTCGAAGAAGCAGTTTCCGGTGGACATCCCGGCTTGCTCTGGCGAGGATATATTTTGCACCGAAGTCTTTTAACAGTACCGTGATCTCCAGTGCGCTCTGAAAGTTGTCTTCGATCGCGACAACGCAGAGATCGAAGTTGGAAACGCCGAGAGAGCGGATGACCATCTCATTGGTGGCATCTGCGATCTGGACGTCGCTGATAATATCCAGCGCGTTGTCAGCGCGTTCCTCACTTTTTTCGATGGCAAGGACGGAGTTGCCTTCTTCCAACAATTTCGCGACCATATGCCGTCCGAAACGACCGAGTCCGATTACTAAAATAGATTTCATGACAGTTTACCTCATTCTTATAATATTTGCTAACCAATCTGTATTTTTTCCAAAGGCAGCGCCGAAAGGTTTTGTTTCCGTTTGGATGCAAATGCGAGCAGCATCGTCAGGGAACCGACGCGTCCGAAGATCATCAAAAATGCAAGCAGAAAATGGGAAAGCGGCAACAGTCCCGGTGTAATGCCTGTGGAAAGCCCGACCGTTGCGATCGCGGAAACACTTTCAAACAACGCGTCGAGAAACTCGATATTTTCAATCCTTGCGATGATCATGCTGACGGAAAGGGAAAGCGAAAGGTACAGCATAAAAATACACGTTGCTTTCCGGGTGATCATTTCTTCCAGCCGTCGCCCGAAAACTTCGGTTGATTTTCTGCTGCGGAATGTGGTGACAACGGAAAGCGCCAGCACGGCAAACGTTGTCGTCTTGATTCCGCCGGCGGTGGATCCCGGACTTCCTCCGACCAGCATGAGAAGGATCATAAGGAACTGGCCGGATTCCCGCATGGAGGAAAGATCCGCTGTATTAAAACCGGCAGTTCGCGTTGTCACCGACTGGAATAAGGATACAAGGATCCGTTTTCCGGCCGGGATATCCTGAAATTCCAGAAAAAAGAAGAGGATAGCCGGGATAAAGATCAGTGCCAGCGAGTAGGAGAGGATGACCTTACTCTGCATCCGGTATCGGGAAATATGGTGCCGGTTTCTGTAAATATCATCCCAGGTCAGAAAACCGATTCCGCCGATCACGATAAGCAGGATGATCACGAGATTGATCAGCGGGTCATATGCGTAGGATGTCAGGGAGGAATATGCTCCCCGGACACCAAGCAGATCGATTCCGGCGTTGCAGAATGCGGATACGGAGTGGAATAAAGACATCCAGAGTCCCCGGAAGAGACCAAAATCGCGGCAGAATACAGGTGCCATCAGGAGAGCGCCGATCAGTTCGATACCGAGAGTGACTCTTACAATAAAACCGGTCAGGCGGACAACTCCGCTGAGCTGAGGGGCAGCGACCGATTCCGCCATGATACTCCGCTGGGAAAGACCGATCTTCTTTCCGGAGAGGATTGTGAAGGAAGCCGAGATCGTCACAACGCCGAGACCGCCGGTCTGGATCAGAAGCAGAATTACGGCATGTCCAAAGGAAGACCAGTAGGTTCCGGTGTCACAGACCACAAGACCGGTCACGCAGACGGAGGTGACGGAGGTAAACAGGGCGTTTACAAATGGAGTCCAGCTTCCGTCCGCGGAGGATACCGGCAGCATCAGGATGCCGGCGCCGAGCAAGATCACGAAGGCAAAGGCCTAAAACAATGATCTGAAATGAATTTAACCGCCTGAAAGCGGAAAGAATACGAAACATAATCTGAATCCTTTCATAAAGCATTTGTTCCATTATAAACGTTTATGGATGTAAGAAAGCGAAATTTATGGATTTTAAAGTCCTGAAAATTCCTGATTCGCACAGGAAATTATAAAGAGCGGCTGGCTCCGTTCTGGTCTGCGAAAAGTGTGAGAGGTGGACGTGTGGAAATTATTTCCAGGTGGTCTGTTTAAAAATGTTGTAATTACAACATACGAAAGCTGATTTCGCGGATATAATACGTACATGGTTCGGCGGTGCCGGACAGGGAAACATGATGACTTATCGGTTATGGCTGCCGCAGGGACGGCAGGCGTGTCAGGATAATTTGAGATCGGCAAAACTGCGAAGACAGTGTTGGCTGCTTGTATGGGCTGCCTGGAGTCACGCGGGAAGAGTCGGGGAAATATATGGAGGTATATGGAAATGGATCAAAAAATGTTCTGTTATCAGTGTGAGCAGACCGCAGGCTGCGCGGGATGTACCGGGAGCACGGGTGTCTGCGGAAAGACGGCGGAGACAGCAAGGCTGCAGGACCAGCTTGTAGGTGCGATGATCGGGCTTGCGAGAGCGGTAGAAGGCGTGGAATGTCCGGGAGATCGAGTGTACCGCACGGTGATCGAGGGGCTTTTTACGACACTTACGAATGTAAGCTTTGATGATGACGCGATCCGGGCGCAGATTGAGAAGACGCACAGGGAGAAGGAGCGGCTGCTCGCAGCGCCGGTGAAGAAAAGTGCAGGACCGCGCGAAAAGGCAGCGGGAGAGTCAGGTGCGGCAGCAAGTGTGCAAGATACGGATGATTATAATCTCGGTCTGCTGTGGGACATGGACCCTGATATCCGCTCCCTGAAATCCCTGATCCTGTTCGGATTAAAGGGTATGGCGGCGTACGCGTACCATGCGCTGATGCTGGGGGCATCTGATGAGACGGTAAACCAGTTCTTCTTAACGGGACTCCGGGAGATCGCAAAAGACGGCACCGTCGAAAGCCTGCTCCCAACGGTCCTGAAGGTCGGCGAGGTGAACCTCACCTGCATGGCGATGCTGGACGCAGCAAACACGGGAACTTATGGGACTCCGATCCCGGTCAGCGTACCGCTTGTAGTAGAAAGAGGACCGTTTATCGTTGTGACGGGACATGACCTCAAGGACCTGGAGCTTCTCTTAAAGCAGACAGAGGGAAAAGGCGTTAACATCTACACCCACGGCGAGATGTTGCCGGCCCACGCTTACCCGGAGCTCAGAAAGTATCCGCAGTTAAAGGGCAATTTCGGAACTGCATGGCAGAATCAGCAGAAGGAATTTGCGGATATCCCGGCTCCGATCCTCTTTACCACAAACTGCCTGATGCCGCCGAAGAAATCCTACGCGGACCGCGTGTTCACGACGGAGGTCGTAGCATATCCGGGAATGGTTCATATCGATGATGAGAAAGACTTTACCCCGGTGATCGAGAAGGCGCTGGAACTCGGCGGATATCAGGAAGACCGCCAGTTTACGGGAATCAACGGCGGAACTCAGGTCATGACAGGATTCGGACATGGAACGATCCTTTCCATGGCTGATCAGGTCATCGACGCGGTAAAATCCGGCGCGATCAGACATTTCTTCCTCGTTGCGGGCTGCGATGGCGCGAAGCCGGGAAGAAACTACTATACGGATTTTGTAAAGCAGACTCCGGCGGACAGCCTTGTCCTGACGTTAGCATGCGGAAAGTTCCGCTTTAACGATCTGGACCTTGGAAATATCGGCGGTCTCCCGCGGATCATGGATATGGGTCAGTGCAACGATGCCTACGGTGCCATCAAGGTGGCGGCGGCGCTGGCGGGGGCATTTGGGTGCGAGGTGAACGAGCTTCCGCTGTCCTTCGTGCTCTCCTGGTATGAGCAGAAGGCAGTGTGTATTCTCCTGACACTCCTGCATCTTGGGATCAGGAATATCCGCCTCGGCCCGTCCTTACCGGCGTTCCTCTCCCCGAATATCCTGAATTTCCTTGTGGAAAATTATGGAATCGGGCCGGTGACAACGCCGGAGGAGGATCTGAAGGCGTTATTGGGATAAGATAAAAAGCCCCCGGATAGGGAATGTGCCATCGGTCAGTTGACCAGCTGCGGTAGTTCCTTATCCGGGGACTTTACTTATGTACTTAAATTACAGTGATCCGCATGATCTGCGGTCAACCGAATTTTACAGATGCTGTAAAAGCTCCAGCTGTTCGCCGTTCGGTCCGATAAAAAATGCGTTGCGGATGCCGCCGAAGATCGGGAGGTCAGCTGCCTTGTCGACACCGCCCCGGAAGTTTGTGATCCCGGCTGCCTTTAAGTCTGCGATGGCAGCGTCGATGTCATTGACTTCGATTGCGATGTGCGGGAAGAGACCGCCCTGGGCGGTCACATCAGTGCCGTCATGTGGCTCGATGATCTCGAGGTCAAAGCCCGGCATGCTGACGATCTTGATGTGGTTAGTTCCAAGCGGCTTCTGGACATCAGCCTGTCCAGTGACCTTTCCACCGAGACATTCGTAGAATTTTATGGATGTTTCAAGATCCTTTGTGAAAAGCGCGATATGCGCAAGTCCTGTGATGTGTTTCATGATAAGAATCCTTTCCGCGTTCCAGCGCAGCAAATCTCCAGATAAAAGCACCAGATCAGAAGCAGATGGTCTTACCTGAGTGATCCTACAGAGGAGGAAACGCTGTTGCTGTAGTTTTTCTATCTCAGACTATGCTTATTATAGGATTATTTGAAACAGAGTGCAAGAAAAAAGTAAGCGACTGATCCCTGCCCGTGTACAGCAACAAATTTTTCTCAGTGACGGGCAGAAAAAACTGTGCTATACTCTTGTATTATGAAAAATTTTATTGTATTTGATTTGGAATGGAACCAGAACCCGGGCGGTAAAGAAGCGTCTGTGGAGCGGCTTCCTTTTGAGATCTTTGAGATCGGAGCAGTAAAACTGAATGAAGAGCGTGAGAAGGTCGCGGAGTTTCACCGGATCATCCGTCCCTGCGTGTACCGCCAGATGCACCGGATCATCTCTGAGGTGACCCATGTTTCCATCGAAGAGTTAGAGCGGGATGGAGAGCCGTTTGCGGCGGTAATGGAGGATTTCCTTAAATGGTGCGGAGAGGACTGCATATTCTGCACCTGGGGAAGTATGGACCTTACGGAACTGCAGAGGAACATGGTCTATCATGGGATGACGATCCCGTTCCCGAAACCGTTCCTTTTTTATGATGTCCAGAAACTGTACAGCCTGTGTTATCAGGACGGAAAGGCGAGAATTTCGTTGGATGAGGCGGTGGAGTCCTTTGCACTTGACGTGGACGCGCCGTTCCATAGGGCGCTTGGCGACGCAGAGTATACGGGACGTGTGATGCGGGCCATGGATTTTGAGTCTGTGAAGGACTATGTGTCCGTGGACTACTATATGCCGCCGGAGAGCGAGGATGAGGAGTTCACGCTGCGTTTCCCGGAGTACACGAAGTTTGTGTCCCGGATGTTTGAGACAAAGGAAGAGGCGATGGAGGAGAAGCGGGTGACAGATGTCGTCTGCACGAAGTGCCGCCGGATGTTGAGGAAAAAGATCCGCTGGTTTTCCTCGGGGCAGCGCTATTACCTCTGCCTTGCGACATGTCCGGAACACGGCATGATGAAAGGAAAAAATCCGGATGAAAAAGTCGGAGGACGGCAGAGTTTTGCCGTAAAGACGGTAAAACCGGTGGATGAGGAAGGTGCAGAAGCTGTTTTCCTGAAAAAAAGAGGAGGCCCGGATCCGCCGTGCGGAGAAAAGCAGGCAGAAGAAACTCCATGGAGTGGAATAGAGGCGGCAGCCCGGAAGATACGGCAGCAATTGAGCACTTTGCTCCTGAAAAAACGGATGTGAAAAGATAGAAAAAGAGCAGAGGTATTGCTTCAAAAAGCATACATCTGCTCTTTTAGTTTACATAAAATAAAACTTATCGTCTCCGAAAACGATCTCTGAGCCGCTCCCGGAATCCCGGCTGCTTAATCCCGGACTTGGATCTTAAGTGCTTTTCCATGATCATATCAAATTCTGTGGAAGAATATCCCCATTCCTTTAAACGTTTTTCGCGCCGCTGATGACGGAGAAAACGCTCGTTCTGGGCCTTGTTTTTCTGATAGATCATGATTCCGGAGACGGCGCCGCCGATGGCTCCGATGACAGCGGCAGCGATCAGGACTTTCTTAACAATGCCGAAAGCAGGAGAGGAGGTCCAGGATGTCTTATTGCTGCCCGTTTTTTTAGAGGAAGGTTCGGTTTCCTTGTCAGGTGCCTTAGAAGGAATGGTTTCAGCCACAGTCTCAGTCTCCGCGGTATCCGTGCTCTGATTCACTGCTCCGGGCACATATCCCTGTGTCACAGTCGCCTCCAGATAAGCCTGTCCCACAAGCTTATCCCCATAGCGGTAATCGATCCGTGCAATCGCCCCATCCGGTGCATCGTCAGTCAGGTCGTAGTCCAGTGTGGAAGTCACATCGGAGAAGCTCCCATCCGCAGGTAAAGTCACCGCGCTGTTTTTATTTACCGTGAGTCTTGTAGCACTCCCGGAAAAGATCCCGGAGATCGTCAGATCATCAGCCACCTTGCTGTAAGTGCTGTCCTGATCCGCAACCGGAACGGACTTGAAATTTTTAAATCCATAGTCAAAATCAGTGCTTTTGTGTCGGAATAATGGGTCTGGTGACCATTGAGAACGACAGCTATGAGCTTCATTCCATCGCGCTCCGCGCATGTCACCAATGTATTTCCCGCAAGCAAGGTGTAACCGGTCTTTCCGCCGATGGCACCGTCGTAATAAAGGGAATCATTCCGCCGCAGCATTCTGTGGTGGGCGTAGTAGCGCCAGCCATCCGGGTACTGCTTTAATTTCCCCGCAGGAACGTCATAGTACGTCGTGGAATCAACCTCTACAAATGTCGGATTATTAAACGCCGCCTTTGCGATCAGTGCCATGTCATAAGCGGACACATAGTGATTCGGATTATTCAGACCGCTCGGGTTTGCGAAATGGGAGTCCGTACATCCAAGCTCCGCCGCCTTCTCATTCATCTTCTCCGCAAAAGCATCAATACTGCCTGCGCAGTGTTCGGCCAGAGCGTTTGCAACCTCATTCGCGGACTGTAAAAGCAGGGCATAAAGACAGTCCCGGACACTTAACGTATCTCCGGCGCGGGCCCCCAGAATGGAGGAGTTCGGCTCAAGAGAGTTCACCGCTGTGTTGGAGAACGTCACGGTCTCATCAAGCCCACAGTTTTCAATCACGATCAGTGCCGTCAGGATCTTTGTGATACTTGCCGGATAATACGGTTCATGGCTGTTCTTCTCGAACAAAACCGCTCCCGAATTGATGTCCATTAGGATCCCGCCGTCCGCTGAGATCGAGATCTCCGACGGCCACTCAGCCGCCGCATATGCCGTCTGTCCCGGAACAAAAACCGAGGATCAGCGTCAGACAGAGAAAAATACTTAAAATTCGTTTCATGGAACTCCTTGAAAAAAATTGCCGCCATGTTTACCCGACGTGGCGGCTGTTTTGATGTCTCAAATCCCATCGGCACAGCCGATCAGGAATGGATTTTTGCCTGTAATGTGAAGGATTGAATGATCACAGTACTCGTACTATGGATTATAGCAGTTTGAAGACAGGGCTGCAACCGATAAATGATATAAAAAAACCGGCAGATCTACCTGCCGGCTCTTTTATATAATACCAGATTCCCAACAAAAAACATCCCAACGATCACCGCAAACACCAGCGCGATCTGCGCGGCGGTATCGAAAAAGAAACCTTCCGGAACGATGTTGATGAGCATGTCGGTGCGTGGATCGAGGACCCACAGATCATTGTTGAAAAAGATTTTGTGGAAAACAATGAAATATTTTGAGAAGTCTGTGGATATAATGCCGATCAGGGCCAGTGCTACGGCAAAGACCGCGCCGGTGCCGATACAGAGGGATTTCGGGATCAGGCGCTTTAACGCCTCTGTCCGCTCCGCACTCTTACGTCCCCAGAAATAAGCCAGGGCCGCGAAGCATAGGGTGATCAGGATCCCGATCCGGCGGAGCCACAGGCCGCCGATGAAGAGTCCCTGCACGTCCTCCATGTGGGCAATCTCCCGGTCATTAAAAATTTCCCGGTATTCCCGCCCATGGTGGTGTATACGTGAAGATCCTCGCGCTTTCCGCGAAGAAACGCCATCATCTGGTCGGTGACGTCAAGAAGATCGTCCATGGTCATCTCAGGGAGATCGTTTAAAACCTGGTATTTCGTGTATTCCTTCTCATAATATCCCGGCATCCAGTAGGCGACCGCCTCAACGGACGTGATAAGGAACGCGATGATCAGCCAGAACGCGGTGAAGATCCCGGCGGCGTAGGTAATGGTCTTTGCTGTTTTTGTCATTTCGTGGTACTCCGTTTGATACTTTTAGTCTTGTGAACTCCTCGCGGTCCTTTTCCTCCAGGGCGTTGGTGATGTCCTTTACAAGGGTCTGGTAGGACGGGATCGTGATGTTCTTTAGTGCATTAGCCCGCTTCTGGGTCTTCTTAATGCTCTCGGCAAGACGGTAGGCGGATGTCTCCACGGTTGCGAGGTCTGCGGTCAGTTCCTTCACGCGCTCGAAGGCGATCCGCGCCTCGTCCAGCGAATCGCTGGTGCTGTAAAACGAATAAGGCGGTTTTTCATCTTTTGACGGTGTATACTCGACAAGCGGGATCTCCGTTCCCATGATGCTGCGCGCCTTGATCCGGATATCATCCGTGACGGGAAGTGAATCTGCGATCTCCTCCACATAGTGGATTCCCATCTCGATATTGGCCTTCTGGAGTGCCTTGTAGGCGGCGGTAAAAGTGGAATCGATCTCGGACTGGATCGCTTTTGCCTGATCGATCAGGCCCATAAGCTCCCGCAGCAAGATGTTCCTCTTTTTATCCATCAGTCCGTACCCCTGAGTCGCAAGGGCGAGGGAGTTTTTCGCAAGGATCAGATTTCCCTTGGTGGGGAATGTGTTCGGATTCATGAGATCCCCTCCTTATGAAGCGTCTGAAGCGGCGTCTGCAGGTTTATAATACTTGTCTAAGATCTTTGTGTCAATACGGTCGAGCTCTTCTCGCGGAAGAAGTCCTAAAAGTTCCCAGCCGATGTTTAAGGTGTCGATGATGGTACGATTGTCATGGATATCCTGTCCGATGAACCGTTTTTCAAATTCCCGGCCGAATTCCAGATATTTTTTATCGATCGGGGAGAGCTCATCTTCACCGATAACAGATGCGAGGGCTCTCGCGTCGCCCACCTTTGCGTAGCAGGAAAACAGCTGGTTTGCCACATCCTGATGATCTTCACGGGTAAATCCCTCACCGATGCCGTCCTTCATAAGACGGGACAGGGACGGAAGCACGCTGATCGGCGGGTAGATGGACTGACCGTTTAAGTTGCGGTCCAGAACGATCTGACCTTCTGTGATGTAACCGGTAAGGTCCGGGATCGGGTGGGTGATATCATCGTTCGGCATGGTAAGGATCGGGATCTGTGTGACAGATCCGTTGACTCCGGCGACGATTCCGGCGCGCTCATAGAGAGATGCCAGATCACTGTATAAGTATCCCGGATATCCCTTACGGGACGGGATCTCGCCCTTTGAGGAGGAGACCTCACGCAGCGCCTCAGCGTAGGAGGTCATATCCGTCAGGATGACCAGGATATGCATGCCTTTTTCAAATGCGAGGTATTCGGCAACTGTGAGGGCAACCTTCGGTGTGATCAGACGCTCGACGACCGGGTCATTTGCAAGATTGATAAACATGGCAACATGGTCCAGAACGCCGCTCTCGCGGAAGGTACGTTCAAAGTATTCGGCAACATCGTACTTGACGCCCATAGCTGCGAATACGACGGCGAACTTTTCATCGGAATTGTCTCCCAGAGAGGACTGCATGACGATCTGCGCTGCCAGCTGGTCGTGGGGAAGTCCGTTTCCGGAGAAGATCGGGAGCTTCTGTCCGCGGATCAGGGTCATCAAACCGTCAATGGCGGAGATACCGGTACGGATGTAGTTACGCGGATATTCACGGGCCACCGGGTTTAACGGCTTTCCGTTTACATCCAGTTTTTTATCAGCTAAGATCGGTCCCAGACCGTCGATGGGATTTCCAAGACCGTCAAAGGTACGGCCTAACATATCGGCGGAGACGCCGATCTCCATTGGATGTCCGGTGAGACGGGTATGAGTGTTTTTCAATGCCATGTTTCCGGTGCTCTCAAACACCTGGATCACGGCTTTATCCTCGTACGCCTCGATAATGCGTCCGAGCTTCTTTTCTTTTCCGTCGACGGTCATTTCCACGATTTCATCATAAGATGCCCCGGAAACGCCTTCGAGGACGGCAAGAGGGCCGTTTAAGGAACTAAGGCCAAGATATTCGACTGCCATTGTGATCTGCCTCCTTATGCGTTGCGCTCGATGACGGAATTGTAGAAGTCATCGATCTGCTTCTTATAGTCGTCAAACATGTCGAGACGGTCATTCGGGACGTCATATTTGATGGCAATGATCTTCTCAAAGATCTTTTCTTCTTTGAGGACGGATACCGGCATGCCCATGGCAACGAGGGCACGGGATTTTTTATAGAGATAAAGGATGATCTCCATCATCTTAAACTGCTTTTTCAGCGGAACGCAGGTATCTTTCCTTATGGAAAGCGTTCTGCTGAAGGAAACCGAGACGGATAACCTTGGCGATCTCGAGGACGAGCTTCTGGTCATCAGGGAGAACATCGGATCCGATCAGTTTTACGATCTCCATCAGGCTGCTTTCCTGATTCAGGATCGTGACGAGCTGGTTACGGTAATTGACAAAGTTTTTATCCACTGC
>ENA-OQCZ01000428-OQCZ01000428.1-human-gut-metagenome-genome-assembly--contig:-NODE-428-length-11175-cov-2.401340_pt1 | contig 11175 bp, 13 predicted proteins | sample MGYA00242505_ERZ504594 | MGnify/ENA primary metagenome ERZ504594 (study PRJEB26092, sample SAMD00036329) | human gut metagenome | host: Homo sapiens | study: EMG produced TPA metagenomics assembly of... | reverse complement strand
CATCAGCCAGACTGAATTTGCAGTAAGTCTGGGAATGAAGCAAACTGGCGTCAGCTACATGGAACGGGACGGCTCAACCGTCACTGACCAGACAATCAAGGCAATCTGTCTTCTTTATAATGTGAATGAAGAATGGTTGCGCACTGGTTCTGGTGAAATGTATATACAGCCGGACACATTCAGCCTTGACGACTTCGTGAAGTCTAAAGGTGCACGGTCTTGAATTGGAAATCATAAAGACGTACTTTGAACTTGACCCAGAAATTAGAAGAACTGCCGTGGAATTTTTCAAACGCAGGCTTGTCGCTGCTGTTACTGCGGACCCTGCATTGTTAGTTCCAGACAATCCAGAAGATTTAGAAGCCCAGTGCCCGCCCGTTGACACTGGCAGTGTTTCCGGGACAGACGCCGGGTGATAACGCACCCAGCGTCCCCCGCTATTTACAAATTATAAGTTGCGTTGCTCCATTGAAATCTAAATTATAATAAATAGTGTTTATGCTGCTGTAATAGATTGCGTACACTCTGCAATCATACCAGTGTATATATTTTTTTATCATGTGTGACCACCTTTCCAGCGTGGCAAGGCTGGGCGCACTCACTATTATAATTTCTAGTTTTTGTGGATATTCGCAAGAAAGGTGGTTTTATATGGGTTTACGTTTCAGAAAAAGCGTGAAAATTGCCCCCGGCGTCCGTCTTAACATCAGCAAGAAAAGCATTGGTATAAGTGCAGGTGTCAAGGGGTATCGTAAAAGTATAAACAGCAGCGGCAGGGTCACAACCAGCATAGGGGTTCCCGGCACTGGTGTTTCTTACGTTAAGACCGAGAATTTGAAAAGCAAAAAGAAAAAGACAGTCAGCAGCCGTGTTTCTTCCACTGCTGCCGCCGCCAGTTCCTCTGCTTCCTCTCCTGCTGCCGCTCCTGCTCCTGCTAAAGTTCAGGAAGCAGCTGCGCAGCCAAAAGAGAAGCCGCCAAAGACCACGGCAGTTTTGCAGGAAAGACCAGACGCCAGCTTTGTTGTGTTCGGCGTCGCTGCTCTGGCTGGTGCCGTGTTCCTCTTTGCTTCTTCTCATGTTATTTTTTCAGTTGTTGCCGCCCTGTTCGGTATCTTCTGTCTGTATAGCTTTATACACATAAAGCGACACCCGGAAGACCCACGATACATCACGGAAGAACAGCTGACACGCTGGGGGCAGCTGGTACACTCCGACGCAAAGACCGTTTCCCAGCTGCAAAAAGCGTCCGTTCCTGTTCTGGTGGATTTAAAGAAGCGTGCTGCGTGGCATTATGAGCAGGTTTCTTCCGTTGGCTTCGGTCCAGACGTTTCATACTACGGTCAAGCCTTGATTGACGTACAAAATCAGATTGTTGCTTTATCTGAATTTGTCATGCTGCAAGGTGATAACCCTAAACAGGATTTAGAAAACTATTCTTCTTTTGTAAGTCAGAAAATAACAGCCTTTACAGACGACATTCTGAAAGACTAATAAAACAAAATGCCCCGGTCGTGCTGGGAACACTTCCGGGGCGTGCAAAGATATGTCATACCAGATACAACAATACCGTCTGCAATTTTGATTATATCACCAGCAGGCGGGAAATGAAAGGAAATGCAGGTGATACAATAGTGAAAAGATTGATTTAAGCCCGGAACTTGTCCGGGTTGCTTTATATATAAGGGTTTCCGGGGGAAGAACAGAAAATAAAAGGTCTGTCACTGGAAGCCCAGCAAGAACGACTGGAAGCATACGCAAGGGAACGTGGCTGGGTCATTGTTGGAATTTACATTGACGCTGCCAAGACCGCCAGAAAGAACATTCATAAAAGAACCGACTTTCAACGCATGATGGACAGTGTGAAGCGTGATGAAGTGGATATTCTGCTTTTCTGCCGCCTTGACCGCTGGTTTCGTTCCGATGGCAGATTATTATAAAATCATGGAAGTTCTGGAAGCGCACAACTGCGACTGGAAAACCACTGATGAAGAATATGACACCACAACCGCAAACGGGCGTCTGTATATTAACGTGAAGCTGTCCATTGCCCAGAATGAAGCGGACATTGACGGGGAACGAATAGACGTTGTATTTGACAGTAAGATTGCCCACGGCACCGTTGTTTCCGGCTCTGCTCCCTTTGGCTTCCGTGTTAATGAGGAAAAGCGGCTGGAAGTTGTGACCAGAAGACGCAGCCATTGTGCAAGACGCTTTCAACTACTTTGAAACTTCGATTTCCCAGCGTGCTACTGTCCGCTATATCCGGGAAACCTACGGCGTGAACTGGTGTGACGCCACTTTCCGGCGTATGCTGAAAGAAAAGCTGTATACTGGGGTGTATGACCGGGGCGGCAGGTTCAATGACCATTTCTGCCCGGCAATCATCAGCAAGCAGCAGTTTGACCGTGTGCAAGCGCTTCTGGAACGCAACGCACGTTCTGTTCCGTCTGGCAAGGTATATATTTTCACTTCCATTCTTACTTGCGCTGAATGTGGGCATAAACTGGTCGGGTACAAGTCAAGTGATTATTATTATTACCGCTGCAACCAGCATTTCCAGCGTGGGCGCTGCTCTCATAATCATTCAGCCCGTGAAGACGTCGTGGAAAAGTGGCTGTTTGAACATCTGGCAGAGGAACTGGAACGCTGCCAGCTGGAATGGGAAGTTGCCGCAGCCAAAAAGAAAGCGTCCATTGCCCGCACTGATAAAGCAGCACTGAAACGGAAGCTGACCAAGTTAAAAGAATTATATGTGAATGACTTAATAGACATTGAGGACTACAAAAGGGACTATCAAATATATACTGCTGCACTTAAACAGATACCGGAACCCAGCATTGAACCGCCGCCAGACTTCGCAGCCGTCCGCAGGCTCCTTGATAATGATTTCAAAACAATTTATGAGAATTTGACCCGTGAAGAAAACGCACGCTTTGGCGTTCTGTCATTAAAGAAATTAGAATTGATAATGACCAGAATATCACGGGTGTTGTTTTTGGGTAGTGTTGTACTAATGTGACACTACCCGTGGGTTCATCCGCCAGGATTAAGGACGGATCTCCTGCGAGAGCCCGCGCGATGGAGACTCGCTGCTGCTGGCCGCCGGAGAGCTGGTTCGGAAGATTCTTCCATTTTTCGTCGAGACCGACCTTTTTTAAGGAATTCATGGCCCGCTCCCGCCGTTCTTTCTTGTCGTAACCGGCGTAAAGGAGCGGGAGTTCCACGTTCTCTAAGAGATTTAACTTTGGAAGCAGGTTATACTGCTGGAAGATAAAGCCGATCATGCGGTTTCTGATCTCCGCCAGCTCGTTGTCGGACATATCCGCCACGTCCTCGCCGCCGAGGAAATATTCGCCCTCCGTCGGGACATCCAGGGCTCCGATGATGTTCATCAGGGTTGATTTTCCGCTTCCGGATTTGCCGACGATGGCGACGAACTCGCCTTTGTTGATGGAAAGGCTGATGCCGTCGTTGGCGTGGACTTCCTCGTCGCCCATGTAGTAGATCTTGTAGATATTGCGCAGCTCTATCAGAGGTTCCTGCTTTTCCAACTTCTCATGAACTTTTGAAACTGCCTCTTCCTGTTTCATCGGCTCTTCTGCGGTATCTATTTGTATTGAGAATTCAGTCTTTTCCATACAATTTATCTCCTATACACTACTGGGATCTTCGTCCGCTGCCACCGTTGCTGCCGCCAGGACCTCCGTTTCCGTCAGGACCGCCCGGTGCGCCTCCGCCCATATCACCGCCAGGACCGCCCATGCCGCCCATCTGCATCTGATCGGTCTGCGTCGAGCTTCCGGAATCGGAGGAAATGTAGACCTCGTCCCCCTCAGAGAGGCCGGAAAGGATCTCCACATAATCGTCGTTGATGATTCCAGTTGTCACCTGGACCACCTCAAAGCCGTCCGGGACGTTGCTGCTGCCGGATTTTCCGGAGCCGGAACTCTTCTTCACATACACTCTGTTTCCACGCATCAGCGCGCTGGCCGGGATCACCAGCGCATTCTCAGAGCTGTCGAGAATGATCTTCGCATCCACGTTCATGCCCGGAAGAAGACTTCCCGTATCATCCAGAGTCACTGTCACCGGATAGTTTGTGACACCGTTGGAGTAGCTGCTCTGCAGACTCACATTTGTGACGGTTCCTGTGAATGTCTCGCCTTCCACCGCATCCGCCGTGATCTCCACAGACTGGCCGACCTTGATGCTTGAGACATCGAGTTCATCCACGGACATCTCCAGTGTCATGGTGGACAAGTCATAGATCACCGCCATGGTGGTCGTTCCGCTGGAGCTCTTGGAGATCTTATCCCCAACCTTCGCGTTTTTCGTGATCACTGTCCCCGAGATCGGCGCTGTGATCGTGTAGTCATCCACGCTGTCCTGGGTATTGCTCAGTTTGTTCTCCGCGTTTTCCAGACTGTCATCTGCGCTCTCCACCGCGTCCTTGAATTCCTTTAAGTACTCTTCCGCCGTCTTTGTGGTCACCTGGAACAGCTCGGAGTTTTTCTCCACATAAGAACCTTCATGAATCAGAAGGTTCTCGATCTCAAGGCTCTTGTTTCCGGAGATTTCCACGCTCAGGGTCGTCTCCGTCTTCGCGGCGAATGTTCCCTCGGCGCTGCAGACAAATCCGTCAACGGTCACGGATGCCGCGGTGTCTGTCGTGAGTCCGCCTGGGTTTGATACCTCGACCGTCACGTTCTTCACGAGACGTCCTCCGGAGAGTGTCTCCTCCATGCTGCTGACAACCGTGACGGTTCCGGAGATCTGCTCGCCGGTGTCCTCCAAAGTCACTGCCGCCTCGTCACCTACGTTGATCTCCGCCGCCTCGCCTGAGAGGAACGGGACTGTGATCTTCATAACAGAGTCATCATAGAGATCCGCGATCTTCGTTCCATTATTTACCTTATCGCCCTCTTTGATATAGAGAGTCTTGATATATCCGGACGCTGTGGAGCGGTATGTATTTCCGGCGATCCGCGCTGTCTCCTCGGCGTAATCGGACTGTGCCGTCTGGGCACTCTCCTTCGCCCTCTGAAGGCTGGTCTGGGCTGAACTCAGGTCAGAGTCCATGGAGGATGCGTCGATCCGGTAGAGGACCTGACCTTTTTCTACAACATCGCCCTCCTCAAAGTTCGCCTCGATGACCTCGCCTTCCACCAGGGATGTCACCTCGTAGGTGTCCTTCGGTGACAGGGAGCTGGACGCCGTGAGCTCTGAACTGATGTCCGTCCGCTTCACTGTCGCCGTTGACACGGACTGGTCACCCTGACTTTTCTGGCTCGAGGTCTTTTTCTTATAGAGGAAAAATCCGCCAAGCAGCGCTGCCAGAACCACTATAAGCACGATCACGATCCTTCCGCTTTTTTCCTTTCCGTTTTTTCCGTTTCTTCTCTGCGGCCACCTTTTCGTTCTCCATACTCGTTCCTTTCCTGTCTATTGAAATCTTCCACTTCTCTTAACTATGTTCCAGATCTGAATTTCCTTGCCTTAATTTTCTCTACCCGCATTCCTTCTGCGGTATTTCTATTTCATGTATTATATGTATATTCGTAACTAATCAATAATCTCCAACAACATCTACAACCGTATAAGTCGCATTTTCGTCGCTTCCGCTCTTCTCCCACACGATTGCGATCTTGTCACCCACCTCAAACTCTCCGTAGACGGAGAACAGATACTGGAGCTCCGACCCGCTGATCTGGAACTCATCGCCCTCACCGCCGTTGTCCTGGTAATCGGTGTTTAAGACCACCTTCACCGGTGTGAACGGGTCACTGGAATCGTAGTAGATCGCCTTGATCCGGCCCTCCGTGGCGCCTTTGTTCTCGCCGCCGTTGGAATAGGCGAAGATCATCTTTGTCTCCTCGTGGTAATAGATCACGGTGGCGTAATCGTTGATCTCGCTCTCATCGGACATCTCGCCGTTTAAAAACATGGTAGCGTCTTTCAGGGAAAACGGAACAAGACTCTTTAAGTTCCGGCTGTCATTGTCTAAGATCTTCGGTCCCTTTAAACTGTTATCCAGGATCGAGGATGTGTTTGATCTCGCCGTCGGAATTGTAGGTCAGGTCAAATACCTTGCTGCCATACTGGTTTCCTTCTTTTGTCTTCGCCTTCATCAGGTTATAGAACAGGTTGATGCAGTCTTCCCTCGTGAGGACCTCGTCAAGATCACGATAGATCCCAGAATCCAGGGACAGGGACTTGAACTTCGCAAGGCGGCTCTCCTGAAGACTTCCGGAGAAATCCTCGTTTGTGTATCCTAAGACTCCCAGGACTGCCTTGATGGCATCCCGCATCGTAACTCCCTCGTCCGGCTTAAAGTTTCCGCCGAGATAACCGGACATCCAGGAGTTCGTCGCCGCCGTGCGGATCGCCGCAGAATACTGGGATTTTGAGGAGACATCCGCGAATACAGATACGGTTCCCGCCGCGTTTGCCGCCTCCTTGTAGTCCGATGCCTTTACGAGGAGTTCCGCAAATTCACCTCTCGTCACATTCGCCTGGTAATTACTCGTCGTTATAATTCCAAGCAGGCTCACCGCTTTCTTCCTCATTTCAAATGTGGTGCTGGCCGCGTAAGCGTTCACCGTCATTCCGGCCCCCACCGCACAGACCGTCAGACTGACCGCTATTATCTTTCCTCTTCTCATTTCCGTTCTCCTTTCATCCGCCTTGACCGCCAGATCATCAGCCCCCTGCAGGTCATCTCTTTCCAGATCCATTGCCTGATTTCCATTGACTGCTGCGTACACTCGTCATCACGGGGATCTTTGTACTTTTAAAGTACATGTACTCCTGGTTCCTTGCATTTTTCTTACTGTTTATTACGTTTCTGCAATAAACTTTATCAGAAACTTGTGATTCCTCTGTGTTTGACCTGTGTTCAAACTGTGAAGGATGTCACACAAAACAGGGCATATCTGCGGCAAAATTGTGGCATGAAACAAAAAGACCCAGAACAGATACCACTTTCGGTACCCACTCTAGGTCTTCTTCCTATTCTCACACCCCCGGCAGCCGCCCGATCACATCGATCCCGGCGAATACCAGAAGTCCGTTTTTTATGATAAAATTTAAGATCACGATCCCCGCCGCTGCGTAAGCGATCCGGTCATCCAACTCCGGTCGGAATCTCCTGTTTCCCGTGGCAAAATACAGGATCCAGGAAGCCGCGGCCCACACAGCTACCGATGCCATATACGGCACCACCGGATGGTACAGAAAGCTTAGTACCGGATGCCCTGAAAGGAGTGCCCGGACGGCTCTCGTTCCCCCGCATCCCGGACAGTAAAGCCCGGTCATCATCTGAAACAGGCATGGCATCTGGAACCATGTCGGGATCATAATCTGGCTGCGATCTTCTGGCGCAGTCCACCGACCTTTGCCGCTGCCGCGTCGAACTCTTCCCCTGTCATCTCACCGGTCAGAACCGCGAACTCATCTGTTCCTTTCAGTGTCACAAATTTCACCTCACCGAAAGCTGCCGCAACGGCCTCTTTCTTTGCTCTCTCAGAACCCTCAAACCGTGCAAAGTACTTTCTGGAAAGCTCAGCCGCCGGATGTACCTCAAGCTTCTCGCTGCTCCAGCCGATCTTCTCCGGCTCATCGCCGAAGCGGACTGCGGAGATCATATCCCCGACAACGGCGCTGGCTGTCGGCAGTTTTCCTGCTCCGCTTCCATAGAACATGGACGCGCCCAGCATATTTCCCACAACGAGGATTCCGTTGAACACATCTGTCACCGCATACAGCGGGTCTTTCGCGTCCACGAGGACCGGCGCGACCTCCAGATAGATCTTTCCATCTTTATTCACGCTGGTTCCGAAGAGCTTGATCGCCGCACCCATATGTGCCGCGTAGCTGGAATCCATGGAAGTGATTTTTGTGATTCCCTGGGTCGGGATCTCCTCGTAGTTTACTTCTTTTCCTGTTGCGACCGCAGTCAGGATCGCGATCTTTCTACAGGTGTCATATCCTTCAATATCTGCCTCCGGGTTGCACTCCGCGTAGCCCAATTCCTGGGCGCGCTTTAACGCCTCCTCGAAGCTCCATCCCTCTTCATTCATCTTTGTGAGGATGTAGTTTGTCGTTCCGTTTAAGATACCGGAGATTTCTAAAATTTCCTCGCCGCCGAGGCTCTCCACAAGCGGGCGGATGATCGGAATACCGCCGCCGACACTCGCCTCAAACAAGAAGCTGATGTTCTTTTCCGCGGCGATCCGGATCAGCTCTGTCCCATGGGCCGCAACCAGTGCCTTATTGGAAGTCACCACATGCTTTCCCGCGAGCAGGCAGCGCTTTACAAACTCGTAGGCCGGTTTGTTCCGCCCATGGTCTCCACAACGATCCCGATCTCCGGGTCATTTACGATCTGTTCCACATCATGGATCACAAGCTTCTCCACAGGACTTCCCGGAAACTCCCTGAGATCCAGGATATATTTTACTTCGATCGGCTCTCCAGCCTTTTTCTCTACGCTTTTGCAGTTCTTGTCAAGAACCTCATACACGCCGGAGCCGATGGTTCCGTATCCCATAATTGCCGCTTTCATCCGTCTATTTCTCCACTCCTAAAATTTTTTACGTTCTGTACGCCCTTTAAGTGCTCGATCTCCTCAACCATACCGGCAACATTTCCCGTATCCGAGAGAACTTCCACGCTGAGCGTTACCGTCGCGGATCCGTTTACCGGGATCGTCTGGTGGATCGTAAGGATATTCGCACGGTAATCCGCAACGATGTGGAGCAGGTCAGACAGAAGCCCCGGCTCGTCCATCATCTGGGTCACAAGTGTCACTGTCTTTCCTCTCGTGTTGTCGGAAAACGGAAGAATATCATCCTTATATTTATAGAAGGAACTGCGGCTTAAACCGACCTGTTCCGCCGCCTCCTGCACCGTCATGTTTTTGTCCGTCTCGAGGAGACGTTTCACCTCAACGACTTTCTGAAGGACTTCCGGCAGCGCTTTGTCACGAACCACATAATACTTGTTTTTTTTCTCCATATATCAGACCTCACAAGCTAAAAATTTCTTTTTTATTACCGAAATCATACGTTTCGTCCATTGCTCTGGCACGTTACCATATGTGCGTCCCAGAAAAACATGTGTACGCAAGAATCTTAGCATATTTTGGATGCTTATGCAAGCAGATGTTCGCTGTCTGACAAAATCCACAGTTATTGCGTTACTGTACACGCATGCGTGTACAGTAACGTGATTTTGCCGATGCTTCGCATTCCAAATCGGCAAAATCTGCTACCAGAAGTGTATCGTACGGAATTTTCAGTTCAGAAAATTCCTACCCGTGTACAGTAACGTTATTGCTCTTAAAACAAGAAGGGAGAACCTGCAGATCAGGTTCTCCACTTTTTTAATTCAACTTTCAGATCATTTTTAGCAATTTTTCAGTTTTAATTCCAGTTTCGGAATTTTTCTCTTTTTTACAGATGCTCCTCCAGCTCACTGTTCCTATGTACCCCAGTGATCGCATACTCTGCCCACTCCGCGATATTTGTGGCGTGGTCGCCGATGCGCTCGTAGTATTTGGCGATCATGAGGATGTCCATGATCTGTTCCTGGGTGGCCTCGCCGTTTAAGATACCGTCTGCCAGTTCTTTCTTCACCTGGGAGAACATATCGTCGATCACGTCATCGTAGGCGATGACTTCCTTTGTCTTCCTGAGGTCCTCGTTTGCGAAGCTCTCAATGCTCTCGCGGACCATGGACGCAACGGCTTTTGCCATCTCGCCGAGTCTTGTCGCCTTTACCGGCTCTAAGAGGTCTGTGGTCTTGATGATCTCCGCGATATCGCCCGCCTGGTCACCGATGCGCTCCAGGTCTGTGATCATTTTTAATGCGGAAGAGATCTTTCTTAAGTCACTCGCCACCGGCTGCTGCTCTAAGAGAAGCTTCAAGCACTTGCTCTCGATATCTCTCTCCTTTAAGTCCACGTTCGCATCGTCTTGCAGGATCTTCGCCGCCAACTCCCGGTCCATGTTCATCAGTGCCTCGTAAGTCCCGTCGATCATTTTCTCGCAGAGCAGTCCCATCTCCGCCAGCATCTTATGCAGCTCTTCCAACTGTTTTAAAAATGCATCTCTCATAATCAGCCAAACCTCCCTGTGATGTAACTCTCTGTGCGCTCATCTCTCGGGTTCGCGAACAGATCGCCTGTATTATTGTACTCGACGACCTCACCTAACAGGAAGAACGCTGTCTTGTCAGAGATACGCGCTGCCTGCTGCATGTTGTGGGTGACGATCACGATGGTGTATTTATCCTTTAATTCCATCGCCAGGTCCTCGATCTTCGATGTGGAAATCGGATCCAGGGCGGAGGTCGGCTCATCCATCAAGATCACCTCCGGCTCCACCGCCAGAGTTCTTGCGATGCAGAGTCTCTGCTGCTGTCCGCCGGAGAGTCCCAGGGCACTCTTATTTAAGCGGTCCTTAAGCTCATCCCAGATCGCCGCCTGACGCAGGCTTTTCTCAACGATCTCGTCGAGATCCGCCTTTCTCGTGATCCCGAAGATCCTCGGGCCATAGGCGATGTTGTCGTAAATACTCTTCGGGAACGGGTTTGGCTGCTGGAATACCATGCCGACCTTGTGGCGCAGTGTGATGGCGTCCATATCCTTAAAGATGTTCTGCCCGTCAAGCTCCACTTTTCCGTCGATCTTTACATTCTCCACAAGATCGTTCATCCGGTTCAATGTCTTAAAAATGTCGATTTTCCGCAGCCGGACGGTCCGATGAACGCGGTGATCTCGTGGGCGCTGATCTGCATGTTGATGTCCTTAAGCGCATGGAACGCGCCGTAATGCAGATTCAGCTTTTCGATATCAAATTTCGGTTTTATATCAGTCATATATGTTTTCCTCTCTAAAACTCTCATATGCCATCCTCAGAGTTTCATTACTTCTCCCTCAAGAATCGTCATTGAGGTCCTTTTCCGAATGTTTCTTACGCTGCCTCGCCGGAGCTCTTTTTCTTCAGATGATGGCTCCACACATTCGCACCGATGCTGAATGCCAGAACCAGGATCATAAGGACCGCGGAGGCGGTGTTCGCCAGTGCCTTATCCTGACCGTTTACCTGAAGGTTCCAGATCTGGATCGACAATGTCTCTGCCGGGCGGAACGGGTTGAACGGGCAGGTCGGGGCT
>ENA-OQCZ01000427-OQCZ01000427.1-human-gut-metagenome-genome-assembly--contig:-NODE-427-length-11185-cov-2.589799_pt1 | contig 11185 bp, 10 predicted proteins | sample MGYA00242505_ERZ504594 | MGnify/ENA primary metagenome ERZ504594 (study PRJEB26092, sample SAMD00036329) | human gut metagenome | host: Homo sapiens | study: EMG produced TPA metagenomics assembly of... | reverse complement strand
CGATCAGCTGATTGTCGCGAGCACGCATGATCAGATCATGTGCTTCACGAATCTCGGCAGACTCTACCTGATCAACCACGCCTATATGGTGCCGGCCGGCAGCGCGGGCTCCAAAGGACGCCCGATCCAGAATCTGATTTCGCTCCAGCAGTACGAGCAGGATGATGGCAACGGCGGTAAGGAAATGGCGCTCGAACGTGTGACGAACATCCTGTCGATTCCGACCCCGGATGACAGTCACTGCGTCTTCTTCGCCACGGCCCGTCTGCCGGTGAGGAATCAGCTCCTGAGACTGAACCGCGATGAAGTGAAGCTCGAGGAACTGCCTGAGGATGTGCGTGAATCGATCCGCACGGATGTCTGCTCTGACCGGGATGAAATGCCGGGACTTCCGGATGAAAAGTGGCGTCAGCTTTCGCTCACGGATCTTCCGATCTGTGTGCAGACCGAGCTGAAAGAACTGACCGGGTGGGACACGCCTGAGAAGGAAGAAGAGCGCCGCGCGAAGAAGAACAGCAAGACCTGGAGCATGATGAATGTTCAGGATCTTTCGGAAGATATTCAGAGCCAGGCCCGCACGATCTGCGACAAGGCGCTGAATGATCTCGCGGCAAAACACGGCGCTGAATGGGATGCCGTGACGCTTGGCGATCTCCCTGCAAAGGCCAGAAACGCTGCCCGCGAGGCCTTCCGTCTCACGCTGCTCAGTGACTTCGCCCGCGAGCATTTTGTCTTCTTCGCCACCGCCCGCGGTGTTGTGAAGAAGGTGCCGCTCAGTGAATTCTCGAAGGTCCAGAACGGCGGCACGTCAGCGATCACTCTGGATGAAGGTGACGTGCTGATCGGAGCGGATCTGACAGATGGCGCCCACAGCGTGATGCTCTTCTCGGACGCTGGCAAGGCGCTTCGCTTCGATGAAAACGAAGTGCGTCCGATGGGCCGCACGGCCCGCGGTGTCGGCGGCATGAAGATCCGTCCTGAAGACAGGATCATCGCGATGATCGTCGCCAATGACGAAGGCCAGATGGTGCTCACCGCGACAGAAAACGGTTACGGCAAGCGCACTCCGATCGCCGAGTACACGATGCATGGCCGCAACACGATGGGCATGATCGCCATCGCGACCACGGAGCGCAATGGCAAGGTCGTGGCAGCCTGCCTGGTTGATGAGAATGATGAAGTCATTCTTCTCACGAAGAAGGGCAAGCTTGTCCGTATTCCGGTCTGCGATATCCGCATCTGCTCCCGCGCGACGCAGGGTGTGAAGCTCGTCAATCTGAAGGATGATGATCTGGTGAGCGTGACCCCGGTGAAGGATCAGGGCGGGGACGATGCTGAGCCTGCTCCTGAGGGAGATGATGGCGAGGGGTCGGAAGACGGTCCGGAGGATCCGTCCCCGGAAGAGACTCCGTCGCTTGACGATCTCTGATCCGGTTCAGGTATAAAAGAGAAGGAAGGGAATGCTCCTGCGGCATTCCCTTCCGGCACTTCAAGCAGGAAAAATTCAGTTTTAGGAGTCAGAGAATGAGCCGTTGCTTTAATTTTTCGGCAGGTCCCTCGGAATTGCCTCTCGAAGTTCTGGAACAGGTCCGGGACGAACTGCTGGATTTCAGAGGCACTGGCTGCTCCATCATGGAGATCAGCCACCGCAGCAAGGCCTTTACTGAGGTGCATAACGAGACCCAGCAGATGCTTCGCTCTCTGCTCGACATTCCTGAGGAGTACGACATTCTCTTCATGCAGGGCGGCGGCCATATGCAGTTCTCCATGGTGCCGCTCAACCTGATGGCTCCGGTGTCGGCCGACCCGTCCCGCAGAGGCGGCGGCTGCTATATCGTGAATGGGACCTGGTCCCGCAAGGCGGCGCATGAGGCCGGACGGCTCGGCGGTATTTCGATCGCGGCTGAAGGGGATGAAACCAACGTGCCTCAGCAGCAGGATCTCCGGATTCCGGAGGACGCCTCCTATGTTTACTACTGCGTTAACGAGACTGTCCACGGGATTGAGTTCAACTATGTTCCCGATACGGGACGGGTGCCGCTTGTTGCTGATATGTCGAGCAACATCCTGACCCGGCCGTTTGATATCCGGAAATTCGGAGCCATCTGGTTCGGCGCTCAGAAGAATTTCGGCATCGCGGGTCTGACCATTGCGGCTGTCCGCCATGACCTGATCGGCCGGGCTCCCGAAAACTGTCCGGTGATGCTTGACTGGAAGAGCTATTCGAGCAAGAACTCCATGCTGAATACGCCTCCGACTTTCGCGATCTATATCGCAAACCTCGTCTGCCACTGGCTTGAAAAGCAGGGCGGCGTGCCTGAAATGGCAAAACGGGCCGCTGAAAAATCGGGTGCGCTCTACAGTGTGATTGATGCTTCAGACGGCTTCTATTCGGGGAAAGTGAAGCCCGCTTTCCGCAGCCGCATGAATGTGACTTTCTGGCTTAAGGACGAGTCGCTGAATGACCTCTTTGTTGAGGAAGCCGCGGCTCTCGGTCTTAAGAATATCCGCGGCCACCGCAGTATCGGCGGCATGCGGGCCTCGGTCTACAACGCCGTTCCGACAGAAGGTGCGACGCAGCTTGCGGACTTTATGAAGGATTTTGAGCGTCGCCATGGATAAAGAAACCCAGCTTGCAGAACTCCGCCGTGAGATCGACGGAATCGATGCGAAGATCGTTGAACTTGTCGATCAGCGCGCGGATGTCGTGCGCCGGGTAGGCGAGCTGAAGGGAGCAACCGGGACTGCTGTATTCCGTCCCGAGCGCGAGAACCTGATTCTTGAGCGCGCGGCGTCTCTCAGCCGGAATTTCGACGGTCCCGCGGTCAAGGCGATTTTCCGGGAGATTATTTCTTCCTGCAGAGCCTTGGAGCGAACGACCACGGTGGCGTATCTCGGCCCTGCGGGAACCTTCAGTGAAATGGCGGTGCTCCGGCAGTTCGGCTCCAGCGTTGAGGCCAGGCCCTGCTCAACCATCGCGGATGTCTTCCGGATGACGGAGAACAGCCGTACAGACTTCGGTGTGGTGCCTGTGGAGAACAGCACGCAGGGAACTGTGGCGGTGACGCTGGATCTGCTTCTCGATACATCTCTCACCATTGTGGGCGAGGTGTCGATTCCGATCATCCATAACCTCCTCACCCGAAGCGGCGATCTGTCAAAAGTGAAGACCGTGATGGCTCACCCCCAGGCTCTTGCTCAGTGCCGGGAGTGGCTCTCGACTCATCTTCCCGGCGCGAGACAGGTGAGCTGCTCCAGCAACGCGGAGGGGGCAAGGATTGCTTCCGAGGATGACTCGGTCGGTGCTATCGCTTCGCATCGGGCTGCGGAACTTTATCAGCTCGGTATCGCTGGCGAAGGAATTCAGGATTGGGCGGGGAACCGCACGCGTTTCCTTGTTCTCGGGCACCATCCGACACATCGCAGTCCGGAACCCGGAAAGGATAAAACGACCTTTGAATTCTCCATGGTGAATAAAGCCGGTGCGCTTTTCGAAGGGCTTGAGCCTCTGGCGCGTCACGGTGTGTCCATGACGCACCTGGAGAGCCGGCCTGCCCGGAATGGCGCCTGGGAATACAATTTTTTTGTTGATGTCGAAGGTCACATCGAAGATGAAGCGGTGAAGAAAGCTCTTACCGAAATCAAAGCGGAAACGGCCGTCTTCAAATTTCTCGGCTCCTACCCCAAGGCGCTCGATTAAGCCCGCGGCAGCTTCTCGGTCAAAATAAAAAATATTGGGAGTAACAGCATGTCAGATAACCTTTCAGCTCCGTCCTATATCCGCGGAATTGAGCCGTACAAGGCTGGAAAGCCGATCAGTGAACTCGCCCGTGAAAAGGGACTGCAGCCTGAGAATATTCTCAAGCTCGCCAGCAATGAGAATCCCCTCGGGGCGCCGGAATCCGCGCTGCAGGCAGTCCGGGAAGCCGCGACCGCACATAACGTGGCTCTCTACCCCGATGGAAACGCCTATAACCTGAAGCACGCTATTGCCAAGCGGCTGGGTGTTCCGGCTGAATGGATCATTGTGGGCAACGGCAGTGATGAGCTGATGGGGCTCACCTGTGAGGCGCTTTCTCGAACCGGGCGCCAAGTCGGTTTATTCCCAGTTCTATTTCTCGGTTTACCGCATTGATACGCTCGCCTGCGGCGGCACGCCGGTTGAAGTTCCCGCGAAGGGTTTTGCGATCGATCTGGACGCCATCGCGAAGGCTGTGACACCCGAAGTCCGCGTGGTGTTTCTCACGACTCCGAATAATCCCACCGGCCTCACGATTCCCAGGCTGATTTGAGGCGTTCCTCGGAAAGATTCCCCCGAGCGTGAACGGTGGTGCTTGATGAGGCCTATCGCGAGTTTGTGCCGGAGGAAGACCGGATTGATTCCATCGCGCTCGTGAAGAAGTATCCGAATCTCTTTGTGACGCGCACTTTCTCCAAGGCCTATGGTCTGGCGGGTCTCCGCGTCGGGTTCGGTGTGAATTCCGGCGAACTTCCTGAACTCGTGAACCGTATCCGGTCCGCCTTTTAACTGCAACACCCTCGCTCAGGCGGCGGCTGCCGGCTGTGTGAACGATCAGGCATTCCTTGACCGTGTTTATGAGATGAACCGCAGCGGCGTGAAGCAGCTGGAAGACGGATTCTCGTCTCTTAACCTCGAATTTGTGCCGACGAAGAGCAACTTTGTTCTCGTTCACATCGGACCGAAGGCGGCTGAACTCAATCAGGCGCTTCTTGACCGCGGCATTATCATCCGCCCCTGCGCGAGCTTCGGGCTCCCGGAGTGGATCCGTGTCTCCGTCGGTACGGCCGATCAGAATGAACGGTTCCTTGCCGCCCTGAAGGAGCTTCTCGCGAAGCTCTCCGCCGCATAAGGAGCCGGGGTTGAAGCTTGCCGTAATCGGAATGGGGTTGATGGGGGGATCGGCCGCGCTCGCCATGAAGCGGGCCGGCACGATCCACTCGGTGTACGCCTGCGACATGAGCCCGGAGGCTGTTTCGGACTCGATCAGCATGGGTATCGCGGATGAAGGGGATCGGATCCCGCCGAGGCCGCGCGCTCTGCTGATGTCATTATGGTCGCGACACCGGTGATGACGATGGAGTCGATTTTCCGGCAGATCGCTCCGGTGATGAAACCGGACGCTGTTGTGACGGATATCGGTTCAGTCCGGGGTATGGTCCAGGAAGGCGCCCGCCGGGCGCTTGGGGCAAAGTTTTCGCAGTATGCCCCCTGTCATCCAATCGCCGGGGGCGAAAAGCCCGGTGTCCGGTATGCCTTTGCCGACATGTTTGTCGGGAAAAAAGTCATCAGTACCGCGGAAGAGGGCATGAGCGCCCGCGCTGTCGAGATCATCGAGTCGCTCTGGAAGTCCTGCGGTGCGCAGATTATCCGCATGTCGCCCGAGCGTCATGATGAAGTGTTTGCCCTGATGAGCCATCTGCCTCACGTGCTCGCCTACGCGCTCGTCGCGATGATCACGGAGAGCCGGGATCCCGATACGCTGCTCTCCATGGGCGGCACAGGATTCCTCGACTTCAGCCGTATCGCGGCTTCGAGCCCCGTTATGTGGCGTGATATCTGCCTCGCGAACCGGAAAGCGATTTCCGAAGGACTGCGGCGGTACCGTGCCGAGCTCGAACTCTTCCAGAAAGCGATTGATGATGGAAACGCCGATCAGCTGGTGGCCGGTTTTGCCCGCGCCGCGCAGGCAAGACGGAAACTTGGCCAGGGTGACAGCCTTAAGACTCAGGTGAAGAAGCCATGAAGACTTTTCCAGAAGTGCTGACCGTGCGCCCGATTCTCAGCGCCGCGGGTGAAGTCCCGATGCCGGGTTCAAAATCGATTTCGAACCGCGCGCTGCTGCTCGCGGCGCTTTCCTCTGGACGGACTGAACTTAAGGGAATTCTGAGAGCTGACGATACGGAGCGCATGATGGAATCGCTCCGGAAACTCGGTGTTTCAGTGGAAATTGATGAAGGTAATCCCGAGTCGGTGACGGTAGAGGGCTGCGGCGGCAGGTTTCCGGTCCGCAGCGCGGAGCTTTTCCTCGGAAACGCCGGAACAGCGGCACGGCCGCTTACTGCGGCGCTGGCGCTTGCCGGCGGCAGTTACCTTCTGGATGGCGTTGAGCGGATGCGGGAGCGTCCGATCGGAGACCTTCTCGTGGCGCTCCGGTCGCTAGGGGCTGAGATTGAGTGTCTGAACCGGGAAGGATACTTTCCGCTCCGGATCGGTGAACGCCGTTCCGTTTCCGGAAAAGCCTCCTGCCACATCAGCGGCGAAGTGTCAAGTCAGTTCATCACCGCACTTCTCCTTTCCTCGCCGGTTTACTCCGGTCCTGAGGGACTTGAGATCATTGTGGATGGACATCTGATTTCGCGCCCTTACGTGCTCATGACGCTGAAGCTGATGGAGCAGTTTGGGGTTCACGCGGAAGATCAGGGTGACCGGTTCTTTGTTCCGCACGCAGAGTATCGCCGCGGCAATCCTTACCTGGTTGAGGGAGACGCGTCCGGGGCGTCGTACTTTCTCGCGCTCGGAGCGCTTTCCGGTCCGGCTGACGGTCCCGGAGTCCGTGTCACCGGAGTGGGGCGCGATTCCATTCAGGGAGATGTGCAGTTCGCGGCATTCCTCGAGCGCATGGGAGCGAGAATTGCCTGGGGGGAAAACTGGATCGAAGCGAGACCGCCCGTATCCGGAAAACTTCACGGCATTCACGCGGATTGCACGGAGATTCCGGATGCCGCGATGACGCTTGCCGCGATCGGGCTGATGGCTGAAGGGGAAACGGTGCTTACCGGTATCGGCTCCTGGCGCGTCAAAGAAACAGACCGGATTGCGGCCATGCAGGCTGAGCTTTCCAAATTCGGCGCCGATGTGAAAACCGGCGATGATTGGTTAAGCGTAACATCTCCTCAAAAGCTTCTTCCAGCAGAGGTCAGTACCTATAAGGACCACCGTATGGCGATGAGCCTTTCGCTCGCTGCCTGCGGCGGGGTTTCTGTACGCATTCTTGATCCCGGGTGCGTTTCCAAGACTTTCCCGGACTATTTTGAGCGGCTGGCAGGACTGGTGAAAACAGCCCCTCTGACGGATAAAGACTAGGCGCATTCATTCTTTAATTGACGAGGTTTTCTGATGACAGAAATGAAGGGACAGGTTCCTGTAATTACGATTGACGGCCCGACCGCGAGCGGCAAGGGCACGGTCGCGTCGAAAGTAGCGGAGGCTCTCGGGTTCCACTACCTCGATTCCGGCGCGCTTTATCGCATCGTGGGACTTGTCTGTCTGAGGGCCAACGTTGATCTGAAGGACATCGCGGCCGTCACGGCACACGCGATGGGTATCTCTCCCGTGTTTGCGGGAGGGAGGATTTCTCTTGGCAGCGAAGACATCACCAATGCCATCCGCACGGAAGATGTCGGCCAGGCAGCTTCCTGCATCGCTGTTATCCCCTCGGTCCGCAACGCTCTTTTTGAGCTGCAGCGCGAAGCGCGCCGCGAGCCGGGCCTCGTGGCAGACGGCCGCGACATGGGCTCGATCATCTTCCCGGATGCCGAACTGAAGATTTTCCTTACGGCCTCCGCGGAAGCGCGTGCACATCGCCGCTATAAACAGTTGATCGAAAAAGGGATTGACGTTACACTAGATGACCTCGTCAAAGAAATGAAGGAACGGGATCTTCGCGATATGCGCCGTGCCCATGCTCCGCTTGCGCCCGCTGAAGGCGCGAAGATACTGGATTCTTCATTCCTCACGATTCAGGAAACAGTTGATAAGATACTGTACTGGTGGGTTTCACGTTCTCACTGATCCCATCCGCAGATCTTTGATTCCATTTGCAGTACCGGTCGCAGAGGCCGTCAGGTGACGGTCCCCTGCTTTTATTTGTTTAACTCCACCCTGTGCACTTTGCATCTGGGTGTGCTGATTTTTTTTCATGTCCAACACTGAAGAAACCAAAAACACCGAATCTTTTGCCGACCTGTTTAACCAGAGCCTTTGCTGCTCAGGAAATGCGTCCTGGCGAAGTTATTTCCGCCGAAGTCGTTCGCATGGACGGAAACTTTGTCGTCGTGAACGCCGGCCTTAAGTCTGAAGCTTACATTCCGATTGAAGAGTTCAAGGATGATCAGGGTGAAGTCACGGTCAAGCCCGGTGATTTCGTCTCTGTGGCCATCGAGTCCGTTGAAAACGGCTATGGCGATACGATTCTGTCCCGCGACAAGGCCAAGCGCCTCGCTGCCTGGATGAATCTTGAGAAGGCTCAGGAATCCGGTGAACTGGTTACCGGTACGATCACGGGCAAGGTCAAGGGCGGTCTCACCGTTATGACCAACGGCATCCGCGCGTTCCTCCCGGGCTCCCTCGTGGATACCCGTCCGGTTCGCGATACGACCCCGTACGAAGGCAAGACCCTCGAATTCAAGGTTATCAAGCTCGATCGCAAGCGTAACAACGTGGTGGTTTCCCGCCGCGCTGTGCTCGAAGCCAACATGGGCGAAGAGCGCAACAAGCTGCTCGCCACGCTGAAGGAAGGCGCCATTGTTAAGGGCGTCGTCAAGAACATCACCGACTACGGTGCGTTCGTTGACCTCGGCGGCATCGACGGCCTGCTCCACATCACCGACCTCGCCTGGCGCCGCGTGCACCACCCGAGCGAAGTCGTTCAGGTTGGTCAGGAAATCAAGACCAAGGTTCTCAAGTTCGACCGCGAACGCGCCCGCGTTTCTCTCGGCCTGAAGCAGCTTGGTGAGGATCCGTGGATCGGCATCAGCCGCCGCTATCCGTCCGGCACCCGCCTCTTCGGCAAGGTTTCCAACATCACCGACTACGGTGCGTTTGTTGAAATCGAAGACGGCATCGAAGGCCTCGTTCACGTGTCCGAAATGGACTGGACGAACAAGAACGTTGATCCGCGCAAGGTTGTGACGCTCGGCGAAGAAGTCCAAGTCATGGTCCTCGAGATCGACGAAGACCGTCGCCGTATCAGCCTCGGCATGAAGCAGTGCAAGGCCAATCCGTGGGAAGAGTTCGCTCAGACCCACAAGAAGGGCGATCACGTCAAGGGTCAGATCAAGTCGATCACCGACTTCGGCGTGTTCATCGGTCTTGACGGCGGCATTGATGGCCTCGTTCACCTCTCCGACCTCTCCTGGAAGGAACCCGGCGAACAGGCTGTTCACAACTACAAGAAGGGTGATGAAGTCGAGGCTGTCGTTCTCGCGATCGATACCGAACGCGAACGCATCTCTCTCGGCATCAAGCAGCTTTCCGGTGACCCGTTCTCCGACTTCGCCGGTGCCCACGAGAAGGGCTCCATCGTTGAAGGTACGGTCAAGTCTGTCGACGCCCGCGGCGCCGTCCTTGATCTCGGCAACGACACTGAGGCTTATCTCCGCGCTTCCGAAATCTCTCCGGATCGCGTTGAAGATGCCACGACCCAGCTGAAGGTTGGCGACAAGGTTTCTGCCGTCATCACCAGCGTGGATCGCAAGACCCGCAACATCCAGGTTTCCGTGAAGCAGAAGGAAGCCGCTGAGGCCCGCCGCGCTATGGATCGCATGAACAATGACGCTCCGTCCGCCGGTACGACCAATCTCGGCGCCCTGCTGAAGGCGAAGCTCGAGAGCCGCTAATCAATAGCGGAGGGATCCGCGGTTTCCGCTGCGGATTCCATTCAGGGCTTTATCCCTGATAAACGCTTCACCCGCTGCCCTCGTTTCCTCTGAGGCACGGAGAAGCAAAAAATGGAGAGAGAAGGTTTCGCTGCCTTCTCTTTCCGACTTAAGGATCACCGGCGGAATTTCTGCCCGTGGTCCTTTTCTTTTCTGTGTGGTACAGAAGCGCTGAACCGCTACAATTCTGACCACTCAATACTCGCGGAGAGCACTTCATGGAATTTGAACTTTGGTATCTGATCGCGGTCCCGCTGCTGTTTGCGGCCGGATGGTATCTGCGAGGCTATGACGCGAGACAGCGGAATGAGGAAAACAAGGACCTGCCGGACAATTATTTCCGGGGCCTGTCGCTGCTCCTCTCTAATGAACCCGATAAGGCAATTGACGCCTTTATCGAAGTGGTGAAGATCGATCCGGAGACGATCGAACTGCATCACGCGCTCGGCAACCTTTTCTGCAAAAGAGGCGAATTTGACCGGGCGATCCGAATTCATACGCATCTCATCAACCGCGCGGATCTGCCGGATCAGGATCGGCTGCGGGCGCTTTCAGAGCTTGCGAACGACTATCTGAAGGCCGGTATCTATGACAAGGCGATTGATTGCCTTGAGCGGCTTTCAAAGAATGATGAGTATCGGCTGGACGCGCTGCGGTCGCTTCTCAGAATCCGCTGCACCGAGCATGACTGGGAGGCCGCTATTGAATCCGCGCGGCGGCTTGAAAAGGAAGCCTCAGAAGACCACAGCGCCGATATCGCTCACTTCCACTGCGAGCTTGCCGAGCTGGCAGTGAAACAGAAGAATCCGGAAGCCGCGGAACGCGAGGTGTCGCTCGCACTGCTGGAGAAACCTTACTCTCCGCGCGCTCTGATGCTGGCTGGTGACTTTGCGTTCCAGAAGAATCAGGTGAAGGAAGCCGTGGAAGACTGGGAGAAGCTGCGCCAGCATTCCGAGGATCACTTCCCGCTCGTTTTCAGCCGGCTGGTGAAGGGGTACGACGCGCTGGGTGACGCGGCAGGCGCTCAGGCCGTGATCGACTACGCACTTAACCGATTCCCCACCTCTGAAGTCGTGGAGCAGGCGATGAAGCGGGCTTTCAAGGATAAGGGACAGCAGGCTGCCGCTGAAATTGTGAGCAAGGGGCTTTCCGGCCATCCGACTCTCGGCACTCTTTCCGTCGCGATGGAATTCCGCAAAATGATCGCCCCGGATGACGAACAGCTGCAGGGACTCTCTGAAATGCTGAAGAAGGAATCCGATCGCCAGGGCCGCTATCAGTGCCGTCACTGCGGATTCCTCTCGCACAGCTACCTCTGGCAGTGTCCGGGCTGCGGCGGATGGGATACGTATCCGACACTTCGGGTGCAGGATCAATCACTCAGGCGGGATAAGTAAAGTCGTACTATTTCTTACACTTTATTTACCCGGGATACGATCAGTTCTGACAGTTCCCATAAAATTAATTCATCAGACCTGACAGTCTGAGCCCATTCTTAGGTCTTAAA
>ENA-OQCZ01000425-OQCZ01000425.1-human-gut-metagenome-genome-assembly--contig:-NODE-425-length-11198-cov-2.074067_pt1 | contig 11198 bp, 11 predicted proteins | sample MGYA00242505_ERZ504594 | MGnify/ENA primary metagenome ERZ504594 (study PRJEB26092, sample SAMD00036329) | human gut metagenome | host: Homo sapiens | study: EMG produced TPA metagenomics assembly of... | reverse complement strand
GGCAGAAATCAGCTTGCTTATTTCTTCTGCTTTTGATTTTGCATTATCTTTAGATAAGATAAGCTGCACTTCAACATAACTTTTTTCATGCAAGCATGAAAGTTCTGTCTTCAGTTTGCATTATCTTTGCAGCATGAGCGAAAGATACGTATAAAACCATCGTTGCCCCATTCCGAGGGCATTTACACTGAAAAGCGCAGCAAGTTCATTGCTATTGCCCTGCCGGTGCGTACAGTAGAGGAGGTGAAGGCGCATCTGGAAACTTACCAGAAGAAATACTACGACGCCCGCCACGTGTGCTATGCCTACATGCTGGGCCATGAGCGGAAGGACTTCCGTGCCAACGACAACGGCGAGCCTTCGGGCACGGCAGGCAAGCCGATTCTGGGACAAATCAATTCCAACGAACTGACGGATATTCTCGTCATCGTAGTGCGCTACTTCGGCGGTATCAAGTTGGGTACGAGCGGACTGATTGTAGCTTATAAGGCTGCTGCCGCCGAAGCCATTGCTGCCGCCACCATCATTGAAAAGACGGTAGATGAGGAGGTGACTTTCCTCTTCGAATACCCCTTCATGAACGATGTGATGCGGGTGGTGAAGGAGGAGGAGCCGGAAATTCTGGAACAGTCGTATGATATGGACTGCCGTATGACGCTCCGCATCCGTCAGTCCATGATGCCGAAGTTGCGGGCACGGTTGGAGAAAGTAGAAACATTAAGGTTTGAATAATACAACAAATGGGATAAGAGCCCCTTTTAATAGGGAAGTTGTTCGTTTCCTTTAACAGAACAAGTTGTTTTCCTATGAGGAACAGACTGTTTTCTTTGCGGAAATAGTACCACTTCTTATGAAAGGCTGACTCTCCCCTTTAAGCAAAAGAAAGTTTATGGCATTTAGTGCAACAAAAAGAGAACTGGGCGAGCTCTACACCTTCTTTCGCCTGCTGGCGGATGGAGCCGTGTCACTGGGTACACCGAAAGCTGAAAAAGACGAAACCCTGCGCTGGCCTGTTGCCTTGATACAGAGGGAAGAGCATGACGGTACGCGCCGTTACTATATCGAAGCGCAGGAAGTGCGCGTTGTCAGCGGAACTGCCGGGAAGGACGGTTCGTTTGTTCCGGGCGAGAAGGAGGAACTGCGTTTCCCCCGCGAAGACTTTGGTGATGCGGCAGAGTTGGTTCTGCATCTGCTGAAGAACGTTTCGGGCGAGGAAGTGGAAGTGCCCGAAGGTTTGGAAGCCTTTCTGGATGCTGTCAACATCTTCGACCTGGAAGCAAAGACGGAGGACCGTACCGACTTCTCCGTTGCCTTCTGGCATCCCGAAGCACCTCTAACGGGCTTCAATGTCCGTTGTCGTCTTACCCCGATGAATCCGTTGCTGGACGGAGGGCGCACGGCGAATCTGAAGCTGGAGCAAAGCGGTGTCAAGTTTGCCGTGCCCACGGTGAACAAGGTGAATGCCCTGCCGGAATCTCCTACGGAAGTGGCAGAACGCATGATGATGATTGAGCGTCTGGGCGGCGTGTTGAAGTATTCCGACGTTGCCGACCGTGTGTTCCGCTGCAACCTGCTGATGATAGACCTCCACTTCCCCCGTATGTTGGCCGAGATGGTGCGTATCATGCACCTGGACGGCATTACCCGTGTTGCCGAACTGACGGAACGCATTAAGGAGATGAATCCCCTGAAAATCAAGGACGAACTGATAAACAAGCACCGCTTCTACGAGTTCAAGATGAAACAGTTCCTGCTGGCGCTTGCAACGGGCATGCGTCCGGCAAAGATTTACAACGGTACGGACTCTGCCGTGGAAGGCATGCTGCTGACCAATGGAGACGGCGGGGTGCTCTGCTACCATAAGTCCGACCGGCAGACCTTTGCCGACTTCCTTTACCGGAACACCCGTTTCGAGAAGGGGTCGGTAGATAAGGACAAATACGGCTTCCTGGAGCGGGAGAACGGTGTGTATTACTTTAAACTGAACGTAAAGATAGGATTGGTGAAGCGCTGACCGTCTGTTTAGCGCCGTATGGGCGGAATGGCCGACTGAAACTTAACGCATTTACTCTCCTTACATAAAAAAACATATATCCTGACAATGAGCAACGAAGTATTGGAAAACATCAAGTCGCGCCGCAGCGTGCGTACTTATACGGAACAGCAGGTTTCCGCCGGAGATTTGAACCTTATACTGGAAGCGGCAGCGTATGCCCCCAGCGGCATGAACTTCCAGACGTGGCATTTCACCGCCATCCAGGATGCCGCCGTGCTGACCGAACTGAATGAAAAGATAAAAGGCGCTTTTGCCAAGAGTGACGACCCGCATTTGCAGGAGCGCGGACATAGCGAAACCTATTGTTGCTATTACCATGCTCCGACGCTGGTCATCGTCTCCAACGAGCCTACTCGTTGGTGGGCGCCTATGGACTGCGCATGCGCCTTGCAGAATATTTTCCTTGCCGCCAAGTCTTTGGGCATCGGCTCTTGCTGGATTAACCAATTGGGGCAGACCTGCGACGACCCCGACGTGCGTGCTTTCCTCACCCGCCTCGGCATCCCCGAAAATCACCGTGTGTACGGCTGTGCCGCCTTGGGCTATGCCCCTGCGGACGCTCCCGTGAAAGAGAAGAAGCTGGCAGCAGGCACGGTAACCGTAATCCGCTGACGGTGCATGTATCATGTATAGGCGGAGAGCCTGTTTATATCCCCGCCAGGATGTACCATACGGCAACAAGGTGGCAGCCCGACCCCGCCAGTACGAAGAAATGAAAAGCCGAGTGCATATAGCGCACGCTGCGTATGGAATACAACGCCGCACCGCCTATATAGCATACTTCAGGCACGGATTACACAGATTTCGCAGAAACAGAAACAGAAAAAATCAAGTAAATCCGTGAATTCCGTGTAATCCGTGCCTAAAAAAATCATCGAGTATATTTCACTACCCTATTCGAAGCACCCGTAGCACGTAGGCAGCAGTTTGCGGTCGCCCAACGTATTGTCCACCCGTGCCACGTTCACCCAGAACTTGTTGTCGCGTACGCTTTCTATCGGATAGGCGGCTTTCTGCCGGGTATAGCTGTGCTCCCATGTATCGGCCACCACTTCGTATTCGGGATGCGGGGCATTTACCAGCACATTGTCGGTCTTGTCCGCTTCGCCGTTCTTCACTTCCTGAATCTCCTGCCAGATGGCGAGCATTACGTGTACGAAGTTATCCAGTTCGGCAAGGCTTTCGCTCTCCGTGGGTTCTATCATCAGCGTGCCGTGAACGGGGAAGGAGAGGGTAGGCGCATGGTAGCCGTAGTCCATCAGTCGCTTGGCGATGTCGTTTTCGCTGATGCCCGTTTCCTCGTGCACCTTGCGGCACTCCAGTATCATTTCGTGGCCGACAAAGCCGTTTGCCCCGCGATAAACGATGCCGTAGGTATCCTTGAAGCATGCAGCCAGGTAGTTGGCGTTCAGGATGGCCGTTTGGGTGGCGCGTGCCAGCCCTTCCGCACCCATCATGCGGATGTAGCCGTAGGTGATGGGCAGGATGCCCGCGCTGCCGAAGGGTGCTGCCGCTACTTCATTGGCGGCATTGCCGAACAGTCCGTGGCCCGGCAGGAACGGAACCAGATGCTCTGCCACGCAGATAGGGCCTACGCCCGGTCCGCCGCCGCCGTGAGGAGACGCGAATGTCTTGTGCAGGTTCAGGTGGCAGACATCGGCGCCGATAAATCCGGGGTTGGTCAGCCCCACCTGGGCATTCATGTTGGCGCCGTCCATATACACCTGCGCGCCGCAGGCATGGATAATCTGGCAGATTTCCACGATTTCCGTTTCAAAGATGCCGTGGGTGGAGGGGTAGGTAATCATCAGCGCGGCAAGGCTGTCCTTGTTCTCTTCGGCTTTGGCGCGGAGGTCGGCCATGTCAACGTTGCCCTGTTCGTCGCAGGCGCAGGTAACGGTGGTGAAACCGGCCTGGATGGCGGAAGCCGGATTGGTGCCGTGCGCCGAAGCGGGTATCAGCACCTTGTTGCGGTGTCCCTGCCCGATGCTCTCCTGATAGGCGCGGATTACGCGCAGCCCCGCATACTCTCCGGCAGCGCCGGAATTGGGTTGCAGGCTTACGCCGGCAAATCCGGTTATCACTTTCAGTTCCTCGCTGAGGTTGTGTATAAGCTCGCGGTAGCCTTCCGCCTGGTCTTCGGGAACGAGCGGGTGCATGCCCATGAATTCCGGACGGCTGAGGGGCAGCATCTCTGCGGCGGCGTTCAGCTTCATGGTGCACGAGCCGAGCGAAATCATGGAGTGCGCCAGTGAGATGTCCTTGCGGTCCAGCCGCTTGATGTAGCGCATCATCTCCGTTTCCGTGTGGTATTTGTTGAACACCTCGTGCGTCAGGTACGCGCTCTGACGGCGGAACGCTTCCGCAATGGTGCAACTTTCGGGGATGTCGGCGGCTTTGGTATAGTCCTTTCCGGCGGCGATGCCGAAAATGGAGAGCAGTACGTTTACTGCGGCGAGGTCGGTGGTTTCGTCAATGCTCATGCCCACGTCGCCGTTCTTGAAGTAGCGCAGGTTCACCTCCTTGCTCAGGGCTACGGTGCGCACTTGCTGTGCCGATACATTGTCGGGCAGGGCGAAGCGGAGCGTGTCGAAGTATTGGGCGTTCATCTGCCTGTATCCTAATTTATTGATTTCCTGTTCCAGGAATGCGGCGATGCTGTGGATGCGTCCGGCGATGGTGCGGATGCCTTCCGGCCCGTGGTATACGGCATAGAAGCCTGCCATCGTGGCCAGCAATGCCTGCGCGGTACAGATGTTGGAAGTGGCCTTCTCGCGTTTGATGTGCTGTTCGCGGGTTTGCAGCGCCATGCGGTAGCACAGTTTTCCGTATTTGTCTTTGGACCAGCCGATGATGCGTCCCGGCATGTTGCGCTTGTACTCGTCGCGTGTGGCGAAATAAGCTGCCGACGGGCCGCCGTAGAACATCGGCGTACCCAGCCGCTGGGTGGTTCCGAATACGATGTCCGCTCCCCATTCTCCCGGCGGGGTGAGCAGGGCGAGGCTCAGTATATCGGCGGCAACCGCCACTTTGCAGCCTGCGGCGTGCGCTTTCTCCACGAATGCGCGGTAGTCTTCTATGTTTCCGCCGGCATTCGGATACTGCACTATGCAGGCAAAGGTGTCGGGCGTGAGTTCCGTTTCGCCGTACTTGCCCGTGCGTATCCGGATGCCCTGCGGGATGGCGCGGGTGGTGACAACGGCAAGTGTCTGCGGGAATACGCTTTCGTCCACGAACACCACGTTGGCTCCCGACTTCTGCATATCGCGCGGGCGCAGGGCGTACATCATCGTTACGGCTTCGGCGGCGGCGGTTGCCTCGTCCAGCAGGGAGCAGTTGGCAAGGGGCATGCCGGTGAGGTCGCATACGGCAGTCTGGAAGTTCATCAGGGCTTCCAGGCGTCCTTGCGACACTTCGGTCTGGTAGGGCGTATAGGAGGTGTACCAAACGGGGTTCTCGAACACGTTGCGCTGGATTACGGCAGGCGTCACGGTGTTGTACCACCCATGCCGATGTAAGTGGTGTAGAGTTTGTTTTTGGCTGCCAGCGCCGCGATGTGCTGTCCGAACTCGTATTCGGTCATGGCTTCGGGCAGTGCCAGCGGTTTTTTTGAGGCGGATATTCGCTGGGGATGGTTTTTATCAATCAGCTCGTCCAGGCTGCTCACTCCGATTTTGCGGAGCATCTGCTCTTCGTCCTTTTTGCTGATGTCCGATGTGGCGGTTAGCCAATAGGTCGTTTTTCATAACGGTAATGATTTAGAAGTTTATTGTTTTCGCCGCAGGGGGCGGACCGGTACTTGCGTCTGCTACGGAAGGGCCGGTGTCCTGCGCTTTCTGCGGCGGGCTTTTTTATCCGGAGAACGGGGGGAGGCTTACCTGAAGAACGGGTTCTCCGCCTTTTCGGTGCCGATGGTTGTGGGGGCTCCGTGCCCCGGATAGACAACCGTTTCGCTGGGCAGTATGAACAGGCGGCTGCATATATGTTCTATCAGTTCGTCGAAGTTGCCGCCGGCAAGGTCGGCACGGCCGATGCTGCCCTGGAACAGTACATCGCCGGAGAACATTGCCAGTGCTCTGCCCGCGCAGTAGTACACCAGGCTGCCCGGCGAGTGTCCCGCACGTGGATGGCTTCCAGCTCCGTATGGCCGAAGGTGATGATGTCTCCGTCGTGCAGGTAAGTGCCCAGCGGTACGGGCGGTTCCGGCAACTGGAACCGAACATGCGGCTTTGCTTGGGTGCTTCGTCAATCCAGAACTCATCCGCCTGGTTGGCTTCCGCTTTCAGTCCGAATTCTTTCAGCATGAAGGGGTTGCCGAAGATGTGGTCCAGGTGCAGGTGCGTGTTCAGCAGGTGCTTCACTTGCAGCCCGTTGCTGATGATAAAGTTTTTTAAAGCCTGTTTCTCTTCTTCGTAGAAACAGCCGGGATCGATAACTACGGCTTCCAGGGTTTCGTCCCACAGCACGTAGCAGTTTTCCGGGAACATGTTAAATTCAAATCTCTTTATCTTCATGGCGTATATATAGGCGTTTAATTCGATAGGTTGTTTGTTACGGTTTCTAAAGTGCTACATTAATTTTCTAAAGTGCTACATTAGCTCTCCAGAGTGCCACTTCAGCTTTCTAAAGTACTACATTGGCTTTCCGGAGTGCTCGTTCAGTTTGCCACGTACACCACCTTTTTTGGTCTCGAAGAACTCTTCCCCGAAGAATTCCTTGAGGTTCCACATCGTGGTTTTGTTCTTCACGGGCATCGTCTCTCTCTCCAGCTCTCCGCCTTTGAGGCAGATGAGTCCGTTGGGCAGTGCGTTCTGCTGTTTGGGCGAGATATTCTTGCGGATTATTTTCAGCAAGTCGGTAAGGGGCATTACGGCACGGCTCACCACGAAGTCGAACAGTTGTTTCTCCTCTTCGGCGCGTGCATGGCGGGTGGTTACGTTTTTCAGTCCGATGCTGCCGGCTATCTCGGTGGCCACGCGCACTTTCTTGCCGATGCTGTCCACCAGGTGAAACTGCACTTCGGGAAAGAGTATCGCCAGCGGGATGCCCGGAAAGCCGCCCCCCGTGCCTAAGTCCATGACTTTCGTACCCGGCTTGAAGCGGATTACCTTGGCTATGCCCAGAGAATGCAGCACATGGTGTTCGTACAAGTTCTCTATATCTTTACGCGAGATGACGTTTATTTTGGAGTTCCAGTCCGTATAGAGGTCGTAGAGGGCGGCGAACTGCCTTTTCTGCTCCTCTGTCAGGTCGGGAAAGTATTTCAGGATAAGTTCCATTGTTGTGTTATGAGTTATAAAAAGTTATGGGTTATGGGTTGCGCACGTCGTTCAGCGCCATTGTTTCGTCGCTCAGCAGGTGCTGCATCATTTCGTACGGTAGTGTTATCTTTACGGGGCCCATTACGTAGGGGGCGATGTCGTAGACATTGTAATAGAAAGTGATGCCGTCCTTGCCCCAGGTAGAAGTTCTCGGTCGGCGTGAGGTCGCCGGTGGTGACGTATGCCCATATCTTCCAGTTCCTGGCGGGTGGCTACTTTGTTGTCCACCATAAGCTGGTTCCCAAAGGAGGTCGGTGAGCTGTTCCTTGTAGTCGCCGGCAAACAGGTCGTCCAGGCGGATGGGGAGCGAGTGTGCGCAGGTCGAGGTTGAGGAAGGTGGACATATAGATGCCGTGTGCGCCGCCGGTGTATTCGTTGTAGTCGATGCGGTAAACGAGCAGATGCCCGGTGTACAGTTGCACATGGCTTTCGATGCCTTTATAGTAGGAGTACCATGCCCCTATCTCTCCGGCATTCTCCTTGTCCTGCTCGTCTTTGCGGTACATCGGTTCCAGGTCTTTGCGGTAGTCGCCCACGTACTTTTCGGTGTACTTCTTTACGGCTTCTTCGGGAGTCATGCCCATGTACTTCTCGCCGAAGCAGGCGGAGAGGAAATAGGTGTTCAGACTGTCCTTCATCTTCTCGTCCGAAGATTGGGAAGCGTACGCAAGGTTAATGATAAGGTTGCATGCCGGCTTGGCGGTATCACCGAAGAGATGGGCGGTTTCGTTCACTTGTATGCTGTCGAACTCCAGCGCTCCGGCGTTTTTGTTCATGGTGTTACCACAGGAAAAGAAAAAGCCGCTTGCCGCAAGCAGAAGGACAAGTAGGCTGACAGTTTGTTTTTTCCATATTGGATTTCGTTTATAAAACAACATTTCATTCAGGAAACTTTATCGACAAATATAGAACTTATTAGTGAACTCCACGCATAAAAAGGAAAAAAATAATCCCGGCAGGCGGTTAAACTTCCTATCTCCGGCAATCCCCGCCCGTGCGTCTCACAAGACGGATATTCCCGTTCCGCAATGCGCGCCACAGCTTGCACGCAGGCCGGAGGGGAAGGAGGAATTGAACAAACGCTCCGTTCCGGTTGTTTACTAAGTTCAGAGTAACAACCCCCTAAAGTTTATATAGAATGAACAATATATTGAAGAACGTATGTTCTGCGCAGAAACTGCACGGCGCGGAACATGCCGGTAGTATGGAACAACGTGAGATGGAAGAGCGGAACAGCCGGTACCGCTGCCTGAAGATGAAGGCCGCCGCTGCGTGGGTGCTTGCCGTATTGCTGTCGCTGCTTTCCGTCTTTGGCGGTGAGGTGCCCTATGTCAACGAAATACAGATGTTGCTGGCTGCCCTTGTGCTGCTGTTTCCGGGAAACGCTTTCTATGCGGCCGCCCGGAAGCAGCTTTGTGCGAGGCGCATCGGGCTGGATACGCTGATTGCCTTCGGCGCTTCCGTTGCTTTCCTTTTCAGTCTGTTCAACACGTTCTTTCCGGACTATTGGCTCAGGGTGGGGCTTCACCCGTATGTCTACTACGAAGTGGCGGTGCTGGTTGTAGCGGTGGGGCTCACCGGCAAGGTGTTCCGCTTCCTGCCCGAAGAGCGGCACGGTGCAGACCGCATAGCCCGGATTTTCTTTCCCGTCCTGGCGGGAACGGCGGTTGCCGTGTTTTTTATCTGGATATTCTGGGGCGGCATGACCGCTGTGCCGCATGCGTTCTATGCGGTCGTCTTCCGTTTTATCGTCGCCTGCCCGTGTGCGCTGGGGCTGGTCGCTCCGCTTGCCCTGACGCGCGGCATAGGCAGGGCTGCCGATATGCACATCCGGATAAAGGACTCCCTGGCGCTGGAGCGGCTGGACAAGGCCGATGTAGTGGTCTTTGACAAGACCGGCACGCTGACCGAGGGGCAGCCTACGGTCACCGCCTGGCTGTGGGCGCAGTATCAGGAAGAGGATTTCAAGCGGATATTGCTGGCCACGGAAATGAACTCGCCCGACCCGCTGGCAGCAGCCATTACCGCCGCCCTGCGCGAAGAACGCATAACTCCCGCACCGCTGGACGGCTGCGGGGTGCTGAAAGGCAAGGGGGTGAAATCCCTCTGCAACGGTACGGAATATTGGGTGGGCAGCCATAAACTGCTGAAAGATTATCGGGCTTATCTTTCCGATGTGCTGGGAGATATGCTGGTGGAGTATGAATCGGAGGGAAACAGCATCGTTTACTTCGGGCGTGAGGATGAGTTGCTTGCCATAATAGCCGTCAAGGACAGGCTGAAAGCGACCGCTTCCGGTGTAGTCAAAGAGCTGAGGGGGCAGGGGCTGGACATCTGTATGCTGACGGGCGACGGTGAGCGTACCGCTTCGGCCATAGCGGGGAAGCTGGGTATCATCCGTTATATGTCCGACGCCCAGCCGGAGGATAAGGAGGCCTTTTATCTGCGAACTCCGCTTGCAGGGGAAGAAGGTGGTTATGGTGGGCGACGGCGTCAACGACGCACAGGCGCTGGCTGCCGCCGATGTAAGTATTGCCGCAGGTGCAAGTGCCGCTGGTGGGCTGGCGGACAAGGCTATGATAGTGTGAAATCCGCCGATTTGCAGTCGCTCCCCCGGCTCTTCGGCCTGTCCCGCTATACGCTCCGGCTGATGCGCCGTAACTTTTTCCGGACAACGGCCTTTCATCTGGCAGGCGTGCTGGTAGCTGCGGGCATTCTCTATCCGGTGTACGGAATACTGTTGACGCCCATGCTGGCTGTAACGGTCATAGCGCTCTCCTGCATCATGCCGGTGAAGGGGTAGGGGGTTAGCTGTTTCTGTATTCCAGCGGGGCTCATTCCCAAGTGCCGCTTGAAATACTTGCCGAAGAACGAGGCGCTGGGGAAGTTCAGCGAATAGGCTATCTCCTGGATGGTCATGTCCGTGGATTTCAGTTTGGCTTTTATGTCGATGATGACGACATGCGCAATGAGGTCCAGCACATTCTTCCCGGTCACCTGCTTGATGGTGGTGCTGAGGTGTTGCAGGGAGATGCCCAGTTTGTCGGCATAGAATTGCGCGCGGCGTTCGCGGGTATAGTTTTCGATGACGAGCTGCACCAGTTCGCGGCATATTTCCTCTTTCCGGCTCTTGTTCCCTTTTTGCATCTGCGGACGGTGGCAATACATTCTGTCTATGCCGCTGAGGAGCAAGTTCAATGTGCTTTGAGCCATTTTTGTATCGGGAGGATAGGGACCGGTCGTGATGCGTGCCCATAAGGCAAAATAGTCCTTGAAATAGGAGGCGACGGTAGGGTTGACAGCCAGTACCGGATACTCCAGTATGTTGGAGAAGGAGCTCAATGTAGACTGGATGAGGTTGACTCCATTGAGGCAATGGGAAGAAAACCCCACGAATCCCAGGCACACTTTTTCCTTTTGTTCGTAAAACTGTATGATGGTTCCGGGAAGTAGGGTGATAAAATCCCCTTGCTTGATTTCCGTATCCATCAAGTTGATGGATACCGTGATGGAACCTTCTATGCATAGTGCAAAGATGCATGCTTTCAGGCGGCACGACTGTTTGTATATGTTTAGAATGTCTTCCGTTACTTCAGTCCATGCAATCATGTCTACTGGCAGGTCGACTTGAGGAAATTCCATACGCTTTGTCGTTTAGAGTTCGCACAAAGGTAATTCTTTTCCGGGAAAAAGTAACGGAAGACATTCTGTTTTTAAAATGAAATGTCTTTTTTTAAAATGTAACGTCCATCTTTACGACGAAAGTACGTGGCGCGCCCACTGCCATGGGACGATAGCTGTACTCCTTGTTCAGCAGGTTG
>ENA-OQCZ01000420-OQCZ01000420.1-human-gut-metagenome-genome-assembly--contig:-NODE-420-length-11294-cov-4.088206_pt1 | contig 11294 bp, 6 predicted proteins | sample MGYA00242505_ERZ504594 | MGnify/ENA primary metagenome ERZ504594 (study PRJEB26092, sample SAMD00036329) | human gut metagenome | host: Homo sapiens | study: EMG produced TPA metagenomics assembly of... | reverse complement strand
GAACACCCTTACAGCGTCCGTTGAAAAATCACAGGCGCCGTGACAGGCGTTCCACCATTTCCCTTTTTCAGGAAGCGAAGTTATCGGCCAGTATCTGCTGGCGGGCTTCTCTGACGAGCCACAGATAGAAGGCCAGATTATGGATGCTGGCAATCTGCATGGCCAACAATTCTTTCGCCTTGAACAAATGATGGAGATAAGCCCTTGAATATTGGGTATCAACGAAGCAGTGGCCGTTGGGGTCGACGGGAGAAAAATCAGTGCTCCATTTTGCATTGCGCATGTTGATCATGCCCTCTGCCGTAAAAATCATGGCATTGCGTCCGTTTCTTGTGGGCATCACGCAATCAAACATGTCCACGCCACGCTCAATGCCTTCCAGGATATTGACAGGAGTGCCCACGCCCATCAGGTAGCGCGGACGATCTTGCGGCAGGATGTCGTTCACCACTTCTATCATATCATACATCACTTCGGCAGGCTCGCCAACGGCCAAGCCGCCAATGGCATAGCCCTCTGCATTGAAATCGCTCATGAAACGCGCACTTTCTTGACGCAGGTCTTTATAGACGCAGCCTTGCACGATGGGGAAGAGCGACTGGTGGTAGCCGTATTTCGGCTCCGTTTCATGAAAACGTTTCCAACAGCGCTTCATCCAGTTGTGGGTCAGCGTAAGGCTTTTTCTGGCATAGGAGAAATCAGCTGTGCCAGGAGGACATTCGTCGAACGCCATCATGATGTCTGCGCCGATTGCGCGCTCGATGTCCATCACTTTCTCGGGCGTGAAGAAATGCTTGCTTCCGTCGATGTGGGAACGAAATTCGCATCCCTCCTCGCTCAGTTTTCTGATGCCTGTCAACGAAAATACCTGAAAGCCACCGCTGTCTGTCAGCATGGGGCGGTCGAATCCATTGAACTTATGGAGACCGCCTGCACGCTCAATGACGTCCAATCCCGGGCGCAGATATAAATGATAGGTGTTTCCCAATATAATCTGGGCCTGGATGTCGTCTTTCAGTTCGCGCAAATGAACGCCCTTGACGCTACCCAAAGTGCCGACGGGCATGAATATGGGGGTTTGAATCTGCCCGTGATCCGTTGTAATCAGACCAGCACGGGCAGAACTTGTCGTGTCTGTATGTTGTAATTCAAATTTCATAAATTAGTATTTTCATGTCAAGCAGGCCATCTGATAGTCAGAGACGGCTCTGGCATCACTTGTTTTCTGCCGGCTCTTCCTTGATGGTCAGGTCAAGCGGATTGTCAACGCGCTCCTTGAGCAAGGCAATGTTAAACACATCCTGAACATTTTCCACAAAGAAGAACTGCAAACCGTCGACATAGCTGGATTTTATCTCCTGGATGTCTTTCTCGTTTTCCTTGCTCATGATGATGTTTTTGATGCCGGCACGTTTGGCAGCCAAAATCTTTTCCTTGATGCCGCCAACAGGAAGCACGCGGCCGCGAAGGGTTATTTCGCCGGTCATGGCTGTGTTTGCACGCACCTTACGCTGAGTGAAGGCTGAAGCCAGGGAAGTGGCAATCGTGATGCCTGCCGACGGACCGTCCTTGGGAGTTGCGCCTTCTGGCACATGGACATGAACGCTCCATTGCTCAAACAGACGGTAGTCAATGTCCAGCATCGACGCATGGGCTTTGACATATTCCAGCGCCAAAATAGCAGACTCCTTCATCACGTCGCCCAGATTTCCTGTCAGCGTCAGTCTCGGCGCTTTGCTGCGACTCAAACTGGTTTCGATGAAGAGGATTTCTCCGCCGACAGCCGTCCAGGCAAGACCGGTGACAACGCCTGCATATTCATTGCCCTGATACTTGTCGCGGCTGAAGATGGGTTTGCCCAAGAGTTTTTCAACATCCTGCGGTTTGACTGGCGCATTTTCAAACGGCATTTTGCCTTCAACGGCTGTGAGATAGGCCGTTTTGCGGAACACCTTGTCGATCTGCTTTTCCAACTGGCGCACACCGCTTTCGCGGGTGTACTTCTCAATGATATACTCCACTGCTGGCGCAGAGATGCGGAGCGGCGCACCGAAGTCCATCATTTTCTGTTCCTTCGGAATGAGATGACGACGCGCAATTTCTTTTTTCTCTTCGGTCAGATAGCCTTCCACTTCAATCAGTTCCATTCTGTCGAGCAGCGGCCCAGGAATCGTGTTCAGATTGTTTGCCGTGGCAATGAACAGCACCTTCGACAAATCATAGTCGAGGTCCAGGAAATTATCGTGGAACGTGTTGTTTTGCTCGGGGTCAAGCACCTCCAATAGGGCAGACTGCGGGTCGCCATTGTAATTATTCTGAGATACCTTGTCGATTTCATCCAAAATGAACACAGGATTGTCTGTCTCGGCTTTGATGAGACTTTTGATGATGCGGCCAGGCATCGCCCCGACATACGTGCGGCGGTGGCCGCGAATCTCGGCTTCATCGTGAACACCTCCCAAGGATATTCTGACATATTTCCGGCCCAAAGCGGCGGCTATGCTTTTTCCCAAAGAGGTCTTGCCAACTCCCGGAGGACCATAAAGGCACAATATCGGGGCCTTCATATCCTGGCGGACACGCAAAACGGCCAAATGCTCCAAAATGCGCTCCTTGACCTTCTCCATTCCGTAGTGGTCGCGGTTTAAGATGCGCTCGGCATTCTTGATATTGAGGTTATCCTTGGTATCTTTTCCCCACGGCAACGACACGAGCGTCTGGAGATAATTCAACTGGACGTTGTAGTCGGGGCTTTGCATATTGATGTGCTTGAGCTTTTCGACTTCTCGGTTGAATGTTGCAGCCACTTTGTCGGGCATCTTGAGCCACTTGGCTTTTTCCATGATTTCGCGGACGTCATCGTTCTGCGAATCATCGCCCAATTCGCTCTGTATGTTTTTGATTTGCTGCTGCAGGAAATATTCTTTCTGCTGTTGATCGAGATCTTCCCGCGTTCTGTTTTGTATGTTGCGCTTCAACGTAGCATACTGGCTTTCGCGATTCAAGATGGAGAGGAGTTTGAAAGCCCTCTCTTTTTCATCGTTGATGGCGAGCAGTTCAGACTTTTCCTCTATGGGGAAAGGAAGGTTCGTGCAAATGAAACTGATGAGGAAAATCGGGTTGCTGATATTGCGGATGGCAAAAGCGGCCTCATCTCTCACGGTGTCGCTCATGCGTATGAGGCGTATCGTGGAGTCCTTGCAGGTGTCAACCAGTGCCGTATATTCACGATCGTCTGCTTCCGGAAGGATTTCTGGAATTTTCTCGACATGGGCACGCATATATGGTTTCATACGTGTCACTTCACCCAATCTGAAACGTGAATAGCTTTGCAAGATAACGGTCAACACACCATCAGGCAATTCAATGACACGCATAACCTTGGCAACAACGCCAATGGGATACAAATCCTTAGCCGTCGGCGTCTCAACAGTGGAGTCGAGCTGTGTTGTCACGGCAATCAAACTGCCTGATTTCACGGCCTGCTGCACCAGTTTGCGGGAAGATTCGCGACCTACGGAAACAGGGGCGACAACGCCAGGGAAAAGCATCATATTGCGTAATGGCAACACGGGCAAAATTTCTTCAATCTCCTTGTCGAAAAGACTTGATATGTCGCCGTCAAAATCGGCTATCAATGAAAACGGATTCTGCTGAAGTTCGTCTTGATTCATATTTTTCTATATATACATCACCTCTCAAATAACGGTGACTGGATTTATTTTACATTATTATAAGCTGCGACGGATGGGGACACGCCTTGCCAACAATGGTCAAGTATGTTTTCCCGAACCTTTTACGGCAAGAAATAATCTCCACCGCGCCACTCCGTGAAAGCAATCTCCTGCTCCAACGGATAAAACCTGACAACTTTTTTTGTCTTAACATCAAATTCCAACACCTGGTTTTTCCTAACTTCTCCGTTGGACAGATGCAAGCGGGAAACGGCGATGCGAGACACTCGTGTATTTTCAACTTTCAATATAGGGCATCCTATAGTTTTTAGTAATGGCAAAAAAAACTTGACCAATTTTGTGGAGTAAGGAGTTATTTCTTATGCCCTGTCTAAATTGCTCAACTTATTCTTTCACCATTACTAAGCAGGTTATCAAAAAATGCTCGAAAGGAAAACGTCAGCGGCCTTTTTCGGTGTTCACCATCACTTGAAATGGTGTCCCACCCGTTGCAGACTGTCGTTGCGCAACAAACTATCGCGCAACACGCGCTCCCCCTTCAGGCGATCGGCTTTCTCGTCGCGCACAGAATCTCCAGAAGAAGCATCATCTGCTGCCGGCTGAGTTTTGTTTCTGAAGCGAATCAGAGAAACACCTGTAATGATGCAAAGTTTGGGTTTGGAATCCCAGACTGCCTGCTGGTAAACATAACCAGAAATGCTTTTCAGCGGTTTCGCCCCGACACTAACGCTCAACTCCTGGGAGCCAGAACCATATACCGGCAAGACAGAAACGGCGGTTGAATCATTGGCATAATTCAAGGAAAGGCAAACAATTGCCGATTTCATGCCTTCTCTGTAGATCCAATTTGACGTAAAACGGAGCATCAGTCGGTCGCCTGCATGAACGGCCGTATCGCATTCTTGCTCAAACGAGGCGACATTCTGTCCGACAGACGACAACAACCAGGCACGAGAACCGCGCCAAATGTCAAGTGTGTCTGTTGTCAACGCATTGGCATACATAGCGTCTGCTGAAGACGCTGCACCGATGTCGGCAGAGAGGCGTTCGTTGAGGTGCTTATATATGTCGAAGAGTTCTTCGCTATGACGGGAATACCACGCTAAAGAGCGGTCGAAATCTTCCTGCGACAGATGATATTTCTCTAAAACGGACTTCAGATAATAATTCTCATTATAACTTATGTCTGTCTGATGTGTCACCTGCTCCGCACTTTTGTTTCCGCCCAGACTCTGGGCCACATGGTAATCATAAAGCACGCGTTCCATCATCTGCTTGTCAAGCACATCCTCTGGAACATCAGATTTGCAGGCCGACAGGCATACGACAAGCAAAATCAATGCCAAACAATTCTGAAGGACACACCGACTGCGCTTGACGTCACAAAATATTTGCATCATTGGGTTCATGTTATTCTTCGTCTTTACGGGGAGACGGTTCTTCAAATTTCTTGTCGAACATATATTCCGCATTCAGATATTTATGATAGAACAGCAACAACGCCACGGCGCCACAGCTGATTGAGGCATCTGCAAAGTTGAACACGGCCCCAAAGAAAGTGCCGCCACCAACGAAGGGCACCCAGTCTGGCCAATCAAACAACGGGAAATAAAACATGTCGACAACACGGCCCGAGAGAAACGAGCCGTAGCCTTCTCCCCAATCGACAAAAGTAGACACCGGCCCCTGACAGATGCCGCTTTCAGAAAATATCAGGCCATAGAAGCAGTTGTCGATGATGTTGCCGGCAGCACCGGCTATCAAGCAAGCCCAACAGACCACCAAGCCATACGGTGCTTTTTTCTTGATGAGTTTTGCAAGCAGATAACTGAATCCAACCACTGCTACCAAACGAAACAGCGCCAAGAAGAAGGTTCCGAAAAAATCCAGTCCGAATGCCATCCCTTTATTCTCCGTAAAGAATATCTGAAACCAATCTGTCACCGAGATTCTTTCTCCGACCCACATGTGTGTCTTGACGGCGATTTTTATGATTTGGTCTATGACAAGCACCAAAGCAATCACTCCGACAGAGATCACCACACGGCGACGAATCGCAATTTTATCATCCATTGTATTTATGATCTTATTGTTTGACATTTAATTCTCAACGCGTTTCCAAGAACGAAGCAGGCAATGTTTTTTATATTCCCTCTATGCTGAACGAGACAGGCCAATATACTCTCTTCCCCATTCAACCATTACAGTCTAATAGTACGCAAACAACTGGTAGTAAACATTTTACACCAAGAGAATTGAACTCAGAATTTGTTTACGCCATTACATGACTAATTCAGCAGAGGTCTTTTTTTGTAAAAACCTTGCTGAATCGTAATCTGTCTTTTCTATCAAATTTGTCAATGAGGGCTAACGGGGAACTGGCATAGCACAAGCGGTAGCTCCAGAAAATTCGGCACTCGCTTCAAAAGCCCACGACCCCGCCAATTCTCATTCCACCTCACCTCACTGTTTCTTGCTTGCCAACTTTGCTTCAATGCTCATTGTGGCATGCGGCACAGCGCGTAAGCGTTCTTTAGGGATCAGCTTTCCTGTCACACGGCAAACGCCATAGGTTTTTGTTTTCAATGCGCACCAATGCCGCCTGAAGTCCCTGTATGAACTTCTGCTGTCGGGCTGCCATATTGGTGAGCTCTTCGCGGGTCTGAGTCATAGAACCCTCTTCCAATATTTTATAGGTCGGCATCGTGTCGTCAACACCATTGCCTTCCTTGTTGGTCAAAACGTCCATCATCTGCTGATAGTCACGTTGTGCCAACCTAATTTTTTCAAGGATCAGATCTCTGAATTCAACCAATTCTTCATCTGAATAACGCGTTTTTTCTGCCATGACATTAATATTATTAAGGAGTGTGTGTGCAAAAAACGCAAACCCACAGGGAGCAGACATCGGTCTGACATTGCGACAAATGTCTGCCCTTTGCAGGTCACGTTCTTCTATTGGTTTATAGATTTTGTGATATCTACACTTATTTTGAAGTCCTCAAAATCAAGTTCTTCCCCAGATTCTGGTGCGCCAAATTCCAGTTTGTCGGCCAAAACCTGAGAACAGATATAATCGTGATAGGCTTCGACGGCCTTCTGCAAATTGTCGTCGTGTGAAAGGACAACATGGATGTGGTCTGTGATTTCAAAACCTGAGCTCTTGCGATAGGCCTGGATGCGCTTCACAATTTCACGCGCCATGCCCTCGTTCTTCAGCTCTTCCGTGATTTCGAGGTCAAGCGCCACAGTCAGAGCGCCGTCATTTGCCACCGTCCATCCTGGGATGTCTTCGCTGACAATTTCCACGTCTTCACGCACGATTTCAACTGTCTGGCCGTCAACATCCACCTGAACGCTACCATTTACGCTGAGCTCGTTGATGGCATCCTGCGACAATGCGCCGACAGCAGCGGCAACGGCCTTCATCAGTTTGCCAAACTTCTTGCCCATCACGCGGAAATTGCACTTCACCTTCTTTTCGAGCATGTCTCCTTCCACGAACTCAAGTTCCTTCACGTTGACTTCATCCAAAATCAACTGAGACATGGCTTCGATATTCTCTTTCTGACAAGCGTCGGTGGCTGGGATGCAAATTTTCTGCAACGGCTGACGAACAATCACATGCTCCTTCTTACGCAAAGAAAGCACCATTGAAGTCACCTTCTGGGCCAACTCCATGCGCTGCTCCAAAGTGGTGTCGATTTCTGAAGCCTCAACCTTTGGGAATGCCGAGAGGTGAACGCTCACGCACCCATTCTCTGCGGATGCCGCTTTCAAATCGCCATAAAGACGGTCGGCATAGAAAGGAGCGATGGGGGCCATCAATTTCGACACGGTGAAGAGGCAACGATACAGCGTCTGATAAGCGCTCAATTTGTCGTCGTCCATCTCGCCAGCCCAGAAACGTTTACGGCAGAGACGCACATACCAGTTGGAGAGGTTGTCAATCACAAACGTGCTAATCATTCGGCCTGCACGCGTCGGCTCGTAATCCTCAAATGCTTCAGTGACATTCTTGATGAGCGTGTTCAACTCAGAAATGATCCAACGGTCGATTTCCGGACGCTTTTCGAGCGGCAGTTCCGCTGCCTTGCCGTCAAAGCCGTCAACATTGGCATACATGGCAAAGAAGGAATAGGTCTGATAGAGTTTGCCGAAATAAGTGCGAGCAACTTCCTGTACCCCGTCTTCGTCAAACTTCAGATTGTCCCACGGCGATGAATTGGTAATCATATACCAACGCAATGGGTCTGAACCATATTTCTGAATGGCGCCAAATGGCTCAACAGCATTGCCAAGACGCTTTGACATCTTGTTGCCGTTCTTGTCAAGCACAAGACCATTGCTAATCACAGCCTTGAAGGCCACGCTGTCAAATACCATCGTTGCGATAGCATGAAGCGTAAAGAACCAGCCACGCGTTTGGTCAACACCTTCTGCAATGAAATCAGCAGGATATACAACGCGCTTGTCGAGCAATTCCTTGTTCTCAAACGGATAATGCAACTGGGCATACGGCATAGAACCTGAATCAAACCAAACGTCAATCAGGTCGGTTTCACGATACATCGGCTTGCCAGTTTCAGAAACGAGCACCACGTTGTCTACGTAAGGGCGATGCAAATCGATCTTGTCATAATTGTTCTTGCTGTAATCATTCGGAACGAATCCGTTGTCCTTCAATGGATTGCTCTTCATGACACCAGCCTTCACGCTCTTCTCAATTTCATTGTACAACTGTTCAACAGAGCCAATGCAAATCTCTTCGTGCGAATCCTTGTTACGCCAAATCGGCAACGGAGTACCCCAATAGCGGCTACGGCTGAGGTTCCAGTCATTCAGATTCTCAAGCCACTTTCCGAAACGTCCCGTTCCTGTTGATTCCGGTTTCCAACGAATGGTCTTGTTGAGCTCAATCATGCGCTCCTTGACCGCCGTTGAACGGATGAACCAGCTGTCGAGCGGATAATACAAGATTGGCTTGTCCGTGCGCCAACAATGCGGATAATTGTGCACATGCTTTTCAATCTTGAATGCCTCGCCTGCCTGCTTCATTTCCAAACAGATGACGATGTTCAAATCCTCAGCTTTGGCGGCTGCCTTTTCGTCATATTTGCCATCCTTGTTGAACTCCGGAGCATACGCATTCTTTACGTAGTCTCCTTCGTGGCGCGAATATGCCTCGCGATCAACGCATTTGTCAATGAAAGTAGCGTCGCACTCGTCCAACACATAATACTTGCCGCGCAAGTCAACCATCGGACGCGTCTCACCGCCCTTCGTGATCATAAAGAGCGAAGGGATGTGCGCAGCCTTAGCCACGCGGGCATCGTCTGCACCAAACGTTGGCGCGATGTGAACAATACCTGTACCGTCTTCTATGGTTACGTAATCGCCCAAAATCACGCGGAAGCCAAGTTCTTCGAGTTCCACAAACTTGTCATGGCCCACTTCAAACACGGCATCGGGATTAGCCTGAGCATATTCCTTGACAAAATCAGGTGCCGTGTCTGCCAACTTTTCTGTCGGTTTCACCCAAGGCATCAACTGCGAATAACGCATGCCCTCAAGTTCATGACCCTTATGGCTGCCAACGACGCGATAAGGAATCACCTTGTCGCCGGCCTTGTAGTCTTCCAAAGGAAGTTCTGCGCCTTCAGCCTTGAAGTAGGCCGACAGGCGGTCGGCAGAGAGCACAACAGTGATAGGCTCTGCCGTATATGGATTGTAAGTACGAACCGTTACGTATTCAAATGACGGGCCTACACAAAGGGCTGTGTTTGAAGGCAAAGTCCAAGGCGTTGTTGTCCACGCCAAGAAATAGGCTTCGCCCCACCCTTTCATATCTTCCGTCGGATTCAAGATACGAAACTGAGCCGTCACCGTGGTGTCTTTCACATCGCGATAACAGCCAGGCTGGTTCAACTCGTGAGAGCTCAAACCCGTTCCTGCGGCAGGACTGTACGGCTGAATCGTGTAGCCCTTATAAAGAAGCCCTTTCTGATATAATTGAGAAAGGAGCCACCACAAACTTTCGATATACGCATTATCGTAAGTGATATAAGGGTGTTCCATATCCACCCAGTAGCCCATCAGATGGCTCAAGTCCGTCCATTCCTGGGTGAACTTCATCACGTTGCGACGGCACTGCGCATTATATTCTTCAATGCTGATAGTTTTACCGATGTCTTCCTTTGTGATGCCCAACTCCTTTTCAACGCCGAGTTCCACTGGCAGTCCGTGGGTATCCCAACCTGCCTTACGCTTGACCTGAAAGCCCTGCATCGTTTTATAGCGGCAGAACACATCTTTAATCGTACGTGCCATAACATGATGGATGCCCGGATGTCCGTTTGCAGAAGGCGGCCCTTCAAAAAACACAAAAGAGGGACATCCCTCCCGTTCATCAATGCTACGATGGAACAAATCATTCTTGTCCCATTCTTTCAACACCTCTTCATTGACACCAAAGAGGTTAAGTCCGTCACGTTCGGTAAACTTCATTTTTATATATTGCTTTACTTTATTATCTAAATGTCAGATATTATCTATATGTCCGAGAGCCGTTAAGCCCCAATCCACGATTGATTTGCAAAGTTAGTGCAAGGCGAGCGAAATGCAAAGGAAATGGCCAAGTTTTTTCCTTCGACTGGAGGAGAAGACACAGCTCTTCCATATTTTCAAGAATTTCTTTGGCATTCACACAAATTCACAACACCTTGCATCATATTCAGTTTCAGTAGGGTATAAGTACTTAAATACTGCCTCATTTGGCTGAATATTGCACCAAGTATCGGAAGGAAGTTGAGAAGCGTTAAGTCACACCTCGACATGCCTGGCACTTTTAAAAAAATGAAGATATAACATTAGCTCCCAGACCAAGACTTACACATTCGACATTATATTCACATTACATAGTCCCACCAATGTTGTCTACCCGCGGCCGCAGTTCGAGCTACCCGCGGCCGCAGTTCGAGCTACCCGCGGCCGCAGTTCGAGCTACCCGCGGCCGCAGTTCGCGCTACCTTCGGCCGCAGTTCGCGCTACCTTCGGCCGCAATTCGCGCTACTCGCGGCCGAAGGTAGATGATTTGTCATACTTTTAGGGGGAACCCACGAAAGCGGATTGCCCTTAAAATAGGGCTATTCAGAAAATACATAACAAATTGATTCTATTTGGCTGATGACGATGATGATGAAGAATATGAATTTGTCGATTGGGAATGCAGAGCCATGCGCTATTATGTGCGAACACAAAATTGAAAGGTTTTGTCGTTCAAGAAGATAGATTAGAAAAACTCGCAGCTGAGATGATTCTAACTTACGAGGACTTTTACAAAAACATCTAACAATAAAATCCCGTGCAAGCAATAATTGCACGGGATTTGAGTACCTAATGCGTTTTATTGCAGATCTATTAAATATCATTTTCTAACTCGGTTTCCTTGTTTTTTGAGAAGAGTTTTTTTGCGGGTCCGAGCCATTGGTTTTGCTTTGCTCGTCGGCCCATGCGAGCATCTGGATGCATGCGCTCATGCCGCTTGACGTCCATCCGGATAGTTGCCGGGTCGCATTCTTCAACACCCAGGGGTTCGTT